>ERZ773208.1317-NODE-1317-length-20175-cov-4.053628_pt1 | contig 20175 bp, 15 predicted proteins | sample MGYA00581006_ERZ773208 | MGnify/ENA primary metagenome ERZ773208 (study PRJEB29015, sample SAMEA2737793) | human gut metagenome | biome: human gut; feature: human-associated habitat; material: faeces | place: China | collected 2012 ... | reverse complement strand
GGGAGAGGACTCGTTGCCTTCCTTCACGGCCAGGATGTTGGCGTAAGCGGAGGCGCTGCCCTCGATCAGCAGGGAGTCATTCACGGGGTTCAGACCGGCGCTGATGGCGTAGTTGCTGTTGATGACGGCGTAGTCCACATCCTGCAGCTGGTTGGGCAGCTGAGCGGCCTCGGCCTCGACGATCTCAACGTTGTAGGGATTTTCCTCGATGTCGTTCTTGGTGGCGGTGATGCCCACGCCGTCCTTCAGCTTAATGATGCCGTTCTCCTGCAGGAGCAGCAGCGCGCGGGCCTCGTTGGTGGTGTCGTTGGGAACTGCGATCTTGACGACGGGCTTCTGCTCGTCACCGGCGTTGTCGCCGCTGTTGTCGGTGTTGCTGCCGCCGCAGGCGGTCAGGCTCAGGGTCAGGACCAGCGCCAGTGCCAGCGCGGCCAGCTTCACGAAGTAGTTGTGCTTTTTCATGATGTTTGTCTCCTTTTTCCATCAATGTAGGTTTTGGGTGAAGAACAAAAATAAAACGGCGGCAGGTCAATCGACCTTCCACCGTTCATGACTGTTATTCATCCTGCTTCAGCAGGACGCCATACCGTCAGGGAAAATCAGTTGACCAATTTGAGCGCGACGAAACATGCACATGCTGCACATGCACATCTCCATAGACATCATCATCACGCTCAGCTTCTTCATCACTGATTTTCTCCTTTCCTCGGTTCTCAATGGCGTGTCCGCCTTGGATGGTGGCATAGTAACGCTTTTCGCCGGATTTGTCAACCCCCTTTTTTACATTCCGGCCATTTGCAAGAAAATTCGGCAGCAATCACCCACCGTTTTTGTGTGTTTCGCCGCAAGAATTATTTTGTCATATCCTCCAAAGCATTCTCTCACCTGTTGTGCATTCACACAAAGGGGGATGAAAAAGAGCCATCAAGCAGCACTTGATGGCTCCCAGTCTGGCACAAAAGCTTCGCAGAATTCGCCGCCCGCTATGGCGGCGAACAATTTGGATCATTTTTTGCCGCGACATGTGCGTGGCAAAAAATACTTTGCGCGGAGAGAGTGTTTTTTCGCCTATTTATGGGCGAAAAAACACGGGTCGGAGCGATTCCCATCTTGTCCCAAAAGGCAATGCCTTTTGGGACAAAAATAAGAGCCATCGGGCGATGCCCGATGGCTCTTTTGAAAACGCAATTAGTCGATCATGCTCTTGAGATCCTCGGCCACGATGATGGGGCAGGCGGTAGCAGCCTTCACGTCATCCACAGTGAACTCGGGGTTGATCTCGGTCATCACCAGACCCTTGTCGGTGACTTCCATGACGCACATCTCGGTGATGATCTTGTTGACGCAGTGGGAAGCGGTCAGAGGCAGACGGCACTTCTCGAAGATCTTGGGGTTGCCCTTGGCGGTGTGCTCCATGCAGACGATGCACTTCTTGGCGCCCACGCACAGATCCATAGCGCCGCCCATACCGGGCATCTTCTTGCCGGGGATGATCCAGTTGGCCAGATTGCCCTCCTGGTCGACTTCCAGAGCACCCAGGAAGCAGGCGTCCACATGGCCGCCGCGGATCAGGCCGAAGTTAGCAGCGGAATCAATGAAGCCGCCGCCGTAGGCCACGGAGGAGGGAGAACCACCGGCGTCCACAACGTGGTAGGGATCGTAGTTGGCGTCGCCCTCTTTGGGGGACTTGCCGGCGGAGACGATACCCAACTCAGCATGGATGATCAGCTCAACGCCTTCGGGCAGGTAGTTGGGGATCATGGTGGGCAGGCCGATGCCCAGATTCACCACGTCGCCATCCTTCAGTTCTTTTGCGCAGCGCTTGGCGATAAAGCCTTTGATTTCGGACTTTTCCATTACTTTCTGTCTCCTTCCACGATGTAATCCACGCACATGCCATAGGTATGGACGTTCTCAGGCTCGATCTCGCCCACGGGGACGATGTACTCGCACTCAGCAATGACGGTATCGGCGGCGGTAGCCATGACCACGTTGAAGTTGCGCATGGTGCCTTTGTACCAGCAGTTGCCGAACTCGTCGCACTTGTAGGCACCCAGCAGCGCGAAGTCAGCGTGGACGGGCTTCATCAGCAGATAGTCCTTGCCATCGATGGTCTGACGGCCCAGGCAGAAGGGGGACTCCTCCACCAGCGTGTCGATGCCCACGGGGGTCAGCACGCCGCCCAGACCGGCGCCGTCGGCACGGATGCACTCAGCCAGCGTGCCCTGAGGCAGCAGGCAGACCTCCAGCGTGCCGTCGGTGTTCTGCTGGCCCACCTCGGGCGTCATGCCCACGTGGGTGGCGATGACGCGCTTGACCTGATGGTTGTGGATCAGCTCGGCAATGCCGAAGAACTCCTCGCCCTTGGGGCCAACAGCGCGGCCCATGTCGTTGGCGATCAGGGTCAGATCCTTGGTGCCCAGCTTGACCAGCTCCTTGACGATGGCGCGGGCCTGGCCGCAGGCCAGAAAGCCGCCGCACATAATGGTAGCGCCGTCAGGAATCATTTTTGCTGCCTCAGCGGCAGTCAGTACAGGTTTCTTTGCCATTTCTGTTCCTCCTACTTTTTATGACAGCGGCCACTGAGCCACCTGCGTATGCAGAGCGCCCAGTGGCGCTGTATGCGTTTTACTTCATGCCGCGCTTGACCATCTCGGTCACAGCGAAGGAAGCCACGTCGTCGGCGTACTTGCCGGCGCCGAAACCAGCGTCGAAGCCCAGCTCCTTGGCCAGCTCATGGGTGATACGGGGACCGCCGCAGCAGACCACGAACTTATCACGCAGACCCTCGGCCTCCAGCAGCTCGATGAGGTTGGTCAGGTTCTGGATATGCACGTCCTTCTGGGTAACGGTCTGGGAAACCAGCAGAACGTCAGCCTTCAGCTCCAGTGCCTTCTTGATGAACTCCTCGTTGGGAACCTGAGAGCCCAAGTTATAGGCCTCGATCATCTCATAGCGCTCCAGACCGTAGTGGCCGGCGAAGCCCTTGCGGTTCATGATGGCGTCGATGCCCACGGTGTGAGCGTCGGTGCCGGTGGAGGCGCCCACCATCACGACCTTGCGACCGATATGCTCGCGGATGTAGTCGTTGGTGGCTTCCATGCTCATCACGTCGGACTCCACGGTGATGACGTGGATATCCTCATAGTTGACGGAATGGACACAGCTACCGTAGACCACATAGAAGGTGAACTCTTTGTCCAACGGGGCGTGGTACGCCACGTTGGGTTCTTCCAGGCCCATCTTCTTGGCGATCTGACGGGCGGCTTCCTCGCCGCGCTCGTCGTCCTTGACGGGCAGGGTGAAGCTGGTCTGCACCTTGCCGTCGTTCATGGTGTCGCCGTAGGGCTTCAGACGGGTCAGATCCAGCGTGGTATCGAAATCGATTTTATGGGTATTATACAGTCCGCTGCTCATGCTCCCACCTTACCTTTCATCGCTTCAATGAAGGGATTGAAGTACTTGTCGTCCTTGACCACAACACCAGCCAGACCCTTGCCGCCGTCCTTGGGACGCTTGACATCGGCGAAGATGCCCTTCTCGATGGTGGTGAACAGGCCCAGCTTCTCGATCTCCTTCAGCAGGTCGGTGGCCTTGGTCAGCACCTCGTTGGCGCGGTTGCGGATGATGCCGTTCTCTTTGTAGGTCAGCTCGTCGCCCAGATCCTTCATGGTGCGGAAGATGTACTGGGCGTTCTCGATGGACAGAGCACGGTCGGACATGAACGGGGTGTGGATGGCCTCGGTCATCATGCCCAGCAGATGCAGCTTCTGGTTGGTCAGGATCGTCACCATGTTGAACAGGGCGTCCTGAATGTGACCGCGGAAGATGTTGCCGGTCATGAACTTGGTGGGAGGCATGTACTTCAGGGGCGCGTTGGGGAAGATCTCGCGGGCCATCTGTGCCTGCGCCAGCTCATACAGGAAGGTGTTCTCCACGGAGGGATCCATCTCGAAGGCGTGGCCCAGACCCATCTGCTCCTCGCGCATACCGGCGGTCTTGGCAAAGGCCTCGTTGATGAACTGGGAGGCCAGCACGGTGTGGGCGGCAGTGATGGCGTCGTCGGTGGTCAGGTAGTTATCCTCACCGGTGTTGATGATAACGCCGGCATAGCCGTTGATGACACGGGAGAAGTACTGGTCGACGATGGTGCGCTGCATGTTGATATCGCGGAACAGGATGCCGTACAGAGCGTCGTTCAGCATCACGTCCAGACGCTCCAGAGCGCCCATGGCGGCGATCTCGGGCATGCACAGGCCGGAGCAATAGTTGCACAGGCGGATGTAGCGGTGCTGCTCCTCGCCCACTTCGTCCAGCGCAGCGCGCATCAGGCGGAAGTTCTCCTGGGTGGCGTAGGTGCCGCCGAAGCCCTCGGTGGTAGCGCCGTAAGGCACGTAGTCCAGCAGGGACTGGCCGGTGGTACGGATGACAGCGATGATGTCGGCACCCTGCTTGGCGCCAGCCTTAGCCTGAATGATATCCTCGTAGATGTTGCCGGTGGCCACGATGATATACAGGTAGGGGCCTTCCTTGTCGCCCCAGTCGCTCAGGTACTCGTTGCGCTTGGCAACGTTCTTGTTGATGCGAGCCACAGTGGCGTCCACCACGGGCTGGATGGCGGCGCGAACTTCCGCATCGGTGTGAGCGGGGATCTTGCTGAGATCCAGCTCGCCGGCGCTGACAGCCTCTGCCACGCCCTGGGGATCCTTGCCGGTTTCCACCATAGCGTTGCCGATCGCCCAGGCGGCGCCCATAGGCAGGATGGAGTTGGCCATCAGGTGGTCAACGACCACGTTGGGCATGGGGACGTCCATATCGTTGACGCCATCGATGCCCAGCAGACGGCAAACCGCACGCTCCACCGTGACGGTGGTATGCTGATCGATAAAGCGTTGAGTGTCGTCCGCCACCTTGGCAGCAGAGGCACGCGCCTGATTGACCAGCTCAAAATTCAAGCCGAGTTTGCTTTCCATTATCGTTACCTCATTCAAAAATCATAGCAAATTCGGCAGCAGGCAGGCCTTGCCCGCCTGCTGCCGAAATAGGGTCTTTTGCGTTTGCTGCTTTCGCAGCCAAGTAAGCGAGGATTTGATCGACGAGAGTGATGCCCCGCCAAATCAAAAATCAGAGCTTACTTTTTAACATGGCGCTCGTTGCGCAGCAGCTTGGTGGGCTCCAGATAGCGCTGGGCAGTGCCCTCGGCGACCCAAGCCACACCGGTCTTCTCCACCTTCTTCTTGCCGGTGCAGACGTCGCAGTGGCAATCCTGAACATAATGCTCGGGCTGGGTGTAAGAAGTGATGACGCCCTCGAAGTTACGCAGGATAACCTTGCGGGGGGTCTCGGAAATCAGATAGTTGGGCATAACGGGAGTCTTGCCGCCGCCGCCGGGAGCGTCCACCACGAAGGTGGGGATGCAGTAGCCGGAGGTATGGCCGCGCAGCGCTTCCATGATCTCAATGCCCTTGGACACGGGAGTACGGAAGTGGCTCAGACCCAGGGAAGGATCGCAGGCATAGATGTAGTAGGGGCGGACACGCATCTTGACCAGACCGTGAACCAGCTCCATCATCACGTGAGAGCAATCGTTCACGCCGGCCAGCAGCACGGACTGGTTGCCCAGGGGGATACCGGCGTCAGCCAGCATGGCGCAGGCCTTGGCGGCTTCGGGAGTGAACTCCTTGGGGGTGTTGAAGTGGGTGTTCAGCCACACGGGGTGATACTTCTTCAGCATCTCGCACAGCTCGGGAGTAATACGCTGGGGGCACACCACGGGGGTGCGGGAGCCCAGACGGACGATCTCCACGTGAGGAATGGCGCGGACGCGCTTGATGATGTACTCCAACACATCGTCGCTGACCATCAGGGAGTCACCGCCGGACAGCAGAACGTCGCGAACCTCGGGGTGATTGGCCACATAGTCGATGCACTTGTCGATCTGCTGCATGGGCACTTCGCAGTCGTTCTGACCGGCAAAGCGGCGGCGGGTGCAGTGACGGCAGTACATGGAGCACTGGTCAGTGATGAGCAGCAGCACGCGGTCAGGATAGCGGTGGGTCAGGCCGGGAACGGGAGAGTCGGTATCCTCGTGCAGGGGATCGGCGTCCTCGTAGTCGGCGTACTCCAGCTCCTCGGCGCGGGGGATGGCCATCTTGCGGATGGGATCAAAGGGATCGTCCAGATCGATCAGGGACAGATAATAGGGAGTGACCGCCATGCGCAGCTTGCCCAGAGTCTTGGCAATACCGGCTTCCTCGTCGGGAGTCAGGGTCATGTACTTCTTCAGATCTTCGACAGTCTCAGCGCGGTTGGCAACCTGCCAATGCCAGTCGTTCCACAGATTTTCAGGAACGTCAGCGAACAGACCATTGCGAGTTTTCATGTTCGTTTCTCCTTAATTTTCAGGATGATTTTGAAAGTTCGTACTGAGGGCAGGGAGCGCGGCTCCCTGCCTCAGTGTCAGTTGCTATGGTAGTTTAGCAGTACTTCTCGTCGAACAGCTTGCGCAGCTTGGGGTTCTCGCGCAGAACGTTCAGGGTGATCTCAGCGTGGTTCTTGGTGTAGCCGTTACCCACGATCATGGTGACGTCCTTGCCGATGCCCTCGGCGCCCAGAGCAGCCTTGGTGAAGGAGGTAGCCATGGAGAAGAAGTAAACCAGACCGTCGTCACGGACGGGCAGGATGGCGGACATCTCGCAGGACTCGATGTTCACGCAGCAGATGGAGATATCGTACTCCTTGCCGTCGTTGACGCCCAGAGCGGCTTCCATAACGTCCACGGGCTTGGTGCAGTCGGCGACGATGACGTCGGTGTAAACGCCCAGCTCCATCAGATCGGCAACCTGGGAGGCCTTACGGACAACGCCCACGACCTTGCCCTTGGGGCCGACCTTCTTCATGGCCTCGTAGCCGCACAGAACGGCGGACTTGCCGTTGGCGCCCAGGATCAGAACGCTGTCACCCTCGTGAGGCAGCTTGCGGGCCTGAGCGGGAGCGCCGGCCACGTCCAGAGCGGCCAAGGCCAGAGGCTCGGACATATCCTCGGGCATCTTGCAGTACAGAGCAGACTCGAACAGGATGGCCTTGCCGACGATGTCAACGCGGTCGATATCCTTGTGGATGGACAGGATCTTCTCGATCTTCAGCGGGGTCATGGACAGGGACACCAGAGAAACGATCTTGTCGCCTTCCTTCAGGTCGAAGCCGGGCTTGTTCTTCAGATCCTCGCCGATGTGAGCGACGACACCCTTGAACATACCGCCGGAACCGGTGACGGGGTTCTGCTGCTTGCCGCGCTCGGCCACGATGCTCATAATCATCTCGCCGATCTTCTTCTCGTCGCCGCCGCAGGCCTCGGAGATCTGGGTGAAGGAAGCGGAGTCGATGTTCAGGGAGGTAACGTCGCAGACGATCTCGTTGGAGTAGACCTTGGTCATGTCGTTGTCGATCTTCCAAGCAGCCTGGGTCAGAACGCCCTTGGGCTCGATCACGCGATGGGTACCGTACTTGTTGCCTTTCAGTTCAGCCATTGTAAATATCCTCCTAAAATTTTGTTTATGATGTATGGTATATGGTTTATATGATGTGGTTTATATATGGTAAGGTGGTTTATATGGTGATAGAAAATCTGAGTTACTTCAGGGGCTTCAGGCTCAGGATCTCGCGGGCCTCGGCAGGGGTAGCGATCTCGCGGCCCAGCTCCTTGGCGATGCGGACGACCTTGGCCACCAGCTCGCCGTTGGACGCGGCCTTCTGGCCCTTGCCCAGATAGATGTTATCCTCGAAGCCTACGCGGACATTGCCGCCCATGGCGATAGCGGCAGCGGCCATGGTCCAAGCAGCGCGGCCCACGCCGGAGACAGTCCAAGTGGCGTCAGCGGGGATCTTGCTGGCGAAGAAGGCCAGATTCTCCACGGTGGCGGGGGTGCAGCCGTGCACGCCCAGCACGAAGTTGAACTGCATGGGGTGGCCGGGAACCTCGCCCTTCTTGGCCATACCCAGAACGGTGTCGATGTGACCCAGCTCGAAGCACTCGTACTCGGGCTTGATGCCGTTCTCGATCATGCGCTTACCGAAGGCGCGCATGGTGGGCATGGTGTTGTCGAAGATCTCGTCGCCGAAGTTGCAGGTGCCGCAGTCCAGCGTGGCCATCTCGGGGAACAGCTCGGTGGGCTGCAGACGCTCCTCGGGGCTCATGCCGGTGGCGCCGCCGGTGGAGGGGATCATGATGACGTCAGGCAGTTCCTTGCGGATGGCATCCATGACGACCTTGAAGCGGTCACGATCCTGAGTGGGGGTGCCGTCGTCCTCGCGGACATGGATGTGCAGGATGGCAGCGCCGGCCTCGTAAGCGGACTTGGCCTCGCGCACCATTTCCTCGACGGTGTAGGGAACGGCCTCGTTCTGGGCCTTGGTGACTTCCGCGCCGCAGATGGCGGCGGTAATGATCAGCTTTTCCATCATTCTGCTCCCTTACTTCTTGATTTCCTTGCGCTGGCAGTCCTTGGGGGTGACGCAGGTGCCGTGAGCACGGCAGACCACGATGGGCTCGGCCAGCACGTCAGCGGCGGAAGCGCTGATGTCGGGGCGGGAAACGATGACCTTGCGGGCCTCGAACTTCATGGTGCGGGAAGTGTTGCCGATCTTCTCGATCTCGCCGTAGGCCTCGATGTAGTCGCCGGCGTACACGGGAGCCAGGAACTCCACATTGTCGTAAGCGCAGAACAGGCCCTCGTCGCCGTCGCAGGCGATCAGCAGCTCGGTAGCCACGTCACCGAACAGGTGCACCATGTGGGCGCCGTCCACCAGGTTGCCGCCGTAGTGAGCGTCCTTCGCACTCATACGCAGGCGAAGCATAGAAGTGATCTTTTCCATAGATGTTTCCTCCTTCAAAATGATTCTTTCTTACGTTTTGTTCGTATTCCTCATTCAGCTGGCCGGGAACTCTCTTTTTTCTTATACCAGAAAAGAACAAAGAGCTTGTGGGCAAAGACGTTCCGAAGAAATCTCCGGATTGCTTTGACCGCAAGCTCCTAACGCGAAAAGAGCGCTGTCGGTCAAGCATTTTGACCAATAGCGCTCCATGTCGATAAGATCAACATGACAGCAACACCGTTTACGCGGCGCTGCCAAGGGAACAGAATAGGCAAACTGCTCCCTTTCGGCGAAAGATCCCTTCCCGTCCGGCCATCCAGGCCGCCCGCTCCGCTGCCGGACAGTACCCTATCTTTCGCGCCTCTATTGACTGATATTTGGAATATTACTAGTGTCAATTATGACAGGTATTTCAAGTATTGTCAAGAGGGTTTGTGATACAAATAACAAACTTATTTTTGTGCAACTTTCCAATTGTTTGGGATAAAATTTCGCCCCGGGAAACCGGGGCAAAAAAATTACCTCAAATGGGCGTTGCCCATTTGAGGTAAGCAGGTTCTCGCTTCGACCCGCGCTCCTTCCCCCGCAGGGCGTGGGAAGGAACACTCTCTCCGCGCAGAGTGTTTTTCGCCACGCACATGTCGCGGCGAAAAACGATTCAAATGGTTCGCCGCCTGCGGGCGGCGAATTCTGCGAAGCTTTTTGTTCTGAGCCCGAAAGCCTCAATAGTTTTCCTCGATCAGCTGCATGATCTCCGGTTTCAGGGACAGCATGCGGCAGATGTTCAGGGCGTCACGGGGACAGTCGGACTTGCCCACCACCCGGTACAGACCGTAGTTCATGTGGCGGGCGATGACGGCCACGCCGTCCTCATTGGTAGCGGCCAGCTCACGGCGGATCTGCTCGGGGTCAACGTCCCGCAGGCCAATGATCTGATAGTGATCCTTGGCGCACTCGGCCACCTTGTCATAGTGGGTGGTCAGCAGCGAGATGGCGTTGACGCCGTTGAGGTACTTGGTGACGGCCTGCACGATCACCGCGCCCTCGTCGGGGTTGGTGCCACGGGCGAACTCGTCCAGCAGGAACAGGGAGTAGCCTTGCTCCACCTCGGAGAGCGCCTTCTGGAACTGGACGATCTCGGAGCCGAAGCCGGAAAGCCCCGACTGGATGGACTGCAGATCGTCAAACAGCATTTTCACGCTGTGGAACAGCGGCATTCTGGCGGACTTGGCGCACACCAGAAAGCCCGCCTGCAAAAGCAGCACATTCAGCGCCACGGTTTTCATGGCCACGGATTTGCCGCCCATGTTGGCGCCGGTGATGACGGTAGCGCCCCGATCCAGCGCGATGGACACGGGAACAAAGGCTCTCCCCTGCTCGGCCAGCAGGTCGACTAATTCCGGGTTCACCATATCCTCCAGCACCAGTTCGCCGTCGGTGATCTGGGGCAGCACGCCGCCGTAACGGACGGCGAACAGCGCCTTCTGCACCATGAAGTCCAGACGGCCCAGTGTCTCCGCGTCGGTCAGCAGATCGTCCACCATGGGAGCCAGCTGGGCACCCATGGTGCGGCGCACCTTCATCTCCTCGCTCTCCTCCTCGGCGCAGATACGGGTGCGTTGGAGCCGCAGGTCGTCCTTTTCCGCGTCGGTCTGGGCGTGGAACAGCCGCTCCTCCACATCCTTCTTGGCAGCGCGGATCTCCTTCAGCTTTTGGGTGGCGCTGTCGGGGATGTAAAAGCCCCGGCTGCCGGTGTGATTGGGGTCGAGGATATCCAGCGCTGCGGCGGGATCGTGGAGGGCCGTGTCCTTCAGTCCCGCCGTCTCATTGATGGCAGCCAGCAGCGGGCGGATATCGCTGAGCCGCTGGAGGTAGCCCTTGATCTCGAACAGCTCCACATGATCCGGCACCTCGCCGTTCTGGCAGCGGCGCAGGGAGTTGCGGATATCCTTGATCTGGCACAGCAGCGTCATCAGGCGGGTGAAGGTATCCTTCAATTCCTCGTTGTGGACAGCCAGCGCCTGCACATTGTACAGCTCCGTTTCCAGCGCTGGGCGCTCCTCGGGGGTATAGAACCGCAGGCGGCGGATGCGCTCCAGCCCAAAGGGGGAGCAGCCGTGCAGCGTCTCCAGCGCGTATTGCAGGCCGATCTTGACCTTTTCGTCAAAGGATATGGCAATCATCGTAATTCCTCCTTCACATTGATGACGGGAGCGTCCACCGCGGCGGTCATGGCGGCCATGAACGCGTCCTTGTCAAAGCGCCAGCCATAGGCGGATACCGGGTTGATGGTGACGCACAGGGTGCGGGCGGCCTCCTCCGTTTCCAGCGTGACGCTGCGGGTAGCCAGCTTGTCCAGCGTGTCGGGCTTCAGCAGCACCTTGCTGGGATCCTTCACCACCAGGCGGCCATTGCGCAGTACGCCGCTGCGCAGCAACGGCAGCACCATGCTGTCGGTCAGTGCGCCGGTGATGAAGGCTGCGCCGTTGTCCCGCCAGCACTTCTCCAGACCCTCGGCAGCCTCCGGCGGCAGCGTCTCCGCCTTGGGCAGGTTCATTAGGTGGTAGATGTGGGCGGTGTCGGCCACCACCTTGTCCATGTTCATATCGTAGCTGGCGCCGGTGCAGAGGATGACGCCCTCGGCCACAGCGCGGGCGCCAAGGCTCTTGCGGCCCAGCGCACCGTCGATGATGGCGATATCCGCGCCCAGGTCAAAAAACTCCTTGGACACGGTTTTCAGCTGCGTGGTGATGGACGGCCCGGCCAGCTGAACGTGTCCGGCGCTGCGTGCCCGGACGATCACCACCTCGCCCAAAGGCGTGGGGATGCCGGTGGTCATCAGTATTTCCTTGGTGATATCTCCCAGCCGCAGCATATCCTTGGCCGTGGCGATCAGGGTGCCTTCCCGGACGAAAATGCCGGGCTTTTCCGTGCCGGTCACAATGTCGGTGGACTCGCCGTCCCGGCCAATGGAGGTCAGACCCAGCACACCCTGCAATTTCCCCTGCTCCAGCAGCCAGTTGAGCATCGTCGTCTTTCCGGCATTCTTGCACATGCCCACGATGGACATGGTTTTCACGCTGTGCAGCTGCCGCAAAAGCTGTTCTTTCATATTGCCTCTCCTTCGGAGTGTAGTCATTCAACTAATTATTATAGCGGATAAGCTTTCAAAAAGGAACCCCCAATTTTTTTCTTATGAAAAAGGGCAACGCCCTTTTTCATAAATATGATTCGCTCCGACCCGCATTCATTCGCCCACCTTGTGTGCGAATGAACACTCTCTCCGCGCAGCGTATTTTTTGCCATGTACACGCCACGGCAAAAAATGATTCAACTTGTTCGCCGCCTATGGGCGGCGAATTCTGCGAAGCTTTTTACACCTTCACCAAAAATCCCACTGTTTACCCGTTTTGTTTCCTGTCAGTCGGTTGACAGAGGTGGTATAATAAGAAAAATTCCCGCAAAGGAGAACGCCGCTATGGAGATTACCCGCGCCTACGTGAAAAGCATTCTGCCCCACCGCGATCCAGAGGGGCACAAGGGCACCTTCGGCAAGGTGTACTGTCTGTGCGGCGCGGTGGGCTACACCGGCGCACCGGTGTTGGCGGCTTCCGCCGCTGTCCGCAGCGGCAGCGGATTGGTGTTTCTGGGGGTGCCAGAGGATATCTGGCCCATCGTGGCGGTGAAATGCGACAGCGCCATGCCCTCTCCCCTGCCGTCCCAGCAGGGTAAGCTGGCGCTGGCGGCGGAGGACGCCGTCCGTGCACGGATCGACGGCTGCGACGCAGTGCTGATCGGCTGCGGCATGGGCCGCAGCGAGGAAAGCGACGCCCTGACCCGGCGGCTCATCGACATGGACAAGCCGCTGGTGCTGGACGCCGACGGCATAAACGCCTTTGAGACGCATATACCTGAAATAAAGCGCCGTCAGGGCAAGGTCACGGTAATGACGCCCCACGAGGGAGAGTTCTTCCGCGCCGGCGGCGACCTGAGTCGGGGCCGGGAGAGCGGCGCACGGGCCTATGCGGCCCGTTGGGGCGTGTATCTGATCCTGAAGGGCCACCGCACCATTGTGGCCGCCCCGGATGGCCGTCTGGCAGTGAACACCACCGGCAACAGCGGCATGGCGAAGGGCGGCAGCGGCGACATTCTCTCCGGCATGGTGGTGAGCCTGCTGGGACAGGGGATGGAACCGTTCGACGCCTGCTGCGCCGCCGTGTACTGCCACGGCCGGGCAGGCGACATGGCCGCGGCGGAGCTGGGAGAGCGGGGCATGTCCCCGGCCGACCTGCTCTCCCGCCTGCCCTACGCGTTCAAAGAGACAGAACAGGGATAAGGAAAGCCTTCCGAATCAAGCTTTCGGAGGGAACACCATGAAACGTATCGTGATCCTGCCGCTGTGCCTGCTGCTTCTGTGCGGCGGCTGCGGCAAAAAGAGCAGCACGGCGGCAAATATTCAGGAGCAGTACAGCCGCGTAGCCACCGCCCAGATGGAGGCGGAGGTCACCTTCCACACCCCGCAGGAGGATCGCAGCTTCACGCTGCAATGTACCTTCACGCCGGAGGAGTCCACCGTCACCGTCACAGCGCCGGAAACCGTCAAGGGCGTGACCGCCACCGTGTCCGGCGAGGAGCTGACCATTGCCTACGACGGGGCGGTGCTGTCGGCGGGCAGCGTGGGGCGGTTCGGGCCTGTCAACGCCCTGCCCTGTCTGCTGCAGGCCATCGGCAGCGGCTATCTGCTGGAGGAGGGCCGGGAGACGCTGGAGGACGCCGACTGCTACCGCCTGACGCTGGACGCCACCGCCGGGGACACGCCGCTGAAATGCACGGTGTGGCTGGACGCGGAGACGCTGCTGCCCCGGTACGCGGAGTTTGCCGCCGACGACGCGGTGGTGGTATCGGCAAAGCTGCTGGCCTTCTCCTGTGCGCTACAAGAACCAGAACAATGACCTTGCAAGGAGGAAATACAGATGGAATCTACACTGCGGAGAACATGGGCCGAGATCGACCTTGACGCGCTGGCCCACAACTATAGGACGCTGCGCGCCCACGTGGGCCCGGCGGTCAAATTTCTGGGGGTGGTGAAGGCCGACGGCTACGGTCACGGCGCCATTCAGGTCTCCCGCACGCTGGAAGCGCTGGGCGCGGACTATCTGGCGGTGTCCAGCATCGACGAGGCCATGGAGCTGCGCCACAACGGCATCGCCATGCCCATCCTGATCCTGGGCCACACGCCGAGGGAGCAGGTGAAGAACCTAATCGACCTGCACATCACCCAGGCCGTGACCTGTGCCGCCAAGGCGGAGGAGTACAGCGCCGAGGCGGTAAAATGCGGCGGCACGCTGAAAGTCCACATCAAGGTGGACACCGGCATGTCCCGGCTGGGGTATCTGTGCGGCGGGGAGATGTTTGACACCGGCGTGGAGGGTATCTGCCACGCCTGCAACGCGCCGGGACTGGAGGCCGAGGGCATCTTCACCCACTTTGCCGTGGCGGATGAACCGGACGCGGACAGCCGCGCCTACACGCTGGCCCAGTTCGACCTGTTCCGCCGGGTTATCGACGCCGTGGAGCAGCGGCTGGGCAGGCGCTTCGCCATCCGGCACTGCGCCAACTCCGGCGCGGTGGCGGCGTATCCGGAGACGTATCTGGACATGGTGCGGCCCGGCATCCTGCTGTACGGCTGCACCGGGGCGGCCAAAGCGCTGGGGCTCGTGCCGGTGATGACGCTGAAAACCACCATCAGCACCATCAAGACCTACGCGCCGGGGGTAGATATCAGCTACGGACGGCTGTTCACCACGCCGCGCACCACCCGCATGGGCGTGGTGCCCTACGGCTACGCCGACGGATTTTTCCGGGTGCTATCCGACCGCTGCGCCATGATGACGGCGGACGGCCCGGCGCCCCAAAGGGGCCGCATCTGCATGGATATGTGCATGATCGACCTGACGGAGCTGCCCGGCGTGCAGGTGGGGGACGAGGTGGAAATTTTCGGTCGCCGTGCACGTGTGGACGACCTGGCAGCGCTGGCGGGCACCATCCCCTACGAGCTGACCTGCGCCGTCAGCAAGCGGGTGCCAAGGGTGTACCTGCAGGGCGGCAAGGTGGTGGAAAAGGAACTGCTGCTGCGAATGTAAAACATGAAAAAAGCACATAAGAACGCTCCCCGATGGGGAGCGTTCTTATTTCAGCCGCAGCTAGGAATTAGCCGCGCTTTTTCTTGGTGATGACCAGCGCGGAGCCGGTAGCAGACAGGACGGACAGACCGACGTACAGGGCGATGCCGCCGTCGAAGGTCTTGCCGGACTGAACGGTCTTGCCGTTGTCCTTGGTAGTCGTGTCGCTGCTGCTGTTGCTGCCGCCGGAGGTCTTGGTGGCCCATCTGGCGACGAGGGTAATGTCACCGGTGATGGGGGTGCTGAAGTCGAACTTCTTGCCATCCAGATACCAACCCTTGAACGTATAGTCGTTTCTGTGGGGGTTTCCGGGCTTAGTAGCCGTGCTGCCGTGCTCGACGATCTGGGAATCCACCTTGGTGCCGCCCTTGGAATCGAAGCTCACGGTGTACTCCTTCAGCTTCCACTGAGCGGTGAACACCACATCGCCATCGACGGTAACGGTGTCACCAGCCTTGAGCAGCTTGTCATTCTCCGCGGGAACAGCCTTTACGCTCCAGCCCAGGAAGTCATAACCATAGCGTTCAGGGACAGCATCAGGGATAGTGATCGTCTCGCCATCGAGATAGTAATCATAGACGGCGACGGCATTATGCGTATATTCCGCATTGGGCATGCCGGTCACATGTTCACTATCTTCCGTTACGAACCGGGCGGAATAGAACACCAGATTGCCACTCAGGAAATTGGTGTCTTCCTCGTCGTCCAGCTCACCAACATGGAGGTATGTCCACTCGGTCTTGCTCATGATGCCATCCGCCTTAGCTTCGTTAACACCAGCGGCGAAGCGGCGCTCGAGGCCATTCTTCAGATCCGCAACTGCCTTAACAACGAGCGGATCCGTGCCGGGGAAGTAATCTTCAGCATCGGCGAGACCGGCGCTGGAAGCAAACGTCGCAAAGTGGATACGCACAGCGTCTTCATCCTCATAGCCCGGCAGGCCAACACGACCCAGCGTGGTGGTATTCAGCGCCATATCAAAGCCATCTCCAACAAGCTGAGTGCCATCGGAGGTAATGGGAATGATATAAGCGTTGATGTTAACGATCTCCCACTTGGCGGTCAGGGTCATGGACTTGGTGATGGGGGTGCTGAAGTCGAACGCCTCACCATCCTTCGTGAACCAGCCGAGGAAGCGATAGCCCTCTCTGGTGGGATTCTCAGGCTTGGTGGCCGTGGTACCGTACTGGACGTTCTCCTGCGTGTCAACAGCGGTGCCGCCGTTGGAATCGAAGATCACATCATAGTAGGTGGTGGCGTAGCCCCAGATATACGCGGTGTTCTTGACGCCGGGATTCCAGCTTGCGCCTTCCTGACCGAAGTAAGTGATAACTTCGTTGAACAGTCCGCCTTCATCGGTGGTGGCGGGAGTCTTGCCGGGGAAGCACAGCTTGATCTCGATCTTGGAAGGCTCGTTGTCCTTATCGACTTCCTTAACCTTGGCCGTCAGATCCTCGAATACCTTATCGTAGTCGATGACATCCTGATACTCGCCGCTGTAACGGGGGCTCCAGGAATAGTTCTTGCCGGGAGCCTTGACAGGCTCGCCGCCGTTGATGCGCAGGTCGGGGCCGATGGTGTAGACCTTCTTCGCCCACTGCGCCGTCAGCACGGTCTTGCGGGTGATCTCGGTAACAGAGTTGCCATCATTGTCGAAGGTAAACGCGTTGCCGTCCTGATCGACCCAACCAACGAAGTTGTAGCCGTACTTCTCGCCGGGATCAGCGCTGGCGACCGTCTTGCCGTACTCGACGATCTTCGTCCCGATCTCGGTGCCGTCCTCAGCCTTGAAGATCACCTGATAGGAGGTGGTGGCATAACCCCAGATGTAAGCAGTGTTCTTGACACCGGGATTCCAGCCGCCGCCCGTCTGGCCGTAGGTCAGAATCGTCTCATTGTACGGCGTGGCATTGGCGGGATCCTGGGTGCCGGGGAAGCACAGCTTGATGTCGACAGAGTAAGGCTCGTTGGCAGCATCGACTTCCAGAGTCTTTGCCTTCAGAGCGGCAAACATATCAGTATAGTCGATGGTCTCCTCGAACTTGCCGCCATAGCGGTGCGTCCAGGAATAGGCCTTGCCGGTCTCCTTGACGGTAGTATTGCCGTTGATGCGCAGGTCGGAAGAAATGATATAGCTGTTGCGGGTGTAGTACAACTTCAGCACAAGGCTGCCGTCACCGGCGATGATGCCGGATTCCACCGTGCCCTCTACCGTCTTATCCACAGTAAAGCCGGTGTAGCTCTTGGCTACGGCAGTAGCGCGGGTATCGGTAGTGCCGGTCAGCTCATCCGTATCAGCCTTCACATACGTGCCGTCCAGCTTCTGCTTATAGTGCTCCACCTTGTAGGGGGTATCGGTATTGGGCGTCCACGCGGCGTACAGGTTCGTCCAGCCGGACACGGTCTGGCCGGTCACATCCTGATACTGACCCTCGCGGCTCCAGTACTGGAAGGTGTAACCCTCGCGGGTGGCAGCGGGAGCGTCTGCGGTGGGCAGAGTCGTACCCCTGCGGACGGTGGTGGTGTACAGCAGGCCATCGTTCTTGCTGTGATCCTTTTGGTAAGCAGCCAGATCCTCAGCGGACTGGAAGTAGACAACCTTATCAAGGTCATAGACCATGCACTTCAGGTTCGTCCAGCCGTTGACGGTGATCCTCTCCAGACCGGCGGGAGGATTGGCAAGGTCCTTCGTGTACTCATTCCACTTGCCGTCGTTATACCAGCCGTAGAATTCAACGTCGCCCTGGTAATAGTCGCCGATCTTCAGCTTGGTCAGGTCGATGACCGTGCCGGGCAGCTCGGAATTCAGCGCGATATCAGCGTAAGCCTGGGAGGTATCGCCGTTGCGATAGATCACAAGATGGACGGGGACGCGGTGAGCGACCTGAATGACGTCGTCCACGTCAGCTTCCTTGGGCGCGCCGACCCACTTGCCTTCCGTAAAGGTCAGAACCCAAGTCAGGGTTTTAGCGCTCATGAGACCGTGCTCTTCTCCCGCACGCTTGGTGTAAGCGTTCACAAAAACATCAACGCCAAGCTCAACGGTATACTCCGTGTCAGAAACCTTGGTGAGAGAATCAGAGCCAGAGTAACCGAGCTTTGCAGGCCATTTGCACGGGGTGCAGTTGGAACCCGTCTTAGGCCCATTGATGCACTTGACCCACAAGTTGCCCAGCGCGGCCTTCACGTCAGCATCGGTGGGGCCATCCGTGGGAGGCTCGATCTCAGTCTTGCACTCGCACTTGATCACGGGGTTTTCGTCAAAGCCCTTAGTCCACTTTCCATTTTCCCAATTCCAAGTGAGCGTAATCACATCGTTGGGGGCCTTATCTGTGTGCGCAGTCTTGGTTTCCCCATTAAACATGTTGATGTAGGTGGTTCTGTTCAGAGTGACGGTGTAAGTCCAAGTGGTATCAGTCGCCTGAGTAAGCGTACCCTTGTCCACGATGTCATACTGCGCAGACTTGGGAGTATGCTTGGCGTCCGCAGTCACGCACTCGACCGTCAGCAGCTCAGCCATGTTGGGCGTATCGTTCTCGCCGGGGCCCTCGGGCTGGGTGGCTTCGCACTTAACGTAAATCTCAGCGGCATCAATAAGAGATTCCGCACTAGACCACTTCCCAGTACTCGCATACCAGGTCGGATATATCGTCATAATGCTGGTCGCCTTAGGATGATTCATATCGCGGGTATGACCGGTATGCTCGCTATTGTAAAGCGCAAAATACTTATCCAGGTCAATGGTGATCTTGCATTGCCATTTGCCGTTCGCCAACTGCTCCTTATCACTCACACTGTAATAGCCGTTCTTCAGACCATAGCTGTCATTGTGCGTGTCGGTAGTCTCGCAAATGACCTTGACAATGTCCTTGCTAAAGTCAAAGTTCTCGCCCACTTTGGGATCATCAGGCGTAACAGGAGCCTTCTCCTCCCAAACCGCGTACAGCGTGGTGGTTCCGGTCACAACGATGGTTCCGCCGGGCTGCTTGCTGGCTGTAGTAGCACTCTTGTTGGTGTCCCAACCCAAGAAGGTATAGCCATCACGGGTGGGCACCTGCGAGGAAATGGTGAAGGTATGGGACTTCTCATACTCAGAGGTCGCCTTGTAGGTCTGGCTGGCCGGTGCGCCGGTGCCGCCGTTGGCGTCATAGTTCAGCGTGAAAGTCAGCAGAACCGGTGCGCCTTTGAAATAGTAGTATGCCGTGTTCTTGCCGTTGGCAAGCAGGGCATTTCCACCTTCGCTGCGTCTGTTGCTGCCGCTTCCGGCCCAGCTGATGTAGTCGACTTTGTTGTTGTCAACACCTTCCCAGATATCCTTTGCATAGGGCAGCCTAAAAGTATCGTTGTTGACATTGTACTTGCCGAGGTCAACAGTGATGTCGTAGCCACTGATGCTGGTAATGGCATGACCGTCGATCTTATCGCCGACCTTGACCTTGACGCCCGTCACGGTATTGCCGACGGACGGATGCAGCACAACGGTACTGTTGCTTGCCGCCCAGACGGTGGTGGGGATCAGGCTGAACACCATCACCAGGCAGAGCAGCAGCGCTGTGATTCTTTTCTTCATTAAGAATACCTCTTCCTTTCATTAAAATATTGCATCTGAAGACATGCTCTCCCCCTGCCGCGTTCCATCGCACACACGGCCCGTTTTTCACGCCAGAAGAAACACGGCCTATGGAACGCAGCACAGAGCGGGCAATACCCCATATGTATTGTCAGTATACCAATAGCCGACAGAAAAGTCAATGTTTGTATGTGCAAAAATGATGAGTTTTACGAAAGTTTTATTGTCGTATGGAAAAAGCCGGATGCTGTTCAACGGTAAGACGTGTGGAAAATCTGTCCTTGCGTGCCGGTTCGCACGATGTACGCAGCGGGTACGTTAAACGGCTGTGGGGCGGCCTGCCCTTGCCTCTCCCTTTGGGAGAGGTGGCAACGCGAAGCGTTGACGGAGAGGGTCGACACGTTAAGAAAATATGCCGGTGGCATATTCAGGCTGTCGAAAAAGCCTGTCATTGCGAGCCAGTCCGCAGACTGGCGTGGCAATCCGTTTCCAAAGCCTCCCCTGTGTAAGGGGAGGTGGCAAAAATCTTTGATTTTTGACGGAGGGGTT
>ERZ773208.1286-NODE-1286-length-20461-cov-81.112173_pt1 | contig 20461 bp, 18 predicted proteins | sample MGYA00581006_ERZ773208 | MGnify/ENA primary metagenome ERZ773208 (study PRJEB29015, sample SAMEA2737793) | human gut metagenome | biome: human gut; feature: human-associated habitat; material: faeces | place: China | collected 2012 ... | reverse complement strand
ATCAAGGGCTGATAAGCCGTGTTCAGTCTGAAACGGACAAAAGGAAAACACTCCTGTTTCTGACTGAGAAAGCACATGCCTTAAAGGGCGAGTACGATTCTGTATCTGATGAGATGGGCAGCATTTACTACAAGGGTTTTTCAGAGGAAGAAATTACCCGGTTTGAGGAATGCCTCGACCGCATCAGAAAGAATCTTGAGGAGTGGCAGAAGTCATGAGTATTTGTATCAAAGATCAGATTCAGAACATGAATCTCGTCATCGGCTGCACAGTGGGGTGTGCATATTGCTATGCCCGCAACAATGTGAAACGCTGGCATATGATTGATGACTTCATTGACCCTGAATTCTTTCCGGGTAAGCTCAAGATGATGGAAAAGAAGCGTCCGCAGAACTTTCTTCTTACCGGCATGAGCGATCTCTCCGGATGGAAGCCGGAATGGAGAGACGAGGTATTTGCAAAGATCCGTGAAAATCCACAGCATCAGTTCCTGTTCCTGACCAAGCGACCCGATCTGCTGGATTTTGATACCGATCTGGAAAACGCATGGTTTGGCGTTACGGTGACGAGGAAAGCCGAACTGTGGCGTATCGACGCCCTTCGGAAAAACATCAGAGCAAAGCATTACCATGTTACCTTTGAACCGTTATTCGACGATCCCGGTGCAGTTGACCTTTCCGGAATCAACTGGATCGTTGTCGGCACTATGACCGGGGCTCAGAGCAGGAAGATTCATACGGAGCCGGAGTGGGCATGGTCTCTTACAGACCAGGCACACGCACTCGGCATTCCGGTGTTTATGAAGGAAGACCTTGTCCCTATCATAGGGGATGAAAATATGATTCAGGAAATGCCGGAGGAATTCAACAAAGTGTTGGAGGTGCAGAGATCATGGCAGAAGTAATCGATGGAATCCTTATTCGTGATGTGGAAACAAAGGACATCATGACCAAGTCCAGTCTGCCGGTAGGCGGTTACTCAGTCAATCCCTATGTAGGCTGTACACATGCCTGCAAGTATTGCTATGCTTCTTTTATGAAGCGCTTTACCGGACACACGGAGGAATGGGGCACTTTCCTTGATGTGAAGCATTGGCCGGAAATTAAAAATCCGAAGAAATATGCCGGACAGCGGGTGGTCATCGGTTCTGTGACGGATGGCTACAATCCACAGGAGGAGCAATTCGGGAATACCAGAAAACTTCTGGAGCAGCTGATCGGCAGTGACGCAGATATTCTGATCTGCACAAAGTCTGATCTTGTGGTACGGGATATTGATCTGCTGAAAAAGCTTGGACGAGTAACCGTTTCATGGTCGATCAACACACTGGATGAAAATTTCAAGAACGATATGGACTCTGCTTCGAGCATTGAGCGGCGCATCGCTGCTATGAAGCAGGTATATGACGCAGGGATCCGTACAGTTTGTTTCGTATCCCCGGTATTTCCCGGCATCACGGATTTTGAAGCCATCTTTGAGCGGGTAAAGGATCAGTGTGATTTGTTTTGGCTCGAAAACCTCAATCTTCGGGGCGGTTTCAAAAAGACGATCATGGATTATATCGCCGGAAAATATCCTGAGCTTATACCGCTTTACGATGAAATCTATAACAAGCATAACCGCAGCTACTTTGAAGCGCTTGAAGCAAAAGCTGAGGAAATGGCTGAGAAGTATGATTGTCCCTTTGTGGATAATGAAATGCCTTATGGCAGAGTCCCGCAGGGACATCCGGTGATCGTGGATTATTTCTATCATGAGGAAATCCGAGGAACAGAGAATACCGGAAAAAGAAATCGTTAACAGTAATTTTGCGGAGAGGAACAGAATGGACACAACGCTACAAGATACTCTTTTTTTCTTTGACCGGCATCAAGCTGTCTATCCGCTGTATGAGTGCTTTCAGGAAAAGCTGCTTGCCAGATTCCCTGAAAGCCGAATCAAAGTGCAAAAATCCCAAATTTCATACTGCAATCGCCACCTTTATGCCTGTGTGTCCTTCTTGAAGGTAAAAAAGAAATCAGAACTGCCCGAAGACTATTTTGTGCTGACGCTGGGGCTGTCCACACCGCTGGAATCTGACCGGGTGGCGGCAAAAACCGAGCCGTATCCGGGACGGTGGACAACACATTTTGTCATCAGCAGTCCATCCGATTGGGACGAGAAATTATTTGATTGGATCGAACTGGCATACAGTTTTGCTCAGGAAAAATGATGCAGTACAATTCTAAGGTAACACCGCACAAATGAGGTGGTCGGCTAACGTATGGATTTTTCGTCAGATGCAAATGCAAATTTCGAAGGTTTATTGGCGGTACATCGAGGAATTTGCATGCCGCAGATGGCGGAAAAGACATCGCCAGACGCGCCGCCGAATTGCACGGCGGCGTCTTTATCAAACTGCCGTTTGTGTCAGGTTTTTTTACACCGGCTGCGGTTTGTTTATTGTATTCCGGGGAAAATCGGGGTATCATACAGGCACGAAGCGAGATGAAGCGCGCTTCGGATGAACAACAATTTTTCTCCACTGCGTCTGATTGAAGGAGGACGAACTTATGTATTATTCCAGCGGTAACTATGAAGCCTTTGCCCATCCCAAGAAGCCGGAAGGCGTTGACCACAAGAGCGCCTATATTGTCGGCGCAGGTCTGGCATCCCTGACGGCGGCGTGCTATCTGGTGCGCGACGGTCAGATGAAGGGCGAGCACATCCACATTTTCGAGAAAGACCCGGTGTCCGGCGGCGCGTGCGATGGCCGGAAGTATGATGTCGGCTACATGATGCGCGGCGGCCGCGAAATGGACAACCACTTCGAGGTCATGTGGGATTTGCTCCGCTCCATCCCGTCTATTGAGACCGAAGGCGCAAGCGTGCTGGACGAGTATTACTGGCTGAACAAGGAAGACCCGAACTTCTCCCTGTGCCGCGCGACCGAAAAGCAGGGGCAGGATGCCCACACTGACGGCAAGTTCGCCATCTCCGACAAGGGCGCGATGGAAATCATGCACCTTTTCTTCACGCCGGATGAGCAGCTGTATGACAAGCGTATCACCGATGTTTTCGACGACGAGGTGTTCTCTTCCAACTTCTGGATGTACTGGCGCACGATGTTCGCCTTCGAGAACTGGCACAGTGCGCTGGAAATGAAGCTCTACATCAAGCGCTTCATCCACCACATCGGCGGTCTGCCGGACTTCAAGGCATTGCGCTTCACCCGCTATAACCAGTATGAATCCATCATCCTGCCGATGGAGAAGTACTTGAAGGAGCATGGCGTGCAGTTCCACTACGCCACCAAAGTGACCGACGTTCGCTTCGACGTCACCGCGACGCGCAAGCAGGCGTCCTCCATCACCGTGGAGCATGATGGGCAGACCGACGTGATCGACCTGACCGAAAACGACCTGCTGTTCATCACCAACGGCGGCTGCGTCGAAAGCAGCACCTACGGCAGCCAGAACACTCCCGCGCCCTTTGACCCGGAGCTGAAGCCCGGCAACGGCTGGGATTTGTGGAAGAAGATTGCCGCGCAGGACGCTTCGTTCGGCCGTCCGGAAAAGTTCTGCTACGATCCGGAGCAGAGCAACTGGATGAGCGCGACCGTCACCACGCTGGACGACAAGATTCCGCAGTATATCCAGAAGATCTGCAAGCGCGACCCCTTCTCCGGCCATACCGTCACCGGCGGCATCGTGACCGTGAAGGACTCCAGCTGGCTGATGTCCTGGACGCTGAACCGTCAGCAGCAGTTCCGCGATCAGCCGAAGAATCAGCTGTGCGTGTGGGTGTACGGTCTGTTCTCCGACAAGCCCGGCGACTATGTGAAGAAGCCCATGCGTGACTGCACCGGCAAGGAAATCTGCATGGAGTGGCTGTACCACATGGGCGTGCCCGAAAGCGAAATCAAGGAACTGGCGGAGCACAGCGCGAATACGGTGCCGGTCATGATGCCCTACATCACGGCGTTCTTCATGCCGCGCGCCGCGGGCGACCGTCCGGACGTTGTGCCGGAAGGGGCTGTGAACTTCGCGTTCCTCGGTCAGTTCGCGGAGGTGCCGCGTGACACCATCTTCACCACGGAGTACTCCATGCGTACCGCGATGGTTGCCGTGTACACGCTGCTGAACGTTGACCGCGGCGTTCCGGAGGTCTGGGGCAGCACCTACGACATCCGCGACCTGCTGAACGCGACGGTGCAGCTGCGCGACGGCAAGAAGATTACCGACTTGGATCTGCCGCTGATGGAGCGCTTGGCGCTGAAGGAAGTGCTGAAGAAGATTTCCGGCACGGACATCGAGAAGCTGCTCAAAGAATATCACTGCATCTAAGAGATTTGCCCCCGCTGTCTGGATTGGCAGCGGGGGATTTTTTTCGTGTTTCGCGTGATTTCCACATAAACATTGCTTTGTCATGCAGAGAGTTTCGCGTCTGCGGACGCGACAAGGGGGCAATGAAAACAGACGAATGTCTGCGGTCGCCCCCTTGACCCCTTCGCCCGCCACCCATGTTACTTGTTTTTTATCGAAACTATTATTTATGTAGTTAGCTTTCCTTTCGTCTTTTCAAGCTACGGCATAATTCAACCGCAAATAACCCCAAAAGTGGCGGCGCCGAAGGTTTCCAAAGGGCGATCGCAGACTTCGCCTGTTTTCATCGCCCTTTGGTCGCCTCCGCAGAGGCGAAACCCCTGCATGATAAGCACAAATCTATGCGAAAATCAGATTCCCGAAAAAATCCGCAAAAAAATAAATTTTTTTTGAAAAGCAAGCAGGAAAATTGCAAAATACGTCGAATATAAATACTGTCAGAGTTTTTGACGCTGACCAAATGCGGGAATGGCGGAATTGGCAGACGCGCTAGATTCAGGTTCTAGTGAGGGCTAACTTCATGCAGGTTCAAGTCCTGTTTCCCGCACGAAAGAAAGACATCCGGGCTGGTTGCTCCATAGGCGGGCAAACGGTTCGGATGTTTTTTTGTAATCGGATGTAACGTTTGGCGTTTTCGCGCGACTAACTTCATGAAGGGAGGTGCTGGAGATGCTTGACGCAGAAGAAGCATATCAGCAGTACCGAGACATGGTGTACGGCTACCTGATCCGCCTGTGCCGCGATCGTGACCTTGCGGAGGAACTCACGCAGGAAACGTTCTATCAGGCGGTAAAGAACCGGAAGCAGTACAAGGGAAAAAGCGAAATCGGCACATGGCTCTGCGCGATTGCACGGAATCAGTTTCTGCGCATCATGCGCAGGCGGTCGCCGCTGCCCCTCGACAACGTGCCGGAGCAGTCCGTCCCGGATTTCACGGAGATGGTCGCGGAACACAGTCTCGCCCTGAGTGCGCATCAAGCTCTCCACCGTCTGCCGGAACCGTATCGCGAGGTGTTCACGCTGAAAACCTTCTGCGAATTGTCCAGCAAGGAGATTGCGGCGCTGTTCGGGAAATCCGAAAGCTGGGCGCGCGTAACGGCGTACCGGGCGAAGCTGATGCTACTGGACGCGATGAAAGGAGAATGCAAGGAATGAAGCAGGAATGTGAAATCGTCCGCGACCTGATGCCGCTGGTGCTGGATGATGTCGCCAGCGACGGGAGCAAGCACATGGTGTCGGCGCATGTGCAGACGTGCGCGCAATGTGCCGCATACATGAATCAGCTCAAAGCTGACCTGCCCGCCGGAAAGAAAAGCGAGTTGGATTCGCGCGCCGCGTTCGACGCCGCCGCCCAGACGCTGCGGAAGCAGAAGCGCCGCCGCACCCTCCGCAATATCCTGCTGGGTGCGCTGATTGTGTGCATCCTTGGGCTGGCAAATCTATACTGCTTCGATTGGCTGATGAACGAAACGCGCCCGATTCCGACGAGCGAGTACGGGATTCAGCTGGCCCAGCTGGCGGACGGCAGACTTGTCACATCGTTCGACTATCACGAAAGCATGACCCCACTCTACGTCAAGCAGCAGCAGGTGACGGAGACGGCAGCTGACGGAAGCCGCGCCGAAATCCTCTATCTCTATGCCGAAAAGCATATCGTGCCGCAGACGGCAAGCACGCCTATGCAAAACACCGGCTTCACGCTCGATTCCGGCTGGCAGACGACGACGGCGGAGATTCGGCAGGGTACGCCGGAGGAGTATCAGGTGCTGTGGCGGCAGGAGGATGAGGATGCGGCGATTCCGACAGCGTCGCCAGAGATGGAAGCATATTACGCATGGGAAGCGGTGCTGACACAGCTTTGGTCGCAGCACTCGGAAAGCGCGGATGGAAAAGCGGGCTTCCCCGGCGTGAATGGAGAACGCTACACTTTGGCAATCCACCACGCGGACGCGCTGGCGGCGTGCGTCCCGGAGTGGCAGCCGCGGGTCACGCCGCAGTATCTGCTGCTGGATGATGAGACGATTCAGTGGATTTTAGCGGGAGTGGCGGAGGAAGTCGAATCAAATGACCCGTGAGCAGTTTCTCTCCCAATAGACCGGGGAATGGTCGCCATCCGACGGGCGTGAAGCGCGATTTGGCATGTACAAAAAAGAAGGTTCGGCGTATGCGCTGATTGGCGAATATGCCACGCCGCAGGAAGCGCTGGCGCAATGCCGCATTCAAGGAATGACTTTGGGCGACATTCTCGAAGATGAATCGACAGAATTGCTTGGGCATGACTAAAGTGGAAAATGATAGCAGCTTTCCTGAAAGGGGAAGCTGTTTTTTACAGCAGATAAATGCCTATTATACTATTTCCAGATAAGAATGCGCCAAGATGCGCCGCGAATTTTTCATTCTGGCTAACGTGAATGGAACGCAGCGTAGCAGCGCTACGCTAAGTGGAATGAGCGGACGCCAGAAGGGAAAAGGCGCAAGCAGATGGCGCAGGTGAATCTGGAAATAGTATTAAATGGAAAAGATGAATCTCTTTCGCGCATTGCAAAACCCGCGCATCTGTGCTATCATGTCGATACAGGCTGAAAACCAGCCATCAAGGAGGAAAAGTGCAATGTATACGCATCAAGGCAACAAGGTGACAGGCTTGACGGTGGCTTACATCGGCGGCGGCTCGCGCGGATGGGCATGGGGTTTCATGCGCGACATTATTTCCGACGGGCAAATCAGCGGCACGGTACGGCTGTACGACATTGACCGCGAGGCGGCGGAGCGCAATCAGAAAATCGGCACGATGCTGGCGGCGCATCCCGACGCGGCATCCAAGTGGGCGTTTGTGGTCAGCAATTCCTTGCAGGAGGCGCTCACGGGGGCGGATTTCGTCGTCATCAGCATTCTGCCGGGAACGTTTGAACACATGCGCGGCGATGTGCATCTGCCGGAGCGCGTCAGCGTGTATCAGTCCGTGGGCGACACGGTGGGCGCGGGCGGCTTCATGCGGGCGATGCGCACGATTCCGATGTTCGTTGAGATTGCCGAAGCGATTCGCGACTTCGCGCCGAACGCGTTCGTCATCAACTATACGAACCCTATGACGCTTTGCGTGCGGACGCTGTACGAGGTATTCCCGCAGGTGAAGGCGTTCGGCTGCTGCCACGAGGTGTTCGGCACGCAGAAGGTGCTGTGCGCAATGCTGGATGAGCAGGAGCACATTCCCGGCGTGAAGCGGCAGGACTTGTACACCACTGTCACCGGCATTAACCACTTCACTTGGATTACCTCTGCCAGCTATCAGGGCATGGATTTGATGTCGCTGTATGCCCGTTTTGTGGACGAGCATCCCGAAGGCATTCAGCTGGGGTCGGACAATTGGATGAACAGCCATTTCGCGTGCGCGCACAAGGTCAAGTTCGACCTGTTCCGGCGCTATGGGGCGATTGCGGCGGCGGGCGACCGCCATCTGGTGGAATTCCTGCCGCAGTGGTATCTGCACAGCCCGGAGACGGCGCACCAGTGGAAATTTGACCTGACGCCCGTGTCATGGCGCGAGGACGACCTGAAGAAGCGGATGCAGCGCTCGGACGACCTGCTCAGCGGGAAAGAGCCGCTTGACCTCACGCCATCGGGCGAGGAGGGGCATCTGCTGCTCAAGGCGCTGCTGGGGCTGGGGAACATGGTCAGCAACGTGAACGTGCCGAATCAGGGGCAGATTCCAAACCTGCCCATTGGCGCGGTGGTGGAAACGAACGCGCTGTTCTCGCATGGACGCATCGACCCGATCTGCGCGGGCGACATGCCGTCGAACATCCTGCCGCTGGTGGCGCGCCACGTCTACAATCAGGAAAACACCTTGCAGGCTGCGCTGCGCTGCGACCGCAAGCTGGGCTTCTCCACGTTCATGAACGACCCGCAATTGGGCGGCGTGACGCTGGAGGACGGGCAGAAGCTCTTCGACGACATGCTGCTGCATCAGCGGGATGTGCTGCCGAAGGGATGGTTTGAATAAATGAAAATCAAGCGCTGGCATGTTGCTGTACTGGCAGGAGGGCGGCGCGCGGGTGCGCATGGATGTGGATGCCAAAACGAGATGGGAGTGCGTCAAGCTGATGAATCAGCGTATTGTGACGCTGTTTACAGAATTCCGCATTCCGTAAACGGAGGATTTGCATGAAGCTCAGGCGAATGTTGGCACTCACACTGGTGCTGATGACGCTGATGACCGCGGCGCTGGCGGCGGACGACCCCGGTCTGTACTATATCGGGGATGATGCCACCCCGGAGAACCTGACGGGTCACACACGCATTTACAACGCGGTGGATGCCGCGCCGGGCTGGCGCTACGGTTTCGTGGCGTATTTGGCGGACGGCACACGCGCGTACAGCGGTTCCTCTGCGGCGCAGGAGGGCGCGGTGTCCTTCGACATCCCAGAGTGGACGCAGTATCTGTACTTCGTCGTGCTGGGCGCGCCGGAAAGCTATCAGGTGCACGTTTGGGACAGCGATGAAGCGACAGATGCGCAGATGCCGTTTGATACTATTTCCAGATTCACCTGCGCCATCTGCTTGCGCCTTTTCCCTTCTGGCGTCCGCTCATTCCACTTAGCGTAGCGCTGCTACGCTGCGTTTCATTCACGTTAGCCAGAATGAAAAATTCGCGGCGCATCTTGGCGCATTCTTATCTGGAAATAGTATGAGATTCGGGTGGAATGGGGAAAGTGAAAATAGTATAGCATACGAGAACCCGCTGCCCATCCCTGCATTGGGGGTGAACAGCGGGTCTTTTTACGTTATATCCCTTACAGGACCGTCAAATCTTCCTTCTCGCAAGCGGCAATCGCGCCGTCATGTCCGATGACGCACACGCCGCCGTCCTTTGCCATCTGGTCAAGCACGCCGTACCACGTCAGCAGCGCGTCCTTGGTGGTGGAGAGCATTTCCGCGCGCTCACGGCAGAGATCCTCCGGCGTGATGCCGCACAGCAGGTTTTCGTCGCTGACAAGAATCTGATTCTCCGACCCCAGCGGCGGTTCGCTTTCACCGACGGTGGAAATGATGTACTTGTCAATCCGTTCGTCGCCCGCCACGAAGTCACGCAGACCCTTCGACATGCTGCGGTTGATGCCCAGCGTACGCGCCGGGGAGGGGTCGCGGTAGGAGTAAGTGACCATGCGCCCCGTCTCGCTGGTGTTCAGCCCTGCGCCGTATGCGCCGCCCTGCACGCGGACTTCGTTCCACAGGTAGCTTAGGGACAGGATGTTGCTCATCACGCGCGCAATACCGCTGTACACCTTGCCCGCACGGCGGTAATCATAGCCCAGCGACGCAAAGCTGATCTGCGCCGGGATGCGGTAGGCGCACTTGGCAGGCAGGTTGCTGACATACGGCGCAGCATCCGGGATGGGCGTGCCGACCGGGTAGGCGGAGAGAATCGCGGCGGGGTCAAGCACCTTATTCGTGGACAGGCTGAACGTGACGCGGGACTGCACCGCGCTGTCCTTGCTGAACCGCTCGCAGAGGGCAAGGAAATCCGCGTACTGCGCGTCGAAATTCTCCGCCAGCGCCTTCTGCACCATGCAGGCACTCAGACCGTTCAAGGCTTCCCGCGCTGCCGAGGCCGCGCTCATCGTCGCCGATGCGGCGTACATTGCCATCCTGTGGCCGTCGCTGATGACCTTTTGCTTCGCCATCTCGCTCAACTGGAGAATCAGCGTCTGCACACGCGCCCTGTCGTCAAAGCACGTTTCGGTCAGAATTTCCCGCACGAGCGCGGCTGCCTTGTCCACGTTCGCATCCAGCACGGAGCAGCTCACGTCCAGCACGGGCGTCGCCATTTCCGCACAGCGGGACATGACGCGCAGCTGGAACGTCAGCTTGCCGATATCGCGCTTGATGGCTTGGAAGAGGGACAGCGAATCGTGACGCTTCGTCGGCAGCTTGCCCAGCAGTTCGGGCAGTATCGACAGGCGCTTGAGTTCATCCAGGGTGAAATCGGTCAGGGAGATATACCAGTGCATGATGGTGATGCCGTTCATGGACAGATCATGCGTGATGACCTTCGCCGCGCCGCACTGCGCTTCCGCCGCGGGAATCAGCAGCGGGTCTGCGCTGATTTCACTCAAGGACAGCACGGGCAGCGTTGCCAGCTGCTCGGCGGTGTCGGGGGTCTGCTGCCACGCGGTCAGCTTCTCGTTCTGCACGCACAGCGCTTCCTTGTCCGCCTCCGTCCACGATGCCTGAATCGCCTGCAGGCGCTCCGTTTCCTCCGCGCGGAGTTCGTCGCCCTGCGTGTGGGACGGCACAGTGCGGATGATGCTCATCGTGCTTTCATCCAGCAGAAGTTCTGCCATCAGGCGGTCAAAGCCGTCGCCCGTCGCCATTTCCCGCAGCTTCTGATAACGCTCTTCGGACAGGAGCGGCTGCATCGGGTCGCCGCCGTAAAGCCACGCATCAAGCGCATGGATGCAGCGGAGCAGCCCCGACGGTTCGCCCGGCTGGCGGGCGGAAAACTCGCTGCTGTTGATGGAGGCGGTCAGCGCGTCCTTGTCCAGCCCGGTTTTGACCAGCTGCTGCACGGTGTCGCGGATCATCTGGCGCAGTTCCTGCTCACTGCCATCGGCAATGTTGCGCAGGGTCAGCATCATGTACGGCTGCGCCATCGCGTTGTCCAGAGACATGCCTACATCCTGACACTTGCCCGTCGCCAGCAGCGCCTTCTTCAGCGGCGCGTCATTGCTGCCCGTCAGCACATCAAAGAGGATTTCCGTCGCCGTGACGCGCACCGTATCCGACCACGGCGCGACAATCTTCGCCAGCGTCAGCATGGTCTTGTCGGCAGTATCCTCCTCGGCGCCGATTTCATACGCCTGTTCCGCTTCAGCGGCGAAGGGCTTCTGCATGGGAATTTCGTGCTTCTCGTCCAGGCGGTCGAAGCGGCTCAAGTACTCCTCCGCCAGCGTCAGCACCTTGTCCAGCGGAATCGCGCCATCAAGGAAAATACGCGCATTCGACGGGTGATAATAGCGGCGGTACATGCGCAGGAACTGCTCGTAAGTCAGGTCGGGGATGTGCTTCGGGTCGCCGCCGGAATTCCAGCCGTAGCAGTTGTCCGGGAAGAGGACATCCAGCGTCTTCTGGTAAATCTGCTCGTCCACATCGCTCATGGCGCCCTTCATCTCGTTGAACACAACGCCCTTGTACAGCGGCGCGCCGTTTTCGTCCAGCTCGATGTGCCATCCTTCCTGATAGAAGATGTTCGGGTCTTGCAGGATGCGCGGCGCGAACACAGCATCCAGATACACTTCCGCCAAGTTCAGGAAGTCCTGCTCGTTGCGGCTGGAGACGGGGTAAATCGTCTTGTCGGGGAAGGTCATCGCGTTCAGGAACGTCGCCATGCTGCTCTTCATCAGCTCGACGAACGGTTCACGGACGGGATACTTGGCGCTGCCGCAGAGGACGGAATGCTCCAGAATGTGGAATACACCAGTCGAATCCTCCGGCAGGGTCTTAAACGCGACGCAGAACGTCTTGTTCACCTCGCCGTTATCCACCCAAACCAGCTGTGCGCCGGTCTTTTTGTGGTGCATTTCCACCATCTTTCCGTGCAGCTCTTCGCTTTCGCGCACGCGGTCAACGCAAAAGCCGTGACGCGCCGCAGTTTCGTTCAGATTCATCATGGGGAACTCCTTTCCCTGTGACCCCAGGCGGGTCATTCATTTCCTTTATCATAGCACAACGGGCAGTTGAGTACAAGCGCGAATTGGCTGATTTTTGTCAAACGGTTATCGAATGCGCAGAAGTTCCGAAACATCCTTGCGCTTGGGGGCGGCAGGAGATTCCGCAGGCACGCCAATCGGAATCAGCGCCGACACGCTCTCCGTTTCCGGCAGATTCAGCACGTCCTTGACCTTCCCTTCGTCATAAATGCCGAGGATGACCGTGCCAAGCCCCGCATCATGCGCGGCGACGCAGAAAGCTTCCGCCGCCAGACCCGCATCGAAGGACTGCCAGTGCGTCCCTTTGCTGGTGCTAAACGAGCCGTCGCGTTCGTAGCCGCTGCGGTCGTTCACGGTCGTGAGGACAACCAGCGCGGGCGCGCCGTGCAGGGTATCGATGTTCTTTTGAAAGCCCATCGTGCATTCGTCCGCTACGCGGTCAATTTCCTCGCGCTTGGTCAGCAGGGTGTAGCGGGTGGTCTGGGAGTTCTTCCAGCTGGGCGCATACGCGGCGACGGCGACGATAGCGCGGATGGTGTCGGGCGACACGGGCGTTGGCTGGAACTTGCGAATGGAACGGCGGGCAGTGAGAGCGTTGCTCATGAGGGGTGTCCTCCTTATCAGCACATAAATGGATTTTGTGGATTTCGAGACGTGATTCATCGGATTTTGTGATGCTTCCATGCTGATTATACGATTTCCAGATAAGAATGCGCCAAGATGCGCCGCGAATTTTTCATTCTGGCTAACGTGAATGAAACGCAGCGTAGCAGCGCTACGCTAAGTGGAATGAGCGGACGCCAGAAGGGAAAAGGCGCAAGCAGATGGCGCAGATGAATCTGGAAATAGTATTATACTATTTCCAAATGAGAATGCGCCAAGATGCGCCGCGAATTTTTCGCTCTGGCTAACGGGAGTGGAATGCAGCGTAGCAGCGCTACGCTAAATGGAACGACCGGACGACAGAGCGGAAAAGGCGCAAGCAGATGGCGCAGGTGAATTTGGAAATAGTATTATACCACATCCGCCGCGCACTGCATAGGATGGCGACAGGAAAAGAACAGCGGAACACATCCACCTATCAAAAACGCGCCTCCCGAAGTTTCCGGGAAGCGCGCTTTTGTCTGACAAGTTTTGAGAAAAATCAGTGGCAGCCCTTGCATTTGCCGCAGTCGCCGCCGCAGCTGCAAGCAGAATTGCCGCTCTTCTTGTCCTTGATCATCTTCCAAATGACTGCGCCAACAATCACCAGTAGTGCACCGCCAACAATCCACGTTGCCATGGTTCGTTCCTTTCTGCGCCTGTGCGGATGGAGGAAAACCGCTTTTGCGCGATAGAACATATGCCGGAGGGGAAGCGCGGATGATGCAGAACCCGCGCCAGCCCTCCGGCGTTCACAAGAGGGGTCTCAGAAAGCACCGGATGCAGCGGCGCTTTCCTCGGTTAAGCCCGATGGAAAATCAGGCAGAAACCTTCTGGGTGAGGTGGTTGTCGTTGTAAGGATTCTTACGAACGACCAGATACACCAGGCCAGCCAGCAGCAGGATGGCAATCGCCGTCGCAACGGTGAAGCCAGCGCCGCTGAAGAGCAGGCCGAGCTGATAGACGATCAGGGCGATGGTGTACGCGAACGCGCACTGATAGCCAACCGCAGCCAGCGTCCACTTGGCATTGTTGAACTCACGCTTCATCGCGCCGATGGCCGCGAAGCAGGGAGCGCACAGGAGGTTGAAAATCATGAAGGCATACGCCGCCAGACGGCCGTGACCGTTGGAGGACTCGTTGAACGCCGTCGCAATCGGGCTGAGGGCTTCCGCCTTCTCTTCCTCGGTCATGTCCTCGTCGTCAACAACGTCCGCCGCGTCATCCGCGCCATACAGCACGCCCAGAACGCCAACGACTTCTTCCTTCGCAACCAGACCCATGACCGTAGCGACCGTGGACGGCATATTGCCGAAGCCCAGCGGCTTGAACACCACACTGACAGGGTTGCCGATCTTGCCAAGGATGGAGTTGTCCATATCCGCCACAGCGCCCCAGGAGCCAGCCGCGCGATCCATTTCGGGCGCAAGTTGCGGTTCTTCCTCGTCTTCTTCCAGCGTTCCAGCTTCCGCCTTCGCGTTGTAATCAGCCAGTTCCGTCTGGTAGGTCTGCTGCGCTTCAAGCTGCACGTCCGCCGCGGGCGCCCAGCCGTAGGTCTTCGTAAACCAAATCACGATAGAGGACAGGAGGATGACCGTGCCAGCGCGCTTGATGAAGCTCCAGCCGCGCTCCCACACGCTGTGGAACACGTTGCGGCCAGACGGGAAGTGATACGCCGGCAGCTCCATGACGAAGGGAGCCGGGTCGCCCGCGAACATCTTCGTCTTCTTCAGCATGATGCCGGAGATAACAATCGCCGCCACGCCGATGAAGTATGCGGACGTCGCAATCCACGCGCTGCCGCCGAAGACCGCCGCGGCAATCAGACCGATAATCGGCATCTTCGCGCCGCAGGGGATGAAGGTCGTGGTCATGATGGTCATCTTGCGGTCACGGTCGCTCTCGATGGTACGAGAAGCCATGATACCGGGAACGCCGCAGCCAGAACCAATCAGCATCGGGATGAAGCTCTTGCCGGACAGGCCGAACTTGCGGAAGATACGGTCCATGATGAAGGCGATACGAGCCATGTAGCCGACGTCTTCAAGGATAGCCAGCAGGAGGAACAGCACCAGCATCTGCGGCACGAAGCCCAGCACCGCGCCGCAGCCGCCGACGATACCATCAACAATCAGACCGCTCAGCCAGCCCGCGCAGCCAACGCCGTCCAGCCAAGTCTGGAGGTTGCCCTGCACGATTTCCGCAACGAACACATCATTCGTCCAGTCCGTCAGCAGGGTACCAATTGTCGTCACGGAAATGTAATACACAAGGAACATGATGAGCGCGAAAATCGGCAGCGCCAGCACGCGGTTGGTCACCACGCGGTCAATCTTGTCCGAAACGCTCAGGCTGCCCTTTGCCTTGCCCTTCTTCACCGCGTTCTGCATCAAGGTGTTGATGTAGGCGTAACGCTGGTTGGTGATGATGGACTCGGCGTCGTCATCCATTTCCTTTTCGCAGGAGGAGACAGCTTCCTCAATGCCCTTCTTGACATCTTCGGACAGCTTCAGTTCCGCAACAACCTTCTCGTCGCGCTCGAACAGCTTCACGGCGTACCAGCGCAGGAAGCGAGGTTCAACCTTGCCGCCGATGAGGTCTTCAATATGCGCCAGCGCGTGTTCCACCGAGCCGGTGAAAACGTGCGGATGTTCGCCCATCGTGCGGTTCTTGGCAGCAGCGGCAGCCTTTTCAGCCGCCTTCACGCTGCCTTCGCCCTTCAGCGCGGAAGTCTCGACGATTTCCACACCCAGCGCTGCGCTCAGCTTCTTCATGTCGATCTTGTCGCCGTTCTTGCGGGACACGTCGATCATGTTCATCGCGATGACCATCGGCGTGCCGAGTTCAAGCAGCTGCGTGGTCAGGTAAAGGTTGCGTTCGATGGAGGTGGAGTCCACAATATTCAGGATGGCATCAGGCTTGTCGTTCACCAGGTAGTTGCGGGCGACGACTTCCTCCAGCGTGTAGGGAGACAGGGAGTAAATGCCGGGCAAGTCCTGAATGACCACATCGTCATTGCCCTTGAGCTTGCCTTCCTTCTTTTCAACCGTAACACCCGGCCAGTTGCCGACGAACTGACGAGAACCCGTCAGCGCGTTGAACATGGTCGTTTTGCCGCAGTTCGGGTTGCCTGCGAGCGCAATCGTAATCGCCATTTTCGGCGCCTCCTTATGCGAATTTGTCTTAACTAACCCCACCAGAGGCTCCGCCTCTGGACTCCGCAAGGGACTCTGTCCCTTGACCCTGCAAGGGGCATTGCCCCTTGACCCTTTTTCGCGATTGCGTTGAGCGCGCTTCCATACTGTATGCGCGTGGAAGGCTTGGAACGACGCGAAATCAGGTTTTATCGTAAGGGAAACAGAATTACTGAACCTCGATCATTTCCGCATCCGCCTTGCGCACGCTCAGCTCATAGCCGCGCACGGTCAGCTCCATCGGATCGCCCAGCGGCGCAACCTTGCGCACATGGACTTCCGTCCCGCGGGTCAGTCCCATGTCCATGATGCGGCGCTTGACGGCACCTTCACCATGCAGGCGGACAACCACCGCGGTTTCCCCGACCTTGACATCCTTCAGGGTTTTCATGCCTTCTGCCTCCTTTTCCTCAGTTCACCAGCACACGCATAGCCATGGATTGGCTCAACGCAACACGGCTATCCTTGACAGCGCAAATCAGATTGCCGCCCATTTTGCTGACGACCGTCACTCTTTCGCCCATCACGAAGCCCAGCTCCGCCAGATGCTGCCGCACCTCATCCTGCCCGGTGATTTTGCCAATCACGCCAGACTCGCCAATTTCCACCATGCCCAACGGCATCATGTTCCATGACCTCCTTGTGTCAGTCCTTTTGCGGATAGTTTATTCCAACTAATCCGGCGATTCGCAAGCGTTAGTTTAGCATAACTAATAGGCTATGTCAAGCGTTTTTCGCGTGTTTTTTTGTTTTTTGTCCACCTTTTTTCTGGTCTTTGCATCGTTTGCCCAATTCGGGGGAATGCTGACCAGCAAAAACAAAGGGCAGCTCTGCTTTGCAGGGAAATCAGATACTTTTCCGAACAAAATTAAGGTAACACCGCACAAATGAGGTGGTCGGCTGGCGAATGGATTTTTCGTCAGATGCAAATGCAAATTTCGAAGGTTTACTGGAGGTAAATCGAGGAATTTGCATGCCGCAGATGGCGGAAAAGACATCGTCAGACGCGCCGCCGAATTGTGTGGTGTTGCCTTAAGCCACACCATATCAAAAACTTCTGATTATCACCACTATGGCTTAAAGTGCCGAAGGGAGCACGAAGAAAGCCCCTTTGTAGCCTCCGCAGAGGCGAAATCCCCTGCATGATCATGCGATTCTATCAGAAAATGAAAACCGCAAAAAAGAGGTGCAAGAATGAAGGAATGGGCGGTCTGGATGGCGAACAAGATGGAGGAGCAATTGCTGCGGATGGAGCAGCTGCGGCTCAGTGAATTTGTTGCATATGAGAAGAACTGGAAGAAGCGTCTTCTGATGCAGTTTGTAGGCGGAATTGCAAGAGGATTAGGGACAGCGGTTGGGTTTACGCTTCTGGGCGCGCTGGTGGTGTGGCTGCTGCAAGGACTGGTGCAAAGAAATCTGCCGATTATCGGGGATTTCCTGACCCAGCTGCTGAACCTCGTGGAAGGCAAGGGCAGCGGCAGCTAAAGCGTCCCCGCCCGTAACTTCGCGCTTCCACAGAAGCACCCCAAGCTGCTCTATCCGCCATTTCCTCATTGTCGCGTCAATGGGCGCGACCTGATTCCGCCGCTTCCCAAATCATCATCACCAGAAAGGGCTATCATCACCATGCGCAAACCCGTTTCCCAAAGGCTGCTGCCTCTCCTGCTCATCCTCCTGACCCTCGCGCTTGACCGCTTCACCAAAGCCCTCGCCGTCGCGCTGCCGGATGAGCGCACCCTCATCCCCGGCGTTCTCCGCTGGATTTATGCCGAAAACACCGGCATGGCGTTCAGCCTGTTCAGCGGACAGTCGTGGATGCTGGGCGTGGTGTCCGTCACCGCGGTTATCGCCGGATGGCTCGTCCTCCGCCGCTATCAGCTCAGCGGATGGAGCAGAACCGCGGCGGCGCTGATGATTGGCGGCGCGCTTGGCAACGCCTACGACCGCTTGGCGCTGGGCTATGTCGTCGATATGCTGGATATCACCCTGTTCCCCTTCGCAGTGTTCAATATTGCGGACGCGGCGCTCGTCGTCGGCACAGTGCTGATGGCGTACTGCATCGTGTTCCGCACGGAAGATTGGAGGAAAATCAATCATGACGCAAATGATGCCTGACGCACTCGAATCGCGCACTATCTCCATCCCCGGCGACGGGCGGCGGCTGGATGTTGCCCTGTCCGAAGCCGCTGGGCTGACTCGCTCGCGGGTGGCGGCGCTGATGGCGGACGGAAACGTCACGGTGGACGGGAAAGTCGAGACGAAATCCGGCGCAAAGGCGAAACCGGGGCAAACTGTCGTCCTGATGATTCCCGCGCCGAAGCCCGCCGTGCCCGTCGCGCAGGAAATTCCGCTCACGATTCTCTATCAGGATGACGACCTCGCCGTCGTCCTGAAGCCCTGCGGCATGGTCGTTCACCCCGCCGCCGGCAATGAGGACGGCACGCTCGTCAACGCGCTCCTGCACCACCTTGACCACTTGAGCGGCATCGGCGGTGAACTGCGCCCCGGCATCGTCCACCGGCTGGACAAGGACACCAGCGGTCTGCTGCTCGTGGCAAAGAACGACCAGAGCCAACTCGCCCTCAGCCGCCAATTGCAGGAGCGGCAGATGGAGAAGCATTACCGCGCGCTGGTTGAAGGGAATCTGCGCGAGGACAGCGGGCGCATCGACCAGCCCATCGCGCGGAGCAAGAAAGACCGCAAGAAAATGGCGATTGACCCCGAAGGCCGCCCGTCGATTACGGACTGGACGGTGCTTGCGCGCGGGCGGAACGTGACGCTGCTGGACGTCCACATTCTGACCGGGCGGACGCACCAAATCCGCGTGCACATGAAGTCCATCGGGCATCCGGTCTGCGGCGACCCGATTTACGGGTCAGGAAAAGGCGCAAAAGTCCCCCGGCTGATGCTCCACGCGTACACGCTTTCTTTCACGCACCCACGGACGGGGGAAAGGATGACGTTCACCGCGCCGCTGCCGGAGGAATTTGTGCAGGGGCTGCGGGGGAACGGGGTGGAATGGGAGAAATAACGTTTCCTCACGGAAAGCCGGGAACGTTACATCGTGCGGTGATACTATTTCCATCATGAGAACGCGCCAGAATGGAAAAGTGCGGACAGATGGCACGGATGAATTTAGAAAGAGCACAACTGGATAATTGCATAGAAAAGCGCCCTGCTCCGGAGATGTTCCAGAGTAGGGCGCGGTTTTTTGATTCATCACGAAAATCCGGGGAGCGTAATACTATTTCCAAATAAGAATGCGCCAAGATGTGAAGCGAATTTTTTATTCTGGCGAACGGGCGTGAAACGCGGCGCAGCAGTGCTACGCTCAGTAGAACGACCGAAAGTCAGAAGGGAAAAGGCGCAAGCAGCTGGCGCAGGTGAATTTGGAAAGCGTATTATTCCACAACCTTCGCGCCGGCAGCGATCGCGTCTTCCTTGGTTCTGAAGAACTGCCAAGTGCTTTCCACGGTGGGGGTGATTTCCTTCTGGTCGCGGATGTACTGCGCCAGAATGTTACGCACCTGACCGTTATCGTTGCCCAGCGTATCGCCGGTGTACATATCCGTGAGGCTGTAATCCTCAGGAGTCAGACCAGCCGCCTGCATGAAGCCGGCGCCGCCGGTGAAGCGGTAGTTGTTCATCACCACGGAGAACACCTGATCAGGCGCCACGGGCTGACCCTGATACTGCATGTTCTGGATGCGCTTTCCTTCAGGCGCATAGTAGTGGATTTCGTAATACAAACCGTAGATTTCATCGGTGTAGTAGCCACCGCCAAGGTAATCGGGGTCCCACGCACTGGTGTAGTTGGTGGTAGCATGCTCCAGCCACAGCCGCAGCTGTTCGCCGGTCATGTTCACGCGATAGAGCCAGTTTTCAAACACGTACAGCTGATACAGCAAACGCATCGGAACGTCGCCCGCAGGAATCAGGTCGCGAACCTCGGCGCCGCTGGTCAGAGGCGCGCAGATGGACAGCTGCGCAGGAACCGCAGACAGCTGCGCCTTGTTCAGCAGATCCATCAGCGCGGTGGGCTGCAGGGAGATGTTCTCATTGGAGAAAGCGCCGGTAGCAGTGCCAAGAGGCTGATCCAGATAAGCCTGCAGCTCCTCGTTGTAGGGAGCCAGCGCCGTGGCAACCTTCTGATTTTCCACCAGGCCTTCCTGATCCGCCAGGAAGCGGTAGCCGTTCTCAGCCGTCACAGGGGTCACGGTCTTGGTCGCCGGGTCGTAGGCGAGCTTCATGAAGCCCAGGCCTTCACCGGCGCCACCTGCCAGCACGGGCACAACCTTGCCCTCGGCATTGAGGATGTCTTCACGGTAGTCGGTCTTATGGAAGTGACCATACACAACCGCGTCAATCCCGGTGGTCAGGTTAATCATTGCGCGAACCTGGTTTTCGTAGTCCGCGGGGTTGTTGCCATCGGTAGAAACAGCGTCTTCCACGCCGGAGTGCGCCACGACAACCACCACGTCGCAACCCTCCTGCTCGCGCAGGATCGGCACGAAGTGCTCAACCGTGGGGACCAGATTGCGGAAGTCGATGC
>ERZ773208.1284-NODE-1284-length-20491-cov-11.167303_pt1 | contig 20491 bp, 16 predicted proteins | sample MGYA00581006_ERZ773208 | MGnify/ENA primary metagenome ERZ773208 (study PRJEB29015, sample SAMEA2737793) | human gut metagenome | biome: human gut; feature: human-associated habitat; material: faeces | place: China | collected 2012 ... | reverse complement strand
CGATCTGCTCGATGCGGTAGGTCACGCCCTCGATAGGCTCTCCGTTGGCGATGTTCTTCTTGACAATTTCAAGACCGGGCTTTTCATAGTCAACGAAAGTGACCTCGGAGGTTTTGCCGGGGCGCAGCGCCACAGTCTGCTCGGTATTGGTTACGATGTACGGCTCGGGAACGGATTCCTCACGCACAACATAGACGCCGGCAGGAATGGCCGAGAGCGTTGCGGAGCCGTCCGTCCCGGTCGTGACGGAGGTGGAATAACTGCCGGTAACGGACTTAATGGAAAACACCGTGCCGGCAATCGGTTTGCCGCTCATGGCGTCCCGCTTGGTGATCTTCATATCGGGCAGTGCGTAATTTTCGGCAGTGACCGTGTACTGCTTGTCGCCATCGGTGGTATCGACATAGACGCTGATGGGCGTAGAGTCGGCGCAGTAGCCCTCCGGGGCCTCGGTTTCCACGAAGGACCACAGGCCCTTGGTGACATCCTTGACCTCAATGATTCCGCCATTTTGGGTCACATCGCTGCCGACGATCTGACCGTCGCGGTAAATATTATATTTTGCGCCATCCAAACCACGGGTCGTTCCTGCGGCAACCTTCCGCAGCGTAATATCAGCGTCCCCAGCTGGCGGCTTTCCCGGCTCAGATGTATTGATGACGAGTTTTCTCGGCGCATAATAGTTAAAGAAAGCCTGACGCCCCTTAACGCTGGATTTCGCGTAGACCGCCCATTTTGCAGCTTCATCTTCTACCACAGTGGCGATGATGCCCTGTTCTGCGTATTCTTCAATTTGGCGCTGAAATTCTGCGTCTTCCTTGGCCTTTTCTTTCAACATCCAATCGATATAGCCCAGATACATTTCATAGGTATCGGCGTTGGCGTAACCACCGCCATCGATGTCACCATCGCCCTCACCCTTGAAGGTTTGGTGATCCCACACATACGTCTGCGCGGCCATAAAAAGGCTGCCGGGGATGTCACCCTTATAGTCCACGATGAATGACATCATCCATTTGAAGTTTTCAAGCTGCTGGGCATCCAGTTCACCCATGCCGCTCTGCGCCAGCGCCGTTTTCAGGACGGCGTCCGCGTCCGCGCCGGTGGCGGAGGTATAGGTGTAAGAGTTGAGGAACGAGGCCGTACCCCAGCGGTAGCCATAGCCGCGATCCAGGCAGTAGAGCATTTTGCCTGCCGCCATCGGGGGCTTGTAGCTGTAAGGCGTACCGTCATGGAGAAGCCGCGTTGTCCAGTAATTGGTATTGTCGGTGGGCTTGATGCCCGTTCCGCTGCCGGACGCGGCCAGCGCGGAAGTCGGGAGCAGCGTCAACAGCGTCATGATAACGAGAAACGCCGAGACGAGCCTGGTTCTTAATTTTTTCAATGAGCTACCTCCTTGCAAAATTGCACAAGAAAAAGCAGACCGAGGCTTCCCGGTCTGCTTTGTGATATAGGATAACAGGATTTACTTTGTTGCCGGCTTGTCCACCGCTGAAATGCTGTATCCGCTGCGAAGAAATAGTTGGACACAGTACCAGCACTCCAAGCCGTTGGCGTCAGTCCCTCGTGCAAGGCCGACGCCGATAGCCGCATAGCTTTCATCGGTCATGTTTTCCATGTGTCCTGCGGATTTTGACCATGAATATACGAGCGTTTCCGCAAGCGCGGTTTTTTGCTGTGCAAGATAGAGCAGCGGAATCTGGTGGATATTTTCCCCAACCTGCCTGCAGTCCGTAACGGTGTAATACTTCCTGCCGTCCGGTCTGGTATGAGAATAGGTACCTGTGGCAGCCATTTCATCGGCCCGCACCTGCGCGGCGCGCATCAGTTGATCGTCGGCCGTCAAAGCTGCGATGCCATGCTCCGCACGGAGGGCGTTGGTGCGAGCTACAATATCCTGCTTTGCAGCATCCACATCAGAAGGCGCAGCAGCAGACGGAACAGCTTCAGCGGAAGGAGCCTCGCCGGTGTAAGGCGCACCGGTTTCTATTTGCACACATCCGCTGTCCGCATCCCAGAACACATTGAAGCCGACCGCTTTGCCAATGTCGCGGAGTTTCACATAGTTGTGTCCAGCAATACCATACGCTTCCATTTGCACCTCCTGCCCATCGACAAAAATACGATGGTTGCTGCGTTCAGCGAGGATTCCCGCAGCATAGGCGGAAGCTCCGCCTGTGATAATAGCGCCGATAAAAAGGCCCGTAAACATCGTGAGGATCTGCTTCTTCATGGAAAAGCCTCCTTATTTTTGATCTACTATTCCTTTACGATCATAAAGCGGCTTTTTCAACAAAAGATTTTTAAGAGGCCTGAACAGCCTGCACACACCAGCGCTGACTGGAATCTCCGGCAACGCAGGTAAGGAGAGTCATTCGGTTATCCGTGGTAGAGGACAAATAGCTCCAATCGCTGCTGCTGATTTTGGTCACAGTCTCCACCAGATAGGTGCGGGTACCCATGGATGTGGTATAGGTGATTTTATCACCCACATCCAGATTCTTGATGCTGCCGATCACATATTTGGCGCCGCGATTATGCCCGCAGACAGCCACATTGCCGTTCCAGACGCTGGTACTGGTGAAATGCCCCAGCCCCTTTTTCATGCTGGCAGTCGTTTCACCTTCCCAGAGATAGTAATTCTTAACTCCGATGGCAGGAATGGAGATCTTTCCGACGGCACCGTTGGAGAGCAGAAAATCCTGTGTCAGCTCCGTGAAAGCGGGCGTCGCAGGAGTAGCTGTGGAGCCGCCCTGCAGAAAACCGGGGATCTCCACAGTTCCGCCGCCGGGAGAAATTCCGTAAATGCCGCTACCGGATGCAGAGATGCCCTGAAGACCGGGCAGCATGATTTTCTCCATCACCCCGGTTTGGGTGGTGCTGAGCTGCCCGTACTCCAGCTCGGGGATCTGGTAGTCCACCACATTTTTTCCACCGTAATTGTAGCGGGAGCCGTAGACGTCCTCATAGGAAGAGGAGGGATAGTATTCCGGGGTGCCATCGGTTTCAAAGGAATAATCGGCAGCCTGTGCGCTGACCGCCATCGCAGAAAGCATGGCAGCCAGAGTCAAAGTCAATGAGAAAAACTTCTTCATACGGGAGCCTCCTGTTCTTCTTCAGCGGGAACGGTAAATTCATGCCAGTCATTGTGCTTGCTGGCTTGGATCGTGTAAGTATGGTCACTCTGCGGGAAAGAAACGGTGAACTCGCGCCCAGCCAGATGCCTGGCAAGGGATTTTTTCACCTCAACCGCGACGGTATCTCCCGGATTCAGTGTGAGAGCGCCTGCATCGATAGCGGGAACCTCGCTGTCAGGCTCCACACGGAACTTTGCAATCAGCCGGTACTCTCGGGGCTTGCTGTCCGGAACATACACATAGACATTTTTGCGGCGGCGCAGCAGGATGAGTGCAGCGGCGGCGATGCCCGCGCAGAGCAGCACGGCAGCGATGATCAGCAGCGGAGCGGCAAGGCTGCCGTTATCCCAGATATGTGTTTTTACGGGGACGATCTCACTTCCGGTGTAAACCACGGTATAAGTGATGCTGTCCACGCCTTCCGAAGTAACGGTTCCGTGATATTCCGCCGTGGTGACATAGCCTGTGGCAGCCTGATAGCTGCTGGAGGCGGAATAGGTGGCGACCGCCTGATACTGGGCGGGAACCAGCGCCTCGCCGACGAGCGCCGTGCCGGTGACCTGCCATTCCACATTGGCAAGGGTGAGCGTTTTCCCGTTTTTGACGGTCGTGGCCGGCACATAGGACATATCGTTGCGGTCCAGATTACCGATCACCTTCGTCTCGGTGGTTTTGCTGTATTTGGTGGTGTAGCCGGACGCCTCTGTGGAAAGCGTGGTATGATCCAGCGCCAACTCGCCGGAGAAGCCGTCTTTTTCATAGGGCATACTGGGCGAAAGCTCTGCGAGGATCTGCGCAAGGTCATTTTTGGCGGTATTGACTGTGACGGTTTCCGTTACAGTTTTGCTTTCCAGATACGGGTGTTCCACCTTTGTGGTATAGGCCCAGGTATAAAGATAGCCGTCGTAGGAAAAGTCCTCTTCCTTCAGCTCATCTGGGTCAACCTCAGGGGAAAGCGTGTAGGTTTTTACAAGCCGCTGCTGGCCGTTCAGGTTTTCCGCTACCAATGAATCGGGAACCTGAGCGGCAAAGGCGCTGACCGTCAGCGACATGGCAAGCAGCAGGCAAAGGGCCAGCTTTGATAAGCTCTTCATGGTGGCCTCTCCTTTTTTACAAATTCTGTTTGATGATTCTGGTGATGATGCCGACGGCGATGCCGCGTTCCTCATCCAGACGGGTAACGGCAAAGCTGACGTCGTCTTTTTTCCCAGGCATTCGCCGGTCATAGCAGGTGTGGGCAACCGCGTTGACACCGTTGTTGAGCCGGATGAACACAACACCGTGGCGCACATCGGTCACTCTGCCGGCATATTTGCCCTGCAGGACGCATTTATCCAGATTGCTCTGGTTGGCGGCGGACGAAACGCTGCGGATATCTGCTGTGATGGAAATATGGTTGATGTCGTCGCGGTCAATGGTGAGCACACGGACAAGAACACGGTCGCCGACGCTGTAATACTCGCGGGCGTCACCGAACCATGCGGCAGACAGATCACGGGCGAAAATCGTACACTCCACGCCAAACACTTCCACACGCAGGACTTTTTCCGCAACGCCAATGACGCGCGCCTGTACGACGCGCCCTTCATAGATCATGGGGACGCCATCTTCGTTGGTGTCCAGATAGAAGGTCTGACGCTTACGGAGCATGGCGGCCTTTCGACTTGCCACAACGCTGCGGGCGGTGTTATCCAGACCCCGGACGATGAAATCGATCTCCGCGGTGAGCATGGTTGCAAGGATACTGTTCATCCGCTCCATAAACGGCTTGTATTTCGCTCCATACGGAACGGGCCCGGAATAGAGCATCATTTCTTTCAGCGGGATCGCAATGCGATAACCCTTGTAGTCAACGACAACGATAGTACGGCCGGAAGGGGTCTGCTCCACGCCGTCCAACGTTCCGGTCAAAATACGACCGGCAATATGCGAGGTCTTGATCTCATGCCAGATGACCTCACGGCGTTCTTCTTCCGTTTCGATACGGTCTTTTGCATCAACGGTCAGAATGTAGGAGTCACGGCGTCCGGCAGGTGCGGGAGGTGCAGTGGACTGCGGAGCAGCTTCACCATCTGCGGATTCCGTTTCATCTTCAGTGGGCGGAGCATTTTCCGCATTTCCTTCCAGCAAAAGCGCATCCAGAGCATTTTCGCCGCTGCTGTCAAGGGGTGCCGGAGTGCTGCTGTTCAGCTCCTGTAAAATGCTGTCGTACTCCGGATCTTCCGCTGCTTCATCGGAAACAGGGACCGTCTCTGCGGCATCAGCGGTGTTTTCGGCATCCGGCTCGTTTTCCTCAACATCTGCTGTGCCGCTCACATCGCCGGAGCCGAGATCAACTTCCGGGGGTTCTGCCAGCGGAGTTTCCGTGTAGTCGCTGCCGGCGGCCTCCACCTGCTGCTCAGAAAGTTCTTTGCCGGATTCGGTTTCCATGAACTCTGAGGAGAAATCATCAGGGGGCGGGATCGTTTTTTTCTTGGGCATTAAGTATCCTCCTTTTTCTTCATAATGGATTCTTTGGTTACGGCAACGACTTTTTCAGCCGACGCAGGCTTTTTCTTTTGCGCCGGCTTCTTATCCGCTGCCTGAGATGGCGGCGCCGATGGAGTTTGTTTTTCCTGCGGCTGATTTGCCCGCCATGCAGGGACATGGGAGGCGGCCTTGCTCGGCCGCAGCTTCTTCGCCTCGGGATGTTTGGAATAGTCGTACTTATCCACCTCCAGTACATTCTTGCCCCGAATGAGGATCAGGGCTTTATCAATATCCATACGCAGCACCTCGTCCATGGTCATCAGCTTGCGCCGGCCGACACCGCTGGTTTCCCGGTATTCAGGCGTGTAATTGGATACACGCCATGTTCCGAGCTGTTTGGCTTTACTGGTGACAGAGATACTGGCCTCGCCGGTCCGGTCAGAAATAAATTCCGCCGTCAGAGCATCTGTACAGCCAAGAAAAAGCTGCACATCGCAGTTGCCCAGAATTTCCTGCCACTGGTTGTAGGGATAGCGGTTCTGAAGGCCAGCTAAGTTCTGGAACACACATGACATGGACAGGTTTCTGGAACGAATGACCGAAATTTTTCTCGATAGATCTGGGATCACTCCACAGGCACACAGCTCTTCACCAAGTACATGAACAGGAACCGGAAGCGCCCCGCCGGGACATTGTTCGTCCGCATAGCGAACCAGGCGGATAAACACAAAGGAAAGAAACAGCGAGGAGAGGAAATCAAAGGTGCTGTCCTGATCGCTGGTAATGCAGTAATACGCGCATGGCTGCTTTCCCGGAAGTTCCAGATCAATCTCGTTGTAGGATGTGATGTTGCGAATATCTCGGTTTTGGAAAACCTGCAGTCTGGAGCCGAGCCCGATGATAACGCCGCCGCGCACACCCTCCGACGCCTGCTTGAAAATGCTGTATGGCGCTTTGGCAGGATGCGTGAGGGGAAGAACATCAAAAAGCGCATTCAGTTCCTTTTCGGAACTGGCGGTGAGCAATTGGTACACCTCGCCGATGTTTTGCTTTTTCTTGGGATAGCTGGTGGAAACATAGAGGACCAGCGCCTTGAGCAGATTCATTTCGGCGCTGTCCCAGAAGTGGTCACGTTCTTCGCCCCCTGTGTTTTTGATGATGACATCACAAAAGAGCTGCGCCATTAGTTCCTGATCGCCGATTTCAGCAAGGCAATTCCATGAATCTGAGGCTGACGGCGTTACCAGATTGAACACACGGACGGTGTACCCCTGATCCCGCAAGTACTCGCTGGTCTTTTCGTAAAGTTCGGATTTTGGGTCACAGATCACAAGGCTTGACTTCCGCGCTGCGCATTGGAGAATCATGTTGACGCAAAAGGCTCTTGTCTTCTTGGAGCCGCTGGCGCCGTAAACCGCAAGATTCCCGTTAAATCGAGTCTTTGGAGGAATACAAATGACCTGATGATCCAACTCTCCGAGAATCGTACCGGAATGCTTGCGAATATCCGGGACAAGGTCAAGCACCTCGGTCAGCTCCTTGCGGGACATAAAGCCTGCGGTGCCGTAGGTTCCCTTGTCGGAATAGACCAGATTGCGCTGCCGGTCGTATTCGCCGCCCTCACTGTAGCCCATTCGCATGACCATGAGGATCAGCAGCGCCAGCGCACCGATGCAGAGGCCGAGGCCATACAGCCCATACGGAAAGTGGAAGGCTGCCGCAAGGCAGGGAAAGAATCCGGCGTCCGGGAATGCGGGAGACGTCCCAAACACGGCGCCGGCCTCCTGCCATGCACGGTAATTGGAAAAAAGCTGCGAGAGGTAGCCGCTCCCGTAGAGCAGCGCCAGCGCAGCGATTGGAATGATAATGAAAAGCTGAATCGGCTTCTTTTTAGGAATAGAGCACGCTCCTTTCAAACTGTTGAAAATCAATGCTTTGCAGCATCACACACTGCCCGCAGATCTCCCGCAAGGCTTCTTCCTGGTAATCAAAGCAGATCAATGTCCCCGTCATTCCGTGCAGCTCCAGCGCGGTATCGAAACGCCGGATGCGAGGAAAATCACAGGTGTAGGCGAATAGAACAGGATTCCCCTCGCTGTCAATGGCGTCGTTCTCGACGCGCCAATTTGGTATCCCCTCATGGAGCCCGTCTGCAAGGATCGTATCAAGCGTCCTGCGCTGCTGCGCGTCGCATAAGAGGCGAAGGATCGCTTCGCCATAACGGTCATTGGTCAAATAATAGAAATGCGGAAAGCTGCCATCCAGCAGGAAATAGTTGTGTGTGTCCGGCTGCATCAGGATAGGAAGCTGTTCCATGGTGGAGCCGAACACGATCCCGGAAATCTCCGCGTCGGGCATGACCCCTTCGGTTTGCAGCAGAGCTTTGAATCGCAGTTCGGCCTTGTACTCCCATTTCATCTGCGCTTTGGCGGTGTTATAGGTCAAAAAAATACCGCCATCCGTCAGCAGGATGCCGGTTGCGCGTGAACTTTTGATTTTCGCCCCTTGCGGGCCGATCTCTTTAACCTCTCTGGAGGTGTAATAGGCGGGGATTGCCGCGCTTTGACCGACAGCGGGAAAAGGAGCCTTTTCCCACGGGAAGGCCGGAATGTCAGCGTTGTGCATGATGGTCAGGATCTCAGCCATCCGGTGAAGCCGGAGCCGTCTGGGAATTTCGCTTTTGAGCTTGTTTGGCTCAGAACTGCCGGTCAGGTAGGCTGAAAACCATTCGGGAGCATCAGCCAACAGCAGCCGTTTGGCTGATGAGGTGAGCCGAAGACCGCGCAGGCCGTCTTTGGAGAAGGTACGCAGCAGCCCATCTCGCCGGAGGGCAGTAACGACACTTTCGAGGTATGCGGAACCACCCAGCAGGCGGCTGATTTGACGGATGGGGTATTCACCGCAGAGGGCGGTCAATGTCAAAAGAAGATAGGGCAGCGTATTTTGAGCTGGCAGCTGCCGGGGCTTTCGAGGCATAAACCGTGCTGCCTCCTTGTACGATATTTTACCGTAGGGCTTTATAGCTTGGGTAATTTTGCGGCCGGATCACCTTGAAAAAACGCAGTATTTTCAGGGCTTACAGGGCGCTTTTTGTACCTTGGAAAATAAGCGCCCATAAAAGGTCAAAAATCCGATATGCTTTTTACACCATTCTGGCGCTCTGCAAGCCAGACCGGAAACTGCGTGCTGTCCATGAGAAAAAGCCGTGTGCAATCCTCTTCGCCCAGCTCCGTGGTGTTGTAGGCGTCGCACAGCAGCCCATTGTCATCCGTCAAGATGAAGGAGGCCGCAACATCCAGAAACTGCTTCAGTTCCAGATTGTCATAATCGCGGATACGGCGCTCTGGCAGCTCCTGCGCATAGATATGGGAAAAACAGACCACACAATGCTGAAATTGCGGCATGGTGTGGTGGGCGGTGTAATCGGAGAGCGCGGAGGTAAACGGATCCAACAGGAACTCCGTGCTTTGGCGCTGCTTGCGCTTTGGCAGAAGGCACGGGAGCTTGATCTCCAGAATGCCGTCATTTTCGCTGATCTCAATGCCCTGCATGGTTTCAGCAGACCGCAGATATTCCTCTTTTTTGATGCTGGTAGTGGCATAGATCAGGTGGCGCAGCCGGCAGGTGATCCGCTCGGCCCGCAGCGCCGCATCCGTGGACAGCACCTCGTAGTTGTCGGGATAACGCTGAATATCCGTCGTGTTCATGGCATAGAGCGCATTGTTCAGCCGTTCGATCTCAGCCAGAATAGATGTAATTCTTTGTGATATAATGGCCCTGTTCAAGAAAAAACTCCTTATTCGATTTGATAATACTGCACTTCGCCGCCCGAAGAGACGGTACAGTAGCCGCTGGTGTTTGGTGTGTGGATCTCGGCGATCTGCTCCGGCTGCTCAATCAGAACGATGTATTTGGGTGGAACCTCTTTTACCGTGGAGAGCATTTGGTTGATAAGCTGCTCTTTACCCGGCTCCGCATAAATGATCTCGTAAACTTCACCATCCGCAAAAAAGATGATTTTTGCGGGGTACTCGCTGACAGAGTGATATTCTACCTGCTCCATAAAGTCGGTAAGAACCCAAACGGCCTTTGAAAGCCCGTGATCGATGCTCTCCTCCGCATCAGCGGGAATGCGGTAATACTCGCCGCGCTGCACAATGCGGCCCTGCTTTTGCAGGTAGGACAGCAGATTTCGGATTTTACTTTCCTTGTGCGGATAGAGCTTCAAAAGCTGCATCTCCGTCAGAGCGCGGTACATGGAAACATCCCGCAGGATGCCGGCGGCTTCCTGCCCATAGATCTGTTCCCTCGTTTTCATTGAAACATCTCCTCGTTATGCGTATTGAAGCCGTATAATCGCCGTATTGCTGTTGGTTGTGGAGCGTTATACGTCTTAAATGCGTATTGTGTACGGATTAGCATGGATGCTGCTTTGGCGCAGCACGCTGAGCAAGCTCGGCCAGCTCCCGGCGATCCGTGGTGATCAATTCCTTTTCCATTTGACTGCATTTGATCTCCACGGCAATATTATTGTTATTTGTGCTGATGAGAGCGCTGCCGCGCTCAAAGTGCGTAATTTCCATCAGCTCGGCTTCAGAAAGGTGAAGAACACCCTGAACACGCTGGGCTTCTTCCTCCTCCAGATTCAGCAGGATCTTCGTTTTACTGTTGTTGATGATGCCCTTGCCGTATTTACCGTCGTCCAGCGCAAAAAAGTCATTGAGGTCCTGTGTGGCACAGACAAGGCTGCCGCCATAGCCGCGGATCGTCTTGGCAAGCTCCAGAACGGATTCGGCGGCCTGCCGGTTGCTGCTGGCGCCGATGAGCTGCCAGCACTCGTCCACGAAGATGGCTTTTTCCGCCGTGCGGTTCTCTTTGGCCTTGTCCCATACAAAGTCAAGAGCAACAAACATCCCCACCGTCAGCAGATCACCGGTCAGCTCAGAAATATCAAGGACGATGTACTTGTTGTCCAGCGCCACATTGGTTTGCTGATTGAAGGAGCGGGCAGAGCCGTTGACCAGCCGGTTCAGGATGTTGGCAAGGCGCTTTGTTTCCGGAGAGGCGGCGAGAATTTCATACAGGTCTCCCAGGATCGGCATTTCTTTATAGCACCCTGGATTTTTCGGCTGTTCCAGAGAAGCATTGTCATGTGTGATGCCCTTGGCCCCGTAGGTGCAGATCATGGCATCATCCAGAAGCTGCCGCTCCTCGTGGGACATGTCCGGAATTAAGAGGCTGAAAAACGTGTGCAGCCGCTGAATTTTGGCTGCCAGCAGAGATTTTTCCACGCCGGGGCCATCCAGCAGATCGTCCACGGACTTATCTGCCTTGCGGATCTCCATGATGTTGATGCAGTTTTGAGAAGCCGGAGATATGGAGATAAACTGTCCGCCGATGTTGGAACAGGCCCGGTGAAACTCATGCCCTTTGAGCGGCGCGATGATAAAGACCTGAATTCCCTTGCGGCGCATACGCAGAGCCATCAGCTGAAGTGTAAAGGTTTTTCCGGCTCCGCTGGTTCCGAGAATGGCGATATTGGCATTCTTGTAGACACGGGAATCGAAGATGTCCACGATGATGAGAGAATTGTTGTGTTTATTGACGCCGAGAAGAATACCGTTGTCATCGCACATCTCATAGCTGGTGAAGGGATAGCAGCTGGCGGCTCCCGTTGTCAGAACATTCCGCTTAGACCGCTCATAGAGCTGGCGCTCCAGAGAAACCAGAGGAAGAGAGGATAAAAAAGCCTGCTCCTGACAAAAGGAACAGGTCTGTACATCCATGTCCTGCGAAAGCAGGAGTTTTTTCATTTCCGCGACCTTCCATTCAAGGTCGTCCACGCTGCCGGCTGTGACGGTGATAAGCAGGTTCAGATAATAAAAATCCTCATTGTTGGAAAGGCCGTCTTTTAGAAAATAGCCGCTGCGGATCGCACCGTCGAGGTCGTCAAAATCCGTGTTGGTGTCGCTGGTTTCCTTAATTTTGCTGCGGTTGATACGGAGCTGCTGCCCCAGCTTTCTGGCCATGCGGTCCTTTGGCTGCCGCGCGAGAAAGACGTCCAGATCGATCCCGTCGCCGGCGTTGACCAAAAGGCTGAGCCAACCGGCGGGAACGCGCGCTTTATAACCATCTGATGGGACAAGAAGATAGGCATAATACAGCCCATCTACACAGAGGTAGTTTCCATGGGTAAGGTCGATGCTGTCAGGGGCATAGAATTCATTGACGGGAATTGCGTTGATGTCCCGTCCGGAGGCCATGTAGTCCGCCAGAACGGACTTCACCCGCTGGTAGAACGGCTCACTGCTGGCCCTGCGGCAGAGAATGTTATAAAGAATCTCCGCCATGGCGTCGTCCTCGTTCTCAGGGGAAATGACCTCGTTGCCGCACTGCCGCAGATAATTTGCCGCCGTGCGTGCGGCTGTTTGCAGAGAAGCGATTGCATCCTCTTCCTCATGTCCGCGTTTGGTGCCGGGCAGCGGCTCATACTCGAAAACGAGAAAAAAGCGCCTTGTGATTGCCTCACGGGAGCCAAGCTGCCGAATGAGCTTCAGGTAGTCTTCCTGCAGGACACGGCAGCGCGGATCCTGCTCATGCTCCAGCTCCTTGCGGACGGTATCCAGATGCCGGTTAATGTCCGCACGCTTTGTCAATGCCTTGAATTGCACCTTGACCGGGGCAATTTTCAGATAGGAAATGAAGGAGTAAATGATGCTGCGCTGCTCTCTCGCGCTGCGCAGCAGGAAGTTGACGGGAACCACCTCTACAACCTTGACATAGCGGTGATCTCTTGTATAAATGACGCCGTGCTCAATCTTCTCGATAGGGATATAGTCCGCCAAGGCGTTGAGCGGCTGAACGGCTTCTTCCTCCTGCAAGAAGGTCTTGAACTGCGTCACGCTGCGCTGCTTCAGATCAACAGAAAATCGGCTGCGGCTTTTGGGGAGCGGAGGATCTTCTGCTTCGCAGTCGCTTTTCCGCTGCTGCGCCCAGCTGGGCAGCAGCGTTTTTCCGTTTTTGCCGCCCTGCGTCCCATCGCGTGAAAGGATTCTGCGGTTGTGCAGAAAGCAAAAGAACAGGCGGATAAAAGCGGACAGGCTCATGCCGGATACGCCAATCAAAGCGAGAAGCACCAGCGGAAGAGCCGTCAGGCATAAAATCACAACGCGGACGGTGAGGGAAAACGGAAGGTGCAGAACCGGCACACCAACCGCGAGGCAAAGGATGACCGCCTCAATCGTATTGCGGGTTTTCAAAAGCCCGCCGAAGAGTGTGCCGCCCTCCATAAAGTTGGGAGGGATCACATACACCTCAAATTCTTCCGGTTTCATAGACAGCCTCCCTTACATCCGGTCTTTCCGCTTCGGCGGATCGGGCATCTTCTTGACGATCTCCTTGTGATAGTCGATTTCGCCGTCTGGCGCAGTAAAGGGCTTCTTGATTACGGTATCAACGGCATACTGCTTGTACCATTGGACGCCATCGGCAGAGAAGACTTTCTGGTGTTCACCGTCCGGCGCGGCATATTGCCCGGTATGGTACATTCCAAAGGAAATGCCCTCCGGATACTCCGGAGAATACTCTGTGCCGGTGATGCGCCCGCCGCCGATCTCAATGTTGGAATAGGATATTTGCGGTGCGGCGTCTCCCTGAGCGGTAATGCCCATGTAGGAGGACAACGCCTGTGACGCAAACTCTCCGGTGATGGAGCCGGTGGAGTGCAAGTCTCCGGCTGCGACCATACCGATCACATCGTTGGCAAAACGCCCACCCTCCAGCATGGAAGTGGTAAAAATACGCCCGCCGAGGCCAACGGAATGCTGTGACTCCCTGCGGAGTGAGGAAACCGAAGCGGTTCGGGTACTGGAAGCGACTTGCTGATGGGTCACGCCCGTCTGCGACTTTTGAGAAGCGCTTTCGCTGCGCGTCTGCTTCGCCTGATGAACAACGCTTGACGCCTGCCGCTCGGCATTTACAGTACGCTCTGTGGCCTGATGCGCGGCGGACATGGTGGAGGAGGACGCTCTCTGCGTCGTTTGCGTCGCAGTTCTTACGGCGTCATTGGTAATTTTCCGACTGACAACGCCGGCCAGACCGCCTTGCAGAAAGCCGGAAGATCCGGATGCGGCGGTGCCTGTGCGGCTGGAGGCTCTGTCGGCAAAGTTACCGACAACTTTTCCAGCCATGCCGGCAGCGAGGGAGACACCCTTGAATGCGACCATCGCTTCACCCAGCATAGAACCGCCGGTGTGCCCTACATTGACACCGATGCTTGCCATGAAGCTGTCGATTTTCTGCGAGACTTTGAGAAAGCCAACCGCACAGAGAAACCAGACCAGGACGTTCCCCGTCACGGCCTCGCGGCTGGAACTGCTGACTGCGGCTTCAACATCGCTTTCCTCCAGAGCAAACGCAGGTACCGCCAGGGCAAGCGCAAGCAAAAGAACGGTGCCCAGCAGCGGAATGATTCTATGATATTTCTTCGTGGTAATGACCTCCTACATGGAAAGCGGATTTGAGATGAATGTGCCGACCATCGTGATAAACAGCCGAAGACACCATGCGTTCATCAGCAGCAGGAATATCTGCCCGCCGAACATCCGGCACCAGCTCTTAAAAATATTTGCGGTGGATTGCGATGCGCCCATGGCAAAGGCTACCGGTGCGGTATAGACCAGGACGCCCAGCAGTACATACCGTTCTGCCGCTTCAAACAGCAGCTTAATGTAGTTCCACGCAAGAATCAGTGTCAGAATCAGAACGATCAGCGCAACGCCGCCGTTGGCACAGACGCCGATGATGGTCAGCAGAACAGAATTGAAGCTGGCAAAGTCCAAAGAAGGAAGCTCTGAGGACAGTATCCACGCATAAGGCGTTCCGCCTATCGTCAGCGCAATGTTTACGATTTCATCTGCATAGTACGCAAGCACAATGAACAGAATCGCCTTGGCGGTCAGCTTGACCGGATCCTCTGCGTCCACGCCCAAGCCCAGTCCATAGTTCTTGAACAGATTCCAGACCCAGCCCAACAGGATCAGCCCGATGGCAAGTGCCACCAGAAGGCTATACATGGTTTCCGCTGCGGGAAAATATCGCAGAAATGTGTTCATGTCACAGCCCAATGCCCCCAAAACAGAGGTGTTGATCATATCCAGACCGTACATGATCTGCTCCGCGATCCACTCTACAATGCCATCTAAAATGCCCATGATTTACGAGGCGGTCCACTGCCCGCCGCTGAAGAAGGGCGTAACATAACTCATAATGAAGCCGAGACCGTTCAAAACAGCCCATGTGATGATGATTCGCTTGAGCCAAGCCCGGCTTTCATCGACGGTTCGGCCGCTGCGGGAGAAATTCATCATCAGCAGTGCGACTGCGGCCGTAACGATAGCTGCAATCGTGGAGATGCCGAGGATCTGCGTATAGACATCCCGCATGATCTCATTGGCCTTCTCCCACACGGTTGCGGCAGAGGCCGGCTGACAGAGAGAAGCGGATAGCGTGGCGGTCAGAAACGCCGCATACAGCCAACGGCCGATATTGCCACGTGGCTTTTTCCCGATACGGGGAGACGGACACTTGTGCTTCAAAAGCATTACCTCCTTGTGTTGCCCAAAAGCAGGAAACAGCACCCAGCGAAAGCCGGATGCTGTTTCATTGACCGCAGAAGGGCAGAAAAAAAGACGCGCATCAAAAATGGCGTCCCCCTGCGGCTGCTTTTGGTTTGTTTATAGTTTTGAGCATACTTAGTTTAACATACGGCGATTTTGCGTTCAATAGCAAAACCCTTCCAATTTCCTCCCAATTCTCTTTCAAAATACTCTCACACATCTGGCGGGAAAAAGCAGTCCAGCGTTTTCAAAGTGTCCTGCGCGGAAAATCCCCAAAGGACAGAGCTTAACGCTTCCACGGCAGCTTTGCGCAGGCGGTAGTAGGTGCTGAAGCTAATGTCCCTGATATGCGGGTGGAGCGCTTCAATGATCTCCTCCACATTTTTCAGCTTCTGTGGGGATAAAAATGAGTAATACAAAATCCAGTAGTACACCTCTCCGCTCTGGTGGTGCGTGCGGAGAAGGTTGACGGAATTTTCAAGCAGGGTCAGCATTTTGTAGCTGCGCTCAATGCACCTGGCATGATTTTCGATGTCCGTGCCGCCGAGATCCGCGCCTGCCATATAGATGGACTCCAAAAAATCTTCAATGCTGCAATCATAATCAATGCGAAACTGATTTTTGACCTGTCGGATAGACAGTTCCAGGCTCCATGTTACATCTCGATATTTTTTGAGCAGTCTCCATGTGTCGTGATAGCGGGCATCCTCTTCCGGCCGTTTTTCATACATCTTTCCTGACATTGTCGCACACTCCTTCCGCTTCAGCATTTGGGATGATCGTCATTTCAAACCGATACAACGGACTGCCGGCGCCGCAGCAGATCGCAAGTCCCGCTGAGATAGTGCCTTTCTCTATTCCTACCGTGCAGTCGTCGGATAATGGATATAACATATATTTGGATTTTGGGCATGAAAGGCAGGAAATGCCTTGCGCTTCAAGGGTTCGCAGCACTTTCCGAACGAAGTACAGCATGTGAGGTTTTGAAACGCTGGGAAGCTCTGTTGAAACGCAGATCTGCTCATCAGAAATTGAGCCGGACTCTGGCGAAATGGTATCTGGCACAGATACGCGAAGGTTCAGACACATAGCAACCTCCTCTTTGTCTATCATGACATCCGAAATTTGGAACATGGTTGAGAGATAATTCTTTAGGTAAATTACCGTTCCGCTGCGGCCTGGGAAAGTCAGCAGAGAAAGATAATCAAAATCGGCCAGTTTTTTGAGCAGCCGCCCCACGCTGGAACGGGAGATTCCCCAGCGCGCGGATAATTCGCTGTAATTGACGAGCGGATTCCCTGTGCCGTTTCTGAAATACGCAACTGGCCCGATCTCAGAGCCGCGTACTTGCTGATCCTTATAAATCGCAGAGATCCAAAGATCCAGAATGACATCCATCTCGGATGCGCGTCCCGCGGAGATCAACTCCGTTGCCGTTGAAACAGGAATGAAGAAAAAACCGGAATCTTTTTGGCATGGGCAGTTATAATCGAGCGCGGTGTTATTGCGCCGCCAGTCCGTAATGGAGAACTTTACGATATGCCCGCGGCCGAGGCGGGTAAATGTAATGAGCTGCCGATCCTGCAAGGATTTTAGAATCGCAAATGCCTGATAATGGAAACGCACGCGAAACCATTCCGTGATGTCAGTGATGGAGCAAATCCATTCCCCCGGATAGACCGTGTATGAGATCCCGTCTATGCGCCGATAGGAGGTTCTGAAGTTGGCATAGGCGCAAAGAACGACATAATAAAAAAGACCGGAGCATCCGCCTGTGCGAATGCTCCGGTCTGCAATCAGAGTTTGTATAAATTCTCGATAAATTCGGCATCGTGGATAATCTACAATCTGCCTGAGTTCAAGCTGATAATTTTTCATGTAGGAAACCTCCTTGAGCCGGATACATCAGCTAGATTGTATCCTGTGCTAAATGGTAAGTTAGAAGCGTTTAGATGCTAAAAACCCTGCTAAACGAATCAAGGAATATGATGGTATTGAAGAAATCGTTCCGTGCGCTTGGTGCAATAAAGAGCGTTGAAAAAGGGACGTGATAGTGCATGGAACTTATTTCAATGCAACTATAGCGGTTTATGTGACATTAAATTTGAGGCTTGGTAAGGATGAGGTCGGCAGTTCGAATCTGCCCAGCAGCTCCAAAATGCATCGAAAACTTCGGTTTTCGGTGCTTTTTTGTTGCAAAAACGCTGAAAATGGTGTGGGTCAAAATGTGGGTCAACTGCCTGACCCACACCCTGACCCACACGCGGAAATATCCCGATAGATCCAAAGAGCACCGGAGAGGAGGCTTTTGCCTTCTCTCCGGTATTTTTGGCTTTTTTCTGCTTACATGACCTGCGCCATGAAGCTGCCCATCGTTTGTGCTGCCTCGTCTTGTTTCTGCCTCGTAGCGTGGGTGTAGGTGCGGAGGGTGAAGCCCGCGTCGTAGTGCCCGAGCATACTGCTGACAGTTTTGACGTCCACTCCATTTTGCAGTGCCAGCGTTGCGAAGGTATGTCTGAGGTCGTGAAATCTGATGTGCGGCAGTCCCGCATCCTTCAGGATCTTCTTGTGCAGGTTTACGACGGAGTCTGGGTAGTACATCTCGCCGGTTGCCGGCGAGGGAAACATGTAGGGATTCTCAGGATGCTTGCTATGCTCTGCTATCAGCAGATCGATGGCATCTTGAGGAATGGATATTTTTCTAACTGAGGTTTCCGTTTTGGGACGGGAGAGCGTCAGTTCGCCATTGGGATTCTTTACATATTGCTTGCTGACGGAGATGGTTTTGTTTTGGGTGTCGAGGTCATTCCAGAGAAGCGCCGTGATCTCGCCCTTCCGCAAGCCCGTGACCAGCTCCAGATAGAACATGGGGAGCAGACCTCTCCTGTTAGCGGTTTCCAGATAATCCTTGATGTGTTCAGGCGGAAGGATCTGCATTTCGATTTTTTGTACCTTCGGCGCGATGCAGTCCTCGGTCGGATTGCGCGGAATCAAGCGCTCCTTGATTGCCCGCTCGAAAGCGTTGTGCAGCATCAGGTGAAGGCTTCGCACGGTCGTGCTGCTGAGTCCTGGATTGCCGTGACCGCTCTTGCGGTTGATGCGACCGTTTTCCATCAGCTCTTTGTAGAGTTTTTGTAGATCATGGGCGGTCAGTTTGGTGAGCTTGATATTGCCGATGCGGGGAATCGTGTATTGCTCGACCATCAGTTGATAGCGGTTTGCTGTTGAGATGCGGATATTCGGCTTTGCGTAGATCTCATACCAGCTCCGCAGCCAAGTTGCTACCGTGTACTCATCAGCGCGGCTGACATCCAATGACTGGCTCTCCTCAATGGCTTTCTTTAGCTTCGCCTTGCATTCCGCCTGTGTCTTACCCAGCACATTTTTGATGATGCGCTTTCCGGTTTCGGGGTGATAGCCCGCTGTGTAGCGACCCTCCCAACGTCCGTCTGCGCGTTTGCGAATGTTGCCCTCGCCGTTGGCGCGCTTTTTAGCCATTCATGATCATCTCCTTTGCTTTTTGCTCTTCGTCGGCATCGAAGGAGTAAGGTGCTCCCAGTTCTCCGGCGATACCGGCTGCCAGCTTGAAGCCCGCCGCGAAGCTTATCAGCTTGGATTCAACCAGCAATGTGTTTTGTGCGTCCAACAGCCGCAGCAGCTTTCTGCACCCCGCGGCGTCCATATCCCGCCGCAGTTCTTCCTGCGCGTATTCGATCTGCTTGTCCAATTCACTGTGTTCCTGACGGTCGAAACGCTTTTGCAGGGCTTTCATGTAGTCATACATTGCGGCACCTCCTTTTTGGCAACCACAACACATACCACAACCCGGCGCACAAAGCTACTGTTTTTGCAAATGTTTCTTTGACTATTGCGGCGCAAAAACTGAACACCTCGACCCGCTTTACATATGGAATTCCATTGAAAATCCTTGTTGCTGCTCCAACTCGTGGTCGTCCGGCTTGTGGCCGAGGGCGACGCGCTTTTGCCGCAGCTGCGCCAGCCGCTTGCGGTCGATTTGGACACCGGTGGCAGCGGGAGCCGGGGCGTTGTCCCGAAAAATATTGCCCATGTGATAGAGCAGCCGGGTGGCCGACAGCAGGACGGAGGGTGGCGTCTGTTCGTCGTGCTCCATGCGTTCCATGAAAAATTCCGCATAGCCGTGGCCGTTATCTCTTGCCGCCGCAAACCATTCGTAGGCGGCATCCGTGTCCTTCAGAACGCCTTCGCCCATGAGGTATAACTTTCCCAAGAGGTACTGTGCGTAGGCGTTTCCATCGTTCGCGGCTTGCCACAGGTATCCCACTGCGGCCGCAGCGTCCTTTGACACATTTTTGCCGCTGAGATACTCCTTTCCCAACCGGTAGGCGGCGTAATCGTTCCCATTGTCAGCAGAGCGTTTCAGCCAATAGATGCCCTTGGCAGGATCGTGAACGTCAGCATCATCGGAGAGATACAACTTGCCCAATGCGTATTGCGCCGCGTCCAAGTCCTGCTCGGCAGCACGCTCTAATAGCTTTTGTGCTTTGACCGTGTCGGGGATCAGCAGACCGCCGTTACGGTACGCCGTGCCGATGATGTACTGGGCGTGGGCATCGCCTGCTTCCGCAAGCTGCTCCAACTGCTCTGTCACTTCGTCCCGTTCCTCCAGAGGGTAACTCTCATCGTTCGCCACGCCTTGCAGATTCTGACATTCATAACTCATGGCGTAGATGCTGATCTGTTCGCCGTCATCCTGCATTTCCTCATCCTCAAAGGAAATTCTGTTCATGCGAATGTGCTCCGCCTCTTTGATGACGGCATTCTTGATCTGGCGAAATTCCTTCTGCTGAGACAGCGGCGGACGCATTCTCTTTTTATCTTTGGAGTAGTAATCCTCCACCTGGCATTGCAGTTCCCACCACGTTTGGTAGCACGCATCCACGGTGGGCAGCCGCACCATCTGATCGACGATCTCATCCACCAGCTTTTTCATGGGCTTTGGCAGATAGCCGTAGGTTTTCCTGCCGCTGACCTGACCGAGCTGCCGCGACAGATCCCAGATCATCTGCTCTGCCTCCGGGTGGATGCAGGTCATCTCCCGCATGGCCTTCGCCAATTCCAGCATGGCTTTCCGCGCTTCCGCCACCAGTTCGTCGCGGGACTTGCTTTTCTGCTCGTAGACATGGAGCAGTTCCTGGCGGAAGATCTGATTGGTCAGCGTGGACTTGATCTGCCGTATCCCATCTTTGGACAGGTACGCCTGATTGGGTTTCACCGACCACGCCATCA
>ERZ773208.1271-NODE-1271-length-20691-cov-5.945144_pt1 | contig 20691 bp, 18 predicted proteins | sample MGYA00581006_ERZ773208 | MGnify/ENA primary metagenome ERZ773208 (study PRJEB29015, sample SAMEA2737793) | human gut metagenome | biome: human gut; feature: human-associated habitat; material: faeces | place: China | collected 2012 ... | reverse complement strand
GTTGCCAGCTCGCTTGCTGCCTGTTCCCAGCTTTTCGCATTCTTAAACTGTTTTGTGCTGGGTGCCAGCTTTGCAAGTCTGGGCATGGTGATGTTTGAAGGGCTGGATGACCCACAGGATAAAAAGTAATATAAAAAGCAAGTGCACCACCTTTTCAAAAGCCAACGCTTTTGATGAAGATGTGGTGCACTTGCTTTTTGCTTTTTATTCTGCGCTGTAAGCGCTGCCCATGATCCACGGGTTATTTGCGGAATATTTTGCGTGGTTGCGCAGGTAGGTGACCCATGCGCCGTAGCCGTTGCCGGCCGAGAGGTGCACGCCGTCCGGCGCGGCAATCATCTCTTTCAGGTTGCCCTCGCCGTCAGCCAGCGCCTCCCACAGGTCCAGATAAACGCAGCCCTTGCTTGCGGCCAGCTGTGCCAGCTGCTCGTTCACGCCGCGCAGCACGTCCGAGGCAAGCCCCGGCTTCTTTTCCGCTGCCGCAGGCCGTACCGGCGGGATAGACTGTACATAAATAATGCAGTCCTCGCCCAGCGTCTGGCGCAGCTCGTCCAGCATCTGGCCGTAGTAGGCCAGAAAACGGTCAGATGCGCCCAAGGTGGTCAGGGTGTTGGTGCCCAGCAGGATATACAGCTTTTTGGGCTGCGCCGCTGCCAGCACATCCAGCGCTATCTCCTGCCCGCGGGTGGGGCTCTTGACGGCGGCGCGGTTGACGATGGCGTCCGGCCCCACACCCGTATAGCCGCAGATGAGCGCGCCGCTCAGATTGATCTGATAGTCCGAGAAGCCCACCGTCAGGCTGTCGCCCAGAAAGGCGGCGTCCGAAAAATAGCTCAGGTCTACCTGACCGCAGGCCGGCTGCCGGATGACGCTGGCGTCGTAAGCCTTAATGGTATAGGCACCGTCGGTCTGCCGGGCCGGGCCGAAGCTTTCCAGCTGTACCGCCTGCGCCATGCCGCTGCTATCGGCTGCACCCTCGCTGCCGCTGCCGGAAGCCGCCTCGCCCTGCATGGGCAGCGGTGCCAGAATGTTCTGCGCAATGCCGCCTGCGCCGGTCTGCGGGGTGCTTTCCTCTTCGGCGGTTCCTTTTTCCAAGATAGCGGTCACCGCATAGGCGACCAGCAGGATGGCCACAATGACCCCCGCCAGCCGCAGCTTGCCGCCGATGCCCCCGCGTGTGCGCCGCCGGGGTGCCGAATGATACTCGTGTGAAATGCCCATATTCTCTGTCCAGCTTTCTGCATTTATCCCAACAGGCAGGTACTTCTGCCCGGTAATTTTGGAGTGCGCACCCATTTTATCATATTTTTTTTGCCTGTGCAACCAATTGGGTCTTGCATACAACAGGCAAAACGGGTACAATAGGATTGCAGCTTATTTTGCACATTTTACAAAAAGCAAATACACAAGCTGCAAATATTTTTGTGTCAGTTGCGGCAGACGGCTGTTTTGCCGTCCCGGTCCGTTGGCAGTGCAGGGCCGACAGACCACTTTACTGGACGGTGCGGAAAGCCGTTTGCCCGGCAGCGGATACATTTTATATGATCTGAAGGAGGTTTCCATGGCCAAGAATATCATCATTGGTCAGAGCGGCGGCCCTACCGCCGTGATCAACTCCAGCCTTGCGGGCGTATACAAAGCCGCCCGCAGTCTGGGTGCAGACAAGGTGTACGGCATGAAGTACGGCATCGAGGGTCTGCTCAAGGAAGAGCTGCTGGAGCTCAACGTCCTGCTGGATGACCGCATGAGCATCGAGCTGCTCAAGCGTACTCCGTCCAGCTATCTGGGCAGCTGCCGCTTCAAGCTGCCCGACCCGGACACCGATGCCACCCCGTTCGTCAAGCTGTTCACCCTGTTTGACAAGTACGACATCTGTGCCGTGTTCTACATCGGCGGCAACGACTCGATGGATACCATCGCAAAGCTGTCCCGCTATGGGCAGCAGGTGGGCAGCAATGTGCGGTTTATCGGTGTGCCCAAGACCATCGACAACGATCTGTGCCTCACCGACCACACCCCCGGCTACGGTTCTGCCGCAAAGTACATTGCTACCATCTTAAAGGAAGTCATCCGCGACTCTTCGGTGTACAACATCCGCAGCGTGACGGTGGCCGAGATCATGGGCCGCCACACCGGCTGGCTGGCTGCTGCCGCCAGTCTGGCTGCCGGTCCGGACTGCAACGGCCCCGACCTGATCCTGCTGCCCGAGTGCCCCTTTGACGAGGAGGCGTTCCTCAAGCGCGTGGCCGAGCTGGAAAAAGAGCGCCACAATGTTATTATCGCGGTCAGCGAGGGCGTCAAGAACAAGGACGGCGTTTTCCTGTGCGACCTGGTCTCCACGGCAGGTCAGCTGGATGCCTTCGGCCACAAGGCCATCCTGAGCGGCACGAGCCGCTATTTGGCGGACCTGATCCGCGTCCGACTGGGCTGCAAGACCCGCGCTATCGAGTTTTCTACGCTGCAGCGCTGTGCCAGCCATCTGGCCAGCCGCACCGATGTGACCGAGGCCTACCAGGTCGGCGGCGCAGCGGTGGAGGCCGCCATGCGCGGCGAGACCGCCAAGATGGCCGCCATCAAGCGCCTGAGCGACCAGCCCTACCGCGTAGAGACCGAGATGGTCGATGTGACGAAGGTCGCGAACTTTGAGAAGAAGGTCCCCGCCGACTGGATCACCGAGGACGGGATGCACGTCAACGAGAAGTTCGAGCGCTACGCCCGCCCGCTCATCCAGGCCGAGCTGTCGCCGATCTACATCAACGGCGTGCCGCGGCATATTCATCTGTAATTTTGTAAAAATAAAAACGGAGCACCGTATGAAAATGCGGCGCTCCGTTTTTTGCTGCTGTAGGGGTCGGCGTCCTCGACGACCCGGGAGGCTTGCGGTGGCCGCACACGACCCGGTGGGGTGAGGGCATGCCACCGCAGGGGTGTTGAGGTTACCCGGAAAGCCCGTCGGAAGCCCTCCGGCCCTGCGGGCCACCTCCCTTTGACAAGGGAGGCTTAGACGCAAAAAGGACCCGCATTTCCGCGGGTCCTTCCAAATCATATCAATACAGACGAAATCAGCCGGAGACCTTTTCCTTCAGGCGGCCGCTGGCCTTGAAGCCGGGGATGGCCGTCGGCTCCAGCTTGCTGGTGACCTTGGTCTTGGGGTTGGTGAAGTTCTTGGTCTGGCGCTCACGCATCTCGAAGCGGCCAAAGCCTGCGATGGTGACCTTGTCGCCGCTCTTGAGGACATCGCCGATGGTGCCGAAGATGCCGTCCATAACCTTCTCAACTTCAGCAGCGGTCATGTTGGTGTCGTTGGCAACCTTGGTAATCAACTGAGATCTCGTCATGATATTTTTAACTCCTATCCTTATAGGCACACAATTGCCCGGTATTATTACGCTATTATTATAGAGAAAATTGTGCGCAGAATCAAGAGTTTTTTCGGAAATCAAACGTTTTTCGGCAAAAACTATAAAATTTTCGCGATCATCTCGTCAAAAAGTGACATTTGGCAAAAAATGCACGTTCCATGCAAAAATATTCTGGACGGGCAAAGTCTTACAGCCCCACGCGGGGCGCAAAGGTGAGTACATCGGCAAAGGCGCAACCGCTCCCGGAGGGGATCATATCGATCAGTGCTTCGCCAATCGCGTACAGGGTGTCACGAGCCATAGCGGGGCTCCTTATAGATTCAGCGGGTGGACGACGGCGTCAAGGTTTGCGGTGCGCAGCGTGGGCACGTCCGCCGGGTAATAGCGGGTGGACAGCACCGTGGCGCCGTCGTTGAGTCAGCCGACCATCGGCTGAATGTGGAAGCGCTGACGGTGCGGGTCGGCGGCAGCCTTCTCCGCGCCGAGAGACTCCACCAGGGGGACGAGCTTTTTTAAGTCGCGCTGCAGGGCGTTCATAAATCGTTACCTCGCTATCATACTTGGCTCCCTCTGTGAGGGAGCTGTCCGCGGATCGGACTGAGGGAGAAAACCTTGCCATTGCCCGAAATCTTGCGGGTGGTGGCAAGGTTCTCTCCCCCACCGCCTGTGGGCGGAGCCCCCTCGCAGAGGGGGCCAAGAAAAAACAAAAACCGCATCCTTGCGGACGCGGTTTGTTTGCTGCTTACTTATTCCCCTTTCGCCGCTTCGCGGTGCAGGTTCGCAATGTCCACCAGCTCCATCTGGCTGATGTCATGGTCACCGCGCAGGGCGTCGACGAGGACACGGGCAGTGTCCATGGCCGTGATGGTCGGGATGGACAGCTCTGTTGCCTTGCGGCGGAACTTGACGGAGTCACGGTGCGGGTCGCGGCCATGCGGACTCGTCGAGATGATGTAATCCACCAGACCGCTCTCCAGCAGGTCGATGACGTTGGGGCGTGCGCCGCTCATCTGGCGCACAACGCTGCAGGGCACCATCTCGCTGTTCAGGAACCTGGCGGTGCCGGGCGTGCCGTAGATCTTGTAGCCGTAGTCGTGCAGCTTCCAGGCAAGCTCGGCGGCCTCGGCCTTGTCGCTGTCCTTGACCGAGATGATGACGCAGGAGCCGGGGCCGGGCGTCTTGAACTGGTAGCCAGCCGCGACCAGACCCTTCATCATGGCCTCGTGGAAGGAGGGCGCAATGCCCAGGACCTCACCGGTGGACTTCATCTCGGGGCCGAGCATCGTGTCAACGCCGTGCAGCTTTAAGAAGCTGTAGACGGGCACCTTGACGGCGTAGTACGGGCTCTTGCCGTTGCGCCACAGGCCGGTGCCGTAGCCCATGTCCTTGAGCTTCTCGCCCAGCGTGCAGCGCACGGCCAGGTCGACCATCGGCACACCGGTGACCTTGGAGATGTACGGCACGGTACGGGACGAGCGGGGGTTGACCTCGATGACGTAGACACGATCATTCTGGACGGCATACTGCACGTTGACCAGGCCCACGACCTTCAGCTCGCGGGCAAAGCGGCCCGTGTAATCGACCAGCGTGTCAATGACCTTCTGGCTGAAGGTGTACGGCGGGTAGACGCAGATGGAGTCGCCGGAGTGCACGCCCGTGCGCTCGACCTGCTGCATGATGCCGGGCACCAGATAATCGGTGCCGTCGCAGATGGCGTCGACCTCGCACTCGGTACCCAGAATATACTTGTCCATCAGCACGGGATGGCTCATGTCAACGTGCTTCGTGATAACGCCCATGTACTCGATGACATCGGCGGAGTTGTAGGCGACGATCATGTTCTGGCCGCCTAGAACATAGGACGGGCGCATCAGGACGGGATAGCCGACCTCCTGCGCGGCCTGCAGGGCCTCGTCCAGCGTAAAGACGGTGCGGCCCTCCGGGCGGGGGATGCCGCAGCGCTCCAGCAGCTCGTCAAAGCGCTCGCGGTCCTCGGCCTCGTCGATGGCGTCGGCGGGCGTGCCCAAAATCGGCAGGCCGATGTCGTCCATGTGCTTGGCCAGCTTGATGGCGGTCTGGCCGCCGAACTGCACAAGGCAGCCGTCCGGTTTTTCGGTCTCGATGATGTGGTCGACGCTCTCGGGGTTCAGCGGGTCAAAGTACAGGCGGTCACCGGTATCAAAGTCGGTGGAGACCGTCTCGGGGTTGTTGTTGACAAGGATGGCCTCGCAGCCGTGCTGCTTCAGCGTCCAGACCGCGTGGACCGAGCAATAGTCAAACTCAATGCCCTGACCGATGCGGATGGGGCCGGAGCCGAAAACAAGGACCTTCTTCTTGTCGGGGTCGCTGCGCTCGGCAATGAACGGCTTCGCTTCGTTGTCCTCGTCGTAGGTGGAGTAGAAATACGGCGTCTTGGCGGCAAATTCTGCGGCGCAGGTATCGACCATCTTGAACGCGGCCTTCGGGGCCTCGGGCAGGGTGTCCACGCCCGCCAGACGCTTGATCGTTTTGTCGAGGAAACCGAACCTCTTGGCATTCAGGTACTTTTCCGTCGTCAGCTCGCCGTTTTTCAGGCCCATCTCAATGTCGGCCAGATGCTGCAGCTTGTCGAGGAACCACCAGTCGATCTTGGTGATGTCGTAAATGACGTCGTGCGCCACGCCGCGCTTGAGGGCCTCGTAGACGCAGAACGCGCGCTCGGAGTCCTGCACATGCAGGTGCTCGATGACTTCTTCCGTCGTCAGCTTCTCGAAATCGGGCAGCGTCATCGTGTCCAGGCCGAGCTCGGTGGAGGAAACGGCCTTCATCATGGCGTGCTCAAAGTTGTTGCCGATGGCCATGACCTCGCCGGTGGCCATCATCTGGGTGCCCAGAGACTTGTCGGCGTAGACGAACTTATCGAACGGCCACTTCGGGTATTTGACGACGACATAGTCGAGGGCCGGCTCAAAGCAGGCGCAGGTCTCGCCCGTGACATCGTTCGTGATCTCGTCCAGCGTGTAGCCGAGCGCGATCTTGGTCGCGACCTTGGCAATCGGGTAGCCCGTCGCCTTGGAGGCCAGCGCGGAGGAGCGGGACACACGGGGGTTGACCTCAATGACCGCGTACTCAAAGCTGTCGGGCTTCAGGGCAAACTGGCAGTTGCAGCCGCCCTCGATGCCCAGCTCGGTGATGATGTCCAGCGCGGCGGTGCGGAGCATCTGGTACTCTTTATCGGACAGGGTCTGGCTGGGCGCGACGACGATGGAGTCGCCGGTGTGGATGCCGACGGGGTCAAGGTTCTCCATGTTGCAGACCGTGATGACGTTGCCCTTGGAGTCACGCATGACCTCGTACTCGATTTCCTTCCAGCCGGAAATGCACTTCTCTACGAGGATCTGATGAATCGGGGACAGGCGCAGACCGTTTGTGGCAATTTCGTGCAGCTTCTCGCGGTCCTCGCAGATGCCGCCGCCGGTGCCGCCCATCGTGAAGGCGGGGCGGACGATGACGGGGTAGCCGATGACCTCGGCAAAGTCCAGCGCGTCGTCCAGATCTTCCACAACCTTAGAAGGGATGATGGGCTGGTGCAGCTTCTCCATCGTGTCCTTGAACAGCTGGCGGTCCTCGGCACGGTCAATTGTGTCGGGCTTGCAGGCCAGCAGGCGGACGCCGCTGCGGTCCAAAAATCCGCTGCGGGCCAGCTCCATCGACAGGTTCAGGCCCATCTGGCCGCCCAGGTTCGGCAGGATGGCGTCGGGCTTCTCCTTCTCGATGATGCGCTCGATTACCTCGGCGGTCAGCGGCTCAATGTAAACATGATCGGCAATGTCGGGGTCGGTCATGATGGTGGCGGGGTTGGAGTTGACGAGGACGGTCTCGACGCCCTCGGATTTCAGCGCACGGCAGGCCTGCGTGCCGGAGTAGTCAAACTCTGCCGCCTGACCGATGATGATGGGGCCGGAGCCGATGACCAGTACCTTTTTGATACGCGGGTCTTTAGGCATTGTTGATTACTCCTTTCGCGGCCAGCATACGGCTGACGAACTGGTCAAACAGAAATTCGGTGTCCTTGGGGCCGCCGTTGGCCTCGGGGTGGAACTGCACGGTGAAGCAGTTCCATTTCAAGTAGTCGACGCCCTCACAGGTGCCGTCGTTGGCGTTAAAGTAGCTCATCTGGCCGACGGATTCGGGCAGGGTGTCCGCCATAACGGCGTAGCCGTGGTTCTGGCTGGTGATAAAAGTACGCTGCTTGGCCGGGCTGGTGACGGGCTGGTTGGCGCCGCGGTGGCCGTATTTCAGCTTGCAGGTCTTGGCACCGGCGGCCAGGGCGGTCAGCTGGTGGCCCAGGCAGATGCCGAAGGTCGGGATGCCGGTGCTCAGCATTTCACGGATGTTCGCGATGATTTCCACGTTCTCTGCCGGGTCGCCGGGGCCGTTGGAGAGCATGAGGCCGTCGGGGTTGAGGGCGGCCAGCTCGGCGGCAGTGGTCGTGCCGGGCAGCACGGTCACGCGGCAGCCGCGCTTCTGCAGGCAGCGCACAATGTTGTTCTTGCAGCCCAGGTCGAGCAGCGCCACGTGCAGCGGCGTGTCACCCCATGCACCGGCAGCCGTCGGCTCATAGGTCACGGCCTCGCGGCAGGTGACGGCCTTGACGGCGTCGACAACGGCGTAGGCGGCGATCTCGGGCAGCAGCGCGGCCTTCTTCTCGGGCTCGGCGTCGGGGTCGAACTCGGTGGTGATCGCGCCGTTCATAACGCCGCTCTCCCGCAGGGTGCGGGTCAGGCTGCGGGTGTCGATGCCCTCAATGCCGATGATGCCGTTCTTTTTCAGGAAGGCATCCAGCGTTTCCTCACTGCGGAAGTTGGACGGGGTCTTGCACGCCTCGCGCACAATGTAGCCCCTGGCCCAAATCTTCGTGCTCTCGACATCCTCACTGTTCATGCCGTAGTTGCCGATGAGCGGATAGGTCTGGGTGATGATCTGGCCGTAGTAGCTGGGGTCGGTCAGGGTTTCCTCAAAGCCGACCATACCGGTTGCAAAGACGACCTCACCGATGGTGGTACCGGGGCAGCCTACGCTGACGCCGCGGAACACCCGGCCATTGGCCAATATCAGATATGCCTGCATAGTTGGTAGCCTCTCACTTTACATTTAAGATATGGAGTGAGGAGAGAGGAGAAAAGGCAAACTGTACCCATCTCCTATCTCCTATCTTTTACAGGGTTTGCTTCGCAGCTTCCTTCATTTTGCGGCTGCCCAGGTGCACCAGCGGGAGCTTGCCCTCCTTGCAGATGGGGCATTCCTCGGGGGCGTAGTTGGGCAGGTCGAGCTTGAGGGCGCTGGCGACGATGGGGATCGGGGACGGGGCCTCGGCGCGGGTGCGGTCCACGACGCAGGCAATGCCCACGCAGATGCCGCCGTTTTCCTCGATGACGCGCTTGGTCTCGAGGCTGGAAACACCGGTGGTGACGACGTCCTCGGCGATGATGCAGCGCTCACCCGGGTTGATCCTGAAGCGCTTGAGGGTCATGACGTTGTCGACGCGCTCGGTGAAGATGGCGCGCTTGCCGGTCTGGCGGGCCAGCTCGTAGGCGTAGACGATGCCGCCCATGGCAGGGCCGACCACGACGTCGATGTTCAGCTCCTTGAGCTTCTCGGCAACCGGGGCCATGACCTCGGCGGCCTTGTCGGGGTACTGCTGCAGAAATGCCATCTGGCAGTAAGCGCCGGAGTGGCGCCCGGAGGAAAGCAGGAAGTGCCCCTCTAAAAATGCTTCACATTCCTTTAAAACTTCAAGTGCTTCGCGTGCCATAATTTGTTCCTCCTGTATGTTATTCAATTTATAGTAGCATATTTTGTATAAAAATGCAAGCAAAACGTATATGGTGGGGCGGCTTCCCCCGCGGGGAAGCTGTCGGCGGCCCGCCCGCCGACTGATGAGGGCCGGGCTTGCCGTTATAGCCCGTGAACGGGCGGTTGCGGGGACTCTCCCCTCCTCCGCCCTCGGGCGGGGCCTCGGGCACCTTCCCCCTGAGGGGAAAGCAATCGGTGATTTACCGTGCGCACCCTCTGATCTCATCCAGTGTCTTGACGCCGTGGGCGTCCATCCACTGGCCGATCTCGTTCGTGATGCGGGTGCAGGCCTTCGGGTCCAGGAAGTTCGCGGTGCCGACTTGTACCGCCGCTGCACCGGCCATGATGAACTCCAAGGCGTCCTTACCCGTCAGAATGCCGCCCAGCCCCACGACGGGGATGCTGACGGCCCCTACGGCCTGCCAGACCATGCGCAGGGCGATGGGACGCACCGCCGGGCCGGACAGGCCCGCAAACGTGTTGTTGAACACGGGACGGCGCTTTTCCAGATCAATCGCGCACGCCTGGAAGGTGTTGCACAGGCTGATGGCGTCCGCGCCGGCAGCCTCAACGGCCTTGCACATCTCGGGGATGCTTTCGGCCTGCGGGCTCAATTTAACGATGAGCGGCACGGTGCAGACCTTGCGCACCGCGCTGACGACCTCGCCGGCGTCTGCCGCGCGGATGCCGAACGCGAGACCGCCCTGCTTGACGTTGGGGCAGCTGATGTTCAGCTCAATAAAATCCACGCCCGCGGCGCAGAGCATCTGCACGCCCTCGACGTTTTCTTCAATCGTGTGGCCGCCGAGGTTCGCCCAGACGGTGGTGCCGCACCGGCGCATGGCAGGCAGCTCGTGGTCGATAAAGTGCTGCACACCGGGGTTCTGCAGGCCGATGGAGTTCATCAGGCCCGACGGCGTCTCGTAGAGGCGCTCACCCTCGTTGCCGGGCTGGCCGTTCAGGGTCAGCCCCTTGCCGGAGATGCCGCCCAGCACGCGCAGATCCTCAATGCCCGCGTACTCGGGGCCGAAGCCGAAGGTGCCGCTGGCCGCGATGACCGGCCCGGCCAGCCGCTTGCCGAGAAAATCAACATGCAGGTCTGCCATCAGTCAAACACCTCCTGTGCGTTAAAGACCGGGCCGTCCTTGCAGACGGTGACCGGGCCGATTTTCGTATGGCAGGTGCAGCCCAGGCACGCGCCCAGACCGCAGGCCATCTTCTTTTCAAGGCTGGCCAGGCAGGGCACGCCAGCGGCGGCGCAGAGCTTAGCCACGCCGCGCATCATGACCATGGGGCCGCAGGTCAGCACAATGTCGTACTTGCTCACGTCCAGCAGGTCGGTGACCAGGCCGTGGTGTCCCTCCTTGCCGGAGTCGGTTGCGGCGTAGATGTCGCGGCACCAGGGCACAAAGCGGTCCATGCCGTAGGTCGTGTCGCGGAAACCCACGAACAGGTCGGGGCGCACGCCCGCGCGGCAGAGCTCCTTGCAGAGCAGCAGCAGCGGCGCGGTGCCGATGCCGCCGCCGACCACGGCAATGCGCTTGTACTGCCCGGCCAGTGCGGCAGTGTCAAAGCCGTTGCCGCAGGGGCCGGTCACGGTCAGCGTGTCGTCCTTTTTCAGCGCGGCCAGCTTGTGGGTGCCCTCGCCCTTGACCTGATATAGGAAGGTCAGTGCGCCGGTCTGGTTGTCAAAGTCGTCAACGCTGATGGGGCGGGAAAGAATCGGCGTGGCGTCCGCGGCCCAGGCGCGCAGCATGTAAAACTGCCCGGCGTGGGGCTCGCGGCTGCGGTCCTGCCACTGGACCGTAAGGCGCATAATATCCTCTGCGACGGTTTCCTGGCGCAGGACCGTCAGATTACAGCTTGTTGCATTCACCCTGAATATCCTCCCGCATACGCACGCACTCGTTGTAGGCAGCCTCGTCAAAGGCAACGCCGGGCTGCTTCTTGTAGGCCAGCAGGATGCCGCGGCTGGAGTTGACAACGCCGCCGTTGCCCTTGGTCAGGTACTGCGCGATGTCCGCCGCCTTGCCGCCCTGTGCGCCGTAGCCGGGGATCAGGAAGAAGGTGTCCTTGTAGGCCGCGCGGATGGCGGTGGCCTCCTCGGTGTGGGTGCCGCCGATGACCAGGCCGATGCTGGAATAGCCGTGCTCGCCCATGTAGTCCTTGCCAAGGGCGGTCAGGCTGTCGCCGACGAGGTCGTACACATGGCGGCCATCGTCGAGCTTTTTGTACTCAAAGTCCTTCGCGCCGGGGTTGGAGGTGCGGCAGAGTACGAACACGCCCTTGCCCTGCTCGGCGCAATACGGCAGATACGGGCTGATGGAGTCAAGGCCCATGTAGGGGGCCAGCGTGATGATGTCGGCCTCGAAATCACCGGTAAAGTGCGCCTTGGCGTACATTTCGGCGGTCTTGGCAATGTCGCCGCGCTTGATGTCGGCAATGACGGGCAGGCCGGTGGCGCGGGCCAGCTTCAGCGTTTCGGCGTAGGCGCGCATGCCGTCCAGGCCCAGGGACTCATAATAGGCGATCTGCACCTTGTAGCAGCCCGCGACGCCCTTGGTGGCGTCGATCAGCGCACGGTTGAACGCGACGACGTTCTCCCCCGCCGTCTTGGCGGTGTCGGTGGTGGGCAGGTAGCTGATCTCGGTGTCCAGGCCCACGCAGACCGGGCCGTTTGCTGCGACGCTCTCGTAGAGCTTGTCCATGTTGGTAAGCATGCTGATTCCTCCGTTTGATGTATATAAATTGCGGCTCTATTATATGATGTTGGGAATCGTAGGGGCGGATCCCATATCCGCCCGCGGGACTGTGCCAGCGGCAGCCTGCACGGGCGCATATAGAATGCGCCCCTACGGGTGTTTTGTGCGTGAAGGGGTGTTATTCCTCAATCTGGAACGTAACCTTCCCGCCTTTGATCGTGGTTACCACTTTTCCGTACAGCAGTGCGCCGTCGTAGGGGCAGTTCTTGCTCTTGCTGTGCAGCTCGTCGGCGTGGACCTCGTACATGTGGTCAAGGTCCACCAGCACGATGTCGGCGTCGTAGCCCGGTTCCAGCATGCCCTTGCGGTCGGCCAGGCCCAGCACGGCGGCGGGACCGGCGCTCATCAGGAAGCTGAGCATTTCCAGCGGCAGACGCTGCTCACGGCAGAGCTTGGTGTAGCAGACGCCGAAGGCCGTTTCCAGACCCACCATACCGGCAGCGCCCTTCTCCTTCTCCTCGGCGGTGTGGGGGGCGTGGTCGGTGCCGATGCAGGTCACGGTGCCGTCCTTGATGGCGTCGATCAGCGCGGTCACGTCGTCCGCCTTGCGGATGGGCGGGTTGACGCGGTAGGTCAGGCGGCTGTCGTCAAACCACAGGTGGTGCGGCGTGACCTCGCAGCTGACCCGCGCACCGCGCATCCGGCTCATGCGGACGGCATCGACGGATTCCCTGGTGGAGACGTGGCACATGTGCAGCCGGGTGCCGTAGTACTCGGCCAGATGGCAGTTGCGCACAGTCTCGATGTTCTCGGCCAGGCGGTAGTCCCAGGGGCTGATCTCGCGGTCCTCGGCGTGGGACATGATGGTCAGGCCGCGCTCGGTGGCAATCGCGAACGCGCGGGCCATGACGGCGTTGTTCATGACGCCGTTTCCGTCCTCGGTGATGAACTTGATGTCCTCGGGCAGGGTCAGCAGATGATCCAGCGTTTTGCCGTCGAAATCCTTCGTGATGGAGACGGTCTGGTTTGCGTCGCACAGGCCGACGCGGGCGGCCTCGGCCTCAACGGCGTGGGCGATCTCGGCACTGGAGCAGACCGGCTTCGTGTTGGGCATCAGGTTGACGAAGGTGTACCCGCCCGCGGCAGCCGCGGCGGAGCCGGTGGAGATATCCTCCTTGTACTCAAAGCCGGGGGTGCGCCAGTGGCAGTGGGTGTCGATGAAGGCGGGCAGGACCGTGCGGCCCTTCGCGTCGAGCACCTCCTCCCCTTCCGGGACGAGCAGCCCCAGACCGACAGCGGCAATTTTTCCGTCGCGCAGCCAGACCTCAATGGCCTTGCCCGCGCTGTCCTTTGCGTTGCGGATCAGCATGGTGGGAACCTCCTTAAAAATAGGAAACTTTGTCATAGCTGAGAGTGTAGGGGCGAACATTGTTCGCCCGTCAACTTTGCGTGGTTGAGCTTCTGCGGGAAAGCCGCGCATGAGGCAAACGGCCTGCGGGCGAGCAATGCTCACCCCTACAAAGCCCCATGCAAAAACATCCCGCAGGGATATTTTTGCAAAAAAAAACTTTTCCCAAAAAGGGAAAAGTCAAAAAGTCATACACAAAGCGGCGACGGGAAAGAACACTGTGCCGTGATTTTTAAAGACAGAAATAAAACGCATCATCCCGGCACACTCCTTCTTATGACTTTACCTACGTTTTACTTATTGTACCATGCAGGGACGGCGGTGTCAATGCAAACGAGCTTTTTGCAAAAGTAAGGATTTTATAGATTTTTGCGCTGACTTTTGGAGGATTTGACAAAATCCGCAAAAATCCGCGCGCGGCGCGTACAGCATTGCACTTTGTCCGGCTTTGTGGTATATTTATAATAAGTATGGTGAATAGGAAGAGGAACGAACTATGGGCCTTTGGGAAGATGCAAAAAATATCCGTGATAAGGACCCCGCCGCGCGCAATGTGGCGGAGGTCATCATCCTGTACCCCGGCTTTCATGTGCTGGTTACGCACAAGATCGCACATTTTCTGTACAACCACCGGTGTTTCTTCCTGGCCCGCTTTGTCAGCCAGCTGGCGCGCCACCTGACCGGCATCGAGATCCACCCCGGCGCCAAGATCGGGCGCAAGCTCTTTATCGACCACGGTATGGGCATCGTCTTTGGTGAGACGACGGAGATCGGCGACAACTGCACGATCTACCACGGCGTCACCCTGGGCGGTACCGGCAAGGACACCGGCAAGCGCCATCCGACGCTGGGCGACAATGTGCTGATCGGCGCGGGCGCGAAGGTGCTGGGCCCGGTCTATATCGGTGACAACGTCCGCGTCGGCGCGGGCAGCGTTGTGCTGAAGAACCTGCCCGCCAACGCCACTGCCGTCGGTGTACCCGCGGAGATCGTCCGCGTCGGCAATATCAAGTGCTGCCCGGCGGACGATCTGGACCAGCAGGATCTGCCGGATATTGTCAACCAGCGTATCTCCGAGCTCGAAGCCCGCCTGAGCCGCCTGGAAGCCGAAAAGCAGGGTGAGTTCCCGCCGGATAAAAAAGAATAATAAAAACGCACGCCGTGAAATTTACGGCGTGCATTTTTTGTCAGTATGGCTTCCCCAGAGGGGAAAGCTGTCAGCGGCCCCGCCCGCTGACTGATGAGGGGCAAACTTACCGGGAATTTCCCACTGACGGGCAATAGGGCAAACCCGCCCCTCATTCGCCCTCGGTCGGGGCCTCGGGCACCTTCCCCCACGGGGGAAGGCAATCAACTCATTTCAGATTCCGCAAATCCCCGCTCTCGCGGAAATCCTCATAATCCAGCGACAGCGACGGGCTGTAATAGGGGTCGTGCAGAATATTCTCCCGCCCGTGCACGGCGTAGAGACGTTCATGCTCGGCGTCAAAGCGTGCTTTTTTGGCGGGATCGTTCTCGTCGGAGCCGCGGGACTTGCTTTCGTAGTGGTAGAGCTCGGCGTAGGGCGTCCAGACAATGCGCCAGCCCGCGTCGCGCGCACGCAGGCAGAAGTCCACATCGTTGTAGGCAACCGTGAACTCCTCATCCAGGCCGTGCAGCTCGTCGTAAACGGCGGTGCGCACCAGCAGGCAGGCCGCTGTCACGGCGGAGAAATCCTGCACCGTGGCCAGCCGGAACATATACCCGCTGCCGCCGCGCTTGTGGTACTTGTGGCTGTGCCCGGCGTAGCCGCCCAGCCCCGTGATGATGCCGGCGTGCTGGATCGTGTCGTCGGGATAGTAGAGCATTGCCCCGCAGAGGCCGACGCCGGGCTGGCTGCACTCGCCCACCATCTGGGTGAGCCAGTCGCCGTTGATGACCTCGACGTCATTGTTGAGCAGCAGCAGGTACTTGCCCGCCGCGTACCTGCGGCCAAAATTGTTGATGCGGCTGAAGTTGAAGCCGCCCTTGTAAGTCACGACCCGCGCGCGGTCATACCGCTCCGGCAGTTTTTTGTAGTAGGCCGCTGTGGCCGGGTCGGTGGAATTGTTCTCAATGACGATGACCTCGAAATTCTCGTAGGTCGTTTTGGCGTAGATGCTGTGCAGGCATTTTTCCAAATCGTCGGTGTGGTCCTTGTTGGGAATCAAAATTGACACGAGCGGCTGCGGCTCGGGAATGTCCCACACCACATGGCAGGTGCCCGGGAATTTGCCCGGCTCCACCCTGCCCTGCCGCCCTGTGGCGGCCAGATGGTCGGCCACGGCCTTTTGCGCAGCCTTTTCCACATAGGGCTTGGCCGCCGTGCCGCCGCTGGTGGATGCCGCGTGCACGCGCCAGTAATACAGCACCTGCGGGATGTGCAGCGGCTTGGCTGCGGGGTCACGGCGCTGCATTTCGTCGATGAGACGCAGGAATAAGTCGTGATCCTGCGCACCGTCACAGGCCGGGCGCTCACCGCCGACGGCGTCGAACAGCGATTTTTTGAACACGGCCAGATGGCAGATGTAGTTGACGGCCATCAGGTACTCGGGCGCATAATCGGGCTTGAAGTGGCCGACGCGCGGGTGCTCGGGCGTTTTCTCAAACAGGGCCTCGTCGCTGTAGGCAAACGCCGCGCCGCTCTCGGCCAGCGCTTTGCTCATGCAATAGACGGCATGAGGCGCGAGCATGTCGTCGTGGTCGGCAAGGGCCAGATACTCACCCGCTGCGAGCTTCGCGGCCTCGTTCGTATTGGCGGCAATACCCTTGTTCTCGATTTTGGCGTAGACGATGCGCTTGTCCTGCGCGGCGCGGGTGCGGACGGTCTCGCCCACGTCGGGGTGGGCGCCGTCGCTGGCGTCCACCAGAACCAGCTGCCAGTTCGGCGCGGTCTGGGCCTGCACGCTGTCCAAAAATTGCTGCAAAAACTGCGGCGGTGTGTTGTACAGCGGCGTTAGAATGCTGATGGTCGGCCAGCCGTCGGCGCGGGCGGCTGCGTCGGCACGCTGAGTCTCCAGCGTCTGCTTCGACGGCAGATACCGCGCTTTTTTGCCGAAGAACCGCCGCTTAAAAAAGCCGACGGCCCGCCCGGCCATGACGCCGACGCCCTGTTCTTTCGTCAGCGTCCGCGCATAGCCGAACAGTTCTTTGATGCGTTTCGTTTCAAGGCTCATGGGATGGCTCCTCATAAAAGCAGTCTTTGTGCCAAAGGCGGGGGTTGGATTGAATGTATTCCGCAATCATGCGGTAATCGGTTTCATTGCGGATGACGTGATCGTGAAAGGAACGCTGCCAAAGGTGCTTATCAAACGGTGCGGCTTGCCCGCGCTTGACAAGACGGATGTACTCGACGGTAGAATACCGTTTGAACGCCTGCACGATGCTGATAATCGTAGGGGCGGATTCCATATCCGCCCGTGCCCGTTCAATCTCGACCAACGCGTGAAAATGATTGGGCATCACCACAAAATAACGGCAATGGACCGCCGGATATTGGCCGATGATCTCCCGGAAAACGCGCGCCGCCATGCGGGCGGATATGGAATCCGCCCCTACGGGAGCCCGGTTCGGGCCAAACAACATTCTGCGTTGGTGCGTGCATATTGTGATAAAATAGGCGCCGTTTTGGCTGTAATCGTAACCCTGCAAATGGTGAGACTTGCGCTTCGGTAATACGGTTTCCATCACTTCAACCCGAAATTCTCAAACAGATTGTTGAAATGGGGGTTGTAATAGGGGTCGTAATTGTCGATATACTGCTGATATTTCGCGTAGAAATTCGCCTTTTCGCGCTCATACCGCTTGGCGTTCTCGCTTAAGGTATCAAGGCCGCGGCTCTTGCTCTCGTAGTGGTAGGCTTCGGCGCGCGGGGTGTAAACGTTCAACAGCCCCTTCTGCCACAGCTTTAAGCAATAATCCACATCGTTGTAGGCGACGGCAAACTTTTCCTCGTCCAGCCCGCCAAATGCGCGGTAGAGCGACGCTTTTGTCATCAGGCAGGCACCCGTCACGGCCATATAATTCTGCGTCGTGACCAAGCGGTACATGTCCCCCACAGCGGTGCGGGGGTAGCTCTTGTGGCTGTGGCCCGCGCTGCCGTTGATGCCCATCAGCACGCCCGCGTGCTGGATCGTGTCGTCGGGGTAGTAGAGCTTCGCGCCCACCGCACCCACGTCGGGGCGCTGGCTGTAGCTGAGCAATTCCCGCAGAAAGTCGTGGGACAACACCTCAATGTCGTTGTTGAGCAGCAGCAGGTGCTCGCCCTCGGCGAACGTCGCGCCGAAGTTGTTGATGGCCGAGAAGTTGAACACGCCCTTGTAGTAGACGACGCGGCAGTCGGCAAAGCGGCTGGGCAGTGTCTCGTAATAGGCAAACGTCGCCGGGTCGGTGGAGTTGTTCTCGATGACGATGACCTCAAAATTGTCGTAGCCCGCGTTTTTGTACAGGCTCGTCAGGCAGCGGTCCAGGTCGTCAATGTGGTCTTTACTGGGGATCAGTACGCTGATCTTCGGGTGGCCGGTCAGCTCGTACCGCACCTGAAATGCGCCGGGCGCGTCGGGCACGGCCATGGCGTGGCCCGGCAGACCGAGACGCTTGAGCTGCGCGTCGATGGCGCACTCCCCCGCCGCGACGGCGTAGGGCTTGGCCTCCATGCCCGCGGCGGTGGAGCCGGCCGCGGCACGCCAGATGTAGAGCACCTTCTTGATATGCTCGATGCGCTGTGCTTTTTCTGTCAGGCGCAGGATCAAATCATGGTCCTGTGCACCGTCAAACTCCTTTGACTCATACGCGCCCGCCGCGTCCAGCAGCGGACGGCTGAACACCGCCAGATGCGTGATAAAGTTGACCCCGCGCAGGTAGTCGGGCGCAAAGTCGGGCTTGAAGTGGTAGCCGCCCAGCTCCTTCAAATCGGCGGAGAGAACGATTTCATCACTATAGACAAAATCCGCTCCGGTGTTTTGTATCGTCTGCACAACCTCGAACAGCGCGTTCGGGTAGAGCACGTCGTCGTGGTCCAGCAGCGTGATGTACTCGCCGTGCGCCAGCGCAAATCCGCGGGTCGTGTTGAGGGCAATGCCGCCGTTTTCAATCGGCTCATACACAATCGTGCCGGGCACAGCCTTGGGCAGACGGCGCTCCAGCCGCTTGTCGGCGTCGGATGCGTCCACCAGCACCAATTCCCAGTTTGTGTAGGTCTGCCTGACGACGCTTTGCAGCATCTCGTCAAACAGCTTGGCGGGCGTGTTGTACAGCGGCACGATGATGCTGATCTTCGGCCCCTGCAGGTGCGCGGCGCGCTGGGCCTTCAGCTCCCGGCGCAGCGGAATGTCGGCGCGGTGCCGCCAGTCGTCGTGGTGCATCGCCAGCCCGACGCGGAATTTCACATCGCGCCAGAGCTGCTCGGCCCCCTGCTCCCGCAGGGTCTTGACGCTGCGCCCCGCGAGGTCCCGCAGGTGGGCGGGGTTCAAAAGCCGCCGCGCCATGCCGCCGACGCTGTCCTGTACGGCCAGGTCGGCAGGGCGCTCGTTGTTCGGTTTCGTGTTCTCGGACATAGCTTATTCCTCGGTGACTTTGGCCGGCATGGCGTCCTTTTTCTCGAACCTTCGGTACTCGGCGGTAATTTCCTTCGTCGCGCCGATGCGGCGCAGATGGCCGTGGTCGAGCCAGGCTACCTTGTTGCACATACGCTCGATCTGGTCAATGGAGTGGCTGACCAGAATGACCGTCGTGCCGCCGGACAGCAGCTCGGCCATGCGCTTTTCACACTTCTCCTGAAACAGGAAGTCACCGACGGACAGGATCTCGTCGGCAATCAGGATGTCGGGCTTCGTTATCGTTGCCACGGCGAACGCCAGACGCGCGACCATGCCGGAGGAGTAGTTTTTCAGCGGCACGTCGAGAAAATCCTGCAATTCGCTGAATTCGACGATGTCGTCGAACTTTGAGTCGATGTACTTGGGCGTGTAGCCCAGCACGGTGCCGTTTAAATAAATGTTTTCCCGTGCGGTCAGGTCCATGTCAAAGCCCGCGCCCAATTCGATCAGCGGCGCAATCGTACCGTTGACCGTGACCTTGCCGGCGCTGGGCTTGTAGACGCCGGAAATCACTTTCAGCAGCGTAGACTTGCCGCTGCCGTTCAGGCCGATGAGGCCGTAGAAATCGCCGGGCATAATATCAAACGATACATCGTCCAGCGCGAAGAACTCGTCAAATCGCACACCGCCGTGCAGCAGCGCGACAAAGTACTCTTTCAGGCTTTCGTGCTTTTCCTTGGAGAGGTTGAAGCGCATCGAAACATGGTCGATGGAGATGATGGGTTTCTGCTCTGCCATTTCGATGCCCCCTTACATGTACAGGACGAACTTGTCCTGATTCTTTTTGAACACCCAGATGCCAAGGCCCAGGCTCAGCGCGGCACAGAGGAACGGAATCAGCACCATGTTGGGGGTCAGCCCCTCGCCCCACATGACGCAGGAACGCACGGCGGTGATGTACCAGTAGATGGGGTTCAGGTTGATGACGTACTGCATCCAGCTTTCCATCTGGCGCGGGTCGTAGAAGATGGCGCTGCCGTAGACAAGCAGTGTGCAAAAGACCTCCCAGATATGCATGATGTCACGCACAAAAACGTAGAGCGTGGACAAAATCAGCCCGATGCCCAGACTGAAAATAAACAGCATCACAAGGGGATAAATGGCCAGCAGTACAGTCCCGATCGAGATGTGCGACCAGGTCAGCAGCGCGACGATAAACAGCGCCACGAGGCTGAAAAAGAAGTTGACGAGCGCAAAGCAGCACTTTTCCAGCGGGAAGATGTATTTGGGAATATAGACCTTGCGCAGCAGCGGGCCGTTCTTCAGCACGCTCTCCATGGCCATGGTCGTGCTCTCGCGGAAGAAGTTGAACATCAGCTGGCCGATGATAAGGAACAGCGGGAAGTCCTCGATGCCCTGACCGCGCTGGTTGAACAGCGCACCGAACACGGCCCACATGACCAGACAGGTCAGCAGCGGGTTCAGCACGCTCCACGCCACGCCCAGCACGCTGCGGCGGTATTTCAGCTTGAAATCACGGGAAATCAGGTTTTGCAGCAGGTAACGGTATTTCCAGAAGCCTGCGAAGGTGTCTTTCAGTTTCTGCACGGTTTACCCTCAATATTTCTCAAAATATTCGAACTTCTGGGCGGCAAACGGGGTGTGCTCCTTGTCCTTGGCGCTGGTCTTGTGCTCGCAGCCGCAGTCGGGCCACTGCACGTTGACCGTCGGGTCATCGTAGGGAATGCCGCCCTCGGCGGTGGGGTCGTAGACGTCGGTGCACTTGTAGCAGAACTCGGCCACATCGGACAGCACGACAAAGCCGTGGG
>ERZ773208.1268-NODE-1268-length-20720-cov-4.634358_pt1 | contig 20720 bp, 15 predicted proteins | sample MGYA00581006_ERZ773208 | MGnify/ENA primary metagenome ERZ773208 (study PRJEB29015, sample SAMEA2737793) | human gut metagenome | biome: human gut; feature: human-associated habitat; material: faeces | place: China | collected 2012 ... | reverse complement strand
TTTTGAGTATTAATAACTTATTTAATAATCGTCTCGTTTTAACGGGACACTAGTGACCAGATTTATTATAACGGATATAAATATCACCATTATTATCGATATACCAGGTAAACTTCAGGGTCTGGGTTTCACCCGTTTCTTCAATATAATCCTGTTCTATACCATCACCGCAGAGAGTATTAACCTTGTTACCCGTCTGATAGAACGTCATCTCGGCATTGAAACTGTAATTGTCACGTGACTGCCCATCCTCTGCAAGCTCAGAGAGCAGCACAGAGCCTCTCCAGTCGCCAATAAGGGTTTGAGCCTCCGACAGCAGGTAATTGTTCTGAGAGCTGTTAGAACCATTATTCCAGTAGTCCTGGTTCCATCCCCAGCCACCATGATTATAGTCATCATACCAATAATAATCATCATACCAGTAATCGTCCTCATCACATGAGGTGAATGAGATACTCATCAAAGCTATGAAAGCCATTGTGAGAAGAGTAGTAAACTTTTTCATATCAATTTATCAGTTAAGTTATTTATATTCTTATATCTTCTATACTTTTGAGTTCTCGAAGAACAGCATTCTTTCTTGAACCCGATGCAAAGGTAGTGGTTTTTCCGGCTACCACAAAGGGGAAAAGGATACAAACTGAGGGGGAAATCCCTATTCTTTAGAAAACATGAAGAAAATTCAGAAATAACCAGTGGCGAAACAACATACGCTAAACAAAAGAAAAACAGGGAGACAACAAACAAATATTACACCTAATTCTATGAAAAGTGGAAGATTTTAAGGCGCAAACATAAAAAAATACACCTGATAAATACGTATTCTCAATAATTTTCACTACCTTTGTTGCGATTAATAAACGTATACGAATAAAAAATGATGAAAAGAAAATTATATATCACCCTATTAGGACTGCTCTCCACTATCATGACAGCAGCTGTACCCTACTGCGATGTGAGAAAATTCTCTATCACAGACGGACTCGCTGCCAATACCATCTCAGACCTGAAACAAGGTAAAGACAACCTCATGTGGTTCAGTACATGGAACGGACTGTCGTTCTATGACGGCTACAAGTTTCATACTTTCAGAGACAACCCCGATGATATTGACGTCCTGTCAACCAACCGTATACTGAAAATAGAACCATCCTATAACAACAACGTGTGGTGTATCACATACGACCACCAGCTCTACGTATACGATACCCACTTCTGCCGGTTCTTTGCTGTTGGACAGAAATTCAACGAACTGTTTAACATCGACCTGCGAGTGAGCCAGGTATACCCATTGAAAAACGGAGCTACATGGTTTACTTCAGAAGATGGAAAGTACATCATCCGATCAAAAGGAAAAACCTTTGATGAGCGGAACATAGAACTCATCAAAGTAGGAGAAAAGGGACTCAGAAGCGGAAATGTATGGTACATCCATCGAGATATACACGGAAGAGAATGGGTGCTTACCGACAAAGGCGCATACATATATCATTCGAAAATTCCAAGCAAACTGCCTTTCAAATGGCTCAGAGGGGTGGGAGAAGATGAGTTCCTGGCAACTGAAGACGGCAAACTGGCAAAATATGACCTGCAGAACCGACTCACCATGATACCGATGCCGGAAGGCGTAACCCGTATCAACCAACTGAAAAATACAGGTTACCAACTCCTGCTGGCAACCAATCTGGGTGTTATCATCTACAACCCGCGCACCTTCAAGTTTGATATCATCAACGTACAGAGCCCGAGTCAGCCTCTGGCAGAGGTAAAGAAGATTTATACCGATGATTTCGGTATGGTATGGGCATTCACTGACGGCATGGGAGTAACCCTCGTCAATCCGAAGACCGGACAGAAACAGTGGCTCTTTGCCGACCAGGACGACCCGATGGACCGCACAACCTGCGAAAGCAATTTCATCACACAAGATGAACACAAGACCCTCTGGGTAGTGCCAAGGGGAGGAACCTTCAGTTATTTTGACCGCAAGGCAGGAAAACTGGTGCCTTATCTGCTGAGAAGCAATTCATCAGGCAACTACCGCATACCGAAGATTACGAAATATGTACTCTCAGACCAGGGAATCCTCTGGCTGACAGGCTCTCACGACCTGACACAGGTAGTCTTCAAATATCACCCTTACATTATCAACAAGCTGGATGAGGGCGAAGACGAAGTGTTCTCGGTGAATGCATCGCCAGACGGACATATCTGGGCTGGTTATTACAGTGGTATAATCCAGGTGCTCAACGCATCCTACCAGAATATCGGATACCTGTCGCCAAGCGGACAGATTGTGCCACAGCAGGTAAACTTCGCCGAAACGGGCATCTTCTCTATCCACTTCGATATCAAGGGAAGAGCATGGATAGGAACCAACGGAAATGGTGTCTATCTGATAGATAAAATGCAGGTAAGACACTTTGTTTATGATGCCAACAACCCGTCATCGCTGCCGTTCGACAAGATACAAGACATTGTAGCAGACCGCACCGGACGCATTTGGATAGGTACCTACGGAGGTGGGCTGGCACTTGTTAACGAGACGGCAGACGGCGGTATCAGCTTCATCAGCAAGCGGAACGGACTGCCTTGGGAAAAACAGCACTACGACCGCATACGCCGCATCTGCTGCACCACTACGGGAACCATTCTCGTAGGTACTACAGATGGTCTCATCACCTTCAGTGATGCCTTTACAAACGCAAGAAAGATCAAATACCACAAGACCTACTACATACCGAACGATACAACAAGTCTGGCTGCAAACGATATGAACAATATCATGGAGCACACCAGCGGCAAGATGTATATATCGCAACAGGGCGGTGTGATGGAAGAGATTACGAGCAAATCGCTCCTGCAAGACAACCTGAAGACGAAATACTTCCATGCCATCGATGTTAACGAAGGTATCGTACAGGGCATGATAGAAGACAACCAGGGAAGAATCTGGGTAATCAGAGAATCGAGTATCGACTGCGTAAACCCGAAAACGGGCCAGTGCAACGTGTTCGGACCTAACGATTTCGACTTCAACATGTCGTTCTCGCAAAGCCGTCCTTACCACGATCCGGCAAGCAACAACATCTCGGTAGGTACCCCGATGGGACTGATTACCTTCAATCCGGCTACGCTGAAGAAGAGCAACTACCAGCCTAAAGTCATCTTCTGTTCCCTCCATTATAGCGGAGAGAAGGAGTCGGAACCTATCCTGCACAAGGATAAAATAGTGATTCCTGCCAACAAGCGAAACCTGACCATCAACTTCGCATCGCTCGACTATCAGCGCAAGTATCAGACCAAATACCTCTATCGCATAGATGGTTATACAGCTCCAGGCGTGTGGATATCAAACGGAAGCAACCATACCATCGGCTTCAACCGTATCAGTCATGGCGATTACGTACTCAAGGTGAGAGCCACCAACTCTCATGGTGTATGGAGCAAGTATGTGGCAGAACTGCCTATCGAAGTGCGCCCTACCTTCTGGGAAAGCATCTGGGGCAAATTTCTGATGCTACTTCTGCTCTTCGGTATCGTAGGCGCAATCTTCTATACCTACAACCAGCGCCAGCGCGAGAACGTAACCCACGAGATGAGCATGCTGAAGAACGAGTTCTATAACGATGCTGCCAACCGTCTGAGAACCCCTCTAACGCTCATCGGAGCCCCGGTAAAAACCATTCTAGATACCGAGCCGGGTATCACCCGAAAGGGCAAGGAACTGCTGAGAATGGTAGTAGACAATGCCAACGAAATGCTGGTAATGCTGGACAAGGTTCAGAGATACGGCAACAAGGCAGACTTCCATACGAACAGCGGTCTGACCGAGGAAGATTACGACCTGGCAGAAAGAGAAAAAGCGAATGGCCAGATTGACGACCACAATGCATCTGACTATCTGGAAGAAACCAACAAACAGAAAGAAGAAAAGGATGAAGAGACTGAACGCCTGGAAGAAATGGGCAAGGAACAGGAAACTGCACAGGAAGAAGCGGAACAAAAAGACCAGACGATACTGGTAGTAGAAGACAATGCCGACCTGCGCAAGTTCCTCTACAGTATCCTCTCGCCTACCTATAACGTGCTGCTTGCAGAGAACGGAAAGGCTGGTTTAGTGATGGTCCGCAAGGAGATACCAGACTTTATCCTCACGGACGTTACCATGCCTGTGATGGATGGTTTGTCGATGATTCACGAGATTAAGCAGGATACCACCCTCAACAACATCCCAGTGATGATTCTCTCAGCCAAGGCAAGCGTAGAAGATCAGCAGCGAGGCTTTGATGAAGGTGTTGATGCCTATATCACCAAGCCATTCTCTACCCCTTATCTGCTCGGCCGAATAGAGGCTATCCTCACCCAGCGCCGCAACATTCAGGTGGATATCATCAGAAAGCTGAAGGAAGCTGGCGATAAAGATGCCATAGCAGCCTTGCGAATACTGCCTGCAGCAGCTCCTCTGCCTGCTATTAACCAGGCTGAAACTAGTGCCGAGAACGAAGCGGTTGACCCAAACAGCGAGCTGGCATTTATGGCGGCACAGATGCAGGACAGAACCATGATGCGTGCCTTCAGGTTTATTGTTGAAAATGCAGGCAACCCGGAACTCAAGATAGATGATATCTCGAACGAAATCGGTATGAGCCGAAGCGTACTATATAATAAGGTGAAAGCAACAACCGGAATGACACCGGTAGACTTCGTTCGCCATATACGTATCAAGAAGGCATGCGAGATGTTGCGCAAGACAGACGATACACTGAGCAGCATCGCCTTTGCAGTAGGTTTCACCGACCCTAAGTATTTCTCGAAGGTATTCAAGAAAGAAACGGGTATCGTGCCTACTGAATACCGAAACAGAACGCAGGGATAGCCCGCATCATTACAGATGAAAGCAGTCATCATTACTGCTGGCTGCTTTTATCTGTATTGACAAAAAAGTAATACATATTACAGGACATATCTTCAGTTGTTGTCGGGCACAGCCTTCTTTGTTATCGTACACAGCAAAACGTTCAAGCAAGGAAAAAAGCAGAATAGTCATAAAATTGAGCCATTTTGCTTTATTTTTTGACCGAATATTGCAAAAAAGTATAAAAATGGGGGGGTATTTGATTAATTTTCCCTTTTTACTGAAAAAAAACTGAGAAAAAGTTTGGTGTTACAAGAAAATGTAGTATCTTTGCAACAAGTTCTTAGAAAAGTTAAATGATAGATTAATCGTAAACCTCTTTTTCTTTGTTTTTTTGAGGAAAAAGAGGTAAAGAAAAAGAAATGCAGGGTTTGTGAAAATCCTGCATTTTTTATTTTTATAACTTTCATGTAGGCCGTTATGTAGTCTTATAATCTACACACCTTTCTATTCACAAACCCAATTATCTACGGAATCTATATACTCTTAACTGCGATACTATCTACATTATATATATTACGCTTATTCCTTCATCTATGATTTTGTTCGATTTTTAGAATTTTTAAAAAAACTCTTGAAGTATTCTAAGAGAAAAGTAGTATCTTTGCACTCTAGATCATATAAGTTGAGATCGGAAATATAGATAACACATACATAAAGATAAAAAAAATGAGAACTGTTTACGAATTTTCTGTTAAAGACAGAAAGGGAAAGGATGTTTCCCTCAAGGAGTATGCCAACGAAGTGCTGCTCATCGTTAACACCGCCACAAAGTGTGGTTTCACCCCTCAGTATGAGGAACTGGAGAAACTTTATGAGACCTATCATTCTCAAGGTTTCGAAATACTTGATTTTCCTTGCAACCAGTTTGGTCAGCAAGCCCCTGGTACAGATGAAAGTATTCATCAGTTCTGCAAGCTTACATACGGCACAGAGTTCCAGCGCTACAAGAAGATCAAGGTAAACGGAGACGATGCTGCCCCTCTCTTCAAATTTCTGAAAGAATGTAAGGGCTTTGCTGGTTGGGACGAGAGCCACCCTCTCTACCCTGTTCTCGACAAGATGTTAAGCGAGGCTGATCCTAACTACAAGGAGAGTGCCGATATCAAGTGGAACTTCACTAAGTTCCTCGTTAACAAGAAGGGTCAGGTTGTAGCCCGCTTCGAGCCTACCACAAGCTTCGATGTCATCGCTAAGGCTATCGAAGAGTGGTTGAACTTCTAATGAAAGATAGAAGTCTCGAACTGAGAATAGAATTTCTAAATAAAAGAGAATAGAATCTCTAAATAAAAAGCCAGGTTGCTTTTCGCAGCCTGGCTTCTTTTATAATGTGATATTGTTATTTCAATATATCTCAAAGAATAATTGTCAACTGTTTGCTATATACTGTTAACTATAATTTAGTCAACCTTTGGCACATCCTTGAGGAACTGCTGGATTTCTTCATCACTCACAGAATAATCGTGCAAATCGCCATTGATAAAGCTATCGTAAGACGGCATATCGATAAGACCATGACCTGAGAGACAGAACAGGATAACCTTCTCTTTGCCCTCTTCCTTAGCCTTCAGAGCCTCACGTATAGTGGCTGCAATCGCATGACAGCTCTCTGGAGCAGGAATGATACCCTCGGTCTGAGCGAAGAGCATACCTGACTTGAATGACTCCAGCTGCGGGATATCTACACCATGCAGATAACCATCCTTCAGAAGTTGGGAGATAATCATACCAGCACCATGATAACGGAGACCACCTGCATGAATGTTGGCAGGCTTGAAATCATGACCCAGAGTAAACATTGGCAGCAATGGTGTGTAACCTGCCTCATCACCGAAATCATACTCGAACTTACCGCGAGTCAGCTTAGGACAGCTCTCCGGTTCTGCAGCTATAAACTCAGTATGGCGCTCGCCTGTGAAGTTGTGACGGAGGAATGGGAAGGCAATACCACCAAAGTTACTACCACCACCGAAACAAGCAATCACCTGATCAGGATACTCACCTGCCATAGCCATCTGCTTCTCTGCCTCTAGACCGATAATGGTCTGGTGAAGTGCCACATGATTGAGCACAGAACCCAGCGTATACTTACAGCCCGGTGTGGTTGTAGCCAGCTCAACAGCCTCACTGATGGCAGTACCGAGCGAACCAGGATGATGAGGATCACGTGTGATAATGTTCTTACCTGCGCGTGTACTCATGGAAGGAGAACCCTCTACAGTGGCTCCAAACGTACGCATGATGCTGGAACGGTATGGTTTCTGCTGCATGGTAATCTTTACCTGATAAACTGCTGCCTCCAGGCCGTAGAGTTTTGCTGCATAAGAGAGGGCTGCACCCCACTGTCCTGCACCAGTCTCTGTAGTGACATTGGTATCACCCTCCTGCTTACAGTAGTAGCACTGAGGAATGGCCGAATTGATTTTATGAGAGCCTAACGGATTGATACTCTCATTCTTGAAATAGATATGCGCCGGAGTACCGAGTGCCTCCTCAAGGGCGTAAGCACGTACAAGAGGGGTTGAACGGTAGAAGGTGTACTTCTCCAGCACATCTTCCGGAATATCAATCCAAGCGTGCTCTGTATCAAGTTCCTGCTTTGAGCACTCCTTATTAAATACGTGTGACAAATCATCAGCATTCATTGGCTGGTGTGTCTGAGGGTTCAACGGTGGCAATGGCTTGTTAGGCATATCTGCCTGAATGTTGTACCACTGAGTAGGAAGTTCCTGCTCGCTTAAGATGTACTTTTTCTGTCTCATATTTATATATATGTTTAAAATTGTTGTATGCCAGAACAAAGGTACAAATAAAAAATGAAATAAAGAACTTTTTTATGTGTTTTTCCACTATTTTTTTATTCTTATCCAATAAAATAGTTCATTCTACAGGTATTATTTATTATATAAGTGTATTTTCAGTGTCATTTTTATAAATTCAATCAAATATTACCCCATAAAATACCAAATATTACCCCCTATATTATAATAAAAAATAGTATCTTTGCAACAGAAAAATTCAAAATGCGTTGTGAAACGCTTATCATCATCTTTTACTTATACAAAAAAATAAAACATTGGAGTTCAATAGTGATATTGAGATTCCAATGTTTTTTTTTTACACTAAACTGAAACATATTATCATGTAAAGTTGACATATCATCATGTAACGTTGTCAGATTTCTAACCTTTCAGTATAAATCAACAGTCTGTTTTATTGTCTACTTCCACAATTGATACAGGATTTTACCCATAGACTGCAGACACAGATTATTTTTTCTCATTACCTAAATCTATCTGCGATATCTGATTCAACAGATTTACAGCCTGTCCTACAGTCTTCACATCATTGATGCGAAGCATTCGCTTGTTGAATTTTTCCTTCAGAACACAATCTTGAATATGACTGGTAACGTAAGCGAGTATGCGGTTAAACATCTGACTTCTGTAGAACGGACTGTTTACATTGCTCACAAACTGCATCTGCATATAGCCCTGCTTGAGAATAATCTTCTCGCAACCTAGCTTCTTGCCTACCCTACGCAGACCTACCACATGCATCAGTTCGTCTGCTTCATGAGGCACAGGACCAAAACGGTCTATCATACGCTTGCGGTAAGCCTCTACTTCCTCATCGCTCTCCAGACGGTCCAGTTCACGATAAAGGAGCATGCGCTCACTGTCACCCGGTACATAAGTCTGAGGAAAATACATCTCCAGATCGCTCTCTATGCCACAATCGTCAACGAAATCATCACCCGTAAGCTGGGCACCTTCATCCATCTTCTCCTGATAAAGATCACAGAACTCCTCGTTCTTCAACTCTGTGACAGCCTGAGAGAGAATCTTCTGGTAGGTTTCATAACCCAGATCTTCCATAAAACCGCTCTGCTCAGAGCCCAGCAGATTACCCGCACCGCGGATATCCAGGTCCTGCATGGCGAGATTGAAGCCACTACCCAGTTCGCTGAACGTCTCCAGAGCCTCCAGACGGCGACGCGCCTCAGGAGTAAGTGCACTCTTAGGTGGCGCCATCAGATAGCAGAAAGCCTTTTTGTTGCTTCTTCCTACGCGTCCACGCATCTGATGCAGGTCACTCAATCCGAAGTGATGAGCATCGCTCACGATAATCGTATTGGCATTGGAAATGTCGATACCGTTCTCTACAATAGTGGTAGAAAGCAGTACATCATAATCGTAATTGATAAAACCCATGATGATTTTCTCTAAATCCTCAGGCTTCATCTGTCCGTGACCGATTGCTACCCTACAGTCTGGGATATGTTTCTCGATGAGCATCTTGAGCTCCGGAAGCTTGGATATTCTGTCGCATACGAAATAAACCTGTCCGTTTCGGCTCATCTCGAAATTGATGGCATCGCAGATAACTTCACTACTAAACGTTACCAGTTCGGTATGAATCGGATAACGGTTAGGTGGCGGAGTGCGCATGATACTCATATCCCGGGCGCCCATCAGTGAGAACTGGAGGGTTCGCGGAATCGGAGTGGCACTCATCGTGAGTGTATCGACATTTACCTTGAGCTGACGGAGTTTCTCTTTAGTAGACACACCGAACTTCTGCTCTTCATCGATGACGAGCAGTCCCAGGTCATGCCATTTCACGGTCTTTGATATCAGCTTATGCGTACCTATGAGGATATCAATCTTACCCTCTTTCAGGGCGTCAAGCACCTCTCTGGTTTCCTTCGTTGTACGGGCTCTACTGAGATAGTCTACCCTTACAGGCATGCCTTCCAGACGCTTTTTGAAAGTCTGATAGTGCTGGAAAGCCAGAACGGTAGTAGGCACCAGCACCGCAACCTGCTTGCTGTCGCACGCTGCCTTGAAGGCTGCACGGATGGCAACCTCAGTCTTGCCGAAGCCCACATCGCCACAAACCAGACGGTCCATCGGTCTGCCGCTCTCCATATCCTTCTTCACCTCCTGAGTAGCCTTATTCTGATCTGGCGTATCTTCATACAGGAAGGAAGCCTCCAGCGTATGCTGCAGATAATTGTCGGCACTGAAGGCGAATCCCTTCTCCCGTCGGCGCTGGGCATAGAGTTTGATCAGGTCGCGCGCAATGTCCTTGATTCGCTTCTTAGCTTTGTCCTTGAGTTTATCCCAGGCACCTGTACCCAGTGTAGACAGGCGAGGCGGAGTACCGGTATCGCTGCGGCGATATTTGCTGATTTTATAAAGCGAGTGGATAGAAACATCCACCTTGTCATTGTTCGTATAGACGATGCGGATCATTTCCTGATAGCTGTTGCCCGTAGGAACCCTAACCAGACCGCCGAACTTGCCGATACCGAAGTCTACATGCACGATAAAATCTCCCACTTCCATCTCCTGCAGTTCCTTCATGGTGAGTGCCATCTTGCCGGCTCTCGCTTTATCTGAGCGCAGGTTATATTTATGAAAACGGTCAAAAATCTGATGATCGGTAAAGAAACAGCACTTCTTGTCATGGTCAGTAAAGCCTTCATGAAGCGTCTTGTCTACCGGTGTAAAACGGATGGCGTAGCGCTTCAGCTCTTCGCTTTCAAAGATATCCTTCAGGCGCTGTTGCTGCTTCTGGCTATCTGCCAATATATATAAGGTGTAACCCTGGAGCTGGAAATCCTCCAGAGTCTGGCAAAGCAAATTGAAATTCTTATGGAAAAGAGGCTGTGGAGCGATATTGAAAGGTATTACAGCCGGACTCTCTGACGGAGCGACCTTGCCGAACTCGATACGGAGATGAGCCGCTACTGCCTTCTTGAAATCGAGCGGAGAAACGAGGTTGAGCTCGGTCTTCATGTCATGTCTGATGCGCTCAGCCTCTACCTCAGTAGCTCCCTCCAGCTGCTCGGAAAGGCTCTGCGATGAGAAGCCTTCGGTATAGATCTGACCGATGCGGTCGCAAACGAAAGAAAGGTCTTTCGCAACGACTGGCGTACTTTCGGAGAGGAAATTGAGGAAACACTGCTTGTTGCTCTCGATATGGGCGAGTTCGGGCACGATTTCTATCTCTGTGCGCTTCGCCTGCGAGAGCTGGGTCTCAACATCAAAGGTACGGATGGTGTCAATTTCATCGCCGAAGAAGTCGATACGGAACGGATATTCGCAGCTGTAGGAATAGACATCGAGGATGCTTCCACGCACGGCAAACTGGCCCGGTTCATAAACATAATCGGTTTCTTTGAGTTCGAAATCGCGCAGGGTATGAACCACATCGGTCTGAGCAATCTGCTGGCCTACAGTCAGTTTCAGAATCCGTTCATCCAGATTTTGCTTAGCCACAACGAGTTCTGCCAGTGCATCGGGATAAGTGACTACCAGGAAATATCCTCCCGAAGAGAGGCGCGCCAGCACCTCTGTACGTAGGATTTCGTTCGCTGCATCACGCTGCCCGTATTTCACGGCACGCCGATAGCTGGAAGGAAAGAAGAAGACCTTCTCCTGCCCCATCATCTGAGTGAGATCGTGATAAAAATAGCCTGCTTCATCGGCATCATCCAGTACGAAGAGTAACGAACGCCTCATCTTCCCCTGCAGAGAAGCAAAGAACATCGGAGCCGAAGAGCACAGCAAACCCTGGAGAAAAATGGAATGAACCGACTTCTTCCCCATCAAATCAAAGAGGGCATCCGCCTGTGGCGAACGCCCGTATGTTTTTTCTATCTTTTGGATTTCCATCCAAGTACTGATTAGTGATTACTGAGTATTAATCCTTCTTCGGATATTTCTTGAACCAGCCATCCAGGCGCAGTCGCATCACGCCAAAGAAAGCCTCACCAAAGATGCCACCACTCATCTTGCTCACACCTTCACGACGGTTAACAAAGATGACAGGCACCTCCTTGATCTTGAAACCTATTCGATGAGCCGTATATTTCATCTCTATCTGGAAAGCATAACCCTTGAAGCGGATAGCATCCAAATCTATGGTTTCCAACACCTTACGTCGGTAGCAGACGAATCCAGCTGTGGTATCATTCACCTTAAATCCGGTTACGATACGTACGTATTTAGAAGCGAAATAGCTCATCAATACGCGTCCGATAGGCCAGTTGACCACGTTCACACCCGAAATATATCTTGAGCCTACAGCCACATCATACCCCTCATCGTGAGTTGCCGCATAGAGACGAGGCAAATCATTAGGATCATGACTGAAGTCGGCATCCATCTCGAAGATGAAGTCATAGCCCTGCTTCAATGACCATTTGAAGCCCATGATATAGGCTGTACCCAAACCGAGTTTACCCGAACGCTCCAGGATATGCAGACGACCGGCAAACTCATTAGCCATCAAGCCCTTAACAATGGCAGCAGTACCATCAGGACTTCCGTCATCGATAACGAGGATATCAAACTGCTTTTCGAGACCGAAGACAGCACGGATGATTTTCTCGATGTTTTCCTTCTCATTATATGTAGGAATGATTACTATGCTATCACTCATAACTTCTTATAATTTTAATGATTCTGATTCTATATAATGTAATACAGATGCAAAATTACAACTTATTTTTGAAATAACAAGCGAAAATCCGAAATTATTGGTCCGGATTCTCTACAAAACCCTGATATTTCTTGTCAAGTCCGTTCATGATCGCCTCATAGCTCTTGTTCATCTGGTTCTTGATATTGTCAGCTCCCTTGCCTATCGGCTCGATAGGCTCATGAATGGTGAGCTTCAGAGGATGCCAGAAAGCCCAGTAGATGTCCTTCATGCGAGGCTTCACATCAAAACTGCCATTGATGGTAAGCGGACATACCGGCAACTGCAGTTCATCGGCAAGCATGAAAGCGCCGCGGCGGAACACGCCCATGTGACCCGTAAACGTGCGGGCACCTTCAGGGAATACCACCAGCGACATGCCCTCTTTAAGCACCTCGCGAGCACGGTCATAAGAAGCACGGATCTTAGAAGGTCCGCTCTTGTCTACAAAGATGTGGTGCGCATACTCACAGGCGATACCGATGAGAGGCACTTTGCGCAAGCCCTTCTTCATCATCCACTTGAAGTTTCTGCCCAGAAAACCGTATATCAGGAAGATATCGAAAGCGCCCTGATGATTGGCCACGAAAACATAACTCTGGTTCTTCTTGAGATGCTCACGTCCCTCCACCTTTACAGGCAGGAGGAGGATGCGGACCCAAAGCCAAGCCCAATACTTGCCGGGATAATAGCCCCAGAAATGGCCATTGCCCAGCATACATCCCAAAACAGTAGTTAAACTGGTTAAAACGCTAGCCAACAAGAGGATAGGCAAGCATATAACAAGTTGATACAGACGATATAAGTACTTCATTTTTTATTTAAGAATGAATAATTTAACACTCAACATTTAACATTCAACACTCAACACTCCTCATTTTCTTTTGAGTGTGATGACCACGATTTCTGCCGTAGCCCCGATGCGGATTGGAACGGTACCGCCCAGCCCCGATGTGGTATAGAGCTGGCAACCCTCCTCCTCGAAGAGGCCGTAATCATAAGGAGTAAACATCGACGGACGCAAGCCCAGGATACTGATCTGCCCCGCATGCGTATGACCGCTCAGCGTAAGCTGCGGTGCTACAACCAGCGAATCCTTCCTGTCAGGTCCTATCACATCGCCATCCTCATCCTTCTCCTTATTGATAGTAGAAGGCCAGGTCTCGCGCCATTGCTTCGGAATATGCTGCAGCATCAGCACGAAAGAGCCCGGTCTGATGCCATACAGCGCCTTCCTTACGTTAGTGCGCTTTGGCTTGTCATAGTTCTCTGTACCAGCCACATAGATGCTGTCAGCGCCTCTATGCACCGCCACATGCTCATTCATCAGCAGGCGCCATCCGCAACTCCGCTGGAAGTCCTGCATCCGCTTCTCGAGCGCAGCTATCTCCTGCTCGTCATCTACATCCATATAATAGGTGTAATCGTGATTGCCCAGCACACTCATCACGCCATCTCTGGCTTTCAGACTGCTGAGCAGCGCCTGATACTCAGGCAGTTCATCGGGCGTAACATTCTGTAAATCACCCGTAAAGCAAATCAGATCAGGTTTTTCGGCATTGATGCTGTCGATATCGCGCTGAGGCAGATGACCACGCCAGCCATAGTATGACCCGAGATGGATGTCGCTGAACTGAACGATGCGATAGCCCTCGAAAGACTTCGGCAGATTGGGTACATAGATGGTGATTCGCTTGACCTGCATCTTAGGAAATCCTTCGGTAAATCCGTAGATAAAGCAGATGAACGCCACCGCTCCCACTACCAGTCCGAGGAGCTTGCCCCAGTTGCGATGTCCGTGAAGGAGCCGCATACAGCACCAACCGAAGACACTGAACAGGCTGAAGACAAACTGCGGAACCGCACATACTGCCATCATCATAAACCAGATGTCGATGAGCACCGGATTGCGTGGCAGGAAGTTGGGCAGTATCGTGATATACGCGCTATAGGCGATAACCACGAAAGCCGGCAACCAGAAGAGCACCCGCTGCCAGAGACTCTTCAGCCGTAACTTGCCATACCTTTTATATATCCACAGATACGGCAACAGGGTGAATACCACTACGGGTATCAATATTCTTGCTATCATTTCTTGATCAAACTTGATTGAAGATACGTTTTCATTGCCTGCACGGGCACTCCTCTGCGCTGTGCATAGTCGCGAAGCTGGTCGTCTCCTATCCGCCCCAGTTCGAAATACCGCGACTTGGGATGTGCAAACATCAGCCCCGAGACACTGGCATGAGGCGTCATCATTCCGCTTGTGGTGAGCCGGATGCCCACCTGACTCATATCGATGAGCTGGTCGATGATGAAGTTGGCACTGGTATCGGGCAGTGAAGGATATCCTATAGCCGGACGGATGCCCTGATAGCGCTCCAGATGCTGGTCTTCGATGCTCAGCTGCTCGTCGGGAGCATAGCCCCAGATGCTGCGTCTCACCTCTTCGTGCAACTTCTCTGCCGTGGCTTCAGCCAACCGGTCGCAGAGTGTCTGTGCCATCATATTGAGGTAGTCGTCCGAGCGATATTTCTTCTCCAGACCGCCATCTACCGTCGTGCAGAAGATACCCAGCCGGTCTGTTATTCCGCTGCCCAGAGGACGGATGAAATCAGCCAGACAGAGATTGGGTTCTCCCTGAGCCGCCGGATGCTGCTGTCGGAGCATCGGGAAGCGGACTTTCTGCCCTTCCAGCCAGATATCATCCCCCTCGCTGTTCGCCTCGAAGAGTCCGAAGACGGCATAGGTATGATATTCGCCTTCCCATGAATGGAGCATATCGAGCGCCTCAGCCTTCATTTTTTCCTTTTCCTCTCGAGGTTTGCCGCTCAATCCCCAGGCATGATAGAAATATAGCCAGTTGATATATGGCTCAATTTCGCTTATATTGTATACTATTTTTCGCATCCGATACGATATTTTATTTTACAATCCCCGTAAGATTTCCCTTTTTCAGGAATTGCTTCTGAACTCCAGTTCCTCTCCTCTGCAAGCGGCATCAAACACGCCTTTGTCGTAGATCAGACGACCGTTACAGAAAGTCTGTTCCACTTTCCATGCAAACTCGTCACCCTCTACAGGGCTCCATTTACACTTGCTCTGAATCACCTCTGCGGTCACCTTCCAAGGCTCTCCCTTGCGCACCACAACGACATCTGCCTTATAACCCGGACGCAGGAAGCCGCGCTGACTGATATGGAACAGACGGGCTGGATTATGGCACATCAGTTCAACCAGACGCTCGATACTGATTACCTTTTCGTCAACAAGTTTCAGCATGCTTACCAGCGAGAACTGTACCATCGGCATACCTGATGCGGCCTTGGCACAACCGCCCTGCTTATCCTTCAACTGATGAGGAGCATGATCAGTACCTACTACAGTTATCTTACCATTACTCAGCGCCTTACGCAAAGCCTCGCGGTCAGCAGCGGTCTTTACTGCAGGGTTGCATTTGATGCGTGCGCCCTTCACAGCGTAATCTTTATCCGAGAACATGAGATGAGCCACAACAGCCTCGCCTGTAATATTTTCATCTTTACCGAAGAACTCCAGTTCCTTAGCCGTAGTAACGTGAGCGATATGTAGATGCGCACCGCTTTCCTTAGCCAGCTGCACCGCCAGACGGCTGCTTTCATAGCAAGCCTCCTCGCTGCGTATTTCCGGATGATGTTCTACGGCAGGGTCCTCACCCCATTTCTGCTTAGCCAGCTGCATGTTACGGTTAATGATTTCGGTATCCTCACAGTGGGTCATCACCGGCAAATCCAGCTCTTTCGCCTTCTTGAAGATAGCCTGCAGCGCCTCATATTTATCCACCAGCATATTGCCCGTACTGGAGCCCATAAAGAGCTTGATTCCCGGAACACGATGCGTATCGAGCTGCTCAAAATCATTTACATTATCATTGGTAGCACCAAAGAAGAAGCCGTAGTTCACATGACTCTTCTCAGCGCCCAGCTGCCGCTTTGCCTGCCAGGCCTCCAGAGTGGTAGTCTGAGGTACCGTGTTAGGCATCTCAAAATAACTGGTCACACCACCAAAGGCAGCAGCGCGGCTTTCGCTCTCGATGTCAGCCTTCTGCGTAAGTCCCGGCTCACGGAAGTGAACATGATCATCAATCACACCCGGCAAAACAAAACACCCCGAGGCATCGATGACTTCATCGTAATTGCCACGGGGTGCCTCGCCTTCATATATCTCCTTGATAAATTCACCATCCAACAAGAGGTCGCCCACAAAAGAGCGACCCTCATTTATAATAGTTCCATTCTTGATTAATTTCATATTACTAAACTTATAAAATGAAGAGTTTTACAAGATGTTAATGCCCAAGACCCTGAAAGAGCCCTGTTTCTACTCCTGACCTTCCTGTTTTTGAGGAATCGTAGGCGCAGCCAGTTCGTTGGCTGTAGGTGCCGGAGCCGCATCAGGATTTACCTGTGGAGCCGCTTCCATCTCTGGCTGCATGCCGCTCTGCGCATCTCGGGTACCATTCATAATCTCCTGATTTTCTTGAGCTTTTTTATAATAGTCCTTTACATAAGGATCATTCTTGAAATAGTCGGTAGCCTTGCTCATGATGTCCTCAATCCAAGGAGAGAGCATCGGATACTGGTTGCCCATTGTAACGAGGAAGAAGACGCCCGGTCCCAGCACATTGTTGAAGTTGTCGGTAACAAACGAAGTGATGAGCTTGTCTTCCTGCTCAGAGAGGCGGATGGATTCCTCGTTCAGATGCTTGTTGACAGCCACCATATCGCTACCGTTCATGATAGCCTGGTCGTGCTTGTGTACCAGTTCGCGCAACTGATTCTGAATCTGCTGGTATTTCTTGAAGAATCCGAAGAGTTTATCGTTCATAGGAGTACCGCTTACCACCTGCTGTGTATCATCGAGCTTCACCGTAATGCTTCCACTCTCCAGCACCAGCGGCAGCACAGGGTCATCATCCATGAAGATATTCGCCATCTTCATAGAGTCGACTGAACCCTGAAAATGGAACTGTCCGTGCACTACATCGCAAGAATCCACGTTCTTGAAATCGTTGTTTTCCAGTATCTTAAGGTACAGCATGCGTCCGTCCAGAGTACTTACGTTAGAAGTACCCGAGATATCGTAACTGTTGGCACAAGATGCAAGTGCCATCAAGGCAATGAATGCGTAAAATATTCTATTCATAAGCTATCTATATCACTTTCGGTGAACAAAAGTACAATCTTAATTTAAACTGACGAAATAAATTGCAGCAATTTAATTCATTCTTACAAGATTTATGTTTTGTTTGCACTCCTGTTGGCCACCGAAAGCTTTTTCTCGTCCTTTCTATATTACTGATTGTTTTCCTTCTTCAGTTCATGAGAGATGCGATGCGTGGTATACAGTTCCAGCAGAGCTGCGATGAGAAGGAAGACTACCCACTTATTATAGAAATAGGTGATATAGGTCTCATAATTCTCAAACCAGCGGCGCAGGAAAGCATACACCGTATCTACCATCGAGATGCCTGAGAGCACGAAGAAGATGTCTGCTACATACTGCATGCGCTTCAGGCGGTGGATAACCAGCGAAGGTCCCTCATAGAACTGCATCGCCTGCATTACACTGAAGAGTATGGTGCCCAGCAGGAACCCCCAGCTCGTTACCTGCACCAGCTGCGGATGTGAAAAACCAAATGCGAAGCAAGCCGCACCGACAACCATCAGCACGCCGCCCAGCAAGAAAATAGCACTTTCCAGTTTACTCAATTGTTTCATTTTCGTCTTGTTCGTTAGTTTTTTCCGGAATATCCGAACTCAATACAAAGATGTCTTCATCATCAGCCTTCATGAAATAACGCTGGCGGGCTATCTTCTCAAATGCCCGCGCACCATGCTGCATATCACGCAGGGTATGCTTGTCGTTTTCATACTGCTCACGATATTTTTCTATCTCCGAACGGAGCGTAGCTATCTCTATCTGGTACTTAATGTGCTGTCTTACACTGTTGTCATCAACTACACCAACTACCAGAACACCCGCTACAATCACTATAAGATACTTATAATGAGCGAGATAATTCCATATAATACCAAGTTTTTTACTCATTTCTTCCGAATTTGTTTGCAAAGATAATATTTTTTTGTTATCTTTGCATCATCAATTAAGAAAAAATAATGGAAGAGTATATAGTTTCTGCAAGAAAGTACCGTCCGATGACCTTCGATTCGGTTGTCGGACAGAGTGCATTGACCACCACTTTGAAGAATGCAGTGAAGAGCGGCAAGCTGGCGCACGCCTATCTTTTCTGCGGTCCGAGAGGTGTGGGAAAGACCACTTGTGCCCGCATTTTTGCGAAGGCAATCAACTGCGAGCACCCTCGCGAAGACGGCGAGGCATGCAACGAATGTGAGAGCTGCCGTGCCTTCAATGAGCAGCGTTCCTACAACATCTTCGAGCTGGATGCTGCCAGCAACAACGGTGTTGACCAGATTAAGGTTCTGATGGAACAGACCCGCATCCCGCCTCAGGTAGGCAAGTATAAAGTGTTTATCATCGACGAGGTCCACATGCTCTCTACAGCCGCCTTCAACGCCTTTCTCAAGACGCTGGAAGAGCCGCCTCAGCATGTCATCTTCATCCTCGCCACTACCGAGAAGCATAAGATTCTGCCTACCATCCTGAGCCGATGCCAGATTTACGACTTCGAGCGAATGACGGTAGCCAACACCATCAACCACCTGAAGATGGTGGCTGAGAAGGAAGGCATACAATATGAAGAGCAGGCACTCGCCGTGATAGCCGAAAAGGCTGACGGAGGTATGCGCGATGCCCTCTCTATCTTCGACCAGGCTGCCAGCTTCTGCATGGGCAACATCACTTACCAGAAGGTGATCGAGGACCTGAACGTGCTCGACAGCGACAACTATTTCCGTCTGGTAGATCTGGCTTTGGAGAATAAGGTGCCCGAGATGATGGTAACGCTCGACGGCATTCTGAGCCGCGGTTTCGATGGCGGCAACATGATACAGGGGCTTGCCCAGCATGTGCGCAATGTGATGATGGCGAAGGACCCTCAGACCCTGCCTCTGCTCGAAACCAGCGACGACCAGAAAGCCAAGTTCCAGGCTCAGGCCCAGAAGGCACCTACACCTTTTTTATATAAGGCGCTGGAATTGATGAACCAGTGCGATATCCATTACCGCGCCAGCAGCAACAAGCGATTACTGGTAGAGCTCACCCTGATACAGATAGGCCAGATTACGCAGCCCGAGGATCAGGATGTGCCTAGTGCGGGGCGTACGCCCAATAGATTAAAATCCCTGTTTCAGAAACTCCTGGCTCAGTCTAAGCTTGCCTCTCAGGGTGCAGGTTCTGAGCCTTCAGGCAGCAGCGAAAAACGGTCATCACAGCCGGGAGCGTCTGCTGCTACAGCTACTGCTGTGCCTTCGTCAGGGGCACCGACAGCCGCTTCTGCAGCCTCCAATGCTGCATCTTATTCTGCATCTTATTCTGCATCTGCCACCGCAGCCGCACCTGCCTCTCCAGAAGGTTCAGCCTCAGCCGGAGCAGTTGATGCCGCATCGCCTCACAAGCCACGACTCAAGAATATCAAGCTGGGCGGCATAGGCATGACTTTCTCTAACCTGAAGAAGAGGGAGGAGAACCAGCGCCGCCTGCACAGTCCGTATGATGATACCAATGAGGAAAAAGCGACCATCACGGGCGACCAGAACGAGTTCACCCAGGAGCAGGTGGAAGCAACATGGTTCAGTATGTGCATGAGAATGCAGAACAAGCTGGATTTCATAGGCTTAGCCAACCGCATGAAGAGTATTGTACCGAAGATAACCAACTATCCGCAGATAGAGGTTATCATCAACAACCAGCTCTTACTAGATGACGTTTTGAACATCAAGAACCGCATTCTCAAGACTTTCGTCTTAGGTCTTCACAACAGCGAACTGAGCATCAGCTACCGCCTTGCCGACCAGGAAGAGGTAGGCAAGGTTCTGACCAAGAATGAAGTTCTGGAACTTCTTATGGAGAAGAACCCTGCAATGAAAAAACTCACAAAGGACCTGGATCTGGTCATGACATAGAAGATACTCCACACGATACGAAATTCTCCACTCCATGTAGGACAACCTATACGGAGTGGAGAAAATTGTTTTTACAAATATCGAAACTTGGAGTTATAAGAGATACATAAGAGGAAAAGACCAAGGGGCGTTACAGCGTGACAGTTGTGACAGTTGTGACAGTTTTCAGCGGAGGGGTATATTGCGAGTTTGCAGCTATCAAATTATAAGTATATATATTTAAATTA
>ERZ773208.1264-NODE-1264-length-20772-cov-6.702998_pt1 | contig 20772 bp, 16 predicted proteins | sample MGYA00581006_ERZ773208 | MGnify/ENA primary metagenome ERZ773208 (study PRJEB29015, sample SAMEA2737793) | human gut metagenome | biome: human gut; feature: human-associated habitat; material: faeces | place: China | collected 2012 ... | reverse complement strand
GGGTTCGAACCCTGGACACCCTGATTAAGAGTCAGGTGCTCTGCCAGCTGAGCTAATCGCGCATTTTTAAGTTGTTTGTTTTATGTCTTTCCTTAAGACAAGAGTTATTATATAATAGGAGTATTAAAAAAGCAAGCACTTTTTTTATTTTTTTTAAATTTTTTTAAAAGCATATTTGAAAGGAACAATTTAACATGAAAGTAGAAGAAAGATTACTAAAATATGTCAGCTGCTGGACCACCTCAGATGAATCCTGCAGCGATATCCCAAGCAGCGAGCGTGAGTTTACACTTGCCAAAGATTTAAAGCAGGAACTGGAAACACTCGGCCTTACCAATATCCTTCTTACCGATCACTGCTATGTGTATGCCAAGCTTCCAGCCACACCGGGCATGGAAAACTGTAAGTCCATCGGCTTTATCGCCCATATGGATACCGCCCCGGATTTTTCCGGAAAGGATGTCAAACCACAGATCATTCCCAATTATGACGGTGGCGATGTCCTGTTAAAAGGCAGTCAGAATGTTTTAAAGGTAAGCGATTTTCCATCCCTTACTTCTTTAAAAGGAAGAACACTGATCACTACAGACGGCACCACACTTCTGGGCGCTGATGACAAGGCAGGTGTTGCCGAAATCATGACAGCCGTGGAAGAACTGATTGCAGAAGGTACACCACACGGGGAACTCTGGATCGGATTTACACCGGACGAAGAAGTCGGTGCAGGTGCAAATCTGTTTGACCTTGCTATCTTTCAGGCAGATTATGCATACACAGTGGACGGTGATTACGAAGGCGAAGTGGCTTACGAAAACTTTAATGCCGCAAGTGCCATCTTTCATATTAAAGGTGTAAATGTCCATCCGGGCGAAGCAAAAGACATTATGGTCAATGCGGCACTGGTGGGATGTGAAATTGTTTCCCGGCTTCCGGAAGCGGAAACGCCGGCACACACCAGCGGCCGGGAAGGATTCTATCATCTGACCGATATGTCCGGAGATGTGGCTTCCGCCACCCTTTCCTTTATCATTCGTGACCATGATAAAACCACATTTGAGAAACGTCTGCAGAATCTGCGTGACGTTGCACAATCCATGAATCAGAAATATGGACCGGAAACCGTCACGCTCGACATCGAACATTCGTATGAGAATATGCTCTCTGTCATTGAAGATAAAATGGAAATCGTGGATCTGGCAAAACAGGCAATTGCCTCCGAAGGTCTGACACCGCTCTCCCGTCCGATCCGTGGCGGTACAGACGGCGCAAGACTGTCTTTTATGGGATTGCCGTGTCCAAATCTCGGTACCGGCGGTTATGGTTTCCACGGCCCATATGAACACATCTCTGTGGAAGGTATGCAGACCGCTGTTCGTATTTTAAAAAATATTGCCACCCATCCGATCCGTAAATAAATTTATAAAAAACCGTCCGCAGTTTTCTTTCTGCGGACGGCTTTTGTTCTATAACTTATTAAATTTTTTAATTCCCCTGCATATTTGCAGAATTTGCAAGTACAGGCTTCTGGAACATGCGAAAGAGTCCAATCTGTTCTAAGGCCTTTGTGATTGCGAAAAAGATCACCGAATCAATTGGCCACATAATCAGGTTCTTCAGTGCACGCGCCGGAAGAAGCACCATAAATGCCTGTCCATATAACACATTCAGACAAAGTGTTGTCAGAATCACGTTACAGACCAGCATAACTACAAATTTAGCTGCCAGCACACGCCAGATCGTAAGCTTTTTCTTATAAAAAAAGCATCCATACAGGATTCCGGCCAGTATAACAACCAGCGTCAGCTGTGGACAAAATGGTCCGGTTGGCTTCATCATATACTTGATAATATCCAACGCACCGTGGAAAATTCCTCCAACCACCGGTCCAAACAGATAATCAATGATACCATTTGGAATACTGGAAAAACCAATCCGAATAAACTGCCCATATTCAATGGAGAAAAATCCTAGAATTACAGCAACTGCAGCAAGCATTGCCATGGTAGTGATGGTTCTTACCGCTTTTAATTCACGGAAAGAATCGGTGAACAAAGTAACGAATTTTTTCATAAAAAAATTACCTCCTTTGCAGACCTCACCGTACTACAACTGGAGATAATATTATCTTCGGATGCAGCGGGATGCGACTCATGTACCGCAAGATTCTCTTTTCGTCCGGGTGACAACTCCCTGTTCATCCGGCACTTAACGCACATGTGTCTACTCTGCTTTAAACTATTAAATTGCAACGACCTAAGTATAACACAATGAAAAAGAAATGCAACTATTTTTTTTATGGCATTTTTATAGCAAAACGCCATCTGTCACACGTTTTTACGTGGAACAGATGGCATCCGTTGCCTGTTATTTTATTCTTTTCAGGTTCCCATACTTGCAAACAGGGCAGCTATCTCATCCGGGCTTAATGCCTTATTGGGATCTGCCGGTTCTTCCGGCTGAAGCGGTGCTTCTTTTACGGCTTCCGGCTCTTCAATCGGCTCCGGAATATCCTCCGGTTCCACAGTTTCCTCGGCAGGTTCCTCAACTTTATCCGCATTGTTATCGTTGCCCATATTCGCAAACAGCGCAGCTATCTCATCCGGGCTCATGGAACGGTTTGGATCTGACAGATCCGGCATCGGTGGAAGTTCTTCCTCCGGCAGGTTCTCATCATCCGCTTCATCAACAATCGCTTCCTCCGGAATCGGATCCGGCTCTACCAGTTCTTCTGCTTCCTCAATGGATTCTTCCGGGTCCGGCGGGATAATCTCATCCGCTGCCATGACCGGAAGGTCTTCCTCTGGCTTTAAATTCTCCTCTTCCGGTATATCCGGCAGAATCTCCGGTTCCATATCTTCTTCCGGCTCCAGCGAAATCTCCGGTTCCAGGCTCTCCTCCAGATCCGGCAAAATTTCCGGTTCCGGGTTTTCTTCCAGATCCGGCGAAATCTCCGGTTCCGGCTCCATACTTTCTTCCGGCTCTGGTGAGATCTCCGGCTCTACCGGTGTTTCTTCCATATGATTCTGCGGTGCCGGCTGTGGCACTACAGGTGCTGCCACAGGTACGGAAACCTGTGGCTGGGAAACAACCACTTTCTGACTGTTCATAATGGTCTGGTTCAGGCGCAGCTCCATATCCTTTATTGCCAGAATGATTTCCTGCAGTTTTGCAACCGTCTCTTTGTCCTGTGCATGGTCATGGACTTCCTCATCCTTTGGTGCCGGAGATTTCTCGTCCTTATATGCAGAAAGAATCTCGTCCTTATAAGCACCCGCAACTGTACCGAACCCATCCATTCCTTTCTGGAACGTATCAAACCGGTCGATCAGCTGTTCGTATGAATTCATCAATGCATCGGTATTCTCATGGGACCGCTTGATAATTACTTTCGCTATTCCCTTCTGTGCATTAACAATTTCCTCTGTCGGAATCTTAGAAGCTTCTTCCATATATGCAAGCTTCACCGATATTTCCTCAAAATATTTTTTCAGCATGAGATATGATGCCTTTTCCGACTTGAAAATACTCTCATACTGTTCCTCTCTCCGGGCATATTTTGTCTCATATACTGAAATCACGCCTCTGATTGCAACATACAGGCATATCAGATCTGCTGCTGCCAAAACAACCAGAACAATAAACATCTTCGGGAAATTGACTATGGCATACAACTCTGCCATAAAAATAAACGCAAACAAAAGTATCCCGAAAATCATCTGCATCCTTGCTTTCGAATCTTTATTCTTCATATGATACCGCTCCTTCCATGAGCCCGCTATTCTAACCACTATGCAAAATAAGCTCTAGTATGTTATATTTTACCATATTGTGTCGATTCTCACAAGGTTTGTTGTTTATTTCTGCCTTCTATAATACGTCATTTACAATCTGCTCTGCTGTCAGATGATTCTCTTTTAATACCTCATTTACATCATACCGGTCAAGGAATTCTTTTTTCAATCCGTAATTATAGACTTTCATATCACTGCTTCCATAAAATCTTGCGATTTTTTCTCCGAAACCACCATTCAGGATGCCATCTTCCAATGTAACTACCGTGTCATGGTCTGCCTTCAGCTTCTCCAGCAGTCCCTTATCCAGTCCGGTAATATAATACGGGTTGATTACCGTTGCATGAATACCTTTTTTCTCCAGCATTTCTGCGGTCTGCAGTGCCAGGGAATAAAATGTTCCGAGTCCGATCAGTGCAATTTTGCTTCCCTTTTCCGTTACCTCATAGGTGTTGAGCTGGCTCCAGTCTTTTGTGACTTCTCTGCCATCCGAAATCATGTCTCCGCCCGGAAGTTTGATCGCAACCGGCATTTCCTTCTGCTCCACACTCCAGTCAAGCATTGACAGATATTCTTCCTTTGTTGTCGGTGCCAGATAAACCAGTCCCGGAATATTGGAAAGCATCGGAATATCCTGCAGTCCCAGATGGGTAACATCCGTCATGCCAAATACCGATCCCGTATACACAACAATCGTTGCCGGATTCCCGTCAATACACAGATCCTGTGAAATCTGGTCATACGTCCTCTGGATAAAGCTGGAATACACACCGTATACCGGCTTTCCGCCACCTTTGGCAATTCCGGAAGCAAGTGCTACCGCTGTCTCCTCCGCGATTCCCACATCTACAAACTGCCGGCCGGCCTGTTTCCTTTTCTCCTGCGTAAATCCGAGAATCGTCGGGGTTCCGGATGTAATTGTAACAACTGTCGGATCCTTTTTCATCTTTTCAATCAGATATTCACAGGTCACCGAAGAATAATCTTCCACTTCCGGAAAATGGGATTTTCCGGTCTCAATATCAAATGGAAGATGCCAGTGCCATTCTTCCTTATGCTCTTCTGCCGGTTTATAACCTTTTCCCTTTAATGTATTAATGTGGACAACAACCGGTTTCTTACTGTCTTTTACCTGTTTGAAAGCCCCGATCAGCTCCCTTAAGTCATTTCCATGATCCACATAGACATAATCAAGTCCCATGGCTTTAAATAAATTGCACTCTGCCTGTCCGTTTGTCTCGCGGAGTAATTTCAGATTTGAATAAAGTCCTCCATGGTTTTCTGCAATTGACATATCATTGTCATTTACTACAATGATCATGTTGCTGTCTAATTCTGCTGCAAAATCCATTCCTTCTAAGGCTTCTCCTCCGCTTAAAGAACCGTCTCCGATAATTGCGATCACATTTGCACTTTCCCCACGAAGATCCCTTGCCTTTGCCAGACCGCATGCCAGACTGACGGATGTAGAGGTATGTCCGACCGTAAAATGGTCATGTTCACTTTCCTGCGGACAGCTGTATCCCGTCACGTCATCGTAATGTTCTTCATATAAATAGGCATCTTTTCGACCGGTCAGCATCTTGTGCGGATAGGTCTGATGGGAAACATCAAATACCATTTTGTCCTTTGGGGACTCAAAAACATAATGCAGTGCAATGATTGCCTCTACCATGCCAAAATTCGGGCCAAAATGCCCGCCGTGAATACTTGCCCTCTTTAATAATGCATGACGCATTTCTTCTGCGAGAGCTGTCATCTCTTCTATATTCAATTTCTTCACATCTTCCGGTCCGTTAATCTTTTCGATATACATATAATAAATTCTCCTTCCGATTTTATCTATCATAATATACCACTTAAAGTTAACTTTAAGTCAAGTATTTTTTATTTAATTTTCAACTTTTTGCTTCAAACCCTCAATTGCCTGAGCCACTATACCTTCGCTCTTAAAAAGATGTAAATAATGTAATGATAAAAGGGGCAAAAGGTATCATTTCCCACTGAAATGCAATTTTTATGTCATTCGCATTTCTTGCGATCCGCTTGTTGTTCCGATATAATTATGCTATGATTGTGCTTTGATTGGAGGAAACCATTTTGAGCGAATATTATAAGTTTTTTCAAAATAAAAAATGTGAATATTTTCCATGCCATAAAGGAATTCCGGAGGAGGACTTTAACTGTCTGTTTTGTTATTGTCCCCTCTATACACTCGGGAAATCCTGTGGTGGAAACTGTGAATATTTAAAAAATGGTATCAAATCCTGCATAAACTGTGGCTTTCCCCATCACCGAAAGAACTATGATAAGGTCACGGGCCGCTTTCAGGAAATTGCAGCCGTTATGGCTGCTTCCGATAAGGAGGATGCATCCCATGAAATGTAAACTTACTCCCGGATTATCCTCCGGTGACTGGAACGAATTTTGCAGCCGTTTCCATTTCCCTCCGGATGACCTGCCTCATATTCAGGCAATTTATACGGCACTTCTTCCCCTGGTTGAATCCTATGCGTATTACTCTCTGGATCAGGATTTAGACGGGGTTTCTCTGCCTCACTATGCCTATGGGTTTGTGACGCTTGGAAACGGAGTGGATGAACTGTCGGAATTATATCTGAACCATGAACAGATCCAGGAGGCTTACATTGTGGACTGCATCAGCCTGATGCTTTTGTCAAAGGCTTATGAAGAGTTTGCACATGTGGTAGAACGTCAGAGCCGCCTGTATCTTGCAGAATTATCTTTTCTGGGAGATACCTATTGCCTTGACCTGCTCCCACAGATTTATGGGCGGCTTGCCCCGGATGGCATCCAGCTTACCGAGGGGCAGATGCTCCGGCCGCTTAAGACAGCAACGCTGATCCTGCATCTGGATACAACAACACACGCCAATCTCAAGCAATTGTGTAATACGTGCGCAACCTGCCGGAATTTTTCCTGCCCGTCGAGAAAGGTCACGGCTCCGCATTTGCCGCATACTTATGGGGCCATGCAGATATTCCATACAAAATAATTATTTTTCAATTGATAAGTCAGCATTTTACCGTGCTTTTTTCAAAAGTTCTTCCGCTGTAATACCAAACAATTTCTTAGTTGCTCCACCCACCCGACACGGACAATCTCTGCTCTACACCTTGTGCTTCCAATATAAATGAAACCGATATGGTGAACTGATTAAAATGCTTCTGTTTTTTATAACTGATGATTGAAGAAATATAAACAAAAGCAAGGGGGTTGAGAGTAACCTCGAATCTGAAAACCTTATCTTTACAAGTTTGAGGTTTCGAATGATTATTAAGATAAAAAGATGTAAATAACATAATATTAGCAGTTGACTTTAACATTATTAAATGATAATATCAACAATATTAAAGAAAGGGGTTGGTAATGAGACGAAAAGCGCAAGAATGGATATACAATTTAAGTGATGAAGATATCACATTTATAAAAAATTTTGTTATGTCATCTGGCTCTTTAAAAGAGGTTGCAAAATTGTATCATATAACATATCCTACCGTGCGATTGAGACTTGATCGACTTATACAAAAAATGCAAATGAATGATCAAATAGAAAATGACGCTTATATTTCATTAATTAAAAAAATGGTAATAGATGATCAACTTGATTTTGACACAGCAAAAATATTGATAAAAAAATACAGAGAGCAAAAAGGAGAATAAATGAAATTTTCTACAATTTTATTCATCGTAATAATAATGGCATTAACCATTATTTGTGTACGTTTTTTAGAATCATATTTAAATAAAAAAAGAAGAACAACTACCGTATCATTAACACCAATTATTTTTCTTGTTCTTTCAATCGTATTAATTATAGTGTATCTGAATTTTGAACCAGAAAGTTTTGAACGCGTTGAGAAGCAGGGGTTATTGACACTCTCATATAATTTCGTTTCCAAAAATCAGATGTCTATAAAGGATAAGATACACAATTGTATCATTATCTTTATGCTTACAAATATTCCTACTGTTATATCAATTTATAATCGGATAAAAAGAAATAGAACGATTACGCGCAAAAAGAAAATAAATGAAATGAAATTGCGGGAATTATAATGTTCATCTCTATATATTATATATAGTTGTGATGCCGTTGGATATTATAGTGGAAAGCACTGGACAAATGCAAGTGCTTCTAATGCAAGCGTAGATTCTGATTTTGTTATATATACATATAAACTTTCTGGACAAAGTAACAAAACCACATGTACTTCCTCCTGTATTACCTTAAAATGTTCTGGAAATCTTGATACTTATGTTGGAGTTGGAAATGTAGGAATTGTAAAGATTACATCGCAAACTTATTCGAGTAAAACCAATTTCTATGCTTCAAGTTATTTATAATAATGAAAAAAAGATATATAGTGATACTCGTTTTGCTTATACTGATCTTACTCTATAATAGATATGGATCTGGTGTCTAAAATCATTTAAGTGCACAGGTAGACAGTATTTCAATTGAGACAGTATGAAAAACTTATCCAGCGCGAACGATTAGAAATTGTTCGCAGATAATAAAACAATTTAATGGTATCCAGCAAAGATCTTTAAATCATTGACAAAAAAATTACGCAATGGTATTATGAAAATACAAAAAGCAATACCGTGTAGGCGGTTTGCCAAAGTTAGTTTTAAAAAATAACCGGTCTTTGGTAGGGGCGGTTATTTTTTATGGTTAAAAAAGATCATTACGATCAGATTGATAATAGCAACAATCAGTATGCAAAACTGAAAAAGTTCAGAATATGTAACCATGCTATCGCCCTCCTTTCAACCAGAGGGCACCATAGCCCTCGTAATAAGGGCAAACCGCCTACCGCACTATGCTTTGATACTGCTTTCTGTATGTATTTATTTTACCATTTTTCGATCAAAAAGCAATCAAATGTTCGATATATTTTCGCGCAAAAAAATAGCATCCTCTACCGTCCAAAGTTTAGGATACTATTTCTTTAACATGTTTAACCTTATCACGGTATGGGGCCATGCAGATATTCCATACAAAATAATTAGTGCCTGCTGAGTAAGCAGACACTAATTATAAACTTTATTATCTATTTGTTTTTTTCTTTTTCATTACAACAATAACAACTCCTGCCGCAACAACTACCGCTGCTGCAATCAGAACAATAACAATCGTCATGGCCGCACCATCCTGTTTTACAAGTACAAGTGCACTGATACCATCCATTGTATACTCGCCACCCTTGATTGTCTCGATTGTCTCAACGCCAGCTTTCTGTCCGTTTATGCAGACTTTCTATTTTCCTTCCGGAATTGTAACTTTTGCGTTGTCAGTGTTTGCATTAAAAAGAAGATACATCTCTTTTGCACTTTCATCTTTCTGACCGCCCTTTATATTAATTCCTACAATATTATCCCCAAGTCCTTCTATGGATTTTACATATTTTTTCACATCCTCTGATGTAGATAATCGAAGTGCCGGATGTGCCTTTCTGAACTTAATAAGTCCCTTATAGTATTCAAATACATCTGCCCAGTAGCATACGGAATCCACAATATATTTCCGTACCATGTTTCTCTCGGATGCTGTATCATTTCCACATCCTGAGCCGTTTGAATACGAACCGTCTTCATTGATACGGGAAAAATATCCCGGAACAAATTTATTGATACAGAAATCATCTGCACTCATAACATGATTGTATACCACATTACCATAACACGGTTATTTACTGTATTGAAATCCGGAGCATCCCTGCCTATAACCATAAATATAAAAACGAGCAGCAAAACCGGATTTACACCAGTCTGCTACTCGTTTGATGATTATAATATTTTCTTTTCTTGTGCCATTGCAACCAGTTATCGGACAAATGGCAGGAACGTAATGCTATACTTTATTTTCCAAACCGGCTGATTTCTTTCGCATATGATATTTCCGTTTTTCCTCATACATTTTCTCATCCATATGCATTAAAAAAGTTTCTGCATCATCTTCTGTCCCAAATTCCGTGTATCCCATGGAAACACTTAAATGAAACGGTTCTATTCCGGATTCATTAAACCGGGACAGATTATGGTTAATCTCCTCCATTGTCGCTAAGACACGCTCCGTATCAACACCTGACAGCAGCACAATAAACTCATCTCCCGCATACCGGATTGCCATACCATCATCCGGTATGGATCTGATGAGTATATTTCCCAACGTACAAATAGCCTTATCGCCCGTACTATGACCTAAATTGTCATTAATACACTTGAAATCGTTTACATCCATCATGATTCCATATAAGGATTTATGGCTTGCAATTTTCTTTTCCGCAAGCACCGCATTAAAATATCTCCGGTTATATAATCCGGAAAGCTCATCCATATACAAACTCTCTGCGTATGACTGCATCTGCACAAATATCAATGCGACCGCAACCAGCACCCATGATGATGTAATTCCATAAAAAAGGAACTGGAGAACTACACCTGCAAAACAAGGACCAACGAAATAGATCACCGGGAAAAAATTCAGGTTAACCCCTTGTTTTTTGGAATGATACACCAGATAGATACTGTAAGCAAAATATATGACAAGCGAAATATATCCCACCAGCACACCGGCAGTTCTCTGGTATACATTCTCCCCGGATATTTTAAACATAATCCCTGTTCCAAACAGATTACATAAAACCATAATTACTTCTACCAGCCAGGGAAATATCTCCACTCCTGCTTTTTGAACCATTCTTTTATAATTTCGATAGATACGCAATTCCACGTACATACACCAAAGCATACCCATACTGACTGTCCCTATAAAGCATATGCTGTTAGAGATATAATTAATCTGCCGGCTGCCAGTAAACTGTTTTCCATCTACGAGAAAAGCAATGGTTTCAGACAATGCCCCCACTAAATTTACGATTGCTATTCCATCATATATTTTATCTCCCACATGAAGGCTCTCTCTGTTCTTTCGTCTACAAAACAAAAGGAACCACATCATTAACACGGTCAAGCCGTTTGCCATTAATATTTCTTCTAAAACGATGATTGTTATCCCCTCCATCATTCACGGTATGAACTCATTTTTACTAAAATGAGCTCTATCATTATACCAAATGAAAACCGGTTTTTGTCTTTTTCGACATGAATTACAGTTTTTTTAACGTGAACGATGATTTTTTATGTTTCATCATTTTTCACAGCCTACTGCAACTGTGAAAAACCCACGGCTTACAAAGTTAACGGTCTTTGTATCGGAATCATAATAAGATCCCGGTATCTTAACTGCTGCACCGTATTTATCAATTTTATATGCAAAAATCTTTTTGTCTTTTTCCTTTTTCGAAGCATTATAGGAAACAGCGACCCTGATCCGTCCCTTTTTCAGGACAGACGACTGCTTTTTCTTGATTCCTGTGACGGAAAAATCATAAACCGGACGTTTTCCAATAATTTTCCCTGCCCTGGCAGAAAGATTTTTCTTGTCAGCCTGTTTCATTTTGATAACCACAGCTGTATTCATTTCTTTCTTTAATTCTTTTAATGCCTTCGAATCAAAGGTAAGATTTACATTACCACCATTGACCTTCCATTCTTTTACATTCTTTTTGACAAGTAAATTTACCGCCTGCTTATCCATTTCAAGATGCAGATTCTTCCAATTTTTGGCTTTTCCCGTATCAAAAGTTATTTCAACAGACAGATCTTTTATCCTGCCACCCTGTTCTTTTTCTGCCTTTGTAATTTCTTTTTTCAAAACTGCTGCAATATTCTTCACTTTGACAGTATTATTTTTAACTGCAGTTTTTGCTTTGACATTAATATCCTTAACAGAAACGGACGTATCTGCTGCGGGTGGCGGTGTCACATTCCCTGGTTCTTCTTTTGCATGATCCGGTGCCGGTAATGTGCCGGAATCCGGTGAAACATTGCCTGATGATCCGTCCGTGCTTCCACCGGCATTTTCTCCGGAACCTCCGCCGGAACTCCCACCCGAACTTCCGCCAGAACCTCCACTTGAACCGCCTCCGGATATTCCGCCGGAACCGCCACTTGAACTGCCTCCGGAACTTCCACCAGAACCGCCCCCGGTCTGGGAATGATCCGCCGTTACACGGACCTTGCAATCTGCCTTACTTCCTGTATAGTTGCCATTCCCATTATAACATGCGGTGAACGTATATGTTTTCGTTTCATTCGGAAGCGTTGCCATCCAGTGATCCGTTCCCTTTTCTTCTAATGTGATCCCGGAAACATCACAGGTTACTTTTACCCCGGCATCTTCCGGAATCCCCTGTCTGCAAAGCTGTAATTCTACTGTCCCCGCACCTTTGACCGTATCGGTTTTTGCAGTCAGCTGCATGCTGGTGGAAGCCTTTTCGATTTCCAGGACAGCCTCCCCGTATGTTGGAATAAAAGATGCCTTTTCCGCTTTAAAATAAATCTTATACCGGCCTGCTTCTGTGTAAAACGGCATCTCCGTTTGTGTATACGATCCGTTTTCTGTCAAACTGTAACTGATTTGTACACCATCTTCCTGTTTGATATCAAATGTATGGGGTTTTCCATCATAAGTTACGCGGACAGGTACGGTTTGTATTTCCGGCATCTCACTGTTTTTCCGGTAATAATAAGTGATCTCCCGGTGATCCTCTGTGATGTTTATTTCTCCCTGATTTGCACTGTTTCCTACACATGTATATCCATATAAATCCGGACTTCTTAACGTATACGCAGAATTCTTTGGTACATATACTGTCGCGGGTGCCGTATCAGGCACTGTTGTTTCGGTCTCGTCTTCGTTTTGCAGCATATAACGAATGGTTACGGTACTCCACGCCTGTCCTGCCGTCTGATTGTCAGCCAGAATTTTCCCAGTGTCCTCATCTATGATCTTTCCTTCCAGTCTGTCCCCGGAAACCAGACCAGTTACCGCAGGAAGTGTGACAGAAAGGGACTCTCTGGCAGCATCCGGATCATACCAGTTACTGAGTGGCGGAACGGTATATGTTTCTTCTTTTTCATATTTGACTGTATGGTCTGCTCCAATAATGCGGAAAGTAATCTTCAAATGCTGTTTGGCATCCACCATATTTTGTACGACTGTACGGAATTCCAGATCCTTTCCATTTGCTTTTGTGATATTTGTCTCATCGATCCGGTATTGGTCACTATCCCTGTCAAGTGTTCCTGTCCTGCTATGCGGAATTGTAATTTCAGGATCGCACACATAAACAGATGCCTGCCTGCTGACATAATCACGGTTATTTAATCTCCGCGCCAGTTCCATTTTACACACTTCACAGAAAGGATTCCCAAGATCCCGCATCATGCAGACGCGGCTCGGCGCAAATACTGTTTCTGTTCCTGCTGCCGTTATTCCGATTCCACGGAACCCAAGCATCTTATGCCATTTAATCTTATCCGGGTCCGAGGTATCGGAAATATTTTCTCCCTGCATCTTTTTATCATATTCATCGCCTAATCTTCCGATGCTGTGGGAAATTTCATGGGTCATGACATCCCCCTGCTCATTCTCACCCGAATTTGCCGAAAAAGAAAAGAGTGCATTGGAAGAAGAACCAATATTCGCAGTCGTATTACAAATGATATGGATGGTTCCAACGGCTGCACCGGTATCCAGATATCTGCTCTCCAGCTCTGCCCTCAGTGCCCTGGCTTTATCTTCCCCGTCCTTTGTAAAATAGCAGGATTTTCCGAATGCCTGCACATGAAAATATGTGTCCGGGTTCGACTCCCCATACATCACGCCCACACCAGTTTCACTGGATACCGTCTGTACTGCATAAATATTGATCCTGTCGGAATACTCTTTATAAGGGGACCACTTTAGCAGCCCCTGTGCTTTTGCCGTTGCATCCTTCAAAAATTGTTCCTGTTGTTCCCGGGTATAGCCCTCACCCATGATAACAATCACAAAATTTTCCTTATCATCACCTGTCTTGTGAATGGCATAAACGGAAGCTGCCGTTGTCTGGTCTGCCGCTGTCTGGTCTGCCATCACAGGATACGGAAACACCAGGGAAAGCAATAATATCAGGCTAAGTATGATTGCCCCAAACCGTTTTCCATCCTTCTTTTTTACATTCGTCATATCATCCTCCGTACTTTACATTACCAGAAATATTGGTGCTTTCCCTCTTCTTCCCACAGACAAACTCCCGGGAAACCATCTGCCGTAAGGCTTCTTAAAGCACGATTACCGCAGCATCAAACCCCTCTACATTTCCATCAAAGGTGTTTTCGGTAAGCAGATTGTACTTCTGCGTGTACTCATTAAATTTTTTTGCACTGCTGCTGCAGTTGAAAATCATGGCAATGGTCTCCTCGCCATTTTTTCTGATCAGGACAATTGTCCCTTCCTCATCTTCCGTAACGATCCCAGCCAGTTCGCCTTCTACAATGCATGCATGGCTTTTCCGGACCTGAATCAGCCGCTTGTACCATTCATACATCTCTTTGTCCTGGTATTCTTCATCCCAGTACATACCCCGTCTGCAGTCCGGATCGTTTGCTCCCGGCATCGCATACTCATCTCCATAATAAATCATAGGCATTCCCGGCAATAACAACTGAAAAGCGGCTGCCAGATGCTGCTTTTTTTTATTGTCGTTACACAGATGTAAAAATCTTGCGGTATCATGGCTGTCGATCAGATTCCACATAAGGGGATAACAGTTTTTGTTTAAGCGTCCCTTCAAATATCCAAGATTTTGTACGAACTGGCTGACCGTAATCTTTTCATCTGCAAGCAGATCGATCAGGTTCAGGTAAAATGGATAATTCATGACCGTATCCCATTCATCCCCCTCAAGGAAATCTCCAGCATAATGCCAGATTTCCCCAATGATCAGCAGATCTTTCTTTACTGCCTTGACTGCCTTTCTGAAATTCTTCCAGAAGAAATGGCTGATTTCGTCCCCTACATCCAGTCTCCATCCGTCAATATCGCATTCCTTAATCCAGTAACATGCAACATCCGTAATGTATTTTTCAACTTCAGGATTTTTCAGGTTTAACTTTGGCATTCCGCCATAATAACCAAAACATTTGAAGTTTGGGATCTCTCCCCATTCGCTTTTAAGTGGGAATCCGTCAATAAAATACCAGTCCCGGTATTTGGATTTTTCACCATTTTCCAGGATATCCGCAAACGCAAAAAATTCTCTTCCCGTATGATTGTATACCGCATCCAGGACTACCTTCATACCACGCTCATGCGCTTTTTGTACCAGCTCTTTGAGATCCTCTGTTGTTCCAAAGGACGGGTCTATCTGGTAGTAATCCGTGGTATCATACTTATGGCACGAATTTGATTGAAAGATAGGTGTCATATACAGCACATCGATTCCCAGATTCTGAATATCATCCATATGTTCGATGATTCCCCTGAGATTTCCATGCAGGTCATCCATAGGCGTAATCGGTGCTTTATACCACAGTTCTTTGTCTACCGGCTCCGTTGCTGCAAAACGGGATGGGAAAATCTGATACACGACCTTGTTTGCTGCCCACTCCGGCACCTCAAACATCTCTTCCTCCCGAAGGTTCTGCGGACAGTCAAACATTCTGTCCCTGTTTGTAATGCATTCCTTATCAAACTCATAATTTCCATAATATACCTTTTCTCCCTGCGTGTCCGTAAATTCGAAAAAGTAACGCAGACAGATCAAATGCATCTTTATCTGTGCTTCATAATAATCATGAAACTGTGAGACAGCAACCTTCTTCATCGGAACTGTCTTTCTGGTATCCTTACGCTCCATAGGTATATACTTGTCCTCATAGTGAAGGATTACCTCCTTCATATCATCCTTTTTTACCTGCACGCGTATCACAAATAAATCCTTATCAACTGCATAGCTAAACCTTTTATCCATATCATGAAAAATTGCTGAATATTCCATAAAATTTCCCCTTTACACTTGTTGTTTTCCTGTATTTTAACTTACTTTTTTCAACAATTCTAGCACTATATCCACGATATTTTTAACTTTTTCTACTTTTATGCTTTTTTGCGATGATATTACTATTCATATAATTTAAAATGTGCGTTATCAGTTTAAAACCAATAACGCACATTTCCTCATTGCATCCTTTTCCCGCATTTATATATGTCACAAGTCAAATTATAGTTCCTACCTGCGACAACTTTATATGTAAATTCAACATCAATAATTTTTTGCACCGTTTTTAATTTTTATTTTCTGCAACTTTAAATTTCTTGATCATTTCGCGCAGATTTTCTGCTTCACTGCTCATCTCCTGACCGGCTGCTGCACATTCTTCAGATGTTGCCGAATTCGTCTGTACGACATCATTGATCTGTTCAATTCCATCATTAATCTGTTGGATTTCTGTTGTCTGTGTCTCTAACGTTTCTGCAATATTTGTGACTTCTTTTGTAATGATCTGGGAATTCTCAGCGACCTCCTGCAATTGTGATGCCGTCTGCCCTGCAATCACCATACCTTTTTCCACGGCTTTCACAGAGGTTTCAATCAATGTTGCGGATTCCTTTGCTGCCTGGGCACTCTGGTCTGCCAGCACATTGACCTGATTCGCTACCACTGCAAATCCCTTTCCTGCCTCCCCTGCTCTTGCAGCCTCAATGGAAGCATTCAATGCAAGCAGATTCGTCTGGGACGCAATTTCATTGATTGTTGCAATGATCTTGTCAATCTCTTTTGATGCCCCGTTGATCTCATTCATGGAATCAACCATATCCCTCATTTTACCATTGCTTTCCAGAATGGCATTTCCAAGTTCGTCTACTCTTCCACTGATTTCTTTTGCGGATTGTGAATTTTTTCCTACCTGTTCAGAAACACCTGCGACTGTTGCGGTCAGTTCTTCTACAACTGCTGCCTGATTTGTTGCTCCATCCGCAAGGTCATTGGAACTTGATGCTACCTGATCTGCGGCACCCGAAACTTCATCTGAAACATGTTGGATTCCCTTTATTGTCTCTGCCATGCTTTCTTCAAACAACATAAAGGAGTTTAGAATTCCAACGAAATCCCCTTTCCACTCTACTTCCGGCTGCACATCAAAATTTCCTTCTGCAAACATCTTCATTGAACGTCCAATATCATCTACATAGCTTCCCAGAATGCGGATGGATTTGCGCATATTGTGTGCCAGTATTCCAATCTCATCATCTGAATGGTAGTCCAGCGTGCTGTGCAGGTTTCCATCTGTTAATTCCTGTGCAACGGCTTCCACTTCACGTAATGGTACTAAAATTGACTCAAGTACTTTTTTGCCTGTTTTTATTGCCAGTTTCCATGCCAAAACCAGACAAATAATAATACACACAATTCCTGCCACTGCAGAAATAACCGTAATTCTGACTGCCTGGCTGCTTACCTCATCGGTCATTTCATCTAATCTTGTTGCAATTTTTACGGCTTTATTTAATGCCGGGGTACAATCATTCAGAATTGAATCAACTGCCTTATCCTTGTCACCGCTTTTGATTTCTTTCATGATGGAATAACCAATGTTTCCCCAGTCTGTAAGGGCAGATGCGTATTCTTCACAATCCGCATCCGGAATAACTCCGGAGTTCTTTAAATTTTTCAGTTGGGTATTAACTTCTGCAAGCAGTCTTTCTACCGTCTGCTCATAACCGTCATAAGAGGATGCATCATTATTTAATGCCATTTCCCTGATATTTCTCGCTGATGAGTTAACATTTATCCTGCAGATTTTCACCGCCCGGTCTGCAACAGTAACATTTTGTACATAATGCATCGTATTGGCAAATAGCATACCTATAACCACAATAGAAAACAGACCTGAGACTAACATCATAATAATGACTTTTCTGTAGCCATAGTTTATCCTTTCCTTCAGATGCAAATTTTCCAAGTTCTTTTTCATCATATTTTTCTTTGTCGGCATAGTTTGCTATTTCCTTTCTCTTTTGTTCGATTCTGATATATCAAATTTTTTTCTCAAAGTCAATAAATTTCGGGAACAATTTTATTATTCTATTTTTCACATAAAATGTTGTACCCCCCCCCCGAAAAATACAGCACTTTTACCAATTTTTTCTACAGTTACCTCTCCGATCGAACGTGATGTAATCTGGAATGTCGTGCCGGTGTTCCCTCGTAAGAGTCATACTAGTACATAACTGAAAATACTATTGTCTGAAACACCCTCTGTTTTCATATATGGCATCAGGTTCTTCCAAAACATTCTCTAATTGTCTTTGAAATATCTGAATCAATAAAATCTTTATGTGCCATGTCATCAAGGATATCACATGTTTTTTCATGGGACAATCCCTTTTTATAAGGTCTGTCTTCCGTAAGAGCCTGATAAATATCAACACATGCCATCATACGTTCCTGCTCATTTAATTCATCAGCGGTTTTTCCAAAAGGATACCCTTTTCCATTTAATTTTTCATGATGGAAAGCCGCCCAATCTCGTATTTCTTCAAAATCATTAACCTCCGATAATATAAGGTATGTATAACCAGCATGATTTTTCATTGTAGAAAATTCATCATCCGTAAGCTTATCCGGTTTTTCCAGAATTTCATTGCCTACCGCCATTTTTCCTATATCATGCAGTGCACCAGCCAAATACATTTTCTGTACCGTGATTGAATCATATCCCATATATTTGGCAAGCAGGGAGGCTTTTTCAGCTACTCCTATAGAATGCCTGCTTGTAAAAGAAGATTTATAATCTACAATCTTTGCAAAGAAATCCGCAACATTTTTACACATTTCCCAATCAAAAACCATTTTTTCTCTTGGAATAATTTCCCATAGCTTCGTTTCAAAAGAATCATCACTTAAACACATATAGGATTCTTTTGTGAATACATGAAGAAAAGCATTAACACATTCTGAATCAAATAGACTATCCTTTTTTTGGGAAAGATACTGACATATAAAATCCCATCTATTATCATCAGATTTAATACTATTTCCTATGATATCAACGGTATCTGCAAGATGAATAATTCTTGCAGGCAATGGGGTTTCATTCCACTTTTTTTGAAAAGGACCAGTTCCATCGGCATGTTCATGATGATACAAAATCACATTTGAGACATCTGTTTTAAAAGGAAGTTTAGTAATATTTTTTTCACCATAAATACAATGAAGATTCGTTTTTCTTACGGACAAATCTTTTTTGATGTCAATAACATAATTCCTTTCCAGCTCTTCCGTAATATATTGTGTCAAAGCATTATCATGCAGTAAGGCACACATAGCTAAATCTTGTAACGCATCACCTTGAATTGCCAGATATTCAGCCATGCATACACTTATATAAGCCACTCTTTTTCCATGCTTGTTTTTGATTTTTACCAACTCTGCTTCTATACAGTCCAAAGCATAGGAACAGGCTCCTGCAAGTCCGACAATATCTATTCTTAGTTCTTCTTTCATGAATATAATCCTTCCATAGCATATGTATGCTTCTGTATTTCATTTGTTGTTTCTCATTCTGATAAGACCATAAAATAAGGCAGCCCCACATAGCTGAATCTGCCTTACTCTCTTTATTTAATGTTGATGCCACTGGCATATTGCTGCAGAAACTGTTCTTTTCCGCATGGTCTTCCAAAATAATATCCCTGCAGATAATCAACCTTCATTTCTTTCATTTTCAGAAGCCATTCTTTTTCCTCGATGCCTTCTGCGCATATCCTGACGTTAATACTATGTACCATGGGGATGATATTTTTATATAATTCATAATCCCTGTCACTGTTCATCGCCTTGGCAGTAAAATCCCTATCCATTTTCACGTAACTTGGATTCATATCACGAATACAATGAAGATTCGAATATCCTGTTCCAAAATCATCGATCACAAAGGGAATCCCGTTCTTGTCCAGAGTTTTACGGAATTTACAGAACGAAGGTGTCATATCCATAAATCCGCTTTCTGTCATTTCAACACATAAGCATTCCGGCTGTAATGAATATTTTTGAATTGCATCCAGAATATCCCGCTCCACATTGCCTTGCAGGATCTGAACATAGGATACATTTACATTCATCCGGAAGTCAGGAATATATTTCTGCATTTCACAGCACATTGCTGCAGCTTCGTTCAAAATATATCTTCCAGCGGGAATGATCAATCCGGTCTCTTCCAATAATGGGATAAACTCCATCGGTGAAACAAACTCCCGCCCTTCTTCCGTTATCATGGAAAAACGCATCAGTGCCTCTGCTCCAATGATCTGTTCGGACTGACAGTCCACGATCGGCTGGTAGTATACTTCAAAGCCATCATAATGGTTTACAATAGCATTACGAAGTGTTGCTATGATTCTTCCTTTTCGTAAAAAGACCTCATAGTCATCCTGGTCAAAAATATAGAATCCATTTTTACCCATGCTTTTTGCCTGTTTCAAGGCAAATTCAAACTTTTTGCGGCATTCTTCGGTTCCCTCACAAAATGTTGCTGCATCTATAACACCAATAGAAATAGAAAATATAGCTTCATAATTTTCGGCTACTATGAAATTACGAAGTTTATCTGTAATCTTTTCTTTCAGTGCCACAGCGTCTTCTGCGGAGGAAGCTTCCAGATCCACGATCACATACTGATCCGCTACCAGATGGTAAATTCTCTGCTTGTCTGAAAGGCATTCCTTCATACAGCCGGCTACGCTTCTCAGGATATAATTACCATAATCAGCTCCCCTGGAGCTATTGATCGCTCCAAAATCATCAATTCCTACATGCATAAAAAATCCCTTGGTAATGGGTTCTTTTTGTCCACGCAGGTAAGCAAGGAATTCCGGACCGCCAAGCAGTCCTGTGACATTATCGGCTCTTCTCTTGTTGCCGATCTCATTCAGACACCCGACCAGATACTCTGCCTTTCCCTGCTGATCAATGATCACGATACCACGGCTGTTAATCCAGACCGGCATACCTTCTTTATCAAGCCACCTGTAATGAAGATTATGTACATTTTCTCTTCCTTC
>ERZ773208.1245-NODE-1245-length-20971-cov-3.938898_pt1 | contig 20971 bp, 35 predicted proteins | sample MGYA00581006_ERZ773208 | MGnify/ENA primary metagenome ERZ773208 (study PRJEB29015, sample SAMEA2737793) | human gut metagenome | biome: human gut; feature: human-associated habitat; material: faeces | place: China | collected 2012 ... | reverse complement strand
GCACCAGCACCATCAAATAATCCAAAAGATTATCATTGGGGGTATAGTCCAAGCTACTATCAGGCTATTACTTATGAACCATCAACGACTGGTATTTCAGACCTACTAAAAGTAAAAAACAACGGAACTTACAAAACAACACCTCGTTTTATTTTCAAAACACAAGGTGAAAATGGTCTAGTTGCGTTAGCTAAAGATGATGGCTCAGTTTTACAGTTTGGAAATACTGAGGAAGTGGATAATGTAACAAATGTGGTTACTCAACAAGTAGTTTCTTGGGATTTTTATGGTAGTCAGTTACCCGCAAACATGGAAGTGAATGCACCTATTGGATCAAGCTATCCATATTTTTCAAACAATCCCAGTACTCCAAACCTTATACAAGGTTCTTGGAATATGGACTTAGATGTTGACAGTGCGCTACCTGGCTGGATACCAGAAGAAACAAGAGCAGTGTGGCATGGTCCCACATTAAGACACGCTATTCCATTGGATTCAGCAGGCAATAGAAACGGAGAGTTTAGTACACATAACCGCTTTAGATTCTACACACCAAGTCAGAACCACAGGGGGCGTATAGAGTACGTTATTTCAGATGATAATGTTGAAAATTATCTAGGTTTTGTACTAAGAGATTCAGCTACAACCAACACTAACATGTTTATGGAGTGTTGGTATAAAGGCAAACTATTGAAAACAATAATGATATCACGTAAAGACTTTACAAAAGACTTCTTTGAAATAAACATGTATCGTTATAAAAAATCGTTACACTGGAGACTTGTTCAAGTAAAAGGTATAACTAATAACAATACGGTTATAATTGATAAAGAAGTTAAGTTTAATTATAATTTGAACGAAGAGGACACTACACCTATTAAGTATTGGGGTGTTTGGACTGAACGTTATTCAAGCTCAAACTATATACGACCATTCATTACTGATACTCAATTTCGTTGGATAAGTACACCTGTAGTTCAAAATATTAGAAACTATTTCCAGGATGGAGATATAATTGAGATAGATGTTAAGTCCAGACAAATTTTAGTAAATGGTGTGGTAAATAATGAACTCAACGTGGTGGGTAATCAATGGGAGAAATTCGTATTAGATATAGGAGAAACAACGATACAACCTATTGTTTCAAGTTGGGCAAACCCTGCTGAAGTTACTTGTATTGTTGAAGAAAGTTATTTGTAGGAGGATGTAATATGGATTTTTATATAACTGATAGAAAGTTCAAACTTAAAACAATTGTCAGTACCCAGGGAAGTACACCTGTGAGTGTGGTTGACGCAGTAGACAGTAATGTTCTGATTACTGCGTCAAGAAATTTAAAGTTAACACTAGGGTTTAAAAAAACAGATAGTGCTCTAGTCAAGAAACTGGTTTCTGTAGGCGACTATGTATTATACGTAGACCCTCAAAACAATTATATTTGGCAAACCATTATGTCAGTAGAACATAATCCGGTAACGAACACACGCACCATTGAATGCGAAAGTGCCTCTATTGATTTAATAAATGAAACAGTTAGTGAGTATAAAGCAACTCAACCCTATACAATACAAGCATATATAGAACGCTTTGTGTATGATAGCGGGTGGGTAATTGGAATCAATGAAATACCAAATCTAACACGCACATTAGAGTGGGAAGGCGAAGCTACGTGCTTAGAGCGTATATTATCAGTAGCAACGCAGTTTGACAATGCTGAGTTAGAATTTTCGTTTGAATTTAATGGTAACAATTTAATTCAACGCAAGATAAACATTTTAAAAAAACGAGGGCGTGAAACTGATATTAAATTATACGTTAATAAGGACATAAACTCAATAATAACCAAAGAAAATATTTATGACTTACACAACGCCTTGATTATAAAAGGCGGTGTTCCAGAAGGTAGTGACACGCCAGTAGATTTAAAAGGCTATAAATGGACTGATCCAGATGGAAGATTTTTACTACGCCAGAGTGATGGTATGTTGTTTGATTTAGAAAATGTACAGTATTGGTCAAGAACACATACCAAATCTAATTGGATAGTTAGATACAAAACATATAGTTCAACGAATAAACAACAATTATTAAATGACGCTATTTCAGACTTAAAAAAATATAGTAGTCCTATTACAGAGTATGAGGTTGATATCGCAAACATTGATGTACCTATTAATCTAGGGGATACGTTAAACATTGTGGATGAACATGAAGAATTGTTTCTATCTAGTAGGTGTCAAAAAATAGAATACAATTACACAACAAATAATATCAATGTTGAACTGTCTGACTTCAAAATTGTTGAATCAGGTCTATCAAAAGAGTTACAGGATTTGGCAAATTCATTTAAAGATGAAATGAATAAAAACAAGGTATACACTGTGGAAATCACACCGTCACAACCATTCTTTGTTAATGGAGAAGGTACGATTACATTAAGTGCTGTGGTTAAAGAAAATGGATATGATGTTACTAGCTCATTTACGACATTTACATGGAGTAGATATAAACTTGATGGGTCATTAGATGAATGGTCCCAGACAGGGCAGACCATCAATATTACAGCAGATACAGAACTACGCTACACATACAATTGTGTAGCTTCAAATTAGGAGGTTTAGCATGGAAGTTAGTGGTAAAATAGTAATAAACAACATGTCAATAAAAACAAGTCAAGGTGTAGTATCATGGCAAGAGGATAAGCCAAAAAATCCTACAGACGGTGACACATGGTTTAAAGTAATTAATGGCGTAGCGGTAAATGCATATATTCGTAAAAATGGTGAATGGGTTGAGGTTGAATTTGCAAGTCAAATTATAGCAGAGGAATTGATAGGTAAAATAATAACTGGTGCTGAAATCAATGGTAGTGTTATCAATGGTGGTGAGTTTAATAATGCCTTTACAGAACAAGTTGGCACTGACACAACTTTATCAGGTAATACCACCATTCAACGTGGCATCATTGAAACACAGTATAATATCAATAATACTGAGACAGGTGCATTCCTATCTAGCGGTCGTCAAACATGGAACGGTGTAAATATTGAATCAGTACAAAATGGCGCGGATGGTTTGACAGCTGCAAGCTCTACATTTGGAGCAACAGGAATAGACATATATAGTAAAGAACATCATAGTCAATTCGGAATGGTTCATCTAGGATATCAAGATCTGATGACCTTACCAAAAAAAAATATTGTTGAATATGATCCAGACTTTGCACCATATAGCACAGATCAAGAACCGTCAGCGGAACGCTATATGAGAACTGTACAAGTATATGGCTCTTTTACAAACAAGAAAAAAATACCAGCCAACGTTGGTCACGTACCACTATATATGGGAACGCTACCTTTTGGATATAGACCTTCTGGGACAGTACGTTTTGTAGTACCTGGTAGTGGTGTCACTAGATATGTATTACAAATAAATGACAATGGTAGAATGTATATGTATAACATGGGTGGTTGGAACGGCTCTTCATATACCATAGTTGACGTTAACCCTGGTTCGTGGTTGAATGTACAATGCAGTTTTATTGCTGGAAATATTTAGGAGGTTTAAAATGGAGATTAGAGAAGAATTTAAACAAGAGTATATCAAGAGATGTCTAGAAAATGATGAGCCACTAACTGGATTTATCAGAGAACTATTCAATAAATGTCTTATAGACGTGTTTCATAACTCACCATCTGAAATGGATCAATTTTTACAATCTATCGTTAGTGATTGGCAAGGAGTTCAGGATACAACTAACGAGGGTGACCTGAAACAACAAGTAGAAGAGTTAACTAAACGTGTTGAAGAGCTTACTAATATTATAAATTATAAATAGCCCTCTTTTTGAGGGCTATTTATTTGCTTTTAAACGCATAACTACCCAACTATCAAAATTTAAAGTGCTTAGAGTACTCGTGAGAGACACACTATTTCGCTTATATAGATGGTATAATGATTACAGACCTAGGAAATGAGGTGATAAATGAATAGGAGTGTTTTGCTATGAACTTAAACGATAAGGAGTTTGTGTCATTAAAGGAGCAGTTAGCAAGAATTGAGGTTAAGCTTGATGATATACCTGAGATTAAAGCTGACTTAAAAGAGTATGGAACTCGCTTAGAACGTCAATCTGAAAAAACAGATAAAGCATACAGCATGTCCATGCAGAATAGAGAAGCACTAGCTGATCTTAAAAACAGCTACACATGGTTAACACGCACAACTGTTGGCGCAGTTATTGGAGCATTAATTAGTATTGGTTTATCCTTATTTATGAAATAGGAGTGATGTAGAATGAAAAAAATAAACTGGAAAGTTCGTTTTAGCAAAGACAACCTAACATTTATCTTGCGTTTTATTGGCGCATTAGCAGTACCTATCCTAGCATACTTTGGTTTGAAGTTTGAGGATATTACATCCTTTGACACATTATTGGATGTATTGGTCAGAGCAGTAAGTAATCCTTACGTATTAGGCTTAACTGTGATTAACGCATTGAATATGATTCCAGACCCAACAACTAAAGGTATTACAGATAGTGAAAAAGCATTAAACTATACAGAACCAAAGAAATAAGAAAGAGAGTGATAACATGGTAGAAATTATCAATAAAACAGTCACGCGTGGCGTGGCTGGACGCAGACCAGGTGCAGTAAAAGGTGTGGTATTCCACAATACATGGGGTAACTCAACAGCTAAACAAGAGGCTAATCGTTTAGCAGCAATGAACAACAATCAGTTAGCTGCTGGATTTGCTCATTACTACATTGATAAGAACACAATCTGGCGTACTGAAGATACCTATAATGCCGCTTGGCATACGGCAAACAGTGATGGTAATACAAACTATATTGGCTATGAGGTGTGTGGTAACGATCAAACACCACTAAAAGACTTCTTGCAAGCTGAAGAAAATACATTCTGGCAAATTGCACAAGATTTGAAATATTATGGTTTACCAGTTAATCGTAATACAGTACGTTTACATCATGAGTTTTCAGCCACACAATGTCCTAAACGTTCGTTAATCATTCACACTGGGTTCAACTCAACACAGGCTCAGCCAGCTAATGTAACTAACGCAATGAAAGACTATGTGATTAAAAACGTTCTTAAGTATTACAATAACCCTAGTTTGAAACCAGATGGTAAAGCTCCATCTACAAGTGGACAAACACCTCCAAGTGGTGCAAACGTAACACCGTCAACGCCAAGTCAACATGATAAAGCAGTTGCTGCTACAAAACCTAAACACCAAGGCAATGCATGGGGTAAACTTGACTACTTTAATGGTCATGGTAAAGACCAGATTCGTGTGGCTGGTTGGTTAGTTCCTGATAAACCGCAAGGTCCTATTGGACGATATGCATATGTTATCTTCATGCAACATGGAACAAACAAAGAACTGACACGTGTTCAGTCTGCTGGTATTAAACGACCAGACGTTAAGAAAGCATATGGTTATCAAGGTGGACAAGAGCTTGGGTTTGACGTAACGGTTAAGAAAGCTCAGTTCAAAGGTAAAAAAGTAGATGTTATCTTGCGTAGAGCGAATAAAGCTAACGGCGAAGGTGCAGTGAATGATGTGCGAATTGATAGTATCTATTTGAGTCTATAATAAAAAACCACTGGTTAGACCAGTGGTTTTCTTTTGCTTTTAAATGGGTAATAAACTTGTTTAATTTATTTAAAGTGCTTAGAATGCTCGTGAGAGACACACTTTTTGAGAGAAATAGCTGTGTTCTTCACCACTAATTGCTCCTACATGGAATAATTCATCTAATATCATCATTAGTACTTTCATACGGTGTTCTGGCGTATTAACATAGTCAAGTTCTGTTACATCTATGATTAATTTAGGGAAACCTAAATCTTTAGCCATCCAGTCTTGATAATTAGCATGATGGTCTCTGAAGTATTCATATAGTTCAGTACCTTCTTCCACCTTCTCAAACTCTCTTGCTCGTTTATTAATACGCTTGATTTCTTCTTCAAAACTACAATTTAAAACAATCATCAAATCTGGTGATTTCTTAGGTAAAGGTTCTAATTCTTTTAGCATACGATTTAATAATTTTGTATACACATCTAACTCTAATGTATCTACAGCACCTTCATCATATAACTGCTTTAAAAAGATTGAATCTTCATAAATTGAGCGATCAAGAATCCCATTTTTAACACTCATGGCTTCTTGAATAAGTTCAAAACGTTTTGATATCATGTCAATCTGAAATAGAAAACCATACTTTTTCTTGTCTGCGTAGAACTTTTCCAATAGAGGGTTTTCCTCCACTGGTTCATACACCGCTTTAGTTTCTAATAATTCGCTTAATAAATGTGTCATTGATGATTTACCTACACCAATTACTCCTGCTAATGTAATGATCATAATCAAATCCTTTCATTATTTTAAATTTTTCAAGTTTTGAGGTTGAAACCCCATTGCAATCAACTCACCATTATTAAAAACTACTGGTAATGTTCGTAAGTCCATTGATACCAATTCATTGAATGCTTCTAAGTCTTCCTCTACATTTACCTCTTTAAAATCTAAGTTATTATTTTTCAGCCAGTTTTTTGTGAATTTGCAGGCTACGCAGTTTGTCTTTGAGTACACTTTAATCATTTGTATTCCTCCTTGTATTTAAACGTATAGCTTCCTGTTTGTTTGCGTTCGCTTTTTAGTACTTTTGAAATATTTTGGTGATACAAACCTAATTGTCTAGCACCTTCTGTACCACTAGTGAACTCTTTAACTTCACCGGTTTTGATATTAATTGCTATAATTGGGATAAGGCATCGTTCAGTTCTAGTACCGTGATTGATATTCTCTTTACGAGTCATCCATTCTAAATTTGAGACTATGTTATTGGTCTTGTCTTCATCTATATGGTTTACATCTGATTTATTTTCAGGATTTGGTATGAACCCTTCTGCTACTAAGCGGTGGATTGTCTTATTAGAAGTAATACCGTTTTTAGATAAAACAACATATGGATATCCACCCTTACTTTTACCACTTTTCAAAATCCTATTAGTATTTAAACGCTTAACCCTTCCAAAACTACTAACCTGATATAATCCTTCATAATTTTCAATATCTTTCCATTCTTCTTTCATTGTATTTTTCCTCCTCTTACTTTATGAATTAAGTATAACACCTCAGTTAAGAGGTGTCAAGTGTTTAGTCAATATAGTTTCTGACACTAGGAGTCTTGTATCCAAGTTTGGTTCTTTTTGCATGTGCTTGCTCAATCCTTTCTTTCCAATTTGTACCAAACCACATCACTAGTAAATCCTCCACCTGGTTTATATAATATTCTTTATCAATATCATCTAAAGTAATCCATCCTTCACCAATAGCTTCATTATCAATGGCATAATATTCAGGAGCATTAGGTAAACCTTTAGTATAAGAATCATCACCAACAATAGTTGTACCTTCCTCTTCAACAACCGCTCCACGTTTCACTTTAAATATTTCAACAGACTTACTAGGGTCTTTTACTGCAAATGCGCGATTCACTTTTTGAGCTTTCGTTTCATTACCATTTATATCACGTACAATCGTATCATCAAAAGTCCAGCCAGTTTTAGTTATAATTTGAAACTGACGTAACTCATTGCATTCATAGATGAACTCTTTATAATCTTTACCACTAACAACATAATTAATGAACGCATTTGACACAATTGCTTTAGACACCTTCAATCCATTGGTTAACCCAATAGCACCTTTAAACTTCACTTTTCCATCAGTTGTAACCGCCAAGTAATTATTTACATTGGCTTGATATATTTCTCTAAATGGATCATCATCTAAGGTGTACCCTGTTCGTTTCATCCAATCATCTGCAATCTCATCAATGGCTTTTTCATCTTCTTCACTGAATGGAATATAATAATGTGCGTCTGTGTTTGATTGAATAATAGTAGCATGGTTTTCAATCTTTTCTAGTAAATCCCACATTGCCATCTGACCAGTGATACAAACAAGTAGTCGCATGCGTGGATCATACAATTTGTTAAACTCAGCTCCCATTGCTCCATATTTAGTATTTAGAGGTAGTTTATAACCATTAATTAATAGCTTGGTTGGAATTTTTACGCCTTTAATTTCAGTAAATTCTTTATCAGAATACTTGGCTTCCATACGTTCATCAAGTAACATTTGATAAATATGACGTTTGTCTTCTGGAATGTTTCTTGATAAGTAGTCAAACAATACCATTGTATTAGGGTACAGCGAGCCCACGTCACGTGCGTGGAAGTTACCTACATGAATAAATGACTCTTTAGCACCATGTATACCACCTACCCCTAAAACCTCTGTGACGTCTCTACGAGGAACATCCAATGAAATACTAGCATGACCTTTTTCGTTAGCTTCAAACTCATTTGTCATAAATGCCTGACGAATGGTCTCAGACTCAATTTCAAATCCTTCTGGGAGTTCATATTTATCTAACTCATCTCCTCTATCAGGAGTCTTTTCAGCCCCTAATAGTTCTGCTGTTAAGTTTGCGTTTGTCATTGATAGAGCCATTTTATCTAAACCAAAGTATAAGGCAATTGCAGCCTTAGCTACTAGCATCCCTATGTTTTGTTCAAAACGTTTTTCAGTAGCTAACACGTCATTTTTACAGTATAACTCGTTCAATACTTGTTCTTCTTCAGTTAGTTCTCTATCTAAATCAAAGTCTACCTCAGTTTCTTTAATATTAATACCCATGAAAGCACTATGCTCTTTCAAACTAAAACCTCTATTATCTTGATACAAATCCATTCCAAAAAGTGGTGTTTTCTTAGTATCAAACATTTTATATACTAACGCTCTATCGTCACTTTCAATGATTGCTTTTGACACATGAAACGGGTTTTTACCCTGTAAATATGCTCGCATAACATTGGAATCATATGAGTGTGAGTTATAACCTATAAACAACGAATCTCTATTGGCTAGATAGAATTTGCGTAACGCATCTAAATCATTATGAATAACTGTCCATTCTTTAGTGAAGTAATCTCTGAAAACAAATAAATTGTCTTTTTTAAAAACTTCAATATCGTAAATATAAATCGTTTGATTCGTTAATGCTTTGTTTGGTTTCTCAGGTAAGTTGTCAATAACCCCTCCTTTTTGGTTAATGGTTACATTTGGAAAACCATTGTTGTATTTTAGAGTAATGTTTAACTCATGACCTGCTTGAATATCTTTCCATATTTCCCAATCTTGTTTGCGGAACTTCATAATATAAAAAGTAGCATCACGCCCATCATTTGTGCTACGTACTTTAATTTCCTTCATTTTTTTACCTTTTGCAGATAAGCGTTCCTCAGCTTTAATCACTACAACTTGATGGACACCTTCAATCATTGGATCAAAGCTTTTCCCATTACCTGCAAGTGCTGCAAATATTTCTAATAGTTTAGATGCTAACTTTTCAGCACCTTGAAATTCTGCAATGTTTTTCATGCCTTACTTCCTCTCTCGTTTGAATATAATATAGTATATTACATCTATTAGTAGTACACAAGTGCAAACTATAAACTCTATGAAACTCTCAATAGTGTATCTCATTGGAACATTCTAAAATGTCTTGGGTGACCTTGTGTTTGCATATATAATACATCATCTAACTTATAAACAGCAATCGTTTTCTTCTTGTTTGCAATCATCATCTGAGTTGGATCAATCTTTATATATACCTCATTAAAATGTCGATTAATGATTAGACCATCTTCATCTTTCACTGTTAAAATTAATTTGTCTACTAACATCATTTAAATTTCCTCCTATTATTTAAATTTGTTTTTATTAATCAATGCAATAACCATGTCAATCAACGCTAGTCCGCTTGGAATCATCGTCCAAACAAATACTAAATATAATAAACCTCTAAGTGTTTTACCGTTGTAGAAATGGTGTGCGCCAATACCTCCTAAAAATAGTGCTAGCAATAAATAAACAGTCAAACTTGGTTTATTAGAATCCTCTTTCAATTCTTTTAATTGACGTAATTGTTCTTTTAGAATTTCGTTTTGTAATTTATCTTTGGTCATTTCTTTTTCCTCCTCTTGTGTGTGGTTCATTTTCTTCAACGTTTCTAATACTGGATTTTGTTTTTTCATTTTAATCTTCCTCCTCTTTATCTTATGAATTAAGTTTAATATACGAAGCTAATTTTGTCAAGTGTTTTTGTGGATAATTTTAAATCTTTTTCTAGGAAGGCTTCTGTTGAACCATTATACAATCTAACCATGTATTCGTAATCATCAACTGGCTTATAAAGCTTGTACAGAATTACCCCTTTGTCACCTTTGTTACCTAAGCCATTGAGATTATTTCGTTTTAATTCAACTACGTTTCCAATGTTCATTCTGTTTCCTCCTTATATTTGAATGTGTATCCACCTGTTTGCTTATATCTACCTTTTAGAACGCTTGTAATATTTGAGTGATTCAAACCTAATTGTCTAGCACATTCACGTAAACCATAGAACTTCGTTGATTCACCAGTCTTTAGATTAATTGCGATGATTGGAATGCTTTTTATTTTACTCACTCTTTCATTGCGTGTTCCATGATTGATGTTTTCTTTACTTGTAGACCATTCTAGATTTGAAGCCATGTTATTAGTCTTACCTTCGTCTATATGATTAACCTCTGGTTTATTTTCAGGGTTTGGTATGAATGCTTGTGCTACTAGACGATGGATTAACTTTTTAGAGGCAGATCCTTGTTTATATAAACCAACTTGTAAATAGGCAGTTTTGATTCTACATGGTTTTAAAACTCTACCTGTGGTAACTCTCTTCACCCTTCCTAAATTGCTCACCTGATATACTCCTTCAAAGCCTTCAATATCTTTCCAAATTTCTTCCATTCTATTTCCTCCTCTTTATCTTACAAGTTAATGTTAACATGGATAAAAAAAAGAAGTCAACTATTCAGTTAACTTCTTTTTAATTTATTTTAGAATGGCAACTCCTCTTCTGACACTACCTCTTTCTGGTCATCTGGGTCTAATGGTTGTGCCTCTAACCAACCATACGGTGATTTAGGGTCTAACATGTTTTTGTTCACAGTGCAGTCTACAACCATCCCAATTGCCATATCTGCTGTGTCCCATGTTACATTTACGTCTTCAAATAATTCATTGAATCGTGCTTTTGCTTTTGCAAGTTTCGCTTGGTTAGGAATAAATTTGTTCAATTTCTCAATATATACGCCTGAGTTGAAGTTGAATGAGTAATACTTGCCGTCATGTTCTACAACTACTGCTCGCCCTTTGGCACTGTCTTTGATTTCAACAATTGGAACTTGCTTCAACCGTTTTAGTGAGACCAGAGGTTTCTCAATTTTCTTAAAGGATGTTCCTTCTTCAAAGTAGGCTTTACCTGTTTCTTCATCTACATACATTTCTAGTTCTTTATCTTCAAGGTTGTCAAACGAGCCACCTAAAATTTCTAATGCTTTTTCAAGTCGTTCTTTACCTTTTGTATCTTCATCTGTGAAGTCATTCCACGTTTTAGAATCTTTATCATAGGTTTGTTTAAATACTGCTGCTTCATAGATAGCGCTATAATCTTCACTTGCTACCTGTAATTTCACACTAATATCATCTTCCTCTGCGCTAACAATAATTACTTTTTTCAATTCTGACATTTTAATTCCTCCAATTAATTTGTTTTATTTTCTCTCTTACAAAATCTATTATATCATATATTCCCTTACTTGTGTATCCTGTTACAGTATCTCATAATCAATTTTAAGTTTCTTCAAATCGTCTTTCTTAACTTTGATTGTCACATATTCAACTGGTTTAGGAGCCTCCTGTTTTTGCTCGTTCCCAGTGAGTATGACAATGTCAGGTACTTTCGTTTCTTTCACTCTAGCCTGTTCTTTTTCAAGACGTTCTTTCTCAGCAATCATATTGGCATAGTCTAAAATAGCTTCTTGCATATTAAATCCGTTTTTAGAGTAGGCAATCAGAATGGCTGAACGATCATCCTTATCTGGATATTGTGTTTTTAATAGGTCATAATCCTGTTTAAATGTTTCAAAATAAGAAACCACTGACTCACGTATCTTTTTGGCGCTAGTTGCTTTATTAGTAATTAGTGTTGGATTTTTGGCAATAAACTTATCAAAAGTAAGCCATTGTGGAGCGTTATATGATTTTTGATATTTTTTAAATAAGTCTTTGATTTGTAATTTCCTTTGTTCCTGCTCACGTGCCGTAATCTCTTTAATTTGCGCATTAATATGGCCCTCACCTTCACCCAGTAATTCTTTCAATACTTTTATTTTCTCATTGAGTTCGTCATAGGGTGTCATAATTTCACGCTTAACAGCTAGACGTTCTGAGTCTAATTTCTTAATCTCCTTCCTAATCTCAGCAAGAAGTTTTTTGTTTTCAATAATGCTTTCCTCATTCACTTCTTGCTCTTTCATACGCTCAGCTAATCTCCTAACATCATCAAGTGTTTTTTCGTAGCCAATGAATTGTATTTCATGTTTACCTGTAGATTGAATTGATAATTCAAATACCATGTTTTTCATCCTCCATCTGAAGGCGTTTATACTCTACTGCAAAAAGTTCATCAATCGTATAATTTAATTTGAATAACCATTTGTATTTTTCAATTACACCAAACAACTGGTTTTCAGTGTATCCATAATCTAATTTCAAAAGTGTTTTATAGTTCATTCTCTACAGTTCCTCCTTCAGCAAAGTCAAATCTTCATCACTCAAACGATCAATCAACTCAATGTCTTCCTCACGTACTTCCTCAAATCGTGCTGCAAACTCTCCGCTTTCAACTAAGACAAGAATGTTTCCAAACTTGTCTACATGTTGCACTGTACCTTCATCGCCTTGTGCTGCGTGCATTCCATAATTGTTTGTGAATTTTACTAGATCTCCATATTGATATTTCATTTTGTTTCCTCCTCTTTATTTATGTTTTAATTGTATCATCTATTGAGCCACTTGTCAACATCTTTCATTGAAATTTTTCCTTTTTCCATGTTAACCAATCCTTCAAAACTTCTGTATCTTGCGGACATATGCAATTCTACATCTACAGCGCTATCGTTACCAAACTTCTCTATGAAGAGTTGTCTATCAACTGTGGATAAATGTCTATATGATCCATTGGAATAAGTATCAAAACCAGTGTGAAGCTTTGTGTACTCTGAGAACTCAATGACTTTTGGGTCATAGTTAGCTTCTAATAATATAATATCAAGTTTCAAGTCATTTGTCAACAGATAACTCTCATAATCTACTAAAGTACTAAGATCTGTTGCGAATAGCAAGTTTTGCGCTGGTGACTCAAATACAAAGCCATGCGTTTCTGTATACTCTTCATTTATACCATGATAATTTTGTAAGGATGTGATTTTAACATCTCCAATTTGTACTTGAAAATCATCAGTAAAGATCACATCCACTTCTGGCAGCTTACGTTGTATTAGTTCATTATTAACCGTGCTGTTTGATAGAATTTTAATGTGTGGAAAGTTCTCACGTATTTTCTTGTATGTTGTCCACTTAATATGGTCTCCGTGCTTGTGGCTGATTAAAATGAACTGTTTGTCATATAAAAAAGGTTCAATGTGTCGGTAAGGTTTCCCAATATCAATTAGAAAACCAAGATTCTTATAATAGATTGACGCTGAGTTTCCTTTTGAACCGCTGAAATGTATTTTAAACTTAAATGGTGTATTCAAATATATAACCTCCAGTTTGTTTCAGTCTACCCTTTAGAACGCTCGTAATATGTCCTGCGTTCAATCCTAGTTGTCTAGCACAGTCTTTACCACTATAGAACTCTTTAGATTCACCAGTTTTTAGATTAATTGCAGTAATTGAAATGCTCAGAGTTTTACTTACTCTATCATTATGCGTTCCGTGATTTAAGTTTTCTTTTCTAGTAGTCCATTCCAAATTGGTAACCGTGTTATTTGTTTTATCTTCGTCAATATGGTTAATGTCTGATTTGTTTTCAGGATTTGGTATAAAAGCTTGTGCTACTAGACGGTGGATTCTCTTATTAGATACAACCCCTTGTTTGCATAAATTAACATATAGATATCCACCTCTATTTTTACAACTTTTTAAAATCCTACCTGTTGTAACTCTCTTCACTCTACCTAAATTACTTACTTGATATCTACCTTCATATCCTTCAATATCTTTCCAAACTTCTTCACTCATTTATTTCTATCCTCCCATCTAAACCCTTCCAATTCCCATAATTCTTTACCAAGTTCCGTTGCTGTCTTCCATTTATCTTTATCTATTGCATTGTTAATTTCAACAATCAGAGCATGTCGTTTTGGCTCTACTTTCTTTCTAAAAGGACGTGCTACACGTTCTACCCCTTCTTTTGGATTAATAGCGTAGCCAATGTTGGTATAGTGACTATTTTGTACGTTGCCATCTTTAAAATATAAATATCCTAAGTTATGCTCATTTTTAACAAACATATCTGCCACTAATTGAGAGATATAGAACTTACGTGACTTCTTATGTGATCCGTCAAGAACCACGTACATCTTTCCATTCTTTGGATCAATTGATTCACGTTCATATCGTTCTTTGTCTAAATGAAACACGTGACCCTCATCTGTTATGGCGTACATATCATAGGGCTCATTTAATGGTTCAAATCTCATCTTGTTTTTCCTCCAATTTTATTAGTTGGTCTACATAGACCTTCACTTTTTTTAAATCTTCAATGCCGTTCTTTTGTTTATATCTATGTGTGTACTTATATATATTAGCCTTGTAGAAACCACATAGCTCTTCATAGGTTAGCAAGTCATCTTCTAATACATCAAATAATTGTTTACCTGAAGTGGTTTTGTAACGTTTGGTGTTTTCTAATTCTTCAGATTCAATTACACTGCCAGTAATATGTGAACCTTTGATTATTTTACCAATTGTATTTTCTAATTCTTCAGACACGTCAGAATCTGTCACTTTCTTAAAACGTGAAGCTAAATATTCTGATGTGTCATTTTTCAAGCGCACAAACGTTTCCTTCATAAAAATATCATACTCAGAACCTATAATTTCATATACTTCGCCAATCGTTAAGGTGGGTGTTCTATCATTGTCTATACATCTAACTTTGTCTCCAACTTTAAACATGGTATCAAGTCCTCTCTTTGTTTATATATTTATAATATCATAGAGTATCTTACTTGTCAACACAAACCTTTTATTTTATGCTATAATAAATTATAGGGATTCCTCCTCCCTCCTCTCGTTAAGACTAGCCACTTGGCTAGTCTTTTTGTTTATAGTTTTGAATATCTGATAAATATCCAAAGACCTCACGTGCTGAATGAAACTCAACTTTATGAGTGTCTTGTGGTTCATCCACATGGAAAACCTCTACATAATATTTTAACTCAAATCTGGATTGACTGAATACTGTTACACAATATCCATTTTTAAACTCTGTGCTAAATAATAGTCTATCCATCAATCTTCCTCTCACTTGATAATTTGGAAAATCATTAATCGTCAGCCATTCTTCGCAATTCACGTTTTCTAACTGATTCATATGTTCTTAATACCTCCTCTTCTGACAATGGTGGGTTTAGTGATATTTGATTCACATATAAACTCCATACTCTCACTTCCTCATGCTCTAGTCCAGTTGCAAATAGTTTACCAATAATAGAGGTCAAAAATATATTCCTTGAGCCTTCTTCACATCCAGCAATAATATCACCTAGTAAATTAGCTGTAAATTTTCTCTCTCTTTTTTTGTTTTTCTTAGTGATACTTTTATCTGTGAACATTTCTAGCCATTTCTCAGGTAATTCTGCGAGTTCTACGTCACGTACTACTTCATAATACTTACCTTCAATTTGACTGGGTGGTGCTAACACTATTCTGCCGTGTGTTTGAAAATCAACACCTTTTAGTTGTGAATGATTTTGAATGAATTGCACGTCATTATATTTATCATCAAGTTTAAAATGATAATGATAACCTCCACTTGGTGTCTTGACAACCTTGGTTTTTGGTAAATCAATGTCATACGTGTCCAAGAACTCTTTTAAGTTACCAAGCCCATCTACTCCATTATGATTGTCAATGTCTATTACTGCAATACCACTTGTTTTACCAGTAGCGTACGCTACATTTCCTCCTTCTGCGATCCATTGCTCAACTATTTTATCATCTTCTCCTCCAAATGCTCCAGCTACCAATGGTGATTTACCATTTTTCTTAATGCGTAATCTTTTAATTTCTTTCAAAATAATATCCTCCTCTTAACTTATGAACTAAGTAGAACACCCCAATTAAGGGGTGTCAAGTGTTTAATCAATATAATGGAAAGAATAACCTTTAGCGTGCGTTCGTTTACCTTTTAATACTTTCACGATACATGAGTTATCAATTTTTAAAAGCCTACTAGCTTCATTAATACTGGGGTATATATTACCATTACTACACAATATTCTTTTTGATAAATCAACTCTATTTCTCTGCGTAACACTAACACTAATTGCAACCCGCTGCAGCCTTGTACCATGATTATTCTGTTCCTTCATTGTAGCCCATTCCAAATTATCAACTTTATTATTTGTTTTATCTTCGTCAATATGGTTTACGGTTGGTTTGCATTCAGGGTTTGGTATGAATGCTTGTGCAACTAAACGATGAACAAGTTTGCGTTTTTTAGCATTATTTTTTACTTAGTGATACATCCTTGTATCCATTGGCTGTCACTCTCGTTTTCAGTAGTTTGTTGCGACGTACGTTTTTAACTCTACCTAAGTTGCTTACCTGATACAGTCCTTCATAGCCATTTATATCTCTCCAAATTTCAACCATTGAGTGCACCTTCCATCATATCTTCTGTAAAATCTTCTCCATTGGTTACGGTATCAAAGATCTTTTTCTCAATTGGTGTATCAGGCACGATTGTGTAATATAAGGGTGTTCTAGTCTGTTTATGTCTATCTATTCTACCTCTTGCTTGTAAATACTCAGTTGAGCTTAACGGTAAGCTGTTAAAAATCATCACATTACTAATCACAAAATCATTGATTCCAGTTGAAGCTGATTTGTATTGTGCTAGGACTACGCCGTTTTCGTTGTCTTTAAATGGTCTCAAATCTTTAACAGCTCCATTGTAAGTGCCATATGGTCTTTTTAGTTTGTCTAATAATCTACCTAACATCAAACATTCCCATTTATAGTTATAGAAGATTACAACACGTTCATCATTATGTGTCTCAAGAATGGCTTCTAATCGTTCAAACGGTTCTTTAGATACTTGTTTATTAATTCCGTATAGGAAACCATGGCTGACTTGTCTTAACGAGTTAAATAGTTTAGAACTATTGTCTAATTCAATTAGTTCAGGATTAAACGGAGCTTCTTCTGCTTGATACATACGTTGTTTTTTCAACTTATTGTACATCGCTGGTTTCTTCGTTTTGTAGACATAATCTTGTGGTAAATATCCTTTGTCACGCTTATAGTTCACACTTGCTTCATCAATCATTTGTTGTAATAAGTGTTCATTTTGATAACCCACAATATCCATGAAACGCATTGAACCCATTTGTCTCATTTGTTTTATCACAAATAGTTGTTCAAACTCTTTCTTTGGCTTTCTAAAGACATTTGCTATATAGAGTTGAGAATAGTAATTCTCAAGCTTACCGTTGCTCACAGGCGTTGCTGTGCATAGATACGTGTACTTTGCTTTCTTACTTAGTTGCATAACGAACTTAGTTACCTTAGACTTACTAACTCCCACCTTATGTGATTCATCAATAATAATGAATGTGTCTTTGTCTACCCATTTTAGTAGTTCAGTCAAGCGCCAACTACTCTCAAAACTGATTGCTACATAATTTGAGTCTGATAATAGTTCTCTATTCTTTTTAGTTCCTTTATTTAGGGGTGTGATAGTTAAACCAAACTTTTCTACATCTTCTGCGAAGTCCAGTACTTTAGGCGCTAGACAAATGATTAATAGTTTAGAACACTTACTTTTAATATATGATCCAATACTCATATACGATTTTCCTGTACCAACGTCTGATAGGTTTAGTGGTTTGTCCTTAAAGTTTTCAATAGCTTCTTGCTGATAGTCAAATAGTTTCACACCCATTTTTCTAACTCCTTTTCCAACTCAAATAATTTGTGCCACATGTCCATATTCTGAGTAATGTTGTAATGGTATTTCATTTTCAAGCGTATATAGTAATAAAATAGTTTCATTTAATCTTCTCCACTTCTGTCATCACATCTCCAACAATATCAAATGAGAATACCACGCGATCTGGCTTCTGATCGTAATTTGTGATAAATTTTATTCTAATGATTATCATGGTACTAGTCACACGATTTTTATCACTTTCAATTGTAGTATGTTTCAAACAGATATGTTGTCCCACGTGAAAATTTCTATCTCTACGTTCTCTTATTTCAAACGTTTTATCTCCCGCAAGTATGGGCAATAGATATTTTTCTTGAATGTTCAATGTTATCATAGTTCAAAAACCTCCTTAATACCTTCTAATTCTAGTGTGTTATGTGCGTAATCTACAGCGTCAAAAAGTGTTAATGCTGGTATCTGTATTCGATGACTAGTTGTATCAAAGCCATAGCCATTATATGTTTTCTTTTCATACGTAATTTCATATTCTTTAATCATACTCAATCTCCTCCACTTTAATTTCTGGTAATTCTGGTTGTGTATATTGTCGTTCAATTCCATTGTCAATACAAGATAGTAAAACCATGAGCTCATGAATGGTGTCACGTAGAATCAATCCAAAGCCCCCTGAGTCACGCACTTTTTGTAAGTAACTAATTTGTAAAGGATCTGCGGTATATCTACCAGTTTTCAATTCTAACGCTATAAAGAATCCTTTGTAGCAACATTCCACATCTGAACGCCCAACACGATCAAACATGTTGGCGGTGTTGACGTTGACTAATGCACCTTTCTCTTTTAGATATTTTACTATTTGTTTACTAAACTGTGATTCCTTCATCGGTTTCCTCCTTATATTTGAATATGTAGCCTCCAGTTTGTTTTAATCTACCTTTTAACGCGTTTGTAATGCTTGGTGGGTTTAACCCTAATTTTATAGCGCAGTCTTTAGTTCCATAGAACTCTGTAGATTCGCCAGTTTGTATATTAGTTGCAATGATTGGGATACTTTGCGTTTTACTATTTCGTTCATTACGTGTTCCATGATTGATGTTCTCTTTTCTGCTAGACCATTCGAGATTGTTAACGTTGTTATTTGCTTTATCTTCGTCTATATGATTGACATCTGACTTGTTTTCTGGGTTTGGTATGAACACTTGGGCTACTAAACGATGAATTGTCTTGGTGGATGACACGCTGTTTTTATATAAGATAACTCTGTGATAGCCATCTGTATTTTTACAACCTTTCAAAATTCTACCTGTTTCAACTCTCTTTACTCTTCCAAAATTACTAACTTGATAGAGACCTTCATAATCTTCAATATCTTTCCAAACTTCGTCCATCATTCTTCCTCCCAGTTTATAATGTTAGTTGTAATAGCGTCTTCTAAGTAGCGCTTTACACGTTGTGCCTCTTTCAGAGTTAGTGTTACAATGGCACAATCATCTTCATCGTCTATTAATCTAATGTAAATATCACTATCATTGTCGTACGTAGCAACACTCACATGCTCATCATTTTCTGTTGTTAGGTCTTTTCTATACTTCAGTTTATCCATATTAAATCACCTTCACTATTCTAATTTGATTGTTTGCATACCCCAGTCTGTTGTAATACTCAGATAGTTTTTTTTTATACTAGCTATATCCGTAGGTACATCATACATACCCAACACCCACTCACCATCATTCAATACTTCAATAGCATAAATATGATTTTTGTCTTTAAATCCAGTGTACATCTTAGTATCCTCCTTCTTCCAACCAGTGAATAAGTACTCCAGCTCCGTAAATTACTGCTCCAATAAATAATAATCCCATCATCATGAATGTCATTTTGTTTCCTCCCTTATCTCTATGGATTAATAATACCATGATAGAAAAAGAAAGTCAACTGATTTAGTAAACTTTCTTTCAAAAATATTAAACTTTTTCTGAAGTGGTGATTGAAACAATATTGTCCACGTTTAACATCACTTCATATTTATATGTTCCCATTCCAACTAGATCTTTATTGTGTTGAATAAACATGAATAGTTCTCCTGCACTTAAAGCATTTTGAAACCCGTCAATCAAATCTTCCTCAGTTTCTACCACAAATGGGTCTGCTGAATTGGTTGTGTAAATGCTATATTTTTTCATTCTGTTTCCTCCTTATATTTGAATGTGTATCCGCCTACTGGATATCGTTAAAAATGTTGGCGTACTCTGTTGTTGCGAGTGCGTTCATCAAATATGGTTTGATTGCCTCAGCATCTCCGTTACGTGCGATTTTTAGACCAGTGAGTACACGTGCTTTACTTGTACGTTTTTCTTCAAACCCTTGCTTCAGCAGTAGTTCCTTCATTGTTCTCCAAGTCATTGATTTGTTGATATTATTCTCATTAGTGTACACGTTAAAGATATTCTTCAATAATGTTAGGTTAACACTACCTTCTTTATCTTCAACAAGTACAGGCACTTCACTCAAAAATTCTTTTGATGGATCATTAGATTCAATATAGGCTTTTTTGAACGCAATCATATCTTCAGTCTCTGTGAATGGGTTTTCACCGTTTGTACCAGCGTCTAAAATCTTTTTGAATTGCTGGATACAGAACCATGCAAATTTGCCCAGTTGTTCTTTTGACTCACGTTCCTCACGTTGTTTATTGAACTCATTAATACGTTCACGTGCTTCTGGTGTGTCTAAGTTTGTGTTAAAATTCAAAATCAAAATACGTCTATACCATCCATTGGTGCGGTCATTAAAAGCTGGTA
>ERZ773208.1242-NODE-1242-length-21034-cov-4.125459_pt1 | contig 21034 bp, 18 predicted proteins | sample MGYA00581006_ERZ773208 | MGnify/ENA primary metagenome ERZ773208 (study PRJEB29015, sample SAMEA2737793) | human gut metagenome | biome: human gut; feature: human-associated habitat; material: faeces | place: China | collected 2012 ... | reverse complement strand
TGCCGCACCTCGCTCGCCGTATCGGCACTTAGAATTATGCGGTATTGCCATAACATAAACGTTCGATTTTACGGAGAAAAGAGGAACCACTATGCGTGTTTTGATTGCTGCCGGTGGCACAGCCGGCCATATCAACCCGGCGCTTGCCATTGCCGGAGCCTTAAAGGCGGCGGACCCCGCGGCCGAGATCCACTTTGCCGGGCGGAAAGAGGGTATGGAGTACGGCCTTGTAACCAAGGCAGGGTACCCGTTCCACCATATTGAAATCAACGGTTTCCAGCGCAAGCCAACCCTGAAAAACGTAGGCCGCAACGTGGTAGCGCTCTACCACCTGGCCCTGTCCGGCCCGCGCACGGCGGCTATCCTGAAAGAGGTCCGGCCCGATCTGGTCATCGGCTGCGGCGGCTATGTGTCCGGCCCGGTGGTGCGCTGCGCCGCCAAAATGGGCATCCACACCGCCCTGCACGAGCAGAACGCCTTCCCCGGTGTGACCAACAAGCTGCTGGCCCCGGATGTGGATATCGTGTTTGCCGCCGTGCCCGCCGCCGTGGAAAAGCTGGGCGCACCGGACAAGACCCTTGTGGTGGGCAACCCCGTGCGGCCGGAGGTGTTTGTACAGGCCGCCAACCGCGAGGCCATCCGCGCACAGCTGGGTGCGGGCGACCGCACGGTCATCCTGTCCTTCGGCGGCAGCCTGGGCGCACGCCGGGTCAACGAGGTGGTGGCAGACCTGTGCGCCTGGGAACAGCACGAGCACAAGCCGGTGCTGCACCTGCACGCCACCGGCCAGTACGGCGTGCAGCTGTTTGAGCAGCTGCAAAAGCAGAAGGATTTTGCCCCCGGCGACAGCCTTGTGGTAAAGGAATACATCAACAATATGCCGGAGCTGCTGGCTGCGGCAGACCTCGTTATCAGCCGCGCCGGTGCGCTGACGCTGGCCGAACTGGAGGCTGTGGGACGCGCCGCTGTGCTGATCCCCAGCCCCAACGTAGCGGAGAACCACCAGTACTACAACGCCATGGAACTGCAGAAGGCCGGGGCGGCTGTGGTCATTGAAGAAAAAGACCTGACCGGTGAAAAGCTGGTGCAGACGGTTTCTGCCATGCTGGCACAGCCCGGCAAACTGGCCGAGATGGGCAAAAACGCCCGCAGCCTGTCTGTGGACGACAGTCTGGACCGCATCACTGCGGCGCTGCTCAAGCTGGTAAAGACCCCGTGATGCAGCCCCGGAATAAACAGGAAAGAAGGTGCGAACGATGCAGCAGAACCGTGACCGCAACGGCAGACCCCGGAACCCGAGACCCTATGACCTGAACCGGGATGTGGCGCGCACCTCTGCGCCTTCGCAGAATCATAATACGCCCCGGAGCACCGGCAGCAGCCGCTACGGCTACAACGGCGAGCCGCTCAGCAGCCCGCCCTCCCGCAGTGCCAACGGCAGTGTGCGCTCCTCCCGGGCAGATAACAGCATCCAGTTCCCCACCCAGACCCAATCCCAGCCCCGCCGCCCGGCGCAGGGGCAGGAGAGCAATACCACCCAGTACCCCGCCGGTAACCGCCCGGCGGGCAGCAGACAAAAAAACGCGAAGTCCGGTGGCAAGCAGCGTCGCCCGGCAAACAATGCCCGCAGCGGGCAGAGCAGCCGGAAAAACCAGAATTACCAGAATGCAAACCGGCAGCACCCGGCGGGCAACGGTCAGCGTCTGCGCCCGGCGCAAAGCGCCCCGCAGCAAAGCCCTGCCCGGCGGGAAATGCGCAAAAAGCGCAAGGTGACCCGCGCCACATTGCGGCGCCGCCGGATACTGCGCCGCCTGACCGCCTTTGCCATGCTGCTGTGCGTCATTGGCGCGGGCATCTACCTGACCATGACCATGCTGTTCCGCATCAACTCCATTCAGGTGCAGACCCCGGACGGCAAGCAGGTGACCGAAATCGCTGGCTACTCCGCAGACAGCATTTTGCAGCGGATGGGCGTGCAGCTGGAGGAAAACATCTTCAGCTTTGAGCCCGGCGAAAAGGCCGCGGTGCTGGAGCAGAACTTCCCGCTGCTGGGCTCCATCAAGGTGATCCGGGACTACCCCAACACCGTGGTGGTGCAGGTGACCGAGGCTGTGCCCGCCTACGCGGTGCAAAACGGCAGCAAGTGGCTTGTGATCTCGGACAAATGGAAGATTTTGTCCGAGGAAAGCACCCAGCCCGAGGGGCTTTGCACCCTGTACGGCGGCAAGCTGCAGGACACCACTCCGGGACAGGGCTTCTGGTTCGTGGAGGACGCGGACGCCGCAGACGCCTCCGGGTCGGAAACCGCCGAAAGTGAAAGCACGGTGAGCACCGAGACCGCCCGCATGGAAGCGCTGCGCACACTGCGCAGCAAGCTGGAGGAATACGGTCTGTCGCAGGACGTGACACGGCTGGAAGTGGCAGACACCGAGCAGCTCGCATTTTTGTATCAGGATCGCATCAGCGTGCTGCTGGGCACGCTGAACGATCTGGATTATAAGCTGGACCGCGCCCGCTATGTACTGACCAACGCCGACGGCAAGGGCTGCGGCCCCACCGACACCGGGCGGCTGGATTTCAGCCATACCAGCGCCAGCAGCACACGCAAGATCTATTTTGCACAGGGCGAGCCCACCCTGCCCTCCGGCTATGTGGTGCCGCCCAAGGCTGAGGAACCCGCCCCGGCAGAGGACACCGCCGACAGCACCGACAGTGCAGAAAGCACGGATACTGCCGACACCACCGAACCGGCGGCTGACGCGGACACCGAGCAGCTGCCCCTGACCCACCCTGACCGCATGACGGCCAACGAAGAAGAAAACCCCATGTAAAGAAGCTCTTTGGAGGAGACTGTATGAAGCTGGAACAACTGATGGAAGGCGTGCCCTTTACCCTTGTGCAGGGCAGTCTGGATACTGAGATCGCGGATATCATCTACGACAGCCGCAAGGCTGCCCCGGGGCTTTTGTTCGTGTGTATCGTGGGCACCCAACGGGACAGCCACACGTTTGCCGCTGACTGCGCCGCCAAGGGGGTCAGCGCGCTGGTCATCCAGCACGACATCGACCTTTCTACCCTGCCCGGGGTGACCGTGGTCAAGGTGGAGAGCAGCCGCTATGCCATGGCGCTGATGAGCGCCAACCTCTTCGGCAACCCTGCCCGCCAGATGACCATGATCGGCGTCACCGGCACCAAGGGCAAGACCACCACCACCCACATGATCAAAAGCGTGCTGGAGGCCGCAGGCCGCAAGGTGGGCATGATCGGCACCAACGGCATCTACTATATGGGACGCCACAAGGACACCGCCAACACCACCCCGGAAAGCTACGAGCTGCAAAAGACCTTCCGGGAGTTTCTGGATGCCGGCTGCGATACCGCGCTGATGGAGGTATCCAGTCAGGGCCTGATGATGGACCGCGTGGCGGGCGTGCACTACGATGTGGGTGTGTTCACCAACCTTTCGCCGGATCACATCGGCCCCGGCGAGCACAAGACCTTTGAGGAGTACCGCAGCTGGAAGGGACAGCTGTTCAAGCGTTGCGATGTGGGCGTGGTGAACATTGACGACGAGAACACCGCCGCCCTGCTGGAAGGCCATACCTGCAAGCTGGTCACCTATGGCCGCGATGAAAAGGCCGACTACCGCGAGACCGGCTACGAGCTGCTGCGCACCCACGATTTTCTGGGCGTTGCCTTCCACGTTACCGGCAAGGACGAGATGGACGTCAAGGTGAATATGCCCGGCGAGTTCAGCGTGTACAACGCGCTGGCAGCGCTGGCCGTGGGCAAGGTGCTGGGTCTGCCGGATGCCGCCATCCACGATGGTCTGGGCAAGTGCGTGGTGAAGGGCCGTGTGGAGCTGGTGCCCATCAGCAAAAAGTTCACCATCCTGCTGGACTATGCCCACAACGAGGTATCCACCGAGAGCCTGCTTACCACCCTGCGCGCCTACAAGCCCCACCGTCTGGTGGTGGTGTTTGGCTGCGGCGGCAACCGCTCCAAGCTGCGCCGCTACGGCATGGGCGAGATCTGCGCCAAGATGGCCGATTTCTCCATCCTCACCGAGGACAACAACCGCTTTGAAAAGGTAGAGGACATTATTGCGGATATCCGCGAAGGCATGAACAAGGGCAACCCGGACGCAAAGTTCGTGGAGATCCCCGACCGTCTGGACGCACTGCACTACGCAGTGGATCACGCACAGGAGGGCGATCTGATCGCCGTCATCGGAAAGGGTCACGAGACCTACCGCGACCGCGAGGGCGTCAAGACCCCCTTCCTTGAGCGGGAGCTGCTGGAGGAATACGCCCAGCAGATCGGACTGGAATAAGAAATATTATTATTGCGGGAAAGGCCGCTGCACAAAGTACTGTGCAGCGGCTTTTTTGCGTCTGTGGGAGCCCCTATATAAAGAGGAAGCAAACTGTGACAGAAATGTAAAAGATAAAAATATTTAACTAAAACCATTGACTTATCCAACGGTTTGATTATAATGGTCGTGTTCGATACCTCATAAATTTTAGGTAAATAATTAAAAACAAACAGTGGACATAAAGGAGAATACTACCATGACTTTCGAGGAAATGAAGAAGATCGTTGTCGATACCCTGAGCTGCGATGAGGACAAGGTGACCATGGAGGCCAGCCTGACCGAGGATCTGGAGGCCGACAGCCTGGACGCTGTGGAGCTGAACATGGCACTGGAAGAGGCCTGCGGCGTGTCCATCCCCGATGAGGAGCTGGCAAACCTCAAGACCGTGGGCGATATCTTCAACTACATCAATGCCCATGTCTGAGGCTGACCGAGGCGAAACGAGATGAACAGTATCAAAGACCTGCTGCCGGGCAGCATGCGGGAGCGCACCTTCCAGCTGAAGGCCCGGCGGGATGCGGGTGCCGTGTGGAACGACCCGCAGTTCGTGGAATGCAAAAAGTGCGGACGCCGCGCCACCCGCCAGATCTGGAACAAGGCGCAGTACGTCTGCCCCAACTGCGGGGTGCACCTGCCCATTGGCGGGTACTACCGCCTGAGCCTCATCCTTGATAAGGGCAGCTTCCGGGAACTGGATGCCGACCTTGCCCCGCAGGATGTGCTGCAGTTTCCCGGCTACCCGGAAAAGCTGGAAGCACAGACTGGTAAGACCGGCCTGAAGGAAGCTGTGATTACCGCCACGGGGCGCATCGAGGGCACCCCGGTGGTAGTTGCAGTGCTGGACAGCCGGTTCTTTATGGGCAGCATGAGCACCACCGTGGGCGAAAAGATCACCCGCGCCGTGGAGCACGCCGCTGCAAAGCACCTGCCGCTGATCATCTTCTCGGCCAGCGGCGGCGCCCGGATGCAGGAGGGCATTTTCAGCCTGATGCAGATGGCAAAGACCTCTGCCGCCATCGAGCGGTTCTCCGCCCGGGGCGGGCTGTACATCAGCGTGCTGACCCACCCCACCACCGGCGGCGTGACTGCCAGCTTTGCCAGCCTTGGCGATATTATGCTGGCCGAGCCCGGGGCGCTGATCGGTTTTGCGGGGCCCCGGGTCATTGAACAGACCATCGGCGAAAAGCTGCCCGCAGGCTTCCAGCGCAGCGAGTTCCAGTACGAGCACGGCTTTGTGGACAAGGTAGTGCCCCGTACCGAAATGCGCGAAACACTGGCGCAGCTGCTGCGGCTGCACGCCTGAGGAGGAAGCGCCTTATGATCAAGGACATCTTACAACAGCTCGCACCGCTGGATGAAAAGATCGCCGCCCTGCGCGGTGACCCGGCGGACGAGAACATGACCGATATCACCAACCACGCTGCCGAGCTGGCAGAGCTTTCCGCGCAGGAGGACGCTTTGCTGTCCGGCTGCGGGGCGTTGACCGCAGAGGACAGGGTCTTTCTGGCACGCCACCCGGAGCGCCCCCACATCGATGAGATCGTGGATGCACTGTTCACCGACTTCTTTGAGCAGTGCGGCGACCGTCAGTGCAAGGAAGATGCCGCCATTCTGGGCGGTGTGGCGCTGTTCCACGGCCAACCGGTCACGGTCATCGGCCACCGCAAGGGCAGCACGCTGGAAGAAAACCTGCGCTGCAACTTCGGTATGCCTGGGCCGGAGGGCTACCGCAAGGCCCTGCGCCTGATGAAGCAGGCGGAAAAATTTGACCGTCCCATCATCACCTTCATCGACACGCCGGGCGCATACCCCGGCAAGGACGCCGAGGAGCGCGGACAGGGCGAAGCCATCGCCCGCAACCTGATGGAGATGAGCGGCCTGACCGTGCCGGTGATCGCAGTGGTCACCGGCGAAGGCTCTTCCGGCGGCGCGCTGGCGCTGGGTGTGGCAAACCGCATCCTCATGCTGGAAAACGCCGTCTACTCGGTGCTGAGCCCCGAAGGCTTTGCCAGCATCCTGTGGAAGGATTCCTCCCGCAGCGGCGAAGCCTGCGAGATCATGAAGCTGACCGCACAGGATCTGTACAAGGACGGCATCGTGGAGGAGATCATCCCGGAGCCGGTGGGCGGCGCACAGCGCGCCCACGGGGTACTGTTCGGCAATCTGGACGAGGCACTGCAGCGTCAGCTGCGCAGCCTTGCCCGCATGAACGGCCGTCAGCTGGCCGAGCAGCGCTACCAGAAATTCCGTCAGATCGGAGAAATGAGGAAAGCATGAAGGGTTTGCGTCTGATCGCCACCGGCGGGGCTTTGCCCGGCCGCACGGTCACCAACGAAGAGTTGAGCCGCACCGTGGATACCAGCGACGAGTGGATCACCACCCGCACCGGCATCCGCACCCGGCACTACTGCACCGAGGGCGAAAATGCCGCTACACTGGCCATTGCTGCCGCAAAGCAGGCGCTGCAGCGCAGCGGTCTTGCTCCGGCAGACATTGCCTGCTGCGTCTGCGCCACCCTTTCCGCACCGGACGCCACCCCAAGCGTGGCCTGTCAGGTGCAGGCGGCGCTGGCACTGCCGGAAAACCGCCCCGCACTGGACGTGAACGCCGCCTGCTCCGGCTTTTTGTATGGAACGGCGGTGGCGCGCGGCCTGCTGGCTACGCTGGGCGGGCGGTACGCGCTGGTCATCGGCACGGAAGCACTCTCCCGCCTGATGGACCCCGCCGACCGCTCCACCTGTGTGCTGTTTGGCGATGGTGCCGGTGCGGCAGTGTTTGAACTGACCGACACCTCAGTGCCCTTTGCCATCACGCTGGGTGCCCGGGGCGATGCCGCCATCCATGCCGGCGGCCCCAGCCGCGCAGGCTCGGCACCCATCAGCATGGACGGCAGGGCAGTGTTCCGCTTTGCAGTGGATGCCCTGCCCAAATGCCTGCACACCGTGCTGGACGAGACCGGCCTTACGCTGGACAATCTGGACTGGGTGGTCTGTCATCAGGCCAACAGCCGCATCATCGACCACTGCGTCAAGGCGCTGCACGCCGACGGTGCAAAGTTCTACAAAAACATGGACCGCCACGGCAACACCAGTGCTGCCAGCATCCCGGTGGCGCTGAACGAGCTGGCTGAAAGCGGCCAGCTGCTCCCCGGCCAGACCCTTGCCTGCATCGGCTTCGGCGGCGGCCTGACATGGGGCGGCATGATCGTGGAATATAAAGGATAAAGACCATGAAACTTTTAAACGAGATCCTGGGGACGAAATACCCCATCATTCAGGGCGGCATGGCAAACATTGCCACCGGCGAGTTTGCCGCAGCCTGCTCCAACGCCGGTGCACTGGGCATCATCGGTGCGGGCGGCATGAATGCCGATACCCTGCGCCAGAACATCCGCCGCTGCCGAGAGCTGACCGACAAGCCCTTTGGTGTAAACATCATGCTCATGCACCCGCAGGCAGATGAGTTTGCCCAGATCGTGGTGGAGGAAAAAGTCGCCGTGGTCACCACCGGCGCAGGCAACCCGGGAAAATACGTTTCCATGTGGAAAGCTGCCGGTATCAAGGTGATTCCGGTGGTGGCTGCTGCCGTGCTGGCACGGCATTTGGAGCCGCTGGGCATTGATGCCGTCATTGCCGAGGGCACCGAGAGCGGCGGCCATGTGGGCGAGATGACCACCATGGCACTGGTGCCGCAGGTGGTGGACGCGGTCAGCGTGCCGGTCATCGCCGCAGGCGGCATTGCCGATGGCCGTCAGCTGGCGGCTGCGCTGGCACTGGGCGCCTGCGGGGTGCAGGTGGGCACCTGCCTGCTGGCAAGCGAGGAGTGCCCCATTCACCCCAACTACAAGGCCGCGCTGCTCAAAGCCGGGGACAGTGACACCATCGTCACCGGACGCACCGTGGGTGCACCGGTGCGTGTGCTGAAAAACCGCATGAGCCGGGAGTATGTCCGTCAGGAAAAGGCGGGCGCCGATAAGATGGAGCTGGAAAAATACACGCTGGGCAGCCTGCGCCGTGCCGTCTTTGAGGGCGACACGGTAAGCGGCAGCCTGATGGCCGGTCAGGTAGCCGGAATGCTGCACGAGGTGCGCCCCGTGGCGGACATCCTTGCAGACCTGTGGCAGGGCGGGAGGCAGCGCATTGCCGCGCTGAATGCCGAATGCTGACCCTTGGCGGCAAGCCCCTGCAAGTACCCATTTTGCAGGGCGGCATGGGCGTAGGCGTCTCGCTGGGCGGGCTGGCAGGTGCGGTAGCAGCCTGCGGCGGCATGGGGTGCATCTCCACCGCCGATGCAGGCTACCGTGAGCCGGATTTTGCCCGTGACCCGGCGGCAGCAAACCACCGTGCCCTGACCGCAGAAATTCAAAAAGCCAAGGCCATTGCCGGGGGCATGGGTCTGGTAGCTATCAACGCGATGGTAGCCACCCGGGACTATGTCGAGGCTATTCGCACCGCCGTGGCGGCGGGAGTGGATGCCGTGGTCTCCGGTGCGGGTCTGCCGCTGGAGCTGCCGGGCATTGTGGGCACCAAAGAGGTAGCCATTGCGCCCATCGTATCCAGCGCCCGGGCGGCAAAGCTCATCCTGCGCCGCTGGGCAAAGGGCTTTGACCGTACCGCCGATTTTGTGGTCATCGAGGGCTGCAAGGCGGGCGGGCATCTCGGCTTTGCCGAGGAGAACCTGCTGGCCGACCGCTGCCAGACCTTGGACGAGATTCTGCCCGGGGTGCTGGCCGAGGTAAAGCCTTACGAGGAGCAATACGGCCACGCCATCCCGGTATTTGTGGCGGGCGGCGTGTACACCGGTGCCGACATGGCACACTTTACAAAGCTTGGCGCTGCGGGTGTGCAGCTTGCTACCCGCTTTATCCCCACCTACGAGTGCGACGCCTCCCAAACCTACAAGGACGTGCTGCTGGCGGCAAAGCCGGAGGATGTGCGCATCATCCACAGCCCGGTGGGAATGCCCGGCCGCGCCCTGAACACCCCGCTGGTGCAGGCGCTGGCCGAGGGCAAGCGCTTCCCGCCCAAGCACTGCGCCCGGTGTCTCAAGACCTGCGACCCCGCCGCCGTGCCCTACTGCATCACCCACGCCCTCATCGAGGCGGTGAAGGGCAACGTGGAGGAAGGGCTCTTTTTCTGCGGCGAAAACGTGGGCAGGCTGGACCGGATGCGCACCGTGCGCGAGCTGATGGACGAACTTGTGACCGAATGGAGGCAGAACTTATGAAGCTTGCCGTACTTTACGCCGGTCAGGGTGCGCAGCACCCCGGCATGGGCAAGGAATTTTACGAAGCATCTCCCGCCTTCCGGGCGGCCTTTGACAGCGCAGCGCTGGATTTTGATCTGCACCGCGTCTGCTTTGAGGACCCGGACGGCGTTTTGAACCAGACCGAATACACCCAGCCCTGCATGGTGGCCTTTGCCTGCGGCGTGACCGCTGTGCTGGCGGAAAAGGGCGTAAAGCCCGCCTATCTGGCGGGGCTTTCGCTGGGCGAATACTCCGCGCTGCAGGCAGCCGGGGTGTTCACCGCAAAGCAGGCCATCGAGCTGACCGCCTTCCGGGGCAAGGCCATGGCTGAAGCTGCAAAGGGCCTTGCCTGCGGCATGACCGCCGTGCTGGGGCTGGACAGAGAAAAACTGTCCGCCTGCTGCGAACAGGCGGCTGAGGCAGGCTGTGTGCAGATCTGCAACTACAACTGCCTTGGGCAGCTGGTCATCGGCGGCGAAAAGGCCGCTGTGGAGCAGGCCGCCGCGCTGGCAAAGGAAGCCGGTGCCCGCCGCTGTATCCCGCTGAAGGTCAGCGGCCCCTTCCACACAAAGCTGATGGCTCCCGCAGGGGATGCACTGGCACAGCGCTTTGCGGGCGAAAACTTCGGCACCATGGAGACGCCGGTGCTGTTCAACTGTCTGGGGCATGAAAAGGCCGAGACCGACAGCATCCCGCAGCTGCTGGTAAAGCAGGTGCAGAGCAGCGTCTACATGGAAGATACCCTGCGCCGTCTGGGCGAGCTGGGCGTGGACCACATTCTGGAAGTCGGCCCCGGCAATGCCCTGAGCGGTTTTGTGAAAAAGACCCTGCCCGGGGTGGTCTGCACCGCAGTGGAGACCCCGGAACAGCTGGATGCGGTGCTGACCGCATGGAAGGAAGCAGAATGAGCGAAGAAAAGTTGACCCGCGCCGCCATTGTTACCGGCGGCAGCCGGGGCATTGGCCGCGCAGTGTGCGTGGCACTGGCAAAGCAGGGCTGCAATGTGGTGGTGAATTACTGCCACGGCGCAGAGCCTGCGGAGCAGACGGCAGCGCTCTGCCGCGCCGAGGGCGTGCAGGCGGTGACCGTGCAGGCGGATGTATCCACCGCCGAGGGCTGCAAGGCGCTGTTCGATGCCGCTGCCGAGGCCTTTGGCCGGGTGGATGTGCTGGTGAACAACGCGGGCATCACCCGGGACAACCTGATTTTGCGCCTGACCGAGCAGGATTTTGACGCAGTGCTGGACACCAACCTGAAAAGCGCCTTTCTCTGCTGCAAGGAGGCCGCCCGCCGCATGGTGCGCCAGCGCTATGGCCGCATCGTGAACCTTTCCAGCGTGGTGGCGCTGCGGGGCAACGCCGGGCAGACCAACTACGCCGCCAGCAAGGCGGGGCTCATCGGCCTGACCAAGAGCCTTGCCCGGGAATTGGCCGCGCGGAACGTGACCGTGAACGCGGTAGCGCCCGGCTTTATCGACACCGACATGACTGCCGTGCTGCCGGAGGCGGTGCGCACCGGCATGACGCAGGGCATCCCCGCGGGCCGCGCAGGCCAGCCGGAGGATGTGGCACAGGCAGTGGCGTTTTTTGCCGCAGAACAAAGCAGCTATCTCACCGGGCAGGTGCTCTGTGTGGACGGCGGCATGGCAATGTAAAGGAGAACCCTTATGGAAAAACGCAGAGTTGTGATCACCGGCCTTGGCACGGTGAACCCGCTGGGCAACAATGTGGCGGACAGCTGGGCAGCAGCCCGTGCCGGTAAATGCGGCATCGGCCCCATCACCCAGTTCGACACCACCGACTTCAAGTGCAAGCTGGCTGGTGAGGTAAAGGATTTTGACCCCGAGAGCGTGGTGGACAAAAAGGAAGTCCGCAAAATGGCGCGCTTCACCCTGCTGGCACTGGGCGCTGCCGCCGAAGCCATTGCAGACAGCGGCCTTGATACCGAGGCCGAGGGCAAGGACATCGGCGTCATCCTGTCCAGCGGCATCGGCGGTCTGCCCACGATCGAGGAGCAGCACGCCCGCGGCGAGGAAAAGGGCATGGAGAAGGTAAGCCCCTACTTTGTGCCCATGGCCATTGCCAACATGGCAGCGGCACAGGTGGCCATCCGCTTCGGTCTGAAGGGCATGTGCACCTGTCCGGTCACGGCCTGCGCCGGCGGCACCAACGCCGTAGGCGACGCCTTCCACCGCATCCGGGACGGCTACGAGCCGGTGATGGTCTGCGGCGGCGCGGAAAGCTGCATCAGCCCCTTGGGCATCGGCGGCTTTACCAGCATGAAGGCGCTTTCCACCGCCACCGACCCGGATGCTGCCAGCCTGCCCTTTGACGCCCGCCGCGGCGGCTTTGTCATGGGTGAGGGCAGCGGTGTGCTGGTGCTGGAAGAGCTGGAGCACGCAAGAGCGCGCGGCGCACACATCTATGCCGAGGTGGTGGGCTACGGTGCCAACTGCGACGCCTACCACTTTACCGCGCCCGCACCCGGCGGCGCAGGTGCCATCGACTGCATGAAGCTGACCTTGGTGGATGCCGACATCGCACCGGAGCAGGTGGATCACATCAACGCCCACGGCACCGGCACCCACATGAACGATGCCTGCGAGACTGCCGCCATCCACGCCGTGTTCGGCGCACACGCCAAGGAGATGACCGTGGTCAGCACCAAGAGCATGACCGGCCATCTGCTGGGCGGCGCGGGCGGCATCGAGGCCGTGTTTACCGCGCTGGCACTGCGGGACCAGTTCGCCCCACCCACCATCCACTACGCCCAGCCCGACCCGGAGTGCGATCTGGACTATGTGCCCAACACCGGGCGGCAGCAGGAGATGCAGTACGCGCTGAGCAACAGCTTGGGCTTTGGCGGCCACAACGCCTGCATTGCCCTGCGCAGATGGGAGGGCTGACCCATGGCAGAGCCCCGTACCGTGCGTGAAAACGCCAACACCCTGAGCAGTGTACAGATCGCGGAGATCCTGCCCCACCGCTACCCCTTTGCCCTCGTGGACCGTGTTCTGGACTACGAGCCGGGGCAGTGGGCCATCGGCCGCAAGTGCGTCACCCGCAACGAGGAATTCTTCAACGGCCACTTCCCGGCACAGCCGGTCATGCCCGGCGTGCTGCTGCTGGAGGCGCTGGCACAGACCGGCGCTGTGGCAGCGCTGAGCCTGCCGGAAAACAAGGGCAAGCTTGCGCTGTTCGGCGGCATCAAGAGTGCCCGCTTCCGCAAGCAGGTCACCCCCGGGGACGTGCTCACCCTCCACTGCGAGCTGGTACAGCAGCACGGCGCTGTGGGCGTAGGCAAGGCCTCGGCATGGGTGGACGGCAAGTGCGCCGTCACCGCAGAGCTGACCTTTGTGCTGACCGACGCAGCAGAATAAAATGAATGAAAAAGAGATAGGCGATCCCTTTCGGGAAAGCCTATCTCTTTTTTTGTGTCTGTTCCGGTCGGTTTACTCTGCGGCAGCTGTCCCGGTGTCTGCTTCAGCAGTGGGGGCAGACTCTGTCGGGGCGGTCGCCGCCTGTTCCTTTTCCATCCACTCCCGCACGCGGTCGGGGCGGTTGGTGATGTAGGCATCGGCGCTGGTACGCAGCAGACTGCGGACGGTATCTTCCATATCCACCGTCCACAGAGACACCTTGATACCCATCTCGTGCAGTTCGTCAATGAAACCGGCGTTTTTGTAGGCAGTGTGGTACTCGCAGCTGACCCACTCCGGCACAAAGTCCAGACTGCGGATATAGGCGGGCAGATCCCGCTGCGCCATCAAGTTCTTGTAGATCTCGTTCAGGCTCTCGCCGGGAAAGCTTGCCCGCAGCATACTTACCTTGTCGCTCATCCAGCGGGTCATCCAGCTGCAGTTTTCCTCATCTGCTGCGCTCTCCGGCAGGGCGGTATCCATGGCTTCCATTTCGTCCATGCCGTTGGTCAGCCCCAGATCCTTCCAGATGATGGGCGGCGGCAGCAGCAGGCTTTCCAGCTCGCCGTATACCAGCGCGCCTACCCGCAGTTCCGGCAGCATCTGCTTTGCCTGCCGCAGCAGCGCGTGGTTGAAGGAGACAAGGATCACCTGCTCCACCATCTCGGTCTGCTGCAGTACCTCCAGCACCCGGGGCACAAAGTCCGGGTCGTTGTCCATGGTGGATTTCAGCTCCAGATGCACGGTGCACCCCGGCATCTGCCTGCACAGCTCCATGGCCTCCTGCAGGGTAGCGATCTTCTCATCCTTGAACAGTACATCCTTCCAGCTGCCGAAATCCAGCGTCTTTAGATCGCCCATGGTCATATCGTAGATCTTACCGGAAATATCCGTGTGCAGATCGATCATATAGTCATGGTGGATCACAAGCCCGGCATCGCTGGTCTGCTGTACGTCCATCTCCACACCGTCCGCGCCCAGCTCCATGGCTTTTTTAAAGGCGATCAGGGTATTTTCCGGTGCAAGGTAGGAAGCACCGCGGTGTGCAATGATTTGTGGTGTCATAAATTTTCTCCGTTATCGGTTCGTCCTCACACATGGATGCCCCGGCGCTGCTGTTCCGCAAACAGTGCCGGGGCGTTGGCTCAAGCCAAGTCCTCGCCGTCCGAAGCAATGACCTTTTTGTACCAGTAAAAACTGTCCTTCCGGCTGCGGGCAAGGGTGCCGTTGCCGGCGTTGTCCTTGTCCACATAGATAAAGCCGTACCGCTTTTTCATCTCGCCGGTGGAAGCGCTTACAAGGTCGATGGGACCCCATGTGGTGTAGCCCATCAGGGGCAGACCGTCCTCGTTGACGGCCTTTTCCATCTCCTCGATATGCGCCCGCAAGTAATCGATGCGGTAGCTGTCGTGGATGGAGCCGTCCGGTTCTACGGTATCCACCGCACCCAGACCGTTCTCCACGATGAACATGGGCTTTTCGTACCGGTCGTAGATGGTGTTCAACGTCACCCGCAGACCCACCGGGTCGATGGCCCAGCCCCACTCGCTGGCTTTCAGGTAGGGGTTCTTCACCGATGCCGACACGGCGTTGCCTTCCGCATTTTCTGCCGCCATCAGCTCTTTATCCACCGTGATGCAGCGGCTGGAATAGTAGCTGAAGGACACAAAATCCACCGTGCCCTCCCGCAGCGTGCGGTCGTCCTCCGGCTGGGTGCGCAGCTGCACCCCGGCACGCTCCATCCGCTTTTTAGCCCACACGGGGTAAGCGCCGCGCACCTGCACATCGGTAAAGAAGTAGTTGTCCCGATCGGCTTCCTGCGCCGCCCGCACATCCTCCGGGGCGCAGGTGCGGGGGTAGAACTGTCCCGCCGCCAGCATACAGCCCACCATGGCGTCCGGCATTTTTTCGTGCGCCAGCTTTACCGCCTTTGCGCTGGCTACCAGCTCGTGATGGGCAGCCTGATACTTGACCTGCTCCACGTTCTCGCCGGGATAGAACACCAGCCCTGCGCCGGTAAAGGAGAGGTGCAGCAGCATATTGATCTCGTTGAAGGTGAGCCAGTACTTCACCTTGCCTTTGAAACGGTCGAACAGCACCTCGCAGTAGTGGACGTAGGCGTCCACCATGCGGCGGTCTTTCCAGCCGCCGTATTTTTTGATCAGCGCAATGGGGGTGTCAAAGTGGCAGATGGTGACCAGCGGCTCGATGCCGTACTTATGGCACTCGTCAAAAATGCTGTCGTAGAAGGCCAGCCCCGCCTCGTTGGGCTGGGCGTCATCGCCGTTTGGCAGGATGCGCGTCCATGCAATGGACAGCCGGAAGCACTTGAAGCCCATCTCTGCAAACAGGGCGATATCCTCTTTATAATGGTGATACAGGTCAATGGCTTCGTGGCTGGGGTAGAAATGCGCATCGTCACAATCCAGCATCTCCATATAGCCCGTTGCCACCGGGAAACGATCCGGGCCGAAGGGGGTCACATCCACCGTGGCAAGACCCTTGCCGTCTGCCTGCCATGCACCCTCGCACTGGTTGGCGGCGGTAGCGCCGCCCCACAAAAAGTCCTTGGGGAATTTGCCCATACTCTTTACCTCCTCATCTGCTGTCGTGCCCCCTTGCAGGGGCACACATTCTCTTATACTCTTATGATACCGCAACCGGCGGCGCTTGTCCATGACTGCATTTTGCAAAGGTGCGTGTATTTGGGGATAAAGTACGACTTTTATCGTCAAAACGCCGAAATTTCCTGCTGTTTTTTGCGCACTTTTCACGATAAAAACACAAAACTTGCCTGTTTTTCTTTTATTCTGTTCCTTTTAAACCGCGCGGCAGTATGGTAGAATAGTAGGGTAAGAACTGCGCTGCGCTGCTGCGCTGCCGAGAACATGGAAAAATGGAGTGTTTGATTATGACTGAGTTCAAACCCATCAAAGAAGGCAAGGTCCGCGAGATCTACGACAATGGCGACAGCCTGATCATGGTTGCCACCGACCGCATTTCTGCGTTTGACGTCATCCTGAAAAACAAGGTCACCAAAAAGGGTACCGTGCTCACCCAGATGAGCAAGTTCTGGTTCGATTATACCCGCGATCTGCTGCCCAACCATATGCTGAGCGTGGACGTGAAGGATATGCCGGAGTTCTTCCGGCAGCCCCAGTTCGACGGCAACAGCATGATGTGCCGCAAGCTGACCATGCTGCCCATCGAGTGCATCGTGCGCGGCTACATCACCGGCAGCGGCTGGGCCAGCTACCAAAAGACCGGCAAGGTGTGCGGCATCCAGCTGCCCGAGGGTCTCAAGGAGTCCGATAAGCTGCCCGAGCCCATCTACACCCCCTCCACCAAGGCAGAGATCGGTGACCACGACGAGAACATCTCCTACGAGCAGAGCATCGACGTGCTGGAAAAGCAGTTCCCCGGCCACGGTCTGGAGTACGCTACCAAGCTGCGCGACTACACCATCGCTCTGTACAAAAAGTGCGCCGAGTACGCACTTTCCCGCGGCATCATCATTGCCGACACCAAGTTCGAGTTTGGTCTGGACGAGGACGGCAACGTGGTGCTGGGCGACGAGATGCTGACCCCGGACTCCTCCCGCTTCTGGCCGCTGGAGGGCTACGAGCCGGGTCACAGCCAGCCCTCCTTCGACAAGCAGTTCGTGCGCGACTGGCTGAAGGCCAACCCCGACAGCAACTACGACCTGCCGCAGGATGTCATTGACAAGACCATTGCCAAGTATCTGGAGGCCTACGAGCTGCTGACCGGCAAAAAGCTGTAAGCGTATCCCGTATCCATAAAAATCAAGGCTGCTGCGGAAAATTTTCCGCAGCGGCCTTTTTTGTGCCCCGCCCCTTGACATTGAGCGGGGATATGAGTAATATATGTATCGTATCAAACAGTTTCACATCGAACAACTTGAATAGAGGAAACCATTATGTGTACACAGCACCCTATTGAAGAGCCCTGCAAGCTGGACCCGCCGTGGGAAGGGCCGCAGGTCATCCCCGCTCAGCTGCGCCGGGTGGACAACCTGATCTTCCGCAGGCTGAACCAGTTTTCCCGCGCCAACGGGGTAGAGCAGACCACCCCCATGCACGGGTGGATCATCGAGTATCTCTACCGCCACCGGGACGAGCCGGTGTTCCAGCGGGACATCGAGCGGGAGTTTTCCATCACCCGCTCCACGGTGACGAACATTTTGCAGCTGATGGAGCGCAAGGGCTACATCCAGCGGCTGAGCGTGCCGCAGGATGCCCGGCTCAAGCAGCTGGTTTTGACCGAGGAGGGCATCCAACGGCACGAAAAGACCCTGCTTTCCTTCCACCAGACCGACGATTATGTGGCCGGACTGCTGACCGAGGAGGAGAACGCAGAACTGCTGCGGCTGCTGAACAAGCTGCGGGAGGCGTTGAAATAACCACCTTTTTCGTCAAAGTGTTGAAAAAGGACTTTCTAAATTAGTAATTATGAACATTTTACGAAACGTCTTGACATTTAAATTGTTATGTATAAAATTGTTTTGTACCAAACAAATAAATTCAACAGGAGGGAACTCAGATGATCAAAAAGCTTGTGTCGTATCTGGGCGAGTATAAAGCCGCCTCGATCAAGACACCGCTCTTTGCTGCGCTGGAAGCCATTATGGATGTGCTGCTGCCCACCATCATGGCCTTTATCATCGACCAGGGCATTGAAAAGGGCGATATGAACGCCATCATCCGCTACGGCCTGCTTACCTTTCTGGTGGCAGCCATTGCGCTGGTGCTGGGCGTGCTGGCGGGCAAGTACGCCGCCGAGGCATCCACCGGCTTTGCCGGAAATCTGCGCGATGCCATGTATGAAAACATCCAGCATTACTCTTTTTCCAACATCGACAAATTCTCCACGGCGGGTCTTGTTACCCGCATGACCACCGACGTGACCAACGTGCAGAACGCCTTCCAGATGATCCTGCGCATGTGCGTGCGCGCTCCGGTGCATCTGGTGTTTGCCATGTTCATGGCTGTGGTCATCGGCGGCCCGCTGTCGCTGGTATTCGTGGTGGCGGTGGTCTTTCTGGTGGCGGTGCTGGCTGCCATCATGATCCCTACCTTCCGCATCTTTGACCGGGTGTTCAAGAACTATGATAACCTCAACGCCTCGGTGCAGGAGAATGTCTCTGCCATCCGCGTGGTCAAGAGCTTTGTGCGCGAGGGCTTCGAGAACGAAAAATACACCGCCGCCTGCGAGAGCCTGTACAAGCAGTTTGTCAACGCGGAAAGCCGCCTGAGCTTCAATAACCCCGCCATGCTGGTGGCGGTGTACGGCTGCAACATCGCGCTGAGCTGGTTCGGCGCAAAATATGTGCTGCACGGTGCCATTACCACCGGCCAGCTGAACGCCCTGTTCGGCTATGTCATGAACATCCTCATGGCACTGATGATGCTGAGCATGGCCTTTGCCATGATCGCCATGTCCGCCGCCTCTGCCAAGCGTATCGTGGAGGTGCTGGACGAGCACACCGACCTGCCCCCGGCAAAGCAGCCGGTGCAGCAGGTGGCAGACGGCAGCATCCAGTTCGACCACGTTACCTTCAAGTATAAGCACGGCAGCGGCCAGCCGGTGCTGAACGATATCAGCTTTACCATCCAGCCCGGCGAGACGCTGGGCATCATCGGCGGCACCGGCAGTGCAAAGTCCAGTCTGGTGCAGCTGATCCCCCGCCTGTACGATGCCGAGAGCGGCACCGTGCGGGTAGGCGGCGTGGACGTGCGGGATTATAACCTTGATGTGCTGCGCCGCGAGGTCTCCATGGTGCTGCAGAAGAACGTGCTGTTCAGCGGCACCATTCTGGATAACCTGCGCTGGGGCGATGCCAACGCCACCGAGGAAGAGTGCATCCGCATGGCAAAGCTGGCCTGCGCGGATGAGTTCATCCAGCGCTTCCCGGATAAGTACAATACATGGATCGAGCAGGGCGGCTCTAACGTGTCCGGCGGCCAGAAGCAGCGCCTGACCATCGCCCGCGCCCTGCTGCGTAAGCCCAAGGTGCTGATTTTGGACGACTCCACCAGCGCCGTGGATACCGCGACCGACGCCAAGATCCGCAAGGCCTTCCGGGAGGAGATCCCCGGCACCACCAAGATCATCATTGCACAGCGCATTTCCTCGGTGCAGGATGCAGACCGCATTCTGGTGCTGGAGAACGGCCAGATCAACGGTCTGGGCACCCACGCAGAGCTGCTGGCGACCAATGCCATCTATCAGGAGGTCTACAACAGCCAGACGCAGGGCGGCGGCGATTTTGACAAGCAGGGAGGTGCGCAGTAATGGCAGTAAAAGAAGTACATGGCCCCGGCCCGCGGGGCGCACGGGGGCCGCGCCCCAAGGTGGAAAACCCGGGCAAGCTGCTGAAGCGCATTATGGATGAAGTGTTCCGCAACTATCTGCCCCACTGCATCCTTGTGCTTGTGTGCATCGTGGTCAGCGCGCTGGCCAATGTGCAGGCCAGCCTGTTCTTGCAGACCTTGATGGACGATTACATCGTCCCCATGACCCGCCAGCAGAACCCCAGCTTTGCACCACTGGCCGGTGCATTGGTGCGGATGTGCTGCATCTACCTTGTGGGCATTCTGGCTGCATGGGCCAACGCCCGCATCATGGTCAACGTAACGCAGGGCACGCTGCGCAATCTGCGCACCAAGCTGTTCACCCACATGGAAAGCCTGCCCATCCGGTATTTTGACACCCATCCCCACGGCGATATCATGTCCGTGTACACCAACGATGTGGATACCCTGCGCCAGATGCTCAGCCAGAGCATCCCGCAGCTGGTGTCCAGCGTCATCACCATCGTATCGGTGTTCTTCAGTATGTGCATGCTCAGCTGGCAGCTGACCATCGTTACCATGCTCATGGTGGCGCTGATGTTGTTCTGCTCCAAGCAGATCGCAAAAAGCTCCTCCAAGTACTTCATCCAGCAGCAGCGGGATCTGGGCAAGGTGAACGGCTACATCGAGGAGATGATGGAAGGCCAGAAGGTGGTCAAGGTGTTCACCCACGAGCAGCAGACCCTTGCCGGCTTCCGTGCGCTGAACGACCAGCTGAAGGAAAGCGCCAAGCAGGCCAACGCCTTCTCCAACATCATGATGCCGGTCAACGCCCAGCTGGGCAACATCAGCTATGCCATCTGTGCACTGACTGGTGCAGCCATGGCCGTGGGCGGTGTCGGCGGCATGACCCTTGGCACCGTGGTGGCCTTCCTCAGCCTGAACAAGGGCTTCAATATGCCCATCAGTCAGGTGTCTATGCAGGCCAACAGCGTCATCATGGCACTGGCCGGTGCCGAGCGCATCTTCAAGATGATGGACGAGCCCAGCGAGACCGACGAGGGCTATGTGACGCTGGTGAACGCGAAAGAGGGGGCGGACGGCACGCTGGAGGAGTGCGCGGCGCGTACAAATGTATGGGCCTGGAAGCATCCGCATCATGACGGCACCGTGACCTACACCGAGCTCAAGGGCGATATCGTGCTGGATGACGTGGATTTCGGCTATGTGCCGGACAAGACCGTTCTGCATAACATCTCCCTCTACGCGAAGCCGGGTCAGAAGATCGCCTTCGTGGGCGCGACGGGCGCGGGCAAAACCACCATCACCAACCTGATCAACCGCTTCTACGATATTCAGGACGGCAAGATCCGCTATGACGGCATCAACATCCATAAGATCAAAAAGGCTGACCTGCGCCGCTCGCTGGGCATCGTGCTGCAGGACACCCACCTGTTTACCGGCACGGTGATGGAGAACATCCGCTACGGCCGGCTGGATGCCACTGATGAAGAGTGCATCGCCGCCGCCCGTCTGGCCAACGCAGATGGCTTTATCAAGCGTCTGCCGGAGGGCTACAACACCATGCTGACCGGCGATGGCGCCAACCTCTCGCAGGGACAGCGCCAGCTGCTGGCCATTGCCCGCGCAGCCGTGGCAGACCCGCCGGTGATGATCCTGGAT
>ERZ773208.1234-NODE-1234-length-21142-cov-6.106891_pt1 | contig 21142 bp, 13 predicted proteins | sample MGYA00581006_ERZ773208 | MGnify/ENA primary metagenome ERZ773208 (study PRJEB29015, sample SAMEA2737793) | human gut metagenome | biome: human gut; feature: human-associated habitat; material: faeces | place: China | collected 2012 ... | reverse complement strand
GGGGCGCAGGTGGGTCATGGTGCGCAGGTAGTCCATGCCCATCTTCTTTTTCTGCAGCGGATAGTCGCCGCCGCAGGGGCCGAGCACGGTGATTTCATCCGCATTGATCTCAAAGGGCTGCTTGGCGCCCGGGGTCACAACAACGCTGCCGGTGACCTCAAAGCTCGTGTACAGACCGCACTTGGCGATCTCGGCATAGTTGGCGAGCTTGTCGGCCTGAAAAACGATCTGGACGGGCTTATAGCAGCTGCCGTCGGACAGCGAGATAAAGCCGATATTTTTAGAATCGCGCACAGTCTTGGCCCAGCCGCAGACGGTGACCTTGGTGCCGTCTGCAGGGGTGGCCTTGTACAGCGATGCAAGTTCCGTTCTCTGCATGGATAGTCCACTCCTCTTTATATATATGAATGTTCCTATTGTAACAGGTATTTTATAAAAAGTAAAGAGCCGATATTTGCAGAGTTGCAGGGTTGTAGGGGCCGGGCATGCCCGGCCCGGAGGTATCCAGCGGGCAGGCGTTTATGGGAAGGTGCAGGGCCGGACATGTCCGGCCCCTACCGCGCGGCGATGATGTTACGTTTGCGATGCCATGAAGGTCTGTGGGGCGTCGGGGACGCCGATTCCTACCGTAGGGGCGGATTCCATATTCGCCCGTGGGAGTGTGCGGCGGCGCAAGCTGCCCGGAAGGGATGAATCCCGACCTCGATTAAAATTGTAATAAGAGATTTACCCTCCCAGCACTCCGGCTAACGCTTTGGCGGCGTACTCTCCGGCGCGGAGGGCCTCATCCAGCGTGTTCGCGTGGCCGCCGATCTCTATTAAAAGACTGCCTGTCGTTAAATCCTGATTGTAAAACCGATACCCGCACAGCACGGGGCGGGTCAGGCCCGGGTAGGCACTTTCCATAGCGGCCTCCCATTCGGCGGCAAAACGCAGATTGAGCCGCCAGTTAGGCAGGGCAATGCTGCTGCCGTTGCCGCACCCGGCAATGACCATGACCTGCGCCGTGCTCTCGCCGTCGATCTCGCACACGGGCTTGACCCGCGTGCCGTCGCTGTCCTCGATGGCATCGCGGTGGACATCCAGCACGACCTTTATAGAAGGGTAGCGCTCCAGATACGCCTGCACGCCCGCGCGGCTGCGCTTATAGCTGTCGGTGTAGCCGGGCGCGTCGTAGAGCGTTTCGTCGTGCAGCGTGCGGATGCCCACCGCGTTGAGCACCTGCGCCATTTTCTCTCCGACGGCACACATATTCAGCGCCGTGCTTTTGCTGCGGGCCGTGTAGCCGGGGTCAAACACGGGGTCCGGCCAGGTCTGGTAGCTCTCGGTGGCATGGGTGTGCATGATGAGCACCTGCGGCAGGGCACTGTTCTTTTCAACGACAAACGGTAAATTTTGCGTCGTTACGGCGGCGCGCAGATCAGCGTCGGTGTGCTCGGTGCTGTTTCGGATGCTGCCTGCGGCCAGTGCCACATAGCCGTCGCCGCTGCCCTGCCTGAGCGTCACGCTGCGGATGCGGCCCGCGTCGTCCAGCTCCGGCGCGGCACTGGGCAGCGGCGTGGAAGTGGGGGACGGCTCCGGCGTGGGCGTCGCCGCAGTTGTCGGGGCCGGGGAGGGCGTCGCCGTGGGCACGGGCGTGGGGCGGCGGTCCGGCTTCTGGGGCTTGTAGGCGGCCCGGGCGGCATCCGCTGGCCAGGCGATGGCCGCAGCCGCCGCGGGGTCCTGCAAAAACAGCGCCCCGCGCACGATCCACGCCCGCCCGGGGCAGACCGCACACGCGGCCAGAACCGCCGCCGCACTGCCCGCAAATGCGGCCCCGCACAGCGCAGCCGCCGCCCACCGGCGCAGCTTTTGCATGGCACACACCCCCTTGTACCAGAATTTTATGCGATTTTTTTGGTTTCTATGAAGTTTTTTTCAAAAAGCCCTTGCAACTTTGCAAAAAGTGTGGTAGGATAACTTGTACTGTTATGGGGAACCAAGGAGGTGGAACGAATGCCTAATATTAAATCTCAGAAGGATCGTGTTGTTCAGGCCAAGAAAGAGGCTCTGCACAACAAGGTCGTCAAGTCCAACCTGAAAACAGTGGTCAAGAAGGCAAACGCTGCCATCGACAGCAATGCTGCTGACAAGGAGACCGTCGTTAAGGTTGCTGTCTCTGCCATCGACTCTGCTAAGAGCAAGGGTGTTATCCATAAGAACACCGCTGCCCGCAAGATCAGCCGCATGGCTAAGCGCGCCAACAAGGCTGCTGCTCAGTAATTGATCGCATGAACAATGCCCGCCGTGGAAACACGGCGGGCATTTTCATTTATATTTTGCGGAAAAGGCTTCTCCCCTGGGGGAGAAGCTGTCCGCGAAGCGGACTGATGTGGGAGAGTGTGCCCTGACAGCCCGTTACCGGGCGGCAGTGGCAAGGTCTGCCCTCATCCGTCTGCGGGCGGGGCCGCAGACACCTTCCCCCGAGGGGGAAAGCTCCCATTTTATAGCTCCTGCTCCATCAGCAGCTTTTTCAGCGGCAATAGCGCCGCGGGCTCAGCGCTGAAGGTGCGGATGCCGAGCTTTAAATAGGCCGGCATGGCATCCACGGCGGCCACGGTGATGCCGCAGAGGTAGACCTGTGCACCGTGCTCCTGCGCCTGCTCCAGAATGCCGCTGACAAGGCGCAGCACGGCGGGGTTCGTCAGCTGGTTCACGGCGGCGGTGGGGTTCTGCACAAGGCCCAGCGTGTAGCGGGTCAGGTCCTCAATATCCACAGCCATCAGCTGCGCGCCGTGCTCCATCATATCCCCGGCCATGACCGCGGCGGACGGCATGTCCACAACGCAGCCCAGCATCATCGGGCCGGTCTCGCGGCCCTCGGCCAGCAGCTCGTCGCGGCAGGTGTTGACCTCGTCAACGCAGCGATCCCAGTCGGCCACATCTTTTATCATCGGGAACACGACCCGCAGGTCGCCGTCCGTGGCGGCGCACAGCAGCGCCCGGATCTGCGGCTTGAACAGCCGGTTGCCGCGCAGGCGGTCCTGCGTCTCCCCGGCCCAGGGGGCGTCGTCGTCAGCGCGGGTATCGCAGGTGCGCAGCAGCACGGGCACGCCCTCGGCGCTTTTCAGCAGCTCGCGCAGACGGGTGGTCTGCACCTCGTCGCTCTGGTCGTACAGAATCGCGGTCTCGGTGCGCACAAGGCCGATGCCCGCCGCGCCGCGCGTATGGGGCACGTCGCTGTCGCTGATGTTGCAGGTCGGCATCAGGCGGAAGGCCGTGCCGTCCTTCGTCAGGCAGGGCAGGGCGGCCACGGGGTCGGGTTTCTGGCCGTGCAGGCGGCTCAATGCAATTTTACAGTCCGCCTGGGCGATCTGCGCACCGTCCGGCTCCACAATAAGCGTGCCGTTGTCGGCGTCAAGGATCGCACGGTGGCCCACGGCCATGGCCGCAGTGCCGCCGCCCAGCTGTACCACCGCCGGGATGCCCATGCTGCGGGCCATGATGGCGGCATGGCTGACCGTGCTGTCCTGGTCGCTGGCCAGGCCCAACACCATGCGGCGGTCCAGACTGAACAGGTCACTGGGGAAGAAGCGGTCCGCCACCAGGATGCTGGGGCGCTTCAGATGCAGGCGGCGGCGCGGGCGTCCGTCCAGAATATCCACCACGCGGCGGCAGACGTCGCAGACATCGACGCTGCGCTCCCGAATGTACTCATCATCGACGTTTTTCAGGCGGCCCGCAAAAATCTGCTCGGCGCGCTCGACGGCGGCAGCCCCGCCCGCACCGGCGGCGATATAGTCACCGATCTCGTTCGTGAAGGACTCGTCCTCCAGCAGGGCGATCTGGAACAGCAGAATATCCGCGTCCGGCCCCTTGGCGCGCTGGCTCAAACGGCGCAGCTCATCCTTGGCCAGCACGACGGCGACATCGTAGAGGGCACGCTCCCGGAACGGGTCGCAGACGATGCGGTGCAGGCCGGTGGTGCCGTGGTCGATCTGCTCAACCGGGCCGACCACAATGCCGGTGGACGCCGGTACGCCGGTATAGGTGTGCATAGGATGCCTCCTTTTTTCTTCTTGGCCCCGTCCGGGAGGGGACTCCCGCAGGGTCGGATGAGGGGCGGGTTCGCCGCAGACACCCGTTAAAGGCTTACCGCCCGGCCCATACAGCGCGATACTTTGGCAAACGCTGGCGGAGCCCCAAGGGGGAAGCCTTTTTACAAAATCGGCAGCTCGCCCAGAGTCTTACTGACCAGGGCAGTCACGAATTCCTCGGGCACGGCGGCGGCGATGGCACGCTCGGTCACGAGGGTGTTGTCCCTGCCGTCCAGCAGGGCGGGGAAGCGGTCTGCCGGGTCCTTGTCAAAGCTGCCCATGAAGGTCGCGGCCAGCAGCTTCGGCGTGTAGGGCATGTCCTCGGGCACGCCGACGTGCTCGGCGGCCAGCTCCAGCGGGGCCAGTGCGCCGCGGGTGGGCGCACTCGGGTTCGGTGCATAGGGCGCCGGGTAGTTTGCGCGCAGCCGCGCGTTTTTCTCCACAAGGTCAATTTCCGGTGCGCGGGCGCAGACCTCGGCCAGCAGCTTTTGGTATTGCTCGGCAAAGCGAGCCAGAAATTCCTCATTGTCGGGCAGCATGGCGTAGGCCGTGCCGCCGCAGCGGCCAAACAGCCGCAGCGTGTCAAAGTAGCCCAGCGCGATGTTGCGCCCGGCGCGGGCGGGGTCAAAGTCCAGCGTCGGACCTAAATCCCAGTGGCTGCGCACGATGCGCGTCGGCAGGCCGGTGGTGTTGGGGCGTACAATGCCGATGCCGTCCACATCGACGCCGAGCAGCTCCGCTGCGCCCATTTTTGCAGCCAGATCCAGCGGCATATTGTCGCGCCAGCCGCCGTCAATGTACTTTACACCGTCAATTTCCCGCGGGCGCAAGGCCGGGAAGCAGGCACTGGACGCCAGCATATAGTCCTTTAACTGCCCATCGGGGATGTCCTCGATGGGGCACTGCACGCTGCGCAGGCTGCCCAGCTCGGTCATGACAAGGCCGAAGTGGATAGGCGATGTGCGCACGGCGTCCTCGTCGATCAGACGGTCGATCATCTCGGCCAGCGGTTCAACGTTCAGTCCTCCGCTGCGGATGATGTCGAGGAAGAACGCGTGCAGCTCCTCGGGCTTGAGCGTTGCGGGGACTTCGAGAACATCGTGAATTTCCAGGCTGCGCCACAGGTCCTCGGCCTCCTGGATCTTGCCCATCGTGAACAGGCAGCCGTTCAGCGTGCCGACGCTTGCGCCCGTGATGATGTCAGGCGTCCAGTCCAGCTCCTGCAGAGCGCGCCAGACGCCGATCTGATAGCTGCCCTTGGCCCCGCCGCCAGCCAGCACCAGCGCACGTTTTCCGGTATGTTCCATCGGAAAAAGCCCTCCTGTTTTGTAGTTTTATTCATTATAGCATTTTCTGTTTTAAGTTGCCATAGCAAACCGGGTCACAATCTGCGGAAATTGCGCAGTTTTTTCAAATTTTATAAGGTGCTTGCAATAGCAGGAGAAATGGAGTAAACTTAAAATACGCCCGTAGGGGAGGGATTCATCCCTCCCGTGGACTTAGCGACGCGGCACACGTCCCGGAGGGGTCAAGACCCCTCCCTACAGAATGACGTTTACGGGTGCTTTGTAGGGAGCGGTCTTGACCGCTCCGCAGGTACGCCGCGGCAGCCGCAGAATACCCGGGAGGGATGAATCCCTCCCCTACAAATATTGGGAGAGTGCAAATTATGCAGACCAAACCGATCCTCGTTGTCATGGCCGCCGGTATGGGCAGCCGCTACGGCGGACTCAAACAGATCGACCCCGTCGGCCCGTCCGGCGAGGCCATCCTCGACTACAGCCTGTACGATGCCCGCCGCGCCGGGTTCAAGACCGTCGTCTTTATCATCAAGCACGAGATCGAGCAGGCGTTTAAAGAGGCCGTCGGTGCCCGTGCCGTGCGCGCCGGGTTCGAGGTCCGCTACGCCTACCAGCAGCTGGAAAAGCTGCCCGAGGGCTTCACCGTGCCGGAGGGCCGCGTCAAGCCCTGGGGCACCGCCCATGCCATCCTCGTGGCCGAGGAGGCCATCGGCGACGCGCCGTTTGCGGTCATCAACGCCGACGACTACTACGGCCCGCAGGGCTTCAAGCTCATCTACGACTACCTGAGCACCCACGCCGACGGGGACCGCTACGCCTGGGCCATGGTCGGCTTCCTGCTGGGCAACACGGTCAGCGCCAACGGCAGTGTCAGCCGCGGCGTCTGCGTGACCGACGAGAGCCGCAACCTGGTCAGCGTGACCGAGCGCACCTGCATCGAGCCCTACGCCGACGGCATCCATTACAGCGAGGACGGCGGCAAGAGCTGGGCCGACCTGCCCGCCGACTGTGTTGTCTCGATGAACCTGTGGGGCTTCACCCCCGCCTACGTGCAGGAGGCCAAGGCCGGTTTTGCCGCGTTCCTGCAGGCCAGCCTGCCCGTCAACCCGATGAAGTGCGAATATTACCTGCCCACCGTCGTGACGAACGCGCTGGAGGCCGGCAAGGCGGACGTCCATGTGCTGACCAGTGCCGACAAATGGCACGGCATCACCTACCGCGAGGACAAGCCCGAGCTGGTCGAAGCCCTGAAAAAGATGAGCGAGGATGGGCTGTACCCGGTGGATAGGCTGTTCTGAAAATCGTATAAAAATGCGGCCTCCTGCGCGGAGACCGCATTTTTGTTTTGCGTAGGGGAGGGATTTATCCCTCCCGTGGAGTGGATGGCAGCCGCACACTTCCCCGGAGCGGTCAAGACCGCTCCCTACAAAGCACCCGTGAACGGCACACCGTAGGGAGGGGTCTTGACCCCTCCGCAAGGGTTTCCGGCCACCCAAACATTCCGGGAGGGATAAATCCCTCCCCTACAACCTTCTCATATACCTCATGCCGCCCTTGGCTCAAATGTACCCTTTGTCCTGCAGCAATCCGCGTAAAAACAGCAAAAAAATACCTTTAATATTTTACAAATGTTCGGGTTGTAATTGCCCTCTGCGTCGGGTATAATAAGGTTAGCGTTATTGCTTTGTATGCACGCCCGCTGCGGCGTTTTTCACGAAAGCTGCGTTGCAGCGCAGCATTTGCAAAAGGAGAACTACTATGATGAAGAAAACCACCTTCGGCGCCGTTCTGGCGTTCCTGTTTGCCGCTGCCGGTGCCCTGACCGCCGCCGCTCTCTATCTCTACCACCGTGAAAAGGAGCTGGACGAGTACGAGCGCCTGCTGTTCAGCGACGACTACGAGGATGACGATTACGACGACGAGGATTCCACCACTTACGAGAACATTCCCTCCGCCCCCGCAGAGGAGAAGGAGTAAATGATCCTCAAGGCTTCCCCCGCGGGGGAAGCTTTTCTGCCGCCACAACCCGGCTGGGCACCGACCTGACGGCGTCCGGCTTTTTGGCAATGCCATACTGCCACGGAGAAAACACAATATGCGTAAACTGCTGCTTTGGCTTGTGATGGTCGCCGTTATGATTGCCGCCATCCTGGGCGGAACGGCGGCTTTTCTTTACAGCCGCACCGGGACGGATGCCCTGCCGCAGGAGGCCGTCACCTTCGGTGAGCAGACCCTCGAGCCCAACGGCTGGAGCTGGGTCATCCCGGTGCTGGGCGATAAGGTCAACAAGACCTACGAAAGCCCGACGAACCTGACCGTGCAGAAGCTGGGCACCTTCACCGATACCGTGCCGCAGCTCGTTCTGCCCGACTGGGTCACCGCTGCCGAGCTTCAGATCACCGCGCCCGACGGCACGGTCTGGACCGGCGCACTGGCCGACTGCAATACCTATACCTATACACAAAACGGAGACTATCAGATCATCGTGACCGCGCACCACAGCAGTGCGGACAACCCCGGCGACCCCGTGGGCTGGTACGCCTACCGCGCCGGCTACACAATGGCGATGAACCCCAAGGTCACCCTGAGCACCGAGCGCGCGCCGCAGGGCAGCATCGTGGCTGTGCAGCTGTCCGGTATTCTGGACGGCGAGCCGAGCCTGGAGACCGATCTGGGCACCGTCTGGTTCCGCAAGACCGCCAGCGGCTACATGGGCTATATTCCCGTGACCTACAACGCCGAGGGCGGCGACCATACGCTGCACCTGACCTGCGGGAGCCTGGAAAAGGACATCACCCTGACCGTCACCCGCACCATGTATGATACGGTCACCGTCCCCGCCGAGGAGGACACCGGCGGCGGGGAGGAGTTCCGCAACGCTATATGGCCGCTGTACACAACGGGCAGCTCCGCCAAGCTCTGGAATGGCCGCTTTGAGGCCCCCAGCGCGGGCGCTGTCGCCATGGAGTACGGTGTCACCCAGATGGTGGACGGCCAGCGCAGCGGCCAGGCCACCGGCCTGACCTATGCCGCCGCGGACGGCGAGACCGTCACCGCCCCGCAGGCAGGCAACGTTGTCTTTGCGGGCACGCTGACCCTGACCGGCGGCACGGTGGTCATCGACCACGGCTGCGGCGTAAAGAGCTACCTGTACGGGCTGGAGACTGTCGGCGTGGAGCGCGGGCAGAGTGTGTCCGCCGGCGACCCGCTGGGCACCGCCGGGACGGCCCACAACCTGATCTACGAGCTGCGCATCGGCAGCAAATCCACTGACCCGCAGACCGCGCTGGACGGAAACAGTGGTCTGCAATTCCGCGAGGCTGAATAAAATAGCTGCACACGGCACACCCGGCCTGCCGTGCCGCTGCCGTTTTGCCGGGCATCCATAAAGGTCCCTAAAAGAGTGAGTGTGAGTATGGAAGAAGATAAGAAATCCACTGCGGTACAGCCGGAGGAGGCCCCCAAGCCGAAGCCCCGGCGCCGCAAGGCAGCCAGCCCCCAGCCTGCCGCCGACACGCCCCCTGCGCTGACGGACAGCGCCGAGCCGCCCGCCGCAGACGGGCAGACCACAAAAAAGCCTGCCGCATCCCCCAAGAAGCCGCGGGCCAGAAAAACCACAAAGACCACAAAGACAACAAAAACCGCAAAGTCCAAGACGCCGAAGGCTGCTAAGGCGACGAAAAAAGCCCCGGCTGACGAGACCCAGGAGCGCAAGGCTCCCGCACAGGACAGCCCCGTTCCCGCCGCGCCGGAGCTTGCCGAGCCCAAATCCGAAAGCAAGCCCGAACCGCCGGAGACCCCCGCCCGGGAGGACGCTGCCGCACCCACCGTGCCCGACGTCCCGAGTACCCCGGAACTGCCCGAGCCTGCGGAAAGGGCCGAGCCCGCCGTGACGGAGCCCGAACCGACAGCGGACGCCCCTGCCGCCGACGATACGCCTGCGGCAGAAGCGCCCCCCGAGGCCGCCGCGGCAGACACAGCCGTCACCGACACGCCCGAGCAAACCGGGGACGTCCCCGCGGAGGACGCTGCCGAGCCGTCCGGCCTTGTTTTCAGCGATGACCTTGCCAACGATAAAGCCCTTGCCGCTGAGGCCGCACGCATGGCGAACATCTCCCGCACGGCGCAGCTTTCGATTGCGCAGATCATGGCCGGGCTGGAGGAGGACCCCGCGCCGTCTGCCGGGCCTGCCCCGGCGACCGCGGCACCGCAGCATGACAGCGCCGCCGACGACGAGGACGACGAGCCGCAGGATACGATTCCGCAGGCCCTCGGGCGCGGTGTGTTCGGCATGTTCAAGTGGCTTCTCCTCGTTGTGCTGTTCGTGCTCATCATCGCAGGCGGCGGCGTAGCATGGCTTTACCGCAGCGCCACGCCTGACATGCTGCCCGAAGTCAAGGTCACCTTTGACGGCCAGGAGCTTGCTCCCACGGCCTACAAGTGGCACGTGCCGGTGGTCGGCAGCTTCTTCAGGCGCACCTACGCCGAAACGCTCAATTCCTCTCCCGTTGTGCTCGAGGATGCCATATCCGACGCATCGCCGGATATTATCGTGACGCCGTCCGACTACAGCACCCAGCTGACCATCACCGACGCCGACAGGGAGACCGTGTACGAGGGCAGCGCCACCGGCTTCCGCAGCTATCTGTTTGCGGAGAACGGCACGTTTGACGCCAAGCTCGTCGTCACCGCGTCTGACAGCGCCGCCGAGGACCGCTCCAGCGTCACCGGCACCGAGACCTGGCAGTTCCGCTTCACCGTCAGCATCAAGCCGTCCGTCACGCTCTGCACACCGACCGTGCAGCAGGGCAGCGTGGCCGCCGTGCGTGTCGGCAGCACCATGAGCCGGACCGAACCGACGCTGACGGGTCCGCTGGAAAGCACAGGCTTCGTCAGGGCCGCCAACGGCTGGATCTGCTACCTGCCCATCCCGTGGAACGCCGAGACCGGAAACACCGAGCTGACCGTGACTGCCGACGGCTATACCGAGACGCTGACGCTGTCGGTCCGCGCGGCCTCCTACTCCTACAAGGATTACAGCGCCAAGTCCCAGCTGACGTCGCCCTACATCGGCGCGGACGACGCCCCCGATGCCGTCCGCAGGCTGCTGACGACTGACGGCGGCGAGATCCAGTGGGCCGTGGGCGGCTTTGTGCAGCCGTTCCTGGACAGCTTTGACACGCCGCTGCTCTACGGCATGACCGAGTACGTGGGCCGTTCCTACAGCGAGCGCAGCACGAACTACGGCTACGGCGGGCGCACCTCGACAAATGTCGTCATCAAGCCGAAGAAGTCGAAGGATTCTATGATCGTGCCCGCCAGCGGCCATGTGCTGCTGGCCGAGGATCTTGGCGGCAGCTACGGCTACACCGTCGTCATCGACCACGGCGCGGGCCTCAGGAGCATCTTCTACGGCCTGACCGCACTGAACGTCGAGGCCGGGGACGATGTCAAGCAGGGCCAGCTGCTGGGCACCAGCGGCAGGACCGTTGTGGCCGAGCTGCGCATCGGCACCGTGCCCATCAACCCGCTCCTCGTCTGGCGCGGCCAGTGCGACGGGCTGAAATATTTTTGAGTAAAAAGGCATCCATCTTTTAGGAAAAGGTGGGTGCCTTTTTTGCATGCTGGGGCTTCCCCCTCGGGGGAAGCTGTCGCTGAAAGCGACTGATGAGGGCAGAGCCGCCGCAATTGCCCGTGAATTGGCAATAGGGCACACTCTGCTCTCATCCGGCCCTGCGGGCCGCCTTCCCCCGACGGGGAAGGCAGAAGGCACAGGTACACGTGCCCCGGCATAGTATGGCGCAAATCAAACCGAGGTGAGCGCCTATGCCGAAAACATTTTGCGTGGTCGGGCATGATGCCCGCCAGCAGGCGGCGGCGCGCGTGCTGCGCCGTGCGGGTTACGGCGTGACCGCCGCCGACAATGCCGCCGCAGCCGATTACATTTTGCTGCCCATGTCCCAGGGCCGCGTCAGTGACGAGGTCGCCCGCGCACTGCAGGGTGCGGGGCAGGGGACGCTGATCTTAGCGGGCCGCCCCGGGATGCCGGTGCGGATGGCCGCGCGGGAGGCCGGGCTGCCGCTGATCGATTATTTTCTGCGGCCCGAGCTGGAATGCCTGAACGCCGTGCCCACCGCCGAGGGCTGTCTTGAGCTGCTGCTCCGCCTGCGGGAACGCACGATCTGGGAGAGCGGCTTTCTCGTGCTGGGCTATGGCCGCGTCGGGCGTGCTGTGGCACGGCGGCTGGTGCTGCTGGGCGGGCGCGTCACCGTGGCCGCCCGCAGCCCCGAGCAGCGCGCCAATGCCCGCTGTGCCGGGTGCCGCGCCGCGCCCCTGACGGCCCTGCCCACACTGCTGCCCGGCTTTGACGCCGTCATCAACACAATCCCCGCGCCGGTGCTGCCCCGGGCCCTTCTGCAGCAGCTGCCGGGCGGGGCGCTCATCATTGACCTGGCCAGTCTGCCCGGCGGCACCGACTTTGCCGCCGCCGAGGAACTGGGTCTGCACGCCGAGCACGCCCTGGCCCTGCCGGGCCGCTGCGCGCCGCAGACAGCCGGGGCGCTGATTGCACAGACCGTGCTGGCGATCCTGGAAGAACGCGATCCCGACGAAAGGAGCACCGCCCCATGACCACCCAATCCAAACGCACCGTCGCCTTTGCGCTGTGCGGCAGCTTTTGCAGCTTTGCTGCGGTGCTGCCTCAGCTGCGTGTCCTGACTGCCCGCGGGTGGGACGTCCTGCCCATTTTAAGTGCCAGCGCCGCCGGGCTGGATACCCGCTTCGGCACCGCGTCGGCCCTGCGGCAGACCTTATATGAAGTGACCGGCCACAGACCGCTGACGACCCTGCAGGCCGTTGAGCCGCTCGGCCCGCAGCGGCTTGCCGAGGCGCTCATCATCGCCCCGGCCACCGGCACCACGATGGCGCTGCTGGCCGCAGGCATCAGCTCGACTCCCGTGACGCTGGCTGCAAAAAGCCTTTTGCGCGGCGGACGGCCCATTATTATCGCGCCGTCCACGAACGATGGGCTTTCGGGCAGTGCCCCGGCGCTGGGCCAGCTTTTGCAGCGGCGCAGCTACTATTTTGTGCCCTTCGGCCAGGACGACAGCTACAAAAAGCCGTGCAGCCTGAAAAGCGATTTCACGCTCCTGCCCGACACATTAGAGGCCGCGCTGCGCGGCGTGCAGATCCAGCCGCTGCTGCTGTAATAAGCGGGAGGGAGCGCGGCATATAACGGGGTAGAGATACCCCTTGCCTTCCCCCTTGGGGGAAGGTCGCCCCGCAGGGCCGGATGAGGGGAGAGTATGCGGCGGCGGCCCGTTGACTGACAATGCCGCCCGGTAGGGGCCGGGTATGCCCGGCCCGCGCGTGTAAGGCAGCCGGCTGTCTGCCGGAAGGCTGCGGGCCGCATATATGCGGCCCCTACCGCGCATCCTCCCCGCTTTCTGGCAATATCATAGGTTTAGGAGGCCCCGCTCATGCAGACGATCACCATCCACGGCAGACGCACCCTGCACGGCAGCATCCGGCCTGCCGCCGCCAAAAACAGCACCCTGCCGCTGCTGGCGGCGACGCTGCTCTGCGACGGCCCCTGCCGCCTGCGGGACGTCCCGCGTCTGGCCGACGTGGACACCAGCCTGGCGCTGCTGGACGCTGTCGGGGCCCGGGTGCGGCGCTGCGGGGCGGACCTCTGCACCCGTCCCGCGGACCGTCTCTGCGGCGACATCCCGGAGCATCTGGCCGGGGCCATGCGCAGCTCGGTATTTTATCTCGCGCCGCTGCTCTGCCGCGTCGGCTATGTGCGCCTGCCGCTGCCCGGGGGCTGCCGCCTCGGCCCGCGGCCCGTGGACATCCACCTGGCCGGGCTGGCCGCCATGGGGGCCGAGGTAGAATTGGAGGGCATTGCCGTCACGCTGCGGCGCACGGGGCCGCTGCATGGGGTGGATTTTACACTGCGGCTGCCCAGCGTCGGGGCCACAATGACCCTGCTGATGGCCGCCTGCTGCGCCGCGGGGCAGACCGTGCTGCGCGGCGCTGCGCAGGAGCCGGAGATTGGCGACATGATCGCGTTTCTGTCTGCCTGCGGGGCGGATATTCAGGGCGCGGGCACGCCGGTGCTGACCGTGCAGGGCGGCAGACCGCTGGGCGGAGCCTTTCACCGCCCGCTGCCGGACCGCATCGCCGCCGCGACCTACGCCGCCGCACTGGCGTGCGCGGGCGGTCAGATTGAAATTGCGGGCTGCGACCCAGCCAGCTATGACTCGTTTCTGCGCTTTCTGGCCGGGACCGGCGTGCAGGTCAGCCGGGTCGGAGACTGCGTGCGGCTGGCCCGTGACCCCGCCGTGCCGCTGCGGGGCGGGGCACACCTGCGGGCCGACGCCTGGCCCGCCTTTGCCACCGACACTGCGCCGCTGGCCGCCGCCGTGCTGCTGACGGCAGCGGGGGAGAGCGAAATTTACGACAGCCTGTTTGCCAACCGCTTTGCCTGTGCCGCGGGCTTTGCCGCCATGGGCGCGGCCTGCACGGTCAGGGGGCGGCAGCTGACGCTCCCGGGCGGGGCCGTCCTGCACGGGACAGACGTCACCGCGCCCGACCTGCGCGGCGGAGCGGCGCTTCTGGCGGCGGCACTGGCCGCGGACGGTGAGACCCGCCTGCGCGACCCCGGGCACATCCCCCGCGGGTATGAAAATTTACCCGCTACACTGCGCGGGCTGGGGGCAGAGATTTCCTGAGACCTTCCGCGGACTGCCGCCCCCCTTACGCATCCGGGCCGGGCAGGCCCGGCCCCTGCGGGGAGCCGCCACGGTACACGGCCAATCATGGCAGCTCCACTTCTCAAATTTTTCACATTCTTACACAAAGTATGTAGCTTTGCACTAAAAATACAGTCTCTATCGCGGCCTGCGTTGTCCAAAAGGGCAGGGCAGGCCGTATTTTTTTATGAATTTCTCGCTAAGGTATTGAAATTGCACGGAAAATTTGCTATCCTTATAAACAGTTATATGTAAAAAATCACGGATTAGTGTGCCCATGCGTGGGTGCACCCCAGGAATCCGGTTTCACAACATCACTTTTAGGGGGATACACTCATGGCATTCGTTCTCGACGAAGAAATGCAAAATGTAACCAATATCAAGGTTATCGGCGTAGGTGGCGGCGGCGGCAACGCCGTCAACCGCATGGTGGAGTCCGGTCTGTCCGGGGTCGAGTTCGTCGCGATGAACACCGACCAGCAGGCTCTGCTCAACTCCAAGGCCACTCAGAAGGTCCAGCTTGGTGCCAAGCTGACCAAGGGCCGCGGTGCCGGTGCTGACCCGGAGATCGGCCAGCGCGCCGCCGAGGAGAGCAAGGACGAGATCACCAACGCGCTGAAGGGTGCGCAGATGGTCTTTATCACCGCCGGCATGGGCGGCGGCACCGGCACGGGCGCTGCCCCTGTCGTGGCCGAGACGGCCCATGACCTGGGTATCCTGACCGTCGGCATCGTCACGAAGCCCTTCGCCTTTGAGGGCAAGCGCAAGATGGCGCAGGCCGAGCAGGGCATCGCTTCCCTGATGATGCACGTCGACTCCCTGATCGTCATTCCCAACGAGCGCCTGAAGCTCATCAGCCAGGAGAAGATCACCCTGATGAACGCCTTCGAGGCCGCTGACAACGTGCTGCGCCAGGGCGTTGAGAGCATCTCCAGCCTGATCAACATTCCTGCCTTCATCAACCTGGACTTCGCGGACGTCCGCTCCATCATGAAGGACGCCGGCTTTGCCCACATGGGCGTCGGCGTTGCCAAGGGCGCCGGCAAGGCCGAGAACGCCGCCAAGGCTGCCATCTCCAGCCCGCTGCTGGAGACCAGCATTGCCGGTGCACGCGGCGTCATCATCAACATCACCTCCAGCCCCGACATCGGCCTGGAGGATGTCGAGACCGCTGCCAGCATGATCACCCAGAGCGCGCATCCCGATGCCAACATCATCTGGGGTACTGCGTTTGACGAGCGCCTGAGCGACGAGATGAGCATTACCGTCGTTGCCACAGGCTTCGAGAGCACGCCCGAGGTCGACGAGCCCATTCAGGCCCATGTTGACGCCAAGCGTGCCGCACAGGCCGCTACCCAGCCCGCCGCACAGCCTGCCGCTGCTCCGGTCCAGCCCGTGCAGCCTGTCCAGCCGCAGGTCAACCCCGTCATGCCCAACCCGATCTTCACCCAGTCCTTCAGCACCGGCATGGACACGCCTGTGGCTGCACAGCCCGCAGCCCCTGCCGAGGAAGAGGATGACGGCGATTACTTTGACGACCTGCTCAGCATCCTGAACAAGCGTTCTTAATGATTTTTTTTGCGAGAGGATGTAAAAAGCCATGCCGTCTGAACCGATGAACATTCAGGAACAGGGTTTTCGTTCCAGCTTGTTCGGCTTTGATAAAAATGACGTGCTGGCTTACATGAACGCACTGGCCAACGAGGCCCAGCAGCACGAGCTGGAGTACAACCGCCAGCTGCAGCAGCTGCAGTCCAAGCTGGACGAGCTGCGCAGCGAGCGGGGCACCGCCGACAGCCGCATGGAGGCCCTGAAGGCCGAGCTGGCTGCCGCGACCCAGCGTGCAGACACGGCCGAGGCCAAGCGCCGCGAGGCGGACGAGCAGCTGGAGACCATCAAGAAAAAGACGGCCTCCTTCCAGTCCACCCAGCGGGAATCCCAGAAAAACGCCAACATCTGGCAGCTGAAATGCCACGATCTGCAGCAGCAGGTGGACGAGCTGCAAAAGCAGTTGACCGCCGCGCGCGCGCTGAACACTGCCGCCGCCCCGGCTGCCCCCACATCCGATCTGGTGCGGGAGGCCAAGCTCGAGGCCGGCAAGATCCTGGCCGATGCCCGCCTGTACGCCGAGAGCGCAGAGCGGGAGCTCAAGCAGCAGGCCGAGACCCAGAAGAACCGCATGGCAGAGAATGCCCGCAGCATTGCGTCGGGCGTCATGCTGGTGCGGGAGCGTCTGGCCCGCGTGGACGAGCGCCTGAGCGCCGCCACGCTGGATTTAGACGGCCTGACACAGGCCATCTATCAGGCGCTTGACCAGACCGAGGCCGAGCTGAAGGATCTGGGCACCGATATGCGCAGCTTTGCGCAGGGCACACCGGAAACAGATATTCCCGCACCGGTGCCGCCGCGCCTCGCTGCCGCCGCCAAGCCTGCCGCCCCGTCTCCCGAAAAGCCCGCCGAGCGTCTGCGCGTCAAGGCCAAGGCACAGCCCGTGCACCACACGGCCCCTGCCGCCCCGGTCCACCGTCTGCGCAACACCCGCCGCCCGATCTCCCAGCTTTTGCAGGATCAGATCGACAAATTGGGCCAGGAGGAGCAATAAGTTTGTACATAGCCACTCGGTTTTGCGCCGGGTGGTTTTTGTTTAGAGCGGCTCCCCCTGGGGGGGGGAAAGGCTTGGTTTGTTCACAAACCCTTCTTAATTTGTTGAATTTTCCTTCACGACTTTAACACAAATGGCGGGTATACTATAAGTGTTCTCAGGAAGGGAGCAGGGACCCGGGCCTGAGAACAGAACCCCAAGTTTTTCATCCATACTCCTCTTTTCTTTTGATGCCGAAGCGGTGCAGGACTTTCCTGCACCGCTTCGGTGTTTTTTTTAGGACAGATTTCTGCATTTGACAACGTGTTTTCCTGCACCGTACTCTTGCCGAATCGTGCAGAACCCTGTATAATATAATCTGATATTGTATCGCCGCGGGGCAGACCCGGCGCACATATCCCGCAATTTCACTCCATCCGCAGGAGGCAAAATCCTATGAGAGTTGGTCTGGACATTGGTTCCACCACCATTAAATGTGTTGTGCTGAACGACGCCGGGCAGATCGTCTATTCGACCTACGAGCGCCATTTCAGCCATATTTTAGAGAAGGGCAGGGCGCTGCTTGAGAAGGTTGCCGCCGAATATCTGCCCGATGGCCGCGCCTACTTAGCCATCTCCGGCTCCGCCGGTATGGGCCTGGCCGACAGCTGCAAGGTCCCCTTCGTGCAGGAGGTCTTTGCCACCCGTGTGGCCGCCAACCGGCTGGCCCCCGGCACCGACTGTATCATCGAGCTGGGCGGCGAGGACGCCAAAATCCTTTTCCTGACAAATGGCACCGAGGTCCGCATGAACGGCAGCTGCGCCGGCGGCACGGGCGCGTTCATTGACCAGATGGCGACCCTGCTGAAGATGGGCGCCGACGAGATGGACAAGGCCGCGCAGGCCGCGACCCGCACCTACACCATCGCCAGCCGCTGCGGCGTTTTTGCCAAAAGCGACATCCAGCCCCTCATCAACCAGGGCGCACAGGCGGGCGACATCGCGGCGTCGATCTATCAGGCCGTTGTCAACCAGACCATTGCAGGTCTGGCACAGGGCCGCCCCATCAAGGGCAATATCCTGTATCTCGGCGGCCCGCTGACCTTCTCCGGGACGCTGCGCCGGAGCTTTGACAAGACTCTGGGTGTCACCGGCACCCTGCCGGAGAACAGCCTGCTCTTCGTTGCGATGGGCGCGGCGTTCTATGCCGACGAGGAATCCGACCTGCGCGAGGTTGCCAAGCGTCTCGACGAATACAGCGCCACAGCGACCTACGTCAGCCTGCCGCCGCTGTTCGCAAACAAACAGGAGTACGAGGACTTCCACGCCCGCCACTTAAAGGCCACCGTGCCCTGCCTGCCCTTTGGCGCAGACTGCGGGCCGGTACATATCGGCATCGACTCCGGCTCCACCACCATCAAGCTCGTCGTCATCGACAACGACGCGAACATTCTGTTCGAGCGCTACCGTCCGAACCTCGGCAACCCGATCCCGCTCGTCAGGGAGACGCTGCTCGGTCTCTACAAGGATCACCCGGGCCTGCAGATCGCCAGCGTGACCACCACCGGCTACGGCGAGGAGCTCGTCAAAAATGCGTTCCACTGTGACCGCGGTCTTGTCGAGACTGTCGCGCACTTTACCGCCGCCAAGCACTTTTTGCCCGACGTGGATTTCATCATCGACATCGGCGGTCAGGACATGAAGTGCTTCAAAATTGAGGACGGTGCGATCAGCAACATCTTCCTGAACGAAGCCTGCTCCTCCGGCTGCGGCAGCTTTTTGCAGACGTTCGCCCAGGCGCTGGGCTACGACGTCAAGGAGTTTGCCGCGCTGGGCCTGTTTGCCGACAAACCCGTTGACCTTGGCAGCCGCTGCACCGTGTTTATGAACTCGTCTGTCAAGCAGGCGCAGAAGGACGGTGCCTCGATTGAAAATATCAGCGCCGGTCTGTCCATCTCCGTCGTCAAGAACGCGCTGTACAAGGTCATCCGCGCGTCCAGCCCCGAGGAGCTGGGCCGCAACATCGTGGTACAGGGCGGCACCTTCTACAATGAGGCTGTGCTCCGCGCCTTTGAGAAGGAGATGGGCGTCAACGTCATCCGTCCCGACATTGCGGGCCTGATGGGCGCTTACGGCGCGGCCCTGTACGGCAAGGCCAAGGCAGGCGCGCACGCCCGCAGCACCGTGCTGACCCAGCTGGAGCTGGAGCATTTCAGCCAGAAGGTCAACACCGTGCAGTGTCAGGGGTGCGGCAACCACTGCCAGCTGACCGTCAACGTTTTTGCCGATGGCAAGCGCTTTATCTCCGGCAACCGGTGCGACAAGCCCGTGACCGGCAAGGCCAACAACGAGGACCTGGACCTCTACGCCTACAAGCTCAAGCTGCTGGACGGCTACCGCAAGGCAGCAGCCCCTGCGAACAGCCGCGGCAAGATCGGCATCCCGCTCTGCCTGAATATGTACGAGCTTTTGCCGTTCTGGCACACGCTGTTCAGCCGCCTCGGCTTTGAGGTCGTCGTCAGCCCCTTCTCCAACCGCAAGCTGTACCAGAGCGGTCAGGCGACGATCCCCAGCGACACGGCCTGCTTCCCGGCCAAGCTGAGCCACGGCCACATTCACTGGCTGTGTGAGCAGGGCGTGGACGCGATCTTCTACCCCTGCATGAGCTACAACTTGGACGAGCACCTGGGCGACAACCATTATAACTGCCCCGTCGTGGCCTACTATCCCGAGGTGCTCGAGGGCAACTGCCCCGAGCTGAAGGCAACGAAGTTCATCTACGATTACTTCAACCTGGAGCGCCGCAAGGACTTTTACGGCAAGTTTGCCCAGGCGCTGGACAAGTACTTCCCCGGCCTGAACAAAAAGGATGTGCATGCCGCCATCGATGCCGCCTATGACGAGTACCACCGCCACATGCAGCAGCTGCGCGACAAGGGCACCGAGATCATTGCGCAGGCCCGCAGGGAAGGCCGCCGCATCATTGTGCTGGCGGGCCGCCCCTACCACGTTGACCCTGAGGTCAACCACGGTATTGACCAGCTCATCATCCGGCAGGGCGCTGCCGTCATCAGCGAGGACTCCGTCAGCTGGCACGAGCAGAAGTTCCAGACCTCCGTCCTGAACCAGTGGACCTACCACAGCCGCCTGTACGCCGCCGCGAAATACTGCACCGAGAACCCCGACATGGACCTTGTGCAGCTCGTCTCCTTCGGCTGCGGCCTGGACGCCGTCACCACCGACGAGACCCGCGAGATTCTGCAGGCGGGCAGCAAGCTGTACACCCAGCTGAAGATCGACGAGATCACAAATCTGGGCGCGGTGAACATAAGACTGCGCAGTTTGTTTGCGGCGCTGGAAGAACGCAAAGAGGACAAAAAGTAAGAGGCAATTCCATGGAATACATGACCCCCAACTTTACCAAGGACATGGTAAAGACCCATAAAATTCTCATTCCGAACATGGCCGTGACTCAGTTTCGGCTCATGCAGGCGGCACTGGCCAGCGAGGGCTACCAGACCGAGGTGCTCGGCAACTGCGGCAGCGAGGTCGCGCAGCTGGGCCTGAAATACGTCCACAACGACACCTGCTACCCGGCGCTGCTCGTCATCGGGCAGTTTCTCGACGCGCTGAACAGCGGCAAATACGATTTGGACCACACCGCGCTGCTCATCACCCAGACCGGCGGCGGCTGCCGTGCGTCCAACTACATCAAGCTGCTGCGCAAGGCGCTCGTCAAGGCGGGCTACGGCAATATTCCCGTAGCATCGCTGAACTTCTCCGGTCTGGAAAAGGGCAGCGGTCTGCCGCTGACCGTGCCGCTGCTGCGCAAGGTCATTGCGTCGATCTTTTACGGCGATATGCTGGTCGCCCTGCGCAGCCAGACCCACGCCTACGAGAACCACAGGGGCGACGCCGACGCCATGACCGAGAAGTGGATCTCTACGATACAGGGCTGGATCCGCGACGACAAGAACTACTCCGCCCATGACATGAAGCGCCGGTTCTACGACATTGCCGCCGACTACGCGACCATTCCCATCACCCGCGTGCCGAAGGTCAAGGTCGGCGTCGTCGGCGAGATTTATGTCAAATACTCGCCGCTGGGCAACAATGATCTGGAAAAATTTCTGGAAAGCCAGGACTGCGAGGTCAACCTGCCCGGCCTGATGGGCTTTGTGGAGTACTGCGTGGCCAACTACAAGCTGGACATCGACCTGTACGGCGGCAACAAGCTTGTGGCGGGCGGCGCGGACGCGTTCTTGAGCTGGCTGGACGGCATCGGCTGCGCCAGCTATGACGCCATGCGCAAGTACGGCTTCTACGCGCCCGGCTCGTTCCGCGAGCTGATGAAAAAGCCTGAGGGCATCATCTCTCTGGGTGCCAAGATGGGCGAGGGCTGGCTGCTGACCGCCGAGATGATCGAGCTGG
>ERZ773208.1228-NODE-1228-length-21161-cov-3.931962_pt1 | contig 21161 bp, 13 predicted proteins | sample MGYA00581006_ERZ773208 | MGnify/ENA primary metagenome ERZ773208 (study PRJEB29015, sample SAMEA2737793) | human gut metagenome | biome: human gut; feature: human-associated habitat; material: faeces | place: China | collected 2012 ... | reverse complement strand
ACGAACCAGCACTCTACCGGCGAAAGCACCACGTGCCTCACCATCGAGCACATACTTATAAAGTTCGTTGCTGGTACAATGACCCACCTGATGATCGATGAGCGTATTGTTATCAACCACCTGGTTCTTGTCGGCAATCACACAACCATTGCAGAAGCACTCAGCTCCCTCGCCCTTGAATACGAGGTCGAGGCGGTTGCGGGTGATACCATTATGAAGGGTGATGACGTTATGGTTTACACGGCTGTTAGCCTGCTGCTCGATATAAACGTTGCTGACACGACGGTTCTTGTAATGAGTCTCCTCCAGACAATAGAGGTCGAGACTGGCATTCTCGCCTACGAATGCCTCGATAACCTGGGTTGCGAGGAAGTTCTTGTCATCGGCTGCATGGTCGCAGAAGAGGAACTTAGCCTCAGCACCCTGTTCCATGACGATGAGAACACGGCGGTTTACCATCAAATCTACATCCGAACGGAGAATATTGATGACCTGAATGGTTCGCTCTACCTTTACATTCTTTGGAACATAAATCAGCAAGCCATCCTGTGCCAGGAATGTATTCAATGCGGTGATGCCATCTTCGTCGGTTTTGGCAATCTTAGCGTAGTATTTCCCGATGAATTCAGGATTTTCTGCAGCAATCTTGTTCAAAGAGTCCACGATTACGCCCTCCGGAAGCTCTACTTTAGGCAATGCTTTGTTATAAAAAGCATCGTTTACAACGAAGTAGAGCGAAGTGCTCAGGTTAGGCACATCGCAGCGGAAAGCTTCGTATGGATCTACCGGAATTTCCAGACGGTTCAAGTTCAAGCCATAATCTGGCTCGAAGATGGCGCTCATATCTGTGTACTTGTATCTTTCTACCTTTCGGGAAGGGAAGCCCAAGCGACGGAAGTTCTCAAACGCAGCATCGCGCACCGCATTGAGCACCTCAGCACTGTTCTTCTTGATTATTCTCGAAGAAGACTGATACAAGTCTAAATATTGTTTTTCTGAAAGCATAGCCATCCTCCTAATTATTTCTCATCTACTTCTGCCTTGATCCAGTCGTAGCCACGAGCCTCAATCTCCTTGGCAAGTTCAGGACCGGCAGTCTTCACGATTCTACCCTTATAGAGTACGTGAACCACACTTGGCTTAATCATATCGAGCAGACGCTCGTAGTGAGTGATGACGATGGCAGATGTCTTGTCGGTATGCATCTTGTTCACACCGTCAGCCACGATACGCATCGCATCCACGTCGAGACCAGAGTCGGTTTCATCGAGGATAGAGAGCTTTGGCTCCAGCATAGCCATCTGGAAAATCTCGTTGCGCTTCTTCTCACCACCCGAGAAACCTTCGTTTACTGAACGGCGAGCCAACTTGCTGTCCAATTCTACCAACTCGCGCTTCTCACGCATCAGCTTCATGAATTCACTTGTGTTCAATGGTTCCAAACCCTGATACTCACGCTTGGCATTGATAGCCGCACGCATGAAGTTGGTCATGGATACACCAGGAATCTCCACCGGATACTGGAAAGAGAGGAACAATCCCTCACGGGCACGGTCCTCTGGCTTCATATCCAGGAGGTTCTTGCCGTTGAAGATTGCCTCACCCTCGGTTACTGTATAGAGAGGGTTACCTGTGAGCACAGCGCTCAAGGTTGACTTACCGGAACCGTTAGGTCCCATGATTGCATGTATCTCACCGTCGTTGATAGTCAGGTTGATACCTTTCAATATTTCTTTGCCTGCAATAGTAGCATGCAGATTCTTTACCTCTAACATATTATTACTTAAAAAATGCGTTCAAAATATTGGAACATAACTCTTCAAAGAAAGATGGTGACTTCTCCCAGCCCCATTGCACAAACAACGAAGGAGGGTCTAGTACCCAAAATGAGCACTCACCTGGTCGTATGACCTTACCCTTCATCTGCGGAACATAACTCGATGTCTGCATAATGGACTTGGTCAATGTTGGGTCAGACTCATCAACATGACAATATCGACCACAACGAAGATACACATTTTGCTCTTGCTTGCATTTCGCAACAAAAGATGCAACGATGGAATCTTGCTGTGCCGTCAAGCCATTTTTTTGATGATTGAAAAGGTCTTGAGCCGTTAAGTTCAAGCTATCAACTAACAATAACATCAACAACATTCTTTTCATAACCACCTCTCTTTCTTATTATTCTTAGCCAACGGTTCCTTCGAGTGAAACACTCAGGAGTTTCTGTGCCTCTACGGCAAACTCCATAGGCAACTTGTTGAGCACATCCTTGGCATAACCGTTTACGATCAAGCCGACAGCCTCCTCGGTAGGAATGCCTCGCTGATTGCAATAGAAGAGCTGGTCTTCTGAAATCTTCGAGGTAGTTGCCTCATGCTCGAACACGGCTGTGTCGTTATGGGCATCCATGTATGGGAAGGTATGCGCTCCACAATCGCTGCCCAGCAACAAAGAGTCGCAGGAACTGTAGTTGCGTGCATTGTCGGCATTGGATGTGGCACGAACCAGACCACGATAGGAGTTCTGGCTATGACCTGCCGAGATACCTTTAGAGATGATGGTACTCTTGGTGTTCTTACCCATGTGAATCATCTTGGTACCGGTATCGGCCTCCTGATAGTTGTTGGTAACAGCCACACTGTAGAACTCAGCTACAGAGTTGTCGCCACGCAAGATGCAGGAAGGATACTTCCATGTAATAGCCGAACCGGTCTCTACCTGAGTCCAGCTCAACTTAGAGTTCACACCACGCAAGTCGCCTCGCTTGGTTACCAGGTTCAGCACACCACCCTTACCATGCTCATCACCAGGATACCAGTTCTGAACGGTAGAGTATTTCACCTCAGCATTATCCTTGACGATAATCTCTACGATAGCCGCATGGAGCTGGTTCTCATCACGCATTGGCGCTGTACATCCCTCCAGGTAAGAAACGTAAGCATCATCATCAGCGATAATCAATGTACGCTCAAACTGACCGGTGTTACGGGCATTGATGCGGAAGTAACTGCTCAACTCCATCGGACAGCGGACGCCCTTAGGAATATAAACGAATGAGCCATCACTGAAAACACAACTGTTCAAAGCTGCATAAAAGTTATCACGATAAGGAACTACGGTTCCCAGATACTCTCTTACCAAATCAGGATGCTCCTTCACTGCCTCGCCGATACTGCAGAAGATGACGCCCTTCTCACGGAGTTTCTCCTTGAAAGTAGTCTTTACCGACACAGAGTCCATGATGGCATCTACGGCGGTACCGCTCAAAGCCAGACGCTCCTCCAGAGGAATACCAAGTTTATCGAATGTCTTCTCCAGCTCAGGATCAATCTCCTTATTCTTCGGCTTCTTTGCCAAAGGGTCGGCATAGTATGAAATCTCCTGGTAGTCAATAGGTGGCACGTGAACGTGTCCCCACTTTGGCTCCTTGAGCGTCTTCCAGTAATTGTAGGCTTTCAGACGAAATTCGAGCATCCAGTCTGGCTCTCCCTTCTTCTGCGAGATCAGGCGCACAACATCCTCGTTGAGACCCTTTTCTATGATTTCAGTATGTACATCGGTGGTAAAACCATACTCGTATTTCTGGTCTATCACATCCTTGACAACCTGATTCTGTTCTTTCTCTATTTCTGCCATTGTTATTTAGAATAACCTTTCGTTATTTTAACCCTAAATAGGGATAAGCCGCTGAGGACTCATCCCTACCTTATTATATATATGATAGAACGAAAAACAAATGAATTCTTCACTTTTCGTTCTTCACTCTTCACTTTATTAAAGCTTCTGCTCTACCTCGATCTCTGTGTAGATCTCGATAACGTCGCCCTCCTGGATATCGTTGTAGTTGACGAGGCTCAAACCGCATTCCATACCGGTAACCACCTCCTTGACATCGTCCTTGTAACGCTTCAAGGCACCGATTTCAGCAGTACGTATCACGATACCGTCACGGATGACGCGAGCCTTATCCTTAGCGTGTACCTTACCCTCGGTAACGAGACCACCGGCAATAGTACCCACCTTAGAAATCTTGAAGGTCTGCTTAACCTCAACCTGACCGGTAACGATTTCCTTCTTCACCTTGTCGAGCATACCAACCATCGCACTCTTGATATCATCGATAGCATCGTAGATGATAGAGTATGTGTTGATTTCAACACCCTCACGGTCGGCAGCCTTACGAGCATCGGCAGATGGACGAACCTGGAAACCAACGATGACTGCATCTGAAGCAGATGCCAGCATCACGTCGTTCTCTGAAATCTGACCCACAGCCTTGTTGACTACGTTCACCTGAACCTTCTCGGTAGAAAGCTTGATGAATGAGTCGCTCAAAGCCTCAACAGAACCGTCGGTATCACCCTTCACGATGACGTTCAACTCGTGGAACTCACCACGTGCGATACGGTGAGAAATATCACCCAAGGTCAAGCGCTTCTGAGTACGCAAGCCCTGCTCACGCTGCAGCTGCTCACGCTTGTTGGCGATTTCGCGAGCCTCCTGCTCTGTCTCGATTACGTGGAACTGGTCACCTGCAGTAGGCGCACCATTCAAACCGAGGATGATAGCTGGCTCTGCAGGAGCTGCTGACTTAATGTTGGCATTACGCTCATTGAACATCGCCTTAACACGACCCCAAGAAGTACCAGCGAGAACAATATCACCTACCTTCAAGGTACCATTGGCAACCAATACGGTAGAAACATATCCACGACCCTTGTCGAGAGAAGACTCGATGATGGTACCTGTTGCACGACGGTTAGGGTTAGCCTTCAAGTCGAGCATGTCAGCCTCGAGGAGCACCTTGTCGAGCAAATCGTGAACACCGATACCCTTCTTGGCACTGATTTCCTGGCACTGATACTTACCACCCCACTCCTCAACGAGCAGGTTCATGTTAGCCAAGTCCTCACGGATACGGTCTGGGTTAGCACCTGGCTTATCAATCTTGTTGATTGCGAATACCATTGGTACACCGGCAGCCTGCGCATGAGCGATAGCCTCCTTGGTAGTTGGCATCACAGAGTCATCGGCTGCGATGATGATGATGGCGATATCGGTAGCCTGGGCACCACGGGCACGCATGGCGGTAAACGCCTCGTGACCTGGAGTATCAAGGAAGGTTACCTTGCGACCGCTTTTCAGGGTCACACTGTAGGCACCGATATGCTGGGTAATACCACCCGCCTCACCGGCAATCACATTGGTATTGCGGATATAGTCGAGCAAAGAGGTCTTACCATGGTCTACGTGACCCATGACGGTTACGATTGGAGCACGTGGAACCAAGTCGTTCTCATCATCCACTTCCTCGCTCACGGCCTCCTGAACCTCGGCACTCACGTATTCGGTCTTGAAACCGAACTCCTCAGCTACCATGTTGATGGTCTCTGCATCCAGGCGCTGATTGATAGATACCATGATACCTACACCCATCAAGGTAGAGATAACCTGAGTAACGCTGATATCCATCATCGTAGCCAACTCGCTAACGGTAACGAACTCAGTAAGTTTCAGGGTCTTGCTTTCCTTCTGCTCCTGACGAGCCTGATCCTGCAACTTCTCCTGAACAGCCTCACGCTTCTCCTTACGGTACTTAGCACCCTTCTTGTTCTGACTCTTGCTGGTCAAACGTGCAAGAGTCTCCTTAACCTGGCGTGCTACAGCCTCGTCATCAACCTCGATCTGACGCTGGTTGCCGCGGTTGTTGTTATTGCCGCGATTATTATTGTTATTATTTCTGTTGCGGTTTTTGTTCTTCTTGTTATTACCGCCGTTGTTGCCATTACCTCCGCCATTATTCTTAGCTTCGGCATTGATGTCAACACGTTCTTTGTTGATACGAACACGCTTTTTGCGCTCATTGTGCTGTTGAGCCATTTTCTCCTCACGTTCCTTGCGGCGCTCCTCCTTGGTTTTCTTCTTAGGACGAGTGCTCTGGTTGAGAGAAGACAAATCTATCTTGCCCAACACCTTAGGCTCATTAGCAGTAAACTTCTTCTCACTCTTGAGAGTAAACACGCTGTTGTCTGCTGCGCCAGCAGAATGCTGTGCAGTTTCATTCTTAGCATGATGATGCTCTTTCTTTCCCTGAGGAGCATTCTGCTTATTCATCTGAGCGTTTGACTGCTGTGATTTCTGATGATTTTCCTGTTTCATTTGCTGTTTATGCTGAGAAGCCTGTTGTGGCTTCTGTTCCTTCTTTTGCTCAGCCTTAGGAGCGTCTTTCTTCTGCTCAGGACTGACGGCAGCAGTCTCAGGCTTTTCCGCAACAGACTCTGCAGCAGGCTTCTTACCGATATTGTCCAAGTCAATCTTTCCCAGCGGCTTATACTGCTGCTGTCCATTAGACTCCAACAAGCTTTCAGCGCGATTGTCCTTCTGCTCTGGCGCACGCTTCTTATCTTTTGCTTTTTTGGTAAAGAGTTTCTCAGCCTGATCACGAACCTCTCTGTCCTGACTGAAGGCATCATTCAATGCCTTGTATTGCTGGTCGGTGAGTTTGAAGCTCGGTTCTGCCTTGACATCTCCCAGGTCTTTTCTTTTCTCTAGGAATTCAACTGCCGTCTGAAGTCCTATATTTAATTCACGTAGTGCTTTATTTAATCTGATGCTCATAAATTATTTATTCTCCTATTTTTAAAGTTAGATTCCCTGCAAGCACTCGCTGGCAAGGGAATTATTGTTCGAATTCGGCGCGCAACACGCTGAGTACATGATCAACGGTCTCCTCTTCGAGGTCGGCCTTCTCAATCAGCAAGTTGCGAGGTGCATTGAGTACCTGCTTGGCAGTATCAAGACCGATGCCCTTGATAGCATCGATAACCCACTGGTCAATCTCATCAGAGAACTCATCCAAGTAGATATCCTCATCGGCCTCATTCTCGTCTACCTCACGGAATACGTCGATGGTATATTCTGTAAGCATAGAAGCCAGTTTGATGTTCATACCGCCACGGCCGATAGCCAAACTAACTTCCTCAGGCTGCAAGTAAACCTCTGCTTTCTTGTTCTCATCATCAACATTGATTGAAGAAACCTTGGCTGGAGCCAACGCACGCTGAATGAAGAGTTTGGTATTGCTTGAGTAGTTGATGACATCGAGATTCTCGTTGCAAAGTTCGCGAACGATACCGTGAACGCGGCTACCCTTAACACCTACACATGCACCAACCGGGTCGATACGCTCATCGAATGTTTCAACAGCAATCTTAGCACGCTCTCCCGGAAGACGGGCGATACGGCGGATTGCAATCAGACCGTCTGCAATCTCAGGAACCTCAGCCTCCAACAGGCGCTGCAGGAAGATTGGAGCAGTACGGCTCAAGATAATCTTTGGATTATTGTTCTCGTTGTCTACACGAAGGATGACCGCACGAACAGTCTCACCCTTGCGGTAAGTATCACCAGGAATCTGCTCAGTCTTAGGCAACATGAGCTCGTTGTTCTCATCATCTACAATCAGAACCTCGCGCTTCCAAACCTGATAAACCTCACCAGAGATAACCTGACCTACGCGATCCTTATATTTGTTGTAGAGTGAATCATGCTCCAACTCAAGAATCTTGGAAGCCAAAGTCTGACGAAGAGTCAAGATGGCACGACGACCAAACTTATTGAAGTCAACCGTCTCACTTACATCCTCACCAACCTCGTAATCCGGCTCAATCTTACGAGCCTCAGAAAGTGTAATTTCCTTATTTTCATCTTCAACTTCGCCATCAGCAACAACTATACGGTTGCGATAAATTTCGAAGTCACCCTTGTCAGGGTTCACGATGACATCAAAGTTTTCGTCACTACCAAAAATCTTGGCAAGTACATTACGGAAGCTCTCCTCCAATACACTTACCAATGTAGTACGGTCGATATTCTTTGTTTCTTTAAACTCGCGGAATGTATCAATCATACTCGCTGTCAATTCTTGCTCTTTTTTAGCCATAACTTAATTGAAACTAATTATGTATTTTGTATATTTTACTTTATCCATCTGGTAAACGTGATCAACCTCCTGCTTAACCGGACGTTTTTTACCTTCAACCTTTACCTTTTCTTCAACGCCAACTGTGAAGTCATTTCCTTCAACAGCTTTCAAGATACCCTTCACCTTCTTGCCGTCGGCATCAAGCACCTCTACCTCCTTGCCAATGAAATTGATATACTGCTGCGGAACTTTGAACGGTTGACCCAAGCCTGCAGAGCCAACTTCGAGCTCATAGTCTTCCTCGTCACGGTTCAAATGATCCTCAATATACTTACTCAAGGCAACACAATCCTCAATCCATACTCCATCGGCATGGTCAATCTCAACAACGATTCTATCGTCGGGACTGATTTCAATGCTTACCAAGAAATATTCCTTATCTTGGAGCCATTCTTCAACTAATTTTTTTACGACGTTTTTATCAATCATATATACCTTATTAAAATAAAATGAGGAACTCTTGTGAGCCCCTCATTCCACTGAACGTTGCAAAATTACAAATATTTTTGTGATTAGCCAAAAAAAATGCAACTTTTTATTCGCAACGTGCACATTTTTAATCGATTGTGCACGTTTTTGTACTTATTTCTTCACAGGATGCAGTATTTTTTCGTATTCTGATGGAGAATTCAGCAATTTTACTGCTTCCTTAATCTGCTTGTCATAACGCATGGAATTCTGGATGGCACCGCGCTGGAAATAATAGGCAGAAACGATGTCATTTTCCAACAGATGCTTGATGTAATCCTTGTTATAATCCAGATCCTTTGCCACATTATGGCTCAGTTTTTTCTTCAAAGCCTCAAACTCTGCCTTGGCATCATCGTAGTAGCCTTCAAACTTAGCGAGCTTTTCCAAGTCCTTGAGATACTTTTCTGTTTCACGGTCGTACTGGAAGTTAGCCTTCAACACGCGTGTCTTGAATTCATCATAATCGGCATCGGTCAGCGAGAATTCCTTCGCAGGAGCAATAGCAGGATGCTTGGCGATATAATCAACCTCATAATTAAGCATCACCTCATTACTGTCGCGGGCACCAGCCAGATAGAAGGCGATGTTTGGCAAAGAATCAGGCTTTACTTCTACATCCGGCTTCACGCCACCTCCATCTCTCACTTCTCTGCCACCTGCGGTATAGAACACCTTGGTAAGAGAGTCGGGAACATGCTCCACATAACCACCCTTATCGTGCTTATAGTTGAGTGCCTGAACGCATCGACCGCTAGGAATGAAATATTTAGCAGTAGTGAGTTTCACCTGTCCGTTATAAGGCAAATCCATGGTAGTCTGCACCAATCCCTTTCCATACGTGCGCGTACCTAATATTACAGCACGGTCATAATCCTGCAGACTGCCGCTCATGATTTCACTGGCACTGGCAGAATTCTCGTTCACCAATACTACCATCGGCATAACGGAATCTATCGGTTCAACCGTGGTCTTATAAACATGATTAGAACGCTGCAACTTTCCCTTCATCTCCAAGACTGTCTTACCTTTAGGCAAGAACATATTGATGATGCTGACCGCTTCGGTAACAGAACCACCACCATTATTACGCAGATCGAAGACAAGACTCTTGGCTCCTTGCTTTCTCAAATCGATGAAAGCACGACGCACTTCCTTGGCAGACTGCTCGGTAAAGGAATTGAAGTTGATGTAACCGATGCTACCCTTCAACATGCCATAATAAGGCAAGAACGGCAACTGGATGGTACGGCGTGTTACCTTCACCTTCATCGTCTTGCCTGTACTTGGACGCTTAACTTTCAGCATGAAAGAAGAACCCGGGTCACCACGAAGATGATCGCTGACATAGCTCACCTCCTTATTGGTCATATCCTCATCATCAATACTCAGGATGATGTCACCCTTCTTCAGTCCCACTTCTGCAGCAGGCATATTCTCGTAAGGCTCGCTGATACAGACGCGCTGCAACTGGAAATTGTAGCGTATCACCGCACCTACACCCGCATACTTGCCGGTGAGCAGGTTCTTGAGTTCCTTCATCTTCTGCTCAGGATAATAGGTAGTATAAGGGTCGAGACTACGCAACATGGCATTGATACCATTTCCGACCACAACTTCAGCATCGAGCGTATCAACATACATCAAATCGAGATTCTTGTAGATGGCATTGAATATTTCCATATTCTTTGCGGCTTTGAAGTCATGATCTTTGTCAACCTGGGCAAAAGTAGGAACTGCCAGGAGCACCATAAGCAAGGAGAACAGTATTCTTTTCATTGTTACCTTATTTAATTGTATATGATTCAACTTATTGGTTATTTCCTCCCCCTCTTCACGGCATTCGCCCTCGGGAGAAGATTTCGACCACAAAAGTACTCATTTCTTTGCGAAAAACACCATAAAATAGGCAAAAAGTGGCACAAAGATAAGAAAAAATACACTTTTTTAGGGAAAAAGCGAAAAAAGTCAGCAAAAAATTTGGCAGAATGAAGAAAAGTTAGTACTTTTGCACACGCAAATAAGGAACGTCATGTTCTTTACAGAAAAAACGCTTCAATAGCTCAGTTGGTTAGAGCACCTGACTGTTAATCAGGGGGTCGTTGGTTCAAGCCCATCTTGAAGCGCAAGAGAGTTTCAGGTTAGCCTCGTAACTCATCTTCTTTCATAGCAAATTGCTTCAATAGCTCAGTTGGTTAGAGCACCTGACTGTTAATCAGGGGGTCGTTGGTTCAAGCCCATCTTGAAGCGCAGAAAAGAGTCACAAGTTTTACTTGTGACTCTTTTTATTTATCCCTACATGATCCACACTTTACATTCTCCATTCCCATATACAAATACAATATCCGGCAATAATTAGAGAAAGTACTATTAAAAAAAGGCACATTCCTATGCGGAATGTGCCTTTATATATAATAATGTGTCTAATACGCAGATTATTCTACATCATTGTTGTGATCCAAAGAGTCGTTGAACTCCTCAGGAGCCTGCTCATCATTACGATGCTCGTAACGACGTGGCTGACGAGCTGGACGCTCACCACGACCTTCATGACGATCATCACGACGACCGCGACGTTCACCGCGCTCAGGACGTGGACGACGCTCACGCTCTACATAACCCTCTGGCTTCTCCATCAATACACGATGAGAAAGTTTGTACTTGCCAGTCTTAGGATCAATCTCCATCAACTTCACCTTGATTTTGTCGCCTTCCTTGATGCCAGCCTCTTCAACTGTCTCAAGACGCTTCCAATCAATCTCAGAAATGTGGAGCAAACCATCCTTACCAGGGAGAATCTCTACGAAGCAACCGTAAGGCATGATAGAACGGACAGTACCCTCGTAAACCTCACCAACCTCAGGAACAGCTACGATAGCCTTAATCTTAGCCAAAGCTGCATCGATAGAATCCTTGTTAGGAGCAGATACCTGGACGTGACCCTTACCATCAGTCTCCTCGATAGTGATTGTCGCACCAGTATCCTCCTGCATCTGCTGGATAATCTTACCACCAGGGCCGATAACAGCACCGATGAACTCCTTAGGGATATCGAATGCTACGATACGTGGAACCTGTGGCTTCATCTCAGCACGTGGCTCAGAGATTGTCTCCATCATGCAGTTGAGGATGTGCTCACGACCAGCCTTAGCCTGCATCAAAGCCTCCTCAAGAATCTCGAAGCTCAAACCATCACACTTGATATCCATCTGTGTAGCGGTCAAACCATCGCAGGTACCAGTGGTCTTGAAGTCCATATCACCCAAGTGGTCCTCATCACCGAGGATATCACTGAGGATAGCGTACTTGTCCTCACCTGGGTTCTTGATAAGACCCATAGCGATACCAGAAACTGGCTTCTTCATAGGAACACCTGCATCCATCAGGGCGAGAGTACCGGCACAAACAGTAGCCATAGAAGAAGAACCGTTAGACTCCAAGATCTGGCTTACCAAACGTACTGTGTAAGGGAAGTCTGCAGGAATCTGGCCCTTCAAACCACGCCATGCCAAGTGACCGTGACCAATCTCACGACGGCCTACGCCGCGCTGAGCCTTAGCCTCACCTGTAGAGAATGGAGGGAAGTTATAGTGAAGGAGGAAGCGCTGGTAGCTCTTCTCGAGCACACCGTCGATAAGCTTCTCATCCATCTTTGTACCAAGAGTACATGTAGAGAGAGACATAGTCTCACCACGCTGGAAGATAGCGCTTCCGTGAGGCATTGGGAGTGGAGATACCTCGCACCAAATAGGGCGGATTTCTGTAGTAGCACGGCCATCAAGGCGCAAGCCCTCGTCGAGGATGCAACGGCGCATAGCATCGCGCATTACGTCATCATAGTAACGGGTAGCCTCAGCGTGCTTCTCCTCCAAGTCTTCCTCAGAAAGATCGGTATGAGCAGCGTCATACTTCTCGAGGAAATCAGCCAAAACCTTATCGAAAGCATCCTGACGTGCATGCTTCTCCAAAGCCTGATGATTGATATCATAAGCTGGCTTGTAAAGCTCAGACTTAATCTGCTCACGGAGTTCCTCATCGTTGATCTCGTGGTCATACTCACGCTTCACGTCAGTACCCTTCTCCTTAGCCAACTCATACTGGAGTTCGCACATAGGCTTGATAGCCTCGGCAGCCACCTTGAGGGCGCCAATGAGATCCTGCTCAGAAACTTCCTTCATCTCACCTTCTACCATCATGATATTGTCCTTGGTAGCACCAACCATGATATCCATGTCTGCCTCTTCCATCTGCTGGAATGTAGGATTTACAACATACTCACCATTGATACGAGCTACACGAACCTCAGAGATATAGTACTCGAAAGGAATATCTGAACAAGCCATGGCAGCTGAAGCAGCGAAACCTGCGAGGGCATCTGGCTGGTCAACACCATCGGCTGAGAGCAACATTACCTGTACGTAAACTTCTGCATGGTAGTTAGAAGGGAAAAGTGGACGCAAAGCACGATCCACAAGACGAGAGGTAAGGATTTCCTCATCGCTGGCTTTGCCTTCGCGCTTGGTGAAACCACCAGGGAAACGACCTGCAGCACTATACTGCTCACGATAATCTACTTGCAAAGGCATAAAATCTGTACCCGGAACTGCATCCTTTGCTGCACAAACAGTTGCGAGAAGCACTGTGTTACCCATGCGGAGAACCGCAGCACCATCAGCCTGTTTTGCAACTTTTCCGGTCTCAATTGTGATGGTTCTTCCATCAGGCAACTGAACACTTTTTGTAATTACGTTCATCTAAATTAAAAAACTTATTGTTTTGTCTAACATCTAAAATATCTAAAACGCTGCAAAGATACCTCTTTAATTATTAATAAACAAATAAATCAGCAATTATTTTCCACTTTTTTAAATAATTTATCTATAGAAGGTGCATTATTCGCAATTTTATTACTATCTTTGCACTCGATAATTTTGCAAAATAATAAAATTCATGAAGATAACTAGACTCTTTTCAGTGGCAGCGATTATGGTAGCTGCACTGGCTTTGACTTCTTGTAACAACAAGAAATTCCACATCAACGGCAATATCACAGAGGCTCAGGACTCTATGCTCTATCTGGAGAACATCAGCCTGAACGGTCCTGTGAAAATCGACTCTGTGAAACTGGGCGAGGATGGTGCCTTTGCCTTCGACGAGGCTGCCATGGACTCTGTTACCCCAGAGTTCTACCGCTTACGCATCGCCAATCAAACCATCAATCTTTCCATCGATTCTACAGAAACCGTCAAGGTAAAGGCGGCTTATCCGCAGATGAGCTTCAAATACGAAGTGGAAGGTTCTGAAAACTGCAACAAGATCAAGGAGTTGTCTCTTAAGCAGATGACTCTCCAGAGCAATATCAACGGGCTCGTGAAAGATCCTAACATCGGCAACGATTCTATCGAATCCATCGTAGGCCGCATGCTCCAGGCTTACAAACAGGACATCAAGACCAACTACATCTTCAAGGAGCCAATGAAGGCATACGCTTACTATGCGCTCTTCCAAACGGTACAGTTGGGCAATGTGAATACACTTATCTTCAACCCTCGCAACAACAAAGACGACGTGAAGGTATTTGCTGCTGTAGCAACCAGTTGGGATACCTACTATCCTGGCGCTGAGCGTGGCAAGAACCTCCACAATATCGCCATCGAGGGAATGAAGGACATCCGCATCATCGAGAACCAGATGGCACAGCAGCAGATTGAGGCCAGCAAGGTGAGCGTAAACGGATGCATCGAACTTGCACTTCAGGACAACAAGGGACAGGTACGCCGTCTCTCCGACCTCAAGGGCAAGGTGGTACTGCTCGACTTCCATCTCTTCGCCAGCAAAGAGAGCACCAAGCGCATCATGATGTTGCGTGAACTCTACAACAAGTATCATGCTGCCGGACTGGAGATTTATCAGGTATCAGTAGACCCTGACGAGCACTTCTGGAAGACCTCTACCGCTGCCATCCCTTGGATTTGCGTACGCGATGAAGATGGCATTCAGGGCAAGAGTCTGGCTCTCTACAATGTCCAGAGCATTCCTACCTTCTTCCTGATTGACCGCACCAACACCCTGCAGGCACGTGATGCACAGATTAAGGACATAGAGGCAGCCATCAAGAACCTTCTTTAAGATAACCAAGAGTTAGAAGTTTGGAGAGAACAGTTTCGGCTTTTCATCTTCCAGCTTCTAACTCTTATTCTTTAACGTCAGTTCTGTATCTGCTTTCAAGATAACATAGATGGCAATATCAGAATACAAACCATACAAGGAACTTAAGAACAAAAAACGATAAACTTTTAAACCCTAAAAAATGAATAAGAAATTTTTAGCAATGGCAGCCTTGGCACTTATCACAACAGGAGCGCAGGCTAAAGTAAAGTTGCCACACATCTTGGGTGACAACATGATTTTACAGCAAAACACAGAGGCTAGCCTCTGGGGATGGGACAAACCAGGAACCACAGTAGAGGTAACCACCTCATGGTCTGGGCAGAAATATTCTGCCAAGACCGGAAAGGATGGCAAATGGGCTATCAAAGTACAAACCCCGAAGGCGAGCTACACCCCACTCTCCATCACTTTCGATGATGGCGAAAAGACCACTCTCAACAATGTGCTGGCAGGAGAAGTATGGGTTTGTGCAGGTCAGAGCAACATGGAGATGCCTGTAAAAGGATTCGGCAACTGCCCTGTAGAAGGTTACAACAAGGCGGTGCTCGAAGCAAACCAGTACAAAGGCGTACATTACGTAAAGATTCCTAGCGTAATGAGCAGTAAGCCGTTAGATGATGCCAACTGCGAATGGAAGGAGGTTAACCCGGAAACCGTAGGCGATGCATCTGCTACAGGATACTTCTTTGCACAGGTTATAAACAAGACTCTTGATATTCCGGTAGGTCTGGTCATGGCAAACAAGGGTGGAAGCCGTGTAGAAAGCTGGCTCGACCGCGACTACCTGAAGAAGAACACCAAGGAAGATCTCGACTCTGCAAAGATGACCAAGAGCCCTAAGTTTAAGTGGGATTTCCTCTACCCTCTTCTCTGGGGTAACGGAACTTTCCACCCTATCCTCAACTATAGCGTAAAGGGTATTCTCTTCTATCAGGGATGTTCGAACGTGGGCGACCCGGACGGCCAGTATACCAAACGTCTTGCCGACCTCGTTGCCCAGTGGCGCAGAGACTTCAAGCAGGGCGAACTGCCATTCTATTTCGTACAGATTGCACCTTATCATAATGGCGACGTAAATGGCGATTGGGGACCTAAGCTCCGTGAACAGCAGTTCAATGCAGCCAAGGTGATTCCAAACAGCGGCATCGTCTGTACCGAAGACCTGGTTTACCCATACGAGGTTGAGCAGATTCATCCATGTCAGAAACAGCCTGTAGGCGAACGTCTTGCACTCCAGGCACTCAGCAAGACCTATGGCATGAAGGGACTCTTCAGCGAGAGCATGACCTTCAAGGAGATGAAGATTGTTGGGGACACCGTGAAAGTTCACTTCGACAATACCTACGGAGCCTACAACCGCTTTGAAGGTATCGAAGGTTTCGAAGTTGCAGGCGAGGATAAGGTATTCCATAAGGCTACAGCCAAGCACTTCTGGCAGGAAGGCAACGATCCTTGGAATGAGTGCGTCATCGTAACCAGTCCTGAGGTAAAGAAACCAGTAGCCCTTCGCTACTGTTTCCGCAACTTCCAGCTCGGCAATATGGCAAATGCAGGCAACCTGCCTCTCTTCCCATTCCGTACAGATAATTGGTAAATATCAGATAACCAGCGGCCGATCTTTGTTCAGCAGTCAAAGACCGGCCGCTTTTCAATTATAACATGAAGATAAATTCTTTTCCATTAAACATCAATCATTATACATTAATCATAATATGAGTCACGTATTAGATAAGTTTCAGTTTTGCCCGGTTTGCGGCTCTAATCATTTCGAAATCAACAACATCAAGAGCAAGAAGTGTAAGGACTGCGGATTCTCTTATTACCTCAATCCAAGCAGTGCTACGGTAGCTCTCATACTCAACAGTAAGGAAGAGCTCCTGGCAGTAAGGCGCAAGAAAGACCCAGCCAAGGGGGCACTCGATTTGCCAGGCGGTTTTGTTGACATGGATGAAACAGGTGAAGAAGGTATGGCAAGAGAGGTAAAAGAGGAAACCGGACTGGATGCAACTGAGGTTAAGTATCAGTTCAGCTACCCAAATCTCTACCTTTACTCAGGTTTCATGGTTCATACCCTCGATATGTTCTATGAAGTGAAGGTGAAAGACGACACTCATATAGAAGCAATGGACGATGCAGAAGAATCATTCTGGATACCATTGAGCAGACTCAATCCTGATGAGTTTGCATTCGATTCCATACGCAAGGGGCTCCATCGTTATTTGGAAACAAAATTGGGGTAAAAAGGGTTCAATACAGCCAAATATGGCTCCCAAACATTAAAAAAACCAAAAAAAACACCATATAATAAGGTATAAGCAAAAAGTTTACTTACTTTTGCCAACCGAAAAAAATTGTGTATAAGCTTATGCAAGAGAATTTAGTAATCGTCGAGAGCCCTGCGAAGGCTAAAAAGATCGAAGAGTTTTTAGGTAAGGACTATAAGGTTATGTCTTCTTACGGTCATATCCGTGACCTGAAGAAGAAGGAACTTAGTATAAACGAGAAAACCATGGAACCTGATTATGAGATTCCAGAGGAAAAGAAAAAACTCGTTACAGAATTGAAAACGAATGCGAAGAAAGCCAAGAAAATCTGGTTAGCATCCGATGAGGACCGCGAGGGAGAAGCCATCAGCTGGCACCTTTGCGAAGTACTGGGATTGGATGAGGAGAAGACAAACCGTATTGTCTTCCACGAGATTACCAAACAGGCTATTCTTGACGCAATCAAGAACCCACGCCATCTGGACATGAACCTGGTGAATGCCCAGCAGGCTCGTCGTGTACTCGACCGACTGGTAGGTTTCAAGCTTTCTCCTATCTTGTGGAGAAAGGTTAAGCCAGCCCTTTCTGCAGGTCGTGTACAGAGTGTTGCTGTCCGTCTGATAGTAGAACGTGAGCGTGAAATCCAGAAGTTCCAGAGTGTTCCATACTATCGCGTTACCGCTATTTTCGCCCTGATCAGCGACAGCGGCAATGCAACAGAGGTAAAGGCAGAACTGGACCAGCGTTTCAATACCCACGAAGAGGTTGAAGCTTTCCTTGAGAAGTGTAAAGACGCTAAGTTTATGGTTGAATCTGTAACCAAGAAGCCTTTAAAGCGTTCTCCTGCACCACCTTTCACTACTTCTACTCTGCAACAGGAGGCAGCACGCAAGCTTGGTTTCACCGTTGTACAGACCATGATGATAGCCCAGAAACTTTACGAAAGCGGACGCATCACTTACATGCGAACCGATAGCGTAAACCTCTCTACGCTCTGTTCCAACGCCAGCAAAGATGAGATTATCAGAGAATATGGCAAGGAATACAGCCAGACTCGTGCCTACCACACCAGTTCAAAGGGTGCACAGGAAGCGCACGAGGCTATCCGTCCTACATATATGAATGAACCAACCATCGAAGGAACCGCTCAGGAGAAGCGCCTTTACGAACTCATTTGGAAGCGTACCATCGCATCTCAGATGGCTGACGCACAACTCGAAAAGACAACCATCAACATCAATATCGGCAACACAAGCGAAAAGTTTGTTGCTACTGGCGAGGTTGTTTCATTCGATGGTTTCCTCAAGGTTTATCTTGAGTCAACCGACGATGAAGAGCATGCTGAGGATTCTTCCCACATTCTTCCTGCCCTGAAAGAAGGCGATGAATTGCAGCGCAGAGAAATCCTTGCTACAGAGAAGTATTCTCTGGCTCCTGCAAGATACACCGAGGCCAGTCTGGTGAAGAAACTGGAAGATCTCGGCATCGGCCGTCCATCTACTTATGCTCCAACCATCAGTACCATCCAGCAGCGTCAATACGTGGTAAAGGGTGACAAGACGGGTGAAGAGCGCACATTTACCATAGATTCTCTGAAGGGCATCAAGATAACCCAGAAGTTGAAGAAAGAGATGGCAGGATCTGAAAAGGGCAAACTTCTGCCTACTGATATCGGCATCGTAGTAAACGATTTCCTGATGGAGAACTTCCCGAACATCATGAACTACAACTTTACGGCAGACGTAGAGAAGAAGTTTGATGATATTGCAGAAGGAAAGACCGAATGGACCAACTGGATGAAGGATTTCGACAAGGGCTTTGAGCCTGAAGTGAAGGAAGTCCTGGAAGCCCGCAACCAGCACAAAGCCGGCGAGCGCAATCTCGGAAATGATCCAAAGACAGGAAAGCCAGTATTCGTCAAGATTGGCCGTTTTGGACCAGTGGTACAGATTGGTTCTGCTGAGGATAAGGACAAGCCTCAGTTTGCCCAGTTGCCATCAGACAAGAGCATAGAAACCATCACCCTGGAAGAGGCTTTGGAACTCTTCAAGCTGCCAAGAGAACTCGGTGATTATGAAGGAATTACTGTAACAGTTGGCTCTGGTCGCTACGGCCCTTACATCCTCCATAACCGCAAGTATGTTTCTATTCCAAAGGAGGATGATCCGCTGACCATCACACTGGACAGAGCCATCGAACTGATCAAGGAAAAGCGCGAAGCCGAAGAGAAGCGTCATCTCAAAGTCTTCGATGAGGACGATAAGATGGAAATTCTCAATGGCAAGTATGGTCCATACATTGCTTACGACGGCAAGAATTACCGCATTCCAAAGGCAAAACATGAGAGTGCAGAGGAGCTTACATACGAGGAGTGTATGGAAATTATCAAAGCTGCTCCAGAACCAAAGGCTAGAGGCAGAAAGAAATCATAAACATGCCTCATTGACATAGAAACAGAAGAAAATGAAGTCAATCATCATCATAGGATACATGGGCGCCGGCAAGACAACGGTCGGCAAAGCCCTCGCCAAAGACCTTGGCGTTATGTTCTACGATCTCGACTGGTATATCGAGAGCCGAATGCGCAAGACCGTTAAACAGATCTTCGACGAAGTTGGAGAAGAGGGATTTCGCAAGATAGAGCACAATATGCTACACGAAGTGGCAGAGTTTGAAAATGTAGTGGTAAGTTGCGGAGGAGGAACACCATGTTTCTTCGATAATATGGACTACATGAACCAACTTGGCGAAACGTTTTACCTGAAGGCATCTCCAGAAACCCTTCACGCTCATCTGAAGATGGGCAAAGGCGTACGCCCTCTGCTGCTCAACAAAACACCGGAAGAGGTAGACAGGTTTATCCATGAGCAGCTGAAACTTCGAGAGCCTTACTACGAGAAGGCAAAACACATCATCGATATCAACGTGATGGACAATTATGATAAAATCAACGCTATTGTTCAGCAGATCAGAGACCTGCTGAACATATAGCCGTATCTAATAAAGTAATATATAATAAAGGTAACAAACAAAACTGATTTCCAGCAAGCAAGATTAGAAAATGAAGAAATGGACTATTGAAGACTCGAAGGAGCTCTACAACATCTGTGGTTGGGGTACTTCTTACTTTGGCATCAACGACAAGGGTGATGTCTATGTAACTCCATGCAAGGACAACACACAGATAGACCTGCGCGACATCATGGACGAGTTGGCATTACGCGACATCAACGCTCCCGTACTGCTCCGTTTCCCAGACATCCTCGACAACCGCATCGAGAAGACAGCCAGCTGTTTTCAAAAGGCAAAGGAAGAGTATGGATACAAGGGAGAAAACTTTGTCATCTATCCTATTAAGGTGAACCAGATGCAGCCGGTCGTTGAGGAGATTATCTCTCACGGCAAGAAGTTCAACCTCGGACTGGAGGCTGGCTCTAAGCCTGAACTCCACGCCGTCATCGCCGTACAGGCACAGAGCGACTCGCTCATCATCTGTAACGGCTACAAGGACGAGAGCTACATCGAACTTGCCTTGCTGGCTCAGAAGATGGGCAAGCGCATCTTTATCGTAGTAGAAAAGCTCAATGAGCTGGATATCATCGAAAAGGTAGCGAAAAAGCTCAACGTAAAGCCAAACATCGGTATCCGCATCAAACTAGCTTCTTCAGGCTCAGGCAAATGGGCTGAAAGCGGCGGCGATGCATCTAAGTTCGGCTTGACCAGCGCAGAACTGCTCACAGCCCTCAAGAAGATAGACGAGATGGGATTCCACGACTGTCTGCGCCTTATCCACTTCCATATCGGAAGTCAGATTACCAAGATTCGCCGCATTCAGACTGCTCTCCGTGAGGCAGCCCAGTTTTATATTAGCCTCCACAAGATGGGCTACAATGTAGATTTCGTAGATTGCGGCGGCGGACTCGGTGTAGATTACGACGGCACCCGCTCTTCAAGCAGCGAGAGCTCTGTAAACTACTCTATCCAGGAGTATGTAAACGACTGTGTCTATACATTCGTAGATGCAGCCAACAAGAACAATATCGAGCACCCTAACCTCATCACCGAGAGCGGCCGTTCGCTCTCTGCCCATCATTCTGTCCTGGTCATCGATGTCTTGGAAACCGCTTCCCTGCCAGAAATGCCTGAGGAGTTTGAGGCGAAGGAGACCGACCACCAGCTGGTGAAGGATCTTTATGAAATATGGGACAACCTGAATCCTCGCAAATGCTGGAAGCCAAGCAAGCGCCAAGAAGTACAACAGCGCAGAAGCA
>ERZ773208.1222-NODE-1222-length-21237-cov-4.610566_pt1 | contig 21237 bp, 15 predicted proteins | sample MGYA00581006_ERZ773208 | MGnify/ENA primary metagenome ERZ773208 (study PRJEB29015, sample SAMEA2737793) | human gut metagenome | biome: human gut; feature: human-associated habitat; material: faeces | place: China | collected 2012 ... | reverse complement strand
GGGAAACAGGAACAGGTCGGCGCGGCAATACCACGCCCGGATGATCTCCCGGTCATAGCAGGGCGCCAGAAAGAATACCTTGTCGCAGAGCGCCAGCTCCTCGGCGTAGGCCCGGATGGCGTCGCCGTCGGTGCCCTTGCCCACGAACACCATGCGGAAGTCCCGGCCCTCGTCCTTCAGCTGCTTCAGGGCGTCCAGAATGATCCGCAGACCCTTGTACCACATCATGCGGCCCACGAACAGCAGCAGCGGCACGCCCTCCGGCAGGTCAAGACCCTCGCCCACGGCGCGGATCTTCTCCTCCGGCAGCCGTCCGGCGGGGAAGTCCACGCCGTTGGGCATGACGATATACTCCCCCTGATAGCCCAGCGAGCGGAGGTTCTCTCCCGCGCCGTGGCTGACCGTCCACACCTCGTCACAGGCGGAGATGTTCTCCACCAGCAGCTTGATGGAGGCCTCCTGCAACCGCTTGCTGTGGATGGCGTTGGCGATGTCGATATCGAATTTGGTGTGATAGGTGAACAACAGCGGCACATGCAGCCGCTGCCGCAGCATCCGGGCCAGCACCGTGGAGGTGACAGGACAGTGGCTGTGGATCAGGTCAATGTGACGGCCCTCCACCTGCTCCATCAGCTCCGGAGACAGGGGGAAGCCCGCCCGGTAGCCCACCAGCTTCGTCATGTCGATGCTGGGATAGCGCAGCACCGGGAAGGGATAGGCGCTGTCGTCGGCATCGGGGTAATAGGGCGTCACCACCGTGGCGTCGCCGTAGCCCTTTTGGATGACGGTGGCGTAGTTGGTGACGGCGTTGGCCACGCCGTCGATCACCGGCGGGAAGGAATCGTTGATGAGACAAATACTGCGTTTTTCGGCCATAGAAGCGGCTCCTTTCCGATGTTATTGTCAAGTGGCTCTATTATAATCGATTCCCGCTTCCGGTGCAACCGTCGGGACAGGTTTCTTTTCGATTGTATCCCCGGCGGAAAACTGGTATAATGGGGAAAAATAAGAAAAGGGAGGCGGGAGAATGGCAGACCTGAACACCAATGTGCGCTACATCAAGGGTATCGGCGAGACACGAGCCAAGGCGCTGGAAAAGCTGGGCGTCCGTACTTTGCGGGATCTGATCGGCTTCTTTCCCCGCCGCTATGAGGACCGCAGCGTCATCTATCCCATTGCGGAGCTTCCTGTGGGGGAGACGGCCTGCTGCCGGGCCATGATCGCCGCCGTCCCCACCAGCCGCCGCATCCCCGGCGGACGCACGGTGGTGAAGGTGCGGGCGGTGGACGAAACCGGCACGCTGGACGTGACCTTTTTCAATCAGGCGTACCGCCAGAGCCTTCGCCCCGGCGACAGCTTCGTGTTCTGCGGCAAGGTGGAGGGCAACCTCCTGCGCCGCCAGATGGTGAATCCCCTAATGGAGCCGGACGGGCAGCACCAGCTGACGGGCCGTATCATGCCGGTGTATCCGCTGACCAGGGGCGTCAGCCAGCTGCTGCTGCAAAAGGCGGTGCGGCAGGGGCTGGACGCGTGCCGGGAACTGCTGCCGGACGTGCTGCCGGATGCAGTGCGCATGACCCATCAGCTGTGTTATGTCAACTATGCCTATGAGAACATCCACTTTCCCGCCAGCTTCGAGGCACTGGCCCAGGCTCACCGGCGGCTGGTGTTCGAGGAGCTGTTTCTTGTCACCTGCGGGCTGCATTTGCTGCGCTCCCGGCGGGTGGACGTGGCGGGCCCGATGTGCCGTGCCGCCGACATGCAGCCCTTCTATGACGCGCTGCCCTTCCCACTGACGGACGCCCAGCGCCGCGCCATCGGCGACGCAGTGGGGGACATGACCTCCTCGCGGCCCATGAACCGGCTGTGTCAGGGCGACGTGGGCAGCGGCAAGACCATGGTGGCCGCCGCCTGCGTGTGGTTTGCGGCCCAGAGCGGCTGGCAGTCGGCGCTGATGGCGCCCACGGAGATTCTGGCCCGGCAGCATTATGAGAATCTGTCGCCGCTGCTGGAGCAGTTCGGTATCTCCTGCGCGCTGCTGACCGGCTCCACGAAAGTGAAAGAGCGCCGCGCCATTCTGGAGGGATTGGCCGACGGCAGCATCGGCCTTTGCATCGGCACCCACGCCCTGCTGACGGAGGATGTACAGTACCAAAGGCTGGGCCTGGTGGTCACCGACGAGCAGCACCGCTTCGGCGTGGCTCAGCGGTCGGCACTGGGACAGAAGGCGGAGAATCCCCATATGCTGGTGCTGTCCGCCACCCCCATTCCCCGGACGCTGGCGCTGATCATCTACGGCGATCTGGATGTGTCCGTCATTGACCAACTGCCGCCGGGACGGCAGAGGGTGGACACCTTCGCCGTGGACGAGCGGTATCGGGCGCGGCTGAACGGCTTCATCCGCAAGCAGGTGGAGGAGGGGCATCAGGTGTTCATCGTCTGCCCGCTGGTGGGCGACGGCGACGAGCTGCCCGACGAGCGCAAGGCCGTGACGGCCTATGCAAAGACCTTGCAGGAGGAGACCTTCCCCGACCTGAGGATCGCGGTACTTCACGGCAAGATGAAGCCCAAGGAGAAGGAGGCCGTCATGGCCGCTTTCGCCGGCGGCGAGGCGGACATTCTGGTGTCCACCACCGTGGTGGAGGTGGGCGTGGACGTGCCCAACGCCACGCTGATGGTGGTGGAAAACGCCGAGCGCTTCGGCCTGAGCCAGCTGCACCAGCTGCGGGGCCGTGTGGGCCGGGGCAAAGCGAAAAGCTACTGCGTGCTGGTGTCGCAAGGCGGCGGCGAGGAGACAAAGCGCCGCCTGAAGGCCCTGACGGACACCAACGACGGCTTCAAGATCGCGGAGGAGGACTTGAAGCTCCGGGGCCCCGGCGATTTCTTCGGCCAGCGGCAGCACGGCCTGCCCATGCTGCAAATTGCCGACCTCAACTGCGACATGCTTTTGCTATCCGAGGCCCAGACCGCCGCACGGGAGCTGCTGGCCGGTGACGACCAGCTGACCGCACCGGAGCACCGGCGGCTAAAGCAGCGCATCGACGAGCTGTTTGCGCTGAACGCGGAGAGCTTAAATTAAGTTTCCTTATTTTACTATTCCCCACATAAAAAAGAGACACCGGCGGTGTCTCTTTTTGCGTTATTCCTCCGGGTTCCACAGCGCCACCGCCTCTTCCGTAAACGGGGCGTTCTGCAGATCCAGCAGCTTGGTGGTCAGCAGCCGGGAGAAGTTGGTCATCACCGCCGTGGACAGCACAAAGCTGTTGACGTCCGCCGCATCGGCGCTCTCTGCCGCCAGCAGCCGGGCCGCCATGCTCTCCACCATGGAGACGAAGACACGGGCGGAATCGGTGTACTGATCCACAAAGGCCTCGTAGGTCTTTTTCACCTCGTCCTCCGTCAGGCCGTTGGGCAGGATCTTCTGGATCTCCGACATGGTCAGGCTCTGCTTCAAGGCGCAGATCATGATCAGGTAGGCGATGTGGATGCGGTTATACTTTTTCTTCTCCGGCGCAGGCATCAGCTTCATGCGGACATAGTTGTTGATGGCGCTGGTGGTGATGATCTGCTCCTCCTTCTCCTTTTTGGGCAAAAAGGGCAGATACCGGCTCAGCAGCGTCAGCACCTGATCCATATAAAGGCCCAGCGTGGGGATCTGCTCCCATGTGGGCAGGCGGTAGTGCTGCAAATAGTGGCTCCACCGGCGAAGCTTTCCGGCCACCAGCCGGGAATCGTAAATCTCCTGCATCGTTCTTTTCTCTCTCCCGCGTGTGTATTTGTCGGAATTATAGCATATACTGCGGAAAATGACAAGTCAAATCGCCGGACGCTATTGACATGTCCCGAAAACTCTATATAATAATATCATTCATTAGATATAAGAGAGGTATCTATCATGTCCTTTGTGATCTCTACCGATACATCCGCCAATCTGCCCACCGCCGAGCTGCAATGGCACCAGCTGTATCTGCTGCCGTTCTCCTATATTGTCAACGAGGTCGAGCACCAGTGCCTTGACCTGTCCGCCTTTGACGGCGACGCCTACTATGAAAAGCTGCGGCACACGCCTGCCAGCACCTCCATGATCTCCATGGATCAGTACCGCCAGCTGTGGGAGCCGCTGCTGGAGGAGGGCCACGACATTCTCCACGTGGGCATGTCCTCCGGCATCAGCGGCGCGTACCAGTCGGCGGTGATGGCCGCCCGTGAGCTGCGCGAAGAGTATCCCCAGCGGCGGCTGGTGGTGTTCGACACCCGCGCCGCTTCGCTGGGCGAGGGCATTCAGGTGCTTCACGCCGCCACATGCCGCGAGGCGGGCTATACACTGGACGAGACGGTGCGTGAGCTGGCGGAGCTGCGTCCCCGTATCCGCCAGATCTTCACCGTGGACGACCTGATGCACCTGCGCCGGGGCGGCCGGGTGTCCGGCGTCGCCGCCGCCGTAGGCACAGCCCTGCGGATCAAGCCGCTGCTGAAGGGCGACGAGGCGGGCCGCATCGTGGTGTTCGGCAAGGTGCAGGGCCGCAAGCGCTCCGTCCGTGCGCTGGCGGACAACTTCGCCGCCAACGCCGAGCTGCTGGGCCGCTGGCCCATCGGCATCGCCCACGCCGGATGCCGGGACGAGGCGCTGGCGCTGGCCGCCATGCTGAAGGAGTCTGACCCCAAGGCCCGTATCATCCTCGTGGACTATGAGCCTGTCACCGGCAGCCACGTAGGCCCCGGTGCGCTGGCCATGTTCTATGTGGCGAAGGAGCCGTGGTCTTCGGCTATTTGCTGAATACTTTCCGTTCTTTCCCGACGGACTTTGTGCGTCCTGCCCATAGACACAGTGTTGGAGATAAGCCTATAATGGCAGTAGACTTTTGAAAAGGAGAAAACACCGTATGATGCTTCGCGCCTGTTGTGATAGCTGTCTGTCCATGTGTTGCATGGGCACGCTTTGCTGTGCGCTGGAAGGTCATACGTTTTCCCGCCGCGTCAAATAGGCGCGGAAGGTGTGTTGATTCACGCAGAGGGTGTATGAGCTTTCATACACCCTCTGCTTTTTTCTACATGTCATACATTGAACAAGATTTGAGGAAAAGAAAGGAACGATATCATGGCTATTTATCATTCTGTGTCGCAGCTTGTGGGCAATACCCCGCTGCTGAGCGTAGATAACTATGTCCGTCAGCGTCAGCTGCCCGCCACCATTCTGGCGAAGCTGGAGCGCTTCAACCCCGCCGGCAGCGCCAAGGATCGTATCGCGCTGGAAATGCTGGATCAGGCGGAGGCCACCGGCGCTTTGCAGCCCGGCGGCACCGTGATCGAGCCTACCTCCGGCAACACCGGCATCGGTCTGGCAGCCATGGCTGTGGCGCGGGGTTACCGGGTGATCCTCACCATGCCCGCTTCCATGAGCGCCGAGCGCCGGGCCATGCTGAAGGCCTACGGCGCGGAGCTGGTGCTGGTGGAGACCGGCGGCATGGCCGGTGCCGTGACAAAGGCGGAGGAGCTGGCCACGTCCATTCCCGGCAGCTTCATCCCCAGCCAGTTCGATAACCCCGCCAACCCCGCCGCCCACTACAAGACCACTGGCCCGGAGATCTGGCGGGACGCCGAGGGTCACGTGGACATTTTCGTGGCCGGTGCCGGCACCGGCGGCACCATCAGCGGCGTGGGCCGCTACCTGAAGGAGCAGAACCCCAGCATCCGCATCGTGGCGGTGGAGCCCGCCTCCTCTCCCCTGCTGAGTCAGGGCCACGCAGGCCCTCACGGCTTACAGGGCATCGGGGCCAACTTCGTCCCCGGCAACTATGACAGCTCCGTGGTGGATGAGATCGTCACCGTCACCGACGAGGACGCTTACCGCACCGGCCGTCTGCTAGCCCGTACCGAGGGCGTTATGGCCGGTATCACCTCCGGTGCCGCTCTGTGGGCTGCCGACGAACTGGCCCGCCGCCCAGAAAACAAGGGCAAGACCATCGTGGCGCTGCTGCCCGACGATGGCAACCGTTACCTGTCCACACCCCTTTGGTCGGAGGAATAACCGTGTACGAGGAATATATCTGCAACGCGGCCCGCACAATGGCCGAAACCATGAAAAACGCTGACATTCCCATGTACGGCAGCCGCCTGCGCCTGCCTGACCGCAAGGCTATCATCACACTGCTGAAGGAAATGCGTCAGCTGATGTTCCCCGCCTATTTCGGCGACCCCGCACTGATGACGCTGGCGGCGGCGGACTACGCCGCGCTGCTGCTGGAGCGGATCGAAACCAGTCTCTCCCAGCAGATTGCGCTGGCGCTGCCCCTGGAAGACGAGGGCCGCGCACCCCAGATCGCCCGCGAGGTGGTGGAGCAGCTGCCCCGCATCCAGCAGCTTCTGCTGACGGATATTGACGCCATTTTTGACGGCGACCCCGCCGCCCAGAACCGGGAGGAGATCGTGCTGGCCTATCCCGGCCTGTTCGCCATCTTCGCCTATCGGGTCAGCCACGAACTGTACCTGCGCCACGTGCCCACCATCCCCCGCATGATGACGGAGTACGCCCACAGCCGCACCGGTATCGACATTCATCCCGGCGCGCAGATCGGCAGCTATTTCTTCATCGACCACGGCACCGGCATTGTGGTAGGCGAGACCACCGTTATCGGCGACCATGTGAAGCTGTATCAGGGCGTGACGCTGGGCGCACTCAGTCCCCGCGGCGGTCGCGCTCACAGCAGCGGCAAACGCCACCCCTCCGTGGGCGACGGCGCCACCATCTACTCCGGCGCGTCCATCTTCGGCGGCGAGACGGTCATCGGCGAAAACGCCGTGGTGGGCGGCAACGCCTTCCTCACCGAATCCGTGGCGGACAACGCCCGCGTGGTGATCCGTCCTCCGGAAACCTTTATTCATAATTTGTAAATAATCATTCTGTAATAAAAAATCGGTGCAAACATGCCGTATTTCCGGTTTTTTCGCGCGATGCGGTGATATGGAATAATCATTCATTATTTCTCAGAAACACCAGCAAAGTGCAGTCACCGCTTCTAAGGCAGCACTGTGCTTCACCGAAAAACAAAGAGCGGAGAGGAACCTTCCCTCTCCGCTTTTTGCGATTCACATTGGTGCAATATTGCTTACTTGCCGAAGTAGCGGTTCAGCAGACCCTCGAAGGCCTTGCCGTGGCGGGCCTCGTCGCGGGCCATTTCATGGACGGTGTCATGGATGGCGTCCAGATTGTACTGCTTGGCCAGCTTGGCCAGCTCGAACTTACCGGCAGTAGCACCGTTCTCGGCGTCCACGCGCATCTGCAGATTCTTCTTGGTGCTGTCGGTGATGACCTCGCCCAGCAGCTCGGCGAACTTGGCGGCGTGCTCGGCTTCTTCCAGACCTGCCTTCTCCCAGTACAGGCCAATCTCGGGATAGCCCTCACGATGAGCCACACGGGCCATGGCCAGATACATACCCACCTCGGAGCACTCGCCCTCGAAGTTGGCGCGCAGACCGTCGATGATCTCCTTGCGGACTTCCTCGGGCACGTTGTCGCCGAACACCTTGCCGACGCCTACCACATGCTCGGCAGCCCAGGACTTCTCCTCGGCCTGCAGGGTGAACTTCTCACCGGAAACATGGCACACCGGGCACTCAGCGGGGGGAACATCACCTTCATGAACATAACCGCAAACAGGGCAGACCCACTTCTTCATAACTTTTTACCTCCATTGTCGTAATTAAATATTTGTTTTGTTCTTATTTTGACGCTGCTCTTGTCCAAAAAGCAGCCATTGTCAACTGATTTTCTCTTTCGCCAGGCACTGATTGCACCGACCGTAGAATGTAACGCTGTAGCTCTCCTGCCGTCCCACCTGAGCCAGATCCGGGGCGTCCACCGGAATGGGCGGCAGGTCGATGACCGCGCCGCAGCCGCGGCAGATAAAGTGTCCGTGAGGGGCGACGTTACCGTCGTAGCGATCCTCGCCATCCACACAGCCGATAACCTGCACCGCACCCTCGCTGCGGAAGCGGGCCAGATTACGGTACACCGTGGCCAGCGACAAATCGGGGATCTGTGGCTTCAGCTGGGTGTACACCCATTCCGCCGAGGGATGGCACGTGGTGGAGCGCAGGCACTTCAAAATTGCCTCTCGCTTAGGACTGTATCTTGTGGCTGTCTCCATTGGCATTCCCCCTTTTTTAATCGCTAACAATTATCGTTTGCATTAGTATAATACCACACCCTTTTGGATTTGTAAAGAGTTTTTTTGAAATTTTTCAGAAAAATTTTCCGCCGCCTTTTATTCTCTCCGCCACGTCCGGAAAATATGTAAAAAAGACCGGTACGGCCGTACCGGTCTTTTTTCATCATATAAGCTTACTCAGCCTCAGCCAGAGCTTTCGCCTCAGCGATGGCCTTCTCCTGAGCCGCAGCGGGGCAATCCTCGTAGCGGACAAAGTTGAAGGTGAAGGTACCGCGGGACTGGGTCATGGAGCGCAGGTCGATGGCGTAGCTCATCATCTCGGCCATGGGCACCTCGGCCTCCAGAACGGTCTCACCATCGCCGGTGGGGTTCATGCCCATCACGCGGCCGCGGCGCTTGTTCAGGTCGCCCATCACATCGCCCACATAGCTGTCGGGAATGGTGACCTTCAGCTCGCCGATGGGCTCCATCAGCACGGGCTTGGCCTCGGGCAGAGCGGCTTTGAACGCCAGATTGGCGGCCAGCTTGAAGGCGATTTCGGAGGAGTCCACCGGGTGGTAGGAGCCATCCACCAGAGTGGCCTTCAGGAACACCACAGGATAGCCGGCCAGCACGCCGTGCAGGCAGCTCTCGCGCAGGCCCTTTTCCACGGCGGGGAAGTAGTTCTTGGGCACGGAGCCGCCGAACACGTTCTCTTCAAAGATCATATCCTCCTGCTCGCTCTGGGGCTCGAAGATGATATGAACATCACCGAACTGGCCGCTGCCGCCGGTCTGCTTCTTATAGCGGCCCTGCTTGCGGACGGTGCTGCGGATCTTCTCACGGTAAGCGACGCGGGGGGTGCTCAGCTCGGAATCCACGCCAAAGCGGGACTTCAGCTTGCTGCACAGCACGTCGATCTGGATATCGCCGGCACCGGAGATAACGGTCTGGTGGGTCTCGGCGTTGTTGGTGACGGAGAAGGTGGGATCCTCCTCGTTCAGCTTGTTCAGGCCGGTGCCCAGCTTTTCGATCTCCTGCTTGGTCTTGGGGGAGATAGCGCGCTCATAGCAGGCGGGAGCAAAGGCCAGAGGCGCGAACTTGACGTAGGTCTTGGGCTCGCACAGGGTGTCGCCGGTCTTGACCTTGTCCATCTTGCCGATGGCACCGATATCGCCGCAGCAGATCTCCTTGGTCTCCTCGCTCTTCTTGCCCTTCATGGTGTACAGACGGCCCAGCTTTTCGGTGTTGCCAGTGGTCATGTTGTACAGGGACATATCGCCGGTGACCTTGCCGCGGATGACCTTGATCATGGAGTACTTGCCGTACTGGTCGGAGATGGTCTTGAACACGAAAGCGGCGGTGGTGCCGTTGGGATCGTAAGCGACCTCGATGGCGTTGCCGTCGTCGTCCTCGGCAGCCTCGGCGGGCATGTCGGTGGCCACGGGAACCAGATCCACGATGGTCTGCATCAGCATGTCAACGCCTATACCGGTGACGGCGGAGCCGCACAGCACGGGGCAGACAGTACCCTCGCGGACGCCGATTTTCAGGCCCTTGGCCATATCCTCGGCGGACAGCTCCATGGTCTCGAAGAACTTCTCCATCAGCTCCTCGTCGGCGCCGGCGGCGGCTTCCATCAGCTCGGAGCGCAGGGCCTCCACCTCGTCGGCCATGTCGGCGGGGATGGCGCACTCGCCCTTGGCGTCGTAAGCCTTGTTGTGCAGCAGGTCAACGATCACGGTGACGGCCTTGTTGGCGTCAGCCTTGGTGGCAACGATGGGTGCGATGGCGGTGCCGAACTTGCCCTTGACAGCCTCGATGCAGCTGGCGTAGTCGGCGTTGGCCTCCTCCACGCGGTTGATGAACATCATGCGGGGCTTCTTGCCCAGCATCTTCCAGGTACGCTCCATACCGACGGACAGGCCGTCCTTGGCGTTGCCCACGATGACGGAGCACTCGGCGGCGCGGATGGCGCACACGGCCTCACCGGCGAAATCGAAGTTGCCGGGGGCGTCCATCACGTTGATCTTCTTACCCTTATACATGACGGGAGCAAAGGCCAGAGAGATAGAGATCTGGCGCTTGATCTCCTCGGCGTCGTAGTCACAGGTGGTGTTGCCGTCAGCGGTCTTGCCCAGACGGTCAATACCCTTGGTCATGTACAGCATCTGCTCCACCAGAGAGGTCTTGCCGGAGCCGCCGTGGCCCAACAGGGCAATATTGCGAATGTCGTTTGCAGTCATAATGGTGTGTTCTCCCTTCAATTTGATCCAGCGCACGGGCGCTGCCGCGCGCAATACGCTCAACATGACGATTATAGCTCACTTTTGCAAGTCTGACAACCTTTATTTTTAATATTTGTAGGAAAAATCCCCTGTCTTACGGGAGATTTCGTCAACTTATACAACAAGCTTTCCCTTTTTCTGGTCAGGTCGACCAGAGTCGAAAAGCCACGGCGGAAAATCCGCCGTGGCCTTCTCGTTTTATAAACCTTAGTAGTGCTTCACCAGTCCGCTCAGCAGCAGCGTCGGCAGCAGCCACAGCGCCAGAAAGCCCAGCATGTACAGCGGCGACAGCGTGCCGTAGCTGCCCACGGAGGTCAGGTAATAGGTCAGCAGCAAACCCACCACCGCACCCAGATAGCACAGCCACGTTCCCGTCCGGGTGGCACTGCGCAGGCGGCGGGAGCCGATGGCAGCCTCGGCCAATGGCATCAGCCCCTCCCGGTAGATCACGGCGTTGGGGGCCTCGCCCCGCTGCTCCATGGCGTCGGACAGGGCCAGCCGGGCGGAGACATTGGGATAGACCGGCTTGCAGTCCAGTCCGAACTTCCGCTTCAGAAGTCCCGGCGTCACATTGCCGCTGCGCACCGCCAGCACAGGCCGCATGCCCGCCCGGTGCAGTGCCCGCAGCGCCCAGTCCACATTGCGGGAGGGCTGGTACTTGATGACGAAGATGGCGCCCAGCACGCCGTCGATCGCCAGAAACACACCGGTTTGCAGCTTCAGGTCGTGGGGCAGCGTCACCTTCTGCTTGCGCATGAAATACGCGCTGCCCATGGCGACGGTCTCGCCCCGGATCATGCCGGTCACGCCGCCCTCCTCGCAGAAGCGCAGGTCATCCACACGGGCGGAGAACCCGCCCTCCGCCGCCAATTGCTGGCGAAACAGGGGCGACAGCTGGCTGTGCGCCGCCTGCGCCATTCCGGCGGCGTAGGAGAGCATCTTGATACGCTCCTCGCCATAGACCTTGTAGCCGTTGAACGCCACCGTGCCGGTGGGGAACAGGTCGTTCTCCGTCACCAGCAGCTGGCGGCTGCGGCTCAGAGGCAGCGCCCCGGCATAGCCCGCCAGCGCGCTGCCGCCCCGTGTGAGACGGTGCTGTAAGCGGTGCAACGGCAGCGCCGCCGTCAGCGGCAGCGACAGGGGCAGCGACACCGTCAGGTGGGCCGACCAGACCCGTAGGAAGCTCTCCATGCCCTGCCCGGACAGGCACACCACGGCGGAAAGCACCGTGGCGGCGCTCAGCAGCAGCGGCGTCAGATACCACTGCCAGCGACAGGCGGGATCGGGCTTGTCCGTCATGCGGTAAAAGCCCTCCAGCCGTCCCTTCTGCTTGCAGATACCCATGTCCAGCTGGGACGCCACATAGGGCGGCTCGCCGCCCACATTGGCCAGCTGGAACGCCTCGCGCCGTGTCTCGGAGCGCAGCAGCAGCGCCCACTGCTCCATCCACATCAGCAGCGCCGTGGTGGCGGCAAATGGCATGTGGCCGTCCTGGGTAATAGCGGCGGACACGATGCCGTCAAACGCCACCGCAAAGACCAGCAGCAGCGCACCGAAGGCGCTGGTGACATGGCCCTTTTTCAGCTCCTGAAAGGCGTATTTCCACACGTCCATCGCGAAGATGGCCGCCAGCATCATCACGCCTACCGGCAGATGGCCCCGCAGCATGGCGCTCTCCTGCCACGCGGCAGGCATATAGCCCAGCCCGTCCAGCACCGCCAGCGCGATCAGCGCGGCCACGGGAAAGCTCAATATGGTCAGCGACCGGTTCAGGTGCTTGGCCCGGCGCTTTTCCGCCCGGAACGCCTCGTCGCTGTCCGGTTCCGGCGCAAGCGGCTCCGGCTCCGGTTCCGGGCGCTCCGGCTCCGTCCACAGCTGCTCGGTATCGTGCCGCCGGGGCTTTTTCCGGGCATGGAGGCGGGCCGTCAGCTCACGCAGCCGCTCCCGCAGAGTAAGCGGCTCCTCCAAGATCCCGTCGTCATTCTCCGCCAGTACCGCATCCACCGTGTCGTACATGACGTTTTTCAGCGACACCCGATCCGGCGGCAGCTCCTCCTCCGGCTCCGGTGCAGGCGGCACGTAGGGCTTCGGCGGCTGGCCGGTGCGGATCACCGGAAGCTCCGTGGTGTCGCCCTTTTCCGCCTTTTTGCGGCGCTCCCGCTTCTTCTCCCGCTTTTCCGTTTTGGGCAGGCGGGTGGTGATTTTCTCTTCCTGCTCCGGTTCAGGTTCGGGGGCAGATTCCGGTTCCGGAACGGGTTCGGGTTCCGGTTCCGGGACAGGTGTGGGCGCAGGCTCCTCGATTGGGGCAGGCTGACGCCCACCCTTGCCGTATTCGGCCAGGATGGATTCCAGCGTAAACGCCTCGTCCTCAGGGACGGCGGGGGTATGCAGTTGTTCCTCGTCTTGCCTGCGCATGGATATCCTTTTTCTCAGCTCCGCTGGCGCACCGCCTCATACAGCAGGATAGCCGCTGCGGCGGAGGCGTTCAGGGAGGAGATCTGTCCTTTCATGGGGATGCTGACCAGAAAATCGCAGTTTTCCGCCACAAGGCGGGTCATGCCGTCGCCCTCGGAGCCGATGACGATGGCGGCAGGGCCTTTCAGGTCGGCGTTATACAGGGTGGTGTTGCCGTCGGCGGCGGTGCCGAACACCCAGACGCCCTGCTTTTTCAGGTCTTTCAGCAGCGAGGGGATGTTGGCCACCCGCGCCACCGGCATATAGCTGACCGCACCGGCGGAGGTCTTTGCCACGATGGCAGTCAGTCCCGCGCTGCGGCGCTTGGGGATGATGACGCCGTGGGCCCCGGCGCACTCGGCGGTACGGAGGATGGCGCCCAAATTGTGGGGATCGGAGATCTCGTCGCAGATCACCAGCAGCGGCGCTTCGCCCCTGTCGGCGGCGGTCTGCAAAATGCTCTCCACCGTCACATACTCCCGGACGGCGGCCAGCGCGATAACGCCCTGATGGGCGTGGGTGCGAGACATGGCGTCCAGCTTGCGGCGGTCGACCTCCACCACCACAACACCCGCCGCGCGGGCCTTGGAAGCGATGTGGCCCAGCGTCTTGTCCGTCTCGCCCTTGGCAAGATAGATCTTGTCGATGGCCGTTCCGGCCCGCAGCGCCTCGATCACCGCGTTGCGTCCCTCGATCATGCCGTCGGCCTCCGCCTCCGCCACAGGGCGGCGCTTCGGCGCGGTCGTCTGCTCTTTCATAGAAACAATTCCTTTCCGGATATATCGATTCAGTATTGATTATACCATACCCCCACCGCAAGATAAAGTCCGATTCATAGAAATTTTACAGAAAATCCGCCAATGTGCCGCTTGTGGCGTACCGCCCTTTGTGGTATACTGTCATTTATACTTTATGATACCCGGATATCTCTTTAAGGAGGGTTCCATGGCAGATAACAACAATAACCGCGACAACCGGAACAATAACAACAAAAACAACAACCGCATGCGGGGCATCCTGACGCTGGTGCTGTGGGCCGTGGTGCTGACGGTGGCGATGAACTACATCAGCGCCTACTCCGGCAACACCGCTAACAAGACCTCCAGCCACGAGATCAAGTACAGCGAAATGGTGGACATGGTGGAGAAGGATCAGGTCAAGGAGATCCTGTTCAAGGACAGCACCATTTACATCACACCGGTGGACGGCTATACCTACACCGAGGAGGTGGAGGAGGGCAGCACCGCGCAGCCCAAGAGCTACACCCAGTCCAAGGAGACCCAGCTGACGCTGTTCACCAAGCAGCTGTCCGACAGTCAGCTGCTGCCCCTGCTGGAAGAACACAATGTGGCGTACACCGGCTACTATAAGGCGCAGCTGAGCCCGGTGCTGACCTTCATGGCCAACTACGTGCTGCCCATCATCATTATGGTGAGCCTGTTCATGCTGGTGATGCGGATCCTCAGCAAGTCCGGCGGCGGCTTCGGCGGCATCGGCAGCGTGGGCAAGTCCAACGCCAAGGTGTACATGGAAAAATCCACCGGCGTCACCTTCAAGGACGTGGCCGGTCAGGACGAGGCCAAGGAATCCCTGGAGGAGATCATCGACTTCCTACACAACCCCGGCAGATACACCGCCATCGGCGCCAAGCTCCCCAAGGGCGCGCTGCTGGTGGGCTCTCCCGGTACCGGTAAGACTCTGCTGGCCAAGGCGGTAGCCGGCGAGGCCGGCGTCCCCTTCTTCTCCATTTCCGGTTCCGGCTTTGTGGAGATGTTTGTGGGCGTGGGCGCCAGCCGTGTCCGCGACCTGTTCAAGGAGGCCGCCAAGGTCGCGCCCTGCATCATTTTCATCGACGAGATCGACGCCATCGGCAAGACCCGCGACAGCCGCTTCGGCGGCGGCAACGACGAGCGGGAGCAGACCCTGAACCAGCTGCTGGCGGAGATGGACGGCTTTGACCCCAGCAAGGGTATCATCGTGCTGGCCGCCACCAACCGTCCGGAGGTGCTGGACAAGGCGCTGCTGCGTCCCGGCCGCTTCGACCGCCGCATCACCGTGGACCGTCCCAATCTGGCGGGCCGTCTGGCGACCCTGCAGGTTCACACCCGCAACATCAAGCTGGCGGAGGACGTCAATCTGGAGAAGATCGCCCAGGCGACCGCCGGCTGCGTGGGTGCCGACCTTGCCAATCTGGTGAACGAGGCCGCTCTGCGGGCCGTCCGCAAGGGCCGCCGCGCCGTGAATCAGAACGATCTGCTGGTGTCCTTTGAGCTGGTCATCGCCGGCAGCGAGAAAAAGGGCACTGTCATCACCGAGCAGGAAAAGCGCATCATCGCCTATCACGAGGTGGGTCACGCGCTGGTGGCCGCCAAGCAGAAGAACGCCCAGCCTGTCAGCAAGATCACCATCGTGCCCCACACGCAGGGTGCGCTGGGCTACACGCTGCATTTGCCGGAGGAGGAGAAGTTCCTCATGTCCAAGGAGGACATTCTGGCGGAGATCCGTACCCTGCTGGCAGGCCGTTCCAGCGAGGAGGTGGTGTGCAACACCATGACCTCCGGTGCCGCCAACGACATTGAGCGGGCCACGGAGATGGCCCGGAATCTGGTGGCCCGGTTCGGTATGTGCGACGAGTTCGACATGGTGGCGCTGGGCACGGTGCAGAGCCAGTATCTGGACGGTGGCTACTCCATGACCTGCGCGCAGGAGACCTACGCCGCCGCTGACCGCGAAACCATCAAGATCATCCGCCAGTGCCACAAGGAAGCCAAGGAGATCCTGATGGAGAATCGGGAGCTGCTGGACAAGATCGCCGCGTACCTGCTGAAGAAGGAGACCATCACCGGTCAGGAGATGATGGCCATCATCGAGGGCCGGGATCCCGCCCTGGTCGACAACTATGGCACCAATCCCAACGCCCGGCCTGACATCTCCGGCTCACTGGCCCAGCCCGCCGCCAATGCAGACGGTGTGGAGCCACACGGGAGCCGGAGCAGCCCCTGTTCCGTCCCAGCGTGCCGGAGACCATCGAGGCGCCCGCCAAGCACATCAACATCGTCTCCCAGCCCATCCCCATGCCGGACTTCGACGCGAAGCCGGAGGAGGGAAAGGCGGAAGATCAGCCGGAGAATACCTCCGAGGGCGAATCCACGGAGGATAAGCCGGAGGACAAGCCGGAATAAGTAAATACCCTACAGGGGCGGACAGTTCGTCCGCCCCTGTCATAAAATAAAAGACGTCGGTGATGATTGATTATGAGCAGATTGCAAGACCTCCGCAAAGAGCGGGGCTTTACTCAGATCAAAATGCAGATGCTGATCGGCATCGACCAAAGCGCCTATTCCAAGATCGAACGGGGTGAGCGGTATCTCAGCTTTGAGCAGTGCCGCCGCGTGGCGCTGGCCTTGAACACCAGCATGGACTATTTGGCGGGCCTGACCGACGAGAAAAAGCCCTATCCCAGAGCAGAGCAGTGAGCGATACAGGGCGCTCACTGCTTTATTTCGTCCGTGCCGCCCTGCAAAATGGTTCGATACATATAGCGTAGGGGCGGGGTTCTACCCCGCCCCTACGGCTTACGATGGCGTTTCCGGTAAATGATGGGAGGGGCAGAGCCCCTCCCCTACAAAAGCTCTTTTCCGCCTTATCCTTCCACTGAAAAAAAGCGTCACGCGGCTGCCGCGTGACGCTTTTTGTTGGTCTCTCAGCCCCACAATGTGGTCAGCATGGGAATGACCTGCTTCTTCCGGGACATGACACCCGGTAGGAACACTGTGTTATCCTTGGGCTCCACGGCAAAGGCGTTGCGGATGGCGTCGTCGCTGCCGATGAACAGCAGCTGCGTGCCCTCCTGCAAAACGTCCGTCAGCATCAGGATCACCATGTCGTAGCCGTGTTCGTTCTGCATCTGCTCCATGGCCTTCAGCAGATCCTCCTTGCGCTCCATCAGGTGCTCGGAGTTGATGCACGTCACCTGACCCACGCCCAGATTCTGCTCGGCAATGTGGAACTCCTTGAAGTCGCTGCGCAGCAGCTCCTCCGCCGACTTGCCGTCCACTGCGCCGGCGGCGAACAGCTCGCGGCCCAGCTCGTCCAGCGACACACGGGCCATGCGGGCCAGACGCTCCGCCATGGCGATATCCCGCTTGGTGCAGGTGGGAGACTTAAACATGACCGTATCCGACAGGATGGCCGCCGCCATCAGCCCCGCCATATGGGGCGAGGGCATGACGCCGTGCTCCTGATACATGGAGGTGATGATGGTGTTGGTACTGCCTACCGGCTCGTTGCGGACATTAATAGGCTGCCGGGTCTGGATATCCGCCAGACGGTGGTGATCTACGATAGCCAGAATTTCCGCCTGCTCGATGCCCGGCACGGTCTGGGACAGCTCGTTGTGATCCACCAGCACCACCTGCTTGCGGCGAGGACGCAGCAAGTGGTAACGGGACAGCGTGCCCACCACCTTCTCCTCCTCGTCCAGCACGGGGTAGCAGCGGTAGCGGCTTTTCAGCACCACTTCACGCACGTCATCGATATAGTCGTCCAGATGGAAGCAGATCAAATCGCCGGTGGCGCAGGGTCGGGAGATAGGGATGGCCTGATAGATCAGGCGGTGGACGCGGCTGGCGTCAAAGGGCGTGGAAATGATGCAGGTCTTGCCCGCGTCCTTGATCCACTCCGGATCCACGTCGGTCTGGCACAGGATCAGGCAGGACACCTGCATGTCCAGCGCCCGGCGGATCATGTCTGGCTGGCTGCCGCACAGCACGATGCTGTCGGAGCTGTCGAACAGCAGATTCTCGCAGTTCTGGGGCAGGGCGATGGACACGCTGCCGGACAGGGTATCCACCAGATCGCCGCCCTCGCCCACGATGCGGCCCTCGATAACGCTGAGGAGGTTGAACATGGGCACCTCCTCCACCACCGGGTTGGCGATGGTGTTCAGGCTGAAGGTGGCGATATCACCGGCGGACAGCATGCCGTACAGCGTGCCGTCCTCGTTGGTGACGGGGATGGCGGAGATCTTCTGGTTGCGCATCAGCTGCCACGCACGATCCATGGTGACGGAGGAATCCAGACAGGGCGGCCGGTCAAAGTCCAGGTCGCGCACCTGGGTACGGACGTTCTGGATCAGCCGGGGCGGCTTGAAGCCAAAGCGTTTCAGCATGCGGTTGGTCTCGTCGCTGATGGTGCCCATATGCACCGCCACATACTCCTTCTCCCCCAGCGCGTTTTTCAGTGCCGCGTAGGACAGGGCGGCCACTATGGAGTCGGTATCAGGGTTGCGGTGTCCGGTCACATAGATCTCGTTCATACCTTTCAAGCTCCTTTGCGGAAAAGTGTTTTCTTGCCTGCTATTATAGAACAGGCCGCGGCGCTGGTCAATGGTCTTGATTTACAGAAAAAACCATGTTATCATTAAATTTAAGTAAAGAAATCACAGAAACAAGGTGTTCTATGTATCACAATCATCATCTTCATGAAACAAAGCATCTGAAGGAAGCCAATCTCTTACAGGAGGAGAAATACCGCCACCTGACCAACGATCCCGTGGGAAAGCTGGTGTGTGAAATGGCCGTGCCCACTATCATCTCCATGCTGGTGACGGCAGTGTACAATCTGGCGGACACCTTCTTTGTGGGATTGATGCGCTCCAACGCGGCCACCGGCGCGGTGGGTGTGGTCTTTTCGCTGATGGCCATTATTCAGGCCACCGGCTTTTTCTTCGGTCAGGGCAGCGGCAACTACATCTCCCGCCAGCTGGGCCGCCACCAGACGGAGGATGCCGAGGCCATGGCCATCACCGCCGTCACGCTGGCCTTTTCCGCCGGTGTGGTGCTGCTGATCCTTGGACAGATCTTTCTGGAGCCGCTGGCGCTGCTGCTGGGCTCTACAGAGACCATCCTGCCCTACGCCTGCGACTATCTGCGGATCATTCTGCTGGGCGCGCCGTATATGACCGCCTCCTTCGTGCTGAACAACCAGCTGCGCTTTCAGGGCAGCGCCATGTACAGCATGATCGGCATTGTGGCCGGTGCGGTCATCAACGTAGGGCTTGACCCGCTGCTGATCTTCACCTTCCGCATGGGCATCAAGGGCGCGGCGCTGGCCACCATTATCGGGCAGCTGTTCTCCTTCGCCCTGCTGCTGTTCGGCTGCACACGGGGCGGCAATCTGCGGCTTCACCCCCGCAAGATCCAGTTCTCCCGCCACATTTTCAAGGAAATTCTCCGGGGCGGCTTCCCCAGTCTGTGCCGCCAGAGCCTGATGGCCATTTCCACCATCTGCCTGAACAACGCCTCCGGCCTGTACGGTGACGCGGCCATCGCCGCCATGAGTGTGGTGAACCGTGTCATGACCATGGCCAACTCCGCGCTGATCGGCTTCGGTCAGGGCTTTCAGCCGGTCTGCGGCTTCAACTACGGTGCCAAGCTCTATGACCGGGTGCGGCAGGGCTTCCGCTTCTGCGTCAAGTGGGGCACGCTGTTTCTGGTGGCGGCAGGCATTGTGGGCTACATTTTCGCGCCCCAGCTGGTGGCGGTTTTCCGGAACGATCCGGAGGTGGTGGCCTTCGGCACTGTCGCCATGCGGTGCCAGTGCATCACCTTCCCGCTGGCGGCCTACGCGCTGGTCAGCAACATGATGACCCAGACCATGGGCAAGACCCTGCCCGCCACCATTCTGGCGGCGGCCCGTCAGGGATTGTTCTTCATCCCCGCCGTGCTGCTGATGCCCCTGTGGCTGGATCAGTGGGGCGTGCAGCTGGCCCAGTCGGTGGCAGACGTGCTGTCCTTTGCCCTGACGGTGGTGATGATGCGCCGGGTGTTCCAGAACCTGCAGGCCGAGGAGCACGCCGCCATGCTGCTGCAACACCACCGGGCATCCGAGCCTTATGCCGCGGAAAACCCGGAAACCACCTGATTTTCCCCTTTACAGACGCCGCTTTTCCGGATATAATAGTTTAGTTGCTGAAATCTACCGACAAGGAGACTGACACATATGGCAGTGATCGAATACGACGATTATAAACAGAAGCTTCTGGCGCTGGAGCCCACGCTGGGCGAGCTGGAAAAGGCGCTGGGCATCCCCAAGGCCCGCGAGGAGCTGTCCGCCCTCCAGAAAGAGACGGAGCAGGACGGCTTCTGGAATGATCTGGAGCGCAGCCAGAAGGTGAGCCAGCAGATCAAGCGTCTGGAGAACAAGATCAAGAAGCATGACCGTCTGGTCAGCGAGTGGGAGGATACCCTGACCCTGTGCGAGATGGCACAGGAGGAGGACGACGCCTCTCAGTTGCCTGACGTGATGGAGGGCTACGAAAAGCTCCAGAAGGAGATCAGCGAGCGCCGTCTGGCCGCCCTGCTCTCCGGCGAGTATGACGCCAACAACGCCATCCTCACCTTCCACGCCGGCGCCGGCGGCACCGAGGCCCAGGACTGGACGGAGATGCTCTACCGCATGTACACCCGCTGGGCCGAGCGCCACGGCTACACCTATCAGCTGATGGACTACGAAGCCGGTGAAGAAGCGGGCATCAAGTCCGCCACCATCCTCATCGAGGGTGAGAACGCCTACGGCTACCTGAAAAGTGAGAACGGCGTTCACCGGCTGGTGCGCGTCAGCCCCTTTGATGCTAACGCCCGCCGCCAGACCAGCTTCGCCGCGCTGGAGGTCATGCCCGAGCTGGCGGACGACAGCGAGATCGAGATTCGTCCCGAGGAGATCGAAATGCAGGCCTGCCGTTCCTCCGGCGCAGGCGGCCAGCACATCAACAAGACCTCCTCCGCCGTCCGCCTGACCCACCTGCCCACCGGCATCGTGGTGTTCTGCCAGACGGAGCGCAGCCAGTTCCAGAACCGCGACAACGCCATGAAGATGCTGAAGGCCAAGCTGGCGGAGCTGAAGCTCCAGCAGCACGCTGAGAAGATCAGCGACATCAAGGGCGTACAGATGAAGATCGAGTGGGGCAGCCAGATCCGCTCCTACGTGTTTATGCCCTATACGCTGGCCAAGGACACCCGCACCGGTTATGAAATGGGCAACATTCAGGCGGTAATGGACGGCGATATCGACGGCTTCATCAACGCCTATCTGACCGCCGCCGCCAACGGCGAGCTGAAGTAAGCAATCCGGTAAAGCTCTCAATTTAAAGGCTCCCCTGTGTAAGGGGAGCTGTCAGCCGCAAGGCTGACTGAGGAGTTGTCCACGTCATAGACACTTCTCCGGCGGGCGACCGTCAGGGTGGCCCCTATCGCAATCCCTCCGGCATGACAAAAAGTCATGCCACCTCCCTTTACACAAGGGAGGCTTTGGCTGATGCCAAAATCGAAAAACTTTATAAAAAGAAC
>ERZ773208.1221-NODE-1221-length-21285-cov-3.215120_pt1 | contig 21285 bp, 21 predicted proteins | sample MGYA00581006_ERZ773208 | MGnify/ENA primary metagenome ERZ773208 (study PRJEB29015, sample SAMEA2737793) | human gut metagenome | biome: human gut; feature: human-associated habitat; material: faeces | place: China | collected 2012 ... | reverse complement strand
GGCTGTTCGGTCTGCTGCATCTGTTTCAGCTGTTCCATTGTTTCGTCTGCGCCCATATACTTTGTTGCAGCATGAGCGTTCTTGGCTGTTTCTCTCTGCTTTGCATAGCACTCAGCAAAGCCCTCTTCGTCACAGGTCATGCCCTTTTCTTCAAGGATCTCTCTTGTAAGGTCGATAGGGAAACCGTATGTGTCGGAAAGCTTGAAGCAGCTCTCACCGTCAAGCTCCGTCTTGCCGTCTTTCTGCATCTGTGCGATAAGATCGTCAAGTATCTTCATACCTCTGTCGATAGTGGCATTGAAATTCTGCTCCTCAGTTGTGAGCACCTTTACGATATAGTCATACTTTTCTTCAAGTTCGTTATACTCACACTTGTTGCAGTCAACAACAGTTTTTACAAGGTCTTTGAGGAAAAGTCCGTTTATGCCGAGAAGCTTTCCGTGACGAACGGCTCTTCTGAGCAAACGTCTCATAACGTATCCTCTGCCCTCGTTTGACGGCAAAATTCCGTCTGACGCCATGAATGTTACAGAACGGATATGGTCTGTGATAACTCTGATAGAAACGTCCTTTTTGTACTCCTTGCCGTACTCACAGCCTGCTATCTTACAAACATGATCTCTGATAGCCTTTACTGTATCAACGTCAAAGATAGAGTCAACGTCCTGCATGATAGAAGCAAGTCTTTCAAGACCCATACCTGTGTCGATATTTTTCTGCTTAAGTGGAGTATAAGTGCCGTCCTCATGTCTTTCAAACTGTGTGAACACAAGGTTCCAGAACTCCATATATCTGTCGCAGTCGCAGCCGACCTTACAATCAGGCTTGCCACAGCCATATTTCTCTCCTCTGTCGAAATAGATCTCTGAACATGGACCGCAAGGGCCGTCTGTTCCTGCCTCCCAGAAGTTGTCTTCCTTGCCCATTCTTACGATATGATCCATTGGAACGCCGGCGTCCTCATGCCATATCTTCTCAGCCTCGTCATCGTCCTCATAAACAGAAATATAAAGTCTGTCCTTTGGCAGTTTGAGTACCTGTGTAACATACTCCCAAGCCCATGCAATGGCTTCTTTCTTGAAGTAATCACCGAATGAGAAGTTGCCAAGCATTTCAAAATATGTGCCATGTCTTGCCGTCTTACCAACGTTTTCGATATCGCCGGTTCTGATACACTTCTGACAAGTTGTCATTCTTGTTCTCGGAGGTGTTTCCTGACCTGTGAAGTAAGGCTTCAGAGGCGCCATACCTGCAACGATAAGCAGCAGGCTGTTATCGTTCTGAGGTACAAGAGGATAGCTCTTGTGTCTTAAGCAGCCCTTGCTCTCAAAAAATTTCAGATAAGATTCACGCAGTTCATTAAGTCCTGTCCATTCCATAAATTCAGATCCTTCCAAATGAAATTATTCGCAAAATAAAAAAACGGCTCGTCCCTAAACATGGGACGAAACCGACAGTTCCGTGTTACCACCCAAATTGCCGAACTCATCGCCCGACCACTCGAAGCCCTTTAACGCAGAGCATACGTTGCTGTTTTCAGCACCGCTCAGGTTAGCCACCGAACTTGCCGCAAAGGCTTTCACCCACCGCCTTTTCTCTTTACCGACACTGTTTCGGATAATTCCGTCACCGCATTTTGCATATATTGATATTATAAAGCATAACCCGACGATTGTCAAGCACTTTTTTATTAATAAAATATCCATTGCTAAAAGCAGAGGGAAATGCTATAATGTTCAGGGTGATTTATATGTATGTTTGTCCGATATGCAAAAAACGGCTCAGAAAGCTTGACAACGTATGGCACTGTCAGAACGGTCACAGCTTTGATATTGCGAGAAAAGGATATGTAAATCTGCTTACCACAAAGGGCAGAAACCCTAGGAACGCAGGGGATAATGCGGAAATGGTAAAGGCGAGAACGGATTTCCTTGACCGTGATTATTATCTGCCGCTTGCGAAGAAAACGGCTGAGGTAATGGGCGGTCTGCTTGAAAATGTGAAACAGCCTTATATTATCGACAGCGGCTGCGGTGAGGGCTTTTACACTGTGAACTATGCCAAGGCACTGCCAAAGGCGAAGTTTTACGGCATTGACATATCAAAGGCGGCAGTTGCCCACTGCATGACGAGGATACATTGCGAAAATATCACAAATTGCGAATTTGCAGTGGCATCGTCATTTCAGCTTCCGTTTATAGACAAATTTGCAGACCTTATCGTATGCACATTTGCACCTGTTTCAAATGACGAATACGCAAGGGTGCTGAAAGACGGCGGAAAGCTTGTGGTAGTTTCTCCGTCCCCAAGACATCTGTTTGAGCTTAAAGAAGTGCTTTATGAGAAGCCTTACGAAAACAAGCCCAATGTATACGGACTTAATAAATTTGACGAGTCAGAGGAAATAATTTTTGAATACCCTGTGGTGCTTGAAAGTCAGGAGGATATTTTCAATCTTTTTACAATGACTCCGTATTACTACAAAACATCTGCCGAGGCGGTGGAGAAGCTTAAAAAGGTGAACAGGCTTGAGCTTACCTGTGGCTTTTCTATCAGGACATTTACGAAAAAGAGAGGTTTTTGATACATGAATAAAGATATTTTCTGCAAAGGATATACTTGGGGATTTTTCTCCAAGAGAGGTGATTTTCAGACGGAAGCAGCTGAAAAGTCAATGGAAAGGCTTGCTTCAAACGGCTTGAACTGGATATGTATCCCTGTAAACGCATTGCAGGAGAGCTTTGCGAGCACAAGAGTTTTCAGTGATTATGAGAGAACACAATCTGACGAGGACATTGCCTTCGCTATAAAAAAAGCAAAGTCACTGGGGCTTAAAGTCTGCCTTAAGCCTATGGTTGATTGCCTTGACCATTCATGGCGTGCAAGGATAGACTTCCCGCCTGAGAACCCTGAATATTGGGACAAGTGGTTCAAATCATACACAGCTTTTATGCTCCACTATGCAAAGCTTGCAGAAAAGCTCGGCTGTGAAATGCTCTGCACAGGCTGTGAAATGGCAGGAATGGACAAGCAGTCCGACAGATGCAGAAAGCTTATCGCACAGGTGAGAGAGGTCTACAGCGGTATCGTTATGCACAACATCAATCACGGCGACGAACAGCGTTTCGATTGGCTCAGCGAAGTGGATATCATTGGCATCTCAGGCTACTACCCTGTTACAAACGGTGTGAACAGGGACAAGAAACATATGCTCAGTCGCTGGAACGAAGTTGTCGGCTCCCTTGAAAAGGCTCACAAACATTTCAACAAGCCTATAATGTTCGCTGAGATAGGCGTGCGAAACGAGGAGGGCTGCACGCAGTACCCTTGGGATTTCCATGACAGGCTCGACAAGCCACTTGACGAGCAGGAGCAGGCTGATTTCTATGACACAGCCATGGAGGCTACATGGGATCTTGACTGGTTCTGCGGCTATTTCTGGTGGGATTGGAAAGCTATCCTGCCGCCAATAGAAAAAGCCAAAGAGAACCGTGACTTCACAGTTTACGGCAAGCTTGGCGAAGAAGTGCTGAAAAAGTGGTACACAAAAGATTGATATGTACAAAAATACGGACTGTTTATCATTGGATAGACAGTCCATTTGTTTTTATATGCGTTGGTGAATGACGGGCGAATGTAAGCGTGTCACCGTCCCCTATATTTACAATTTTTGCGTAGGGGCGACCTGAGGTCGCCAGTTAATTATATTTTTACATACTGAGCAGTACAAATAATCGTACTCTTATCCAACCGCCGCAGATATTTTTTCTTTTCCTCGTTTAACAATGACAGGGTATTCCTTGAAAATATGTCTGCGTATAAAATTATCCGCAAGCACACCAATATAGGATAACCCAAACCACACAAAAGCAAATGGCAGGCATATCTGTCCGTCAAAATTCAGCGGCACTTCCTCATAGCTCCATATGCCCATGCCGAGATAGCGGTTGAGATACTCCCCTGCAAGAAATTCTATGGCAGTGATAAATGCTGCCGACACTGCAAGCACAGACAGCAGGCTAACTCCTCGCCTGCGCTCGCCATTCATGATATGGATAACCAGCATTGAAGTTCCCCCAAGCACCCCCATTGTGATATGAGAATATCCCCTGTTAAGTATTTCCATGAAACCATAGCATATTGCGCCCACTGAAAAAAGCGTAAGTATCTTATACATCTTTGCCGCCACATTCTCACCGCCCTGTTTTTTTATCGCCCTAATATTAAAATGTACAGAAATCAGTGATTTAAAACCTTGAAGACAAAATAAATTTATGGCAATTTCAAGATACAAAAAACGGACAACCCAAGCTGTCCGTTTTATTGTACTAATATGAAATTTTATACCTGCCAGCTGTTAAGATATTTCTCCTGCTCAGGTGTAAGCTTATCTATCTCAAGCTCCCAGAACTTCAGCTTTCTGTTTGCGACTTCCTTGTCTATCTCATCAGGAACATAAACTATCTTGTCTGTAAGCTTGTCTTTGTTTTTAACAAGATAAGCCGCAGAAAGGGCTTGGATAGCAAAGGACATATCCATTATCTCGGCAGGGTGACCGTCGCCTGCGGCAAGGTTTACAAGTCTGCCCTCGCCGATAACATACAACCAATTACCGTTTGGAAGCTTATAACCGTCAATATTGTTTCTTGCAAGCTTGCTTTCAACAGACAGCTTTTTAAGTCCAGCCACGTCTACCTCGCAATCAAAGTGACCTGCGTTACAGAGTATAGCACCATCTTTCATGTTCATGAAAGCTTTCTCAGTAATAACGTCCTTACAGCCTGTTACAGTAACAAAGAAGTCGCCCACCTTAGCGGCGTCAACCATTTTCATTACCTTAAAGCCGTCCATAACAGCCTCCATAGCCTTTATTGGGTCAACTTCGCAGACGATAACGCTTGCACCAAGACCCTTTGCTCTCATTGCAACGCCCTTGCCACACCAGCCGTAGCCTGCAACAACAACGTTCTTGCCTGCAACGATAAGGTTAGTTGTTCTGTTTATTCCGTCCCATACAGACTGACCTGTGCCGTATCTGTTATCAAAAAGATACTTGCACTTTGCATTGTTTACAAGCATCATAGGGAATTTGAGCTGACCGTCCTTGTTCATTGCAATAAGACGAATAATGCCCGTAGTAGTTTCCTCACAACCACCGATAACGTTCGGTATCAGCTCAGGGTATTCATTGTGGATAAGGTTTACAAGGTCGCCGCCGTCGTCGATAATAATGTTTGGACCTACCTTGACTACCTCGGATATATGTCTGTGATACTCCTCGTCAGTTGCACCGTGCCATGCAAAAACGTTCAAGCCGTCATGCACAAGACCTGCCGCAACATCGTCCTGAGTAGACAGCGGATTGCTTCCTGTGATGTACATTTCAGCACCGCCTGCTGCAAGGACTTTGCAAAGATAAGCGGTCTTAGCTTCAAGGTGGATAGAAAGTGCAACTTTCAGTCCCTTAAAAGGCTGATCTCTCTTGAAATCTTCCTCGACGCTTCTGAGCAATGACATATTCTGTCTTACCCATTCTATCTTTCTTTTACCGCTTTCCCACAAGCTTTCATCTCTTATTTCGCTCATTTTATCAATTCCTTTCGGTTTATTATTCGATCCATATAATAATTATACCCTATTTCTCCCCATTTGGCAAGAGGTCAAAAGCAATTCATTATACTTCGCAAATTTACAGCACGTTCATAAAATTAAATTAAACAATTTCTTGACAAAAAAACAAGGTAAGCGTATAATAATATTATGTGTGCGAATAGTAAAAACGTGCATAAATCATGATTTTTAAGGAGTGTGTACAAATGGACGACGCCAGTCAGAATACGATCGCCCCTCGATTGCAGAGCGGCTCGCCCGTTTGTGGCAGCCTTTTTGTGATCTAAATATCAATTTTAATTGAATAGGACGATCTGTGTTTTGGTAGATCCTTATATTTGTACAGAGTTGGTATAAGTACAATTATTTGTACTGTTGTGCTTATTGCCGCTGCTGTTAGGGGGAAACATTATGTTTAACACAGTATTGGAGTTGCTCAAAAGCAGAAACTACAAGGCTATACGTGAAATATTTATGGATATGAACGAAGCCGACGTGGCTGCTCTTTTGCAGCAGTTTTATGACGATCACGAGGTCGAGAAATACGAGCTTCCGTTGCTGTTCCGTCTTTTGAACAAGGACGTTGCGGCTGACGTTTTCGCTTATATGGACAGCGATACACAAATGATGCTTATCAATGCCTTTACGGATAAGGAGCTTCAGGAGATCGTTGACGACCTTTATCTTGATGATACGGTAGATATTATCGAGGAAATGCCTGCAAATGTTGTTGCAAGGATAATCAAGTCTGCTGACGCTGAAACGAGAAAGCAGATAAATCAGATACTCAAATATCCTAAAGACAGTGCAGGCTCTATTATGACCACCGAGTACGTTTATCTTCACAGAAGCTACACCGCCAAGGAAGCACTGGATTGGATAAGACACGTTGGTATGGTCAAGGAAACCGTAAATACACTTTATGTCACTGAGAACAGAAAGCTCGTGGGCGTGCTTTCACTGCTTGATATCGTAACTGCTGATGATAACGATAAAATAGAGGACATAATGGAGGACAACGTTATTTCCGTTGATACTCTTGAGGATAAAGAGTATGTTGCTTCCATGTTCTCAAAATATGACTTTCTTTCTCTGCCTGTTGTTGACAGAGAAAACCGCATGGTCGGTATCGTTACATTTGACGACGCTATGGACGTTATCGAGGAGGAGACCACTGAGGACTTCTCGAAAATGGCTGCCGTTGCGCCAAGTGACGATTCCTATTTCAAGACCTCTGTTTTCACTCATGCAAAAAACAGAATAGCATGGCTTTTGATACTTATGCTGTCGGCTACCCTTACGGGTGCTATCGTAAACAAATATCAGTCTGCTTTTGCGGCTGTCCCTGTTTTGGTATCGTTCCTGTCAATGCTTAGTGGCACAGGCGGAAACTGCGGCTCTCAGACCTCGACCCTTGTTATAAGAGGCATGGCGCTTGGTGAGATAAGAATGAAAGACTTTTTCAAGGTCATGTGGAAAGAGTTCAGAGTCGCGCTTCTTTGCAGCGTTATCCTTGCTATAGTCAATGCTATAAGAATAATTCTTGTGTATCACGGTGACACATCTGTGGATTGCTACAAGCTTGCGTTCACGGTGAGTATGGCTATCATGGCAACTGTTGTGCTTTCAAAGCTCATCGCCTGTATGCTCCCGATGGCTGCCAAGAAACTTCATCTTGACCCCGCTATCATGGCTGCCCCGCTTATCACCACTATCGTTGACACTTGCTCAACACTGATATTCTTCACATTGGCTACTATCGTATTTGATATAAAATAGAAAAAAATATGGCGGTTATCTCCTTTCAGGCTATCTTCTGCAAAGGTGCAGCCGCCCGTTTTATGGATAAAAAAAATTGGATTTTGATATGAAAGGAAATAGTTATGGCTCAGAATTATGACGTAGTTGTTGTCGGTGCAGGTGCAGCCGGCGTATTCATGGCATACGAATTTGTCAAGCTTGACAAAAACATAAAAGTTTGCATTATTGATCAGGGCGGACCTGTCAGCAAGCGTAAGTGTCCTATAGATGGCAAAAAAGTTAAGTCCTGCATTCACTGCAAGGTATGCTCCATTATGCACGGCTTCGGCGGTGCAGGCGGAATGTCGGACGGCAAATATAACATCACAAACAATTTCGGCGGTGACCTTTACACATTTACCGGCAAGGAAAAGGCTATCGAGCTTATGCAGTATGTTGACAAGATAAACCTTGAAATGGGCGGTCAGGACGCTAAGCTTTACTCCACAACTTCTTCCGACATCAAGGCAATGGCTCTGAAATATGACCTCCACCTCCTTGACGCTCAGGTAAGACACCTTGGCACTGACAGAAATATGCAGATACTCCAGAACATCTATGACTTTGTCAAGGACAAGATAGACATAAAATTTTATGAAAGTGTTCAGGGTATAACAGGCAAGGAGAATGACTTCACTGTTATCACAGACAAGGACGAGTATCACTGCTCAAACGCTGTTGTTGCGGCAGGCAGAAGCGGTTCAAAATGGATATCTGAGATATGCGACAACTTTGGTATCAAAAGGCGTTCAAACAGAGTTGATATCGGCGTTCGTGTTGAGATACCTGCGGCTGTTTTTGAGCATATCACAAGCAAGGTATACGAAAGCAAGATAGTTTACCGCACAAAGAAATACGGCGACCTTGTAAGAACATTCTGCATGAACCCATACGGTGAGGTGGTTACCGAGAATACAAACGGCATCATCACAGTAAACGGACACAGCTATGCTGACCCTGCACTGAGAACTGAGAACACAAACTTCGCTCTGCTGGTATCCAACACATTCTCTGAGCCTTTCAAGGACTCAAACGCATACGGTGAGTCTATCGCAAGGCTGTCTAATATGCTTGGCGGTGGAGTGCTTGTTCAGCGTTTCGGTGACCTTGTTGCAGGCAGACGTACAAATGAACACCGCTTTGGTCAGACGTTCCTTAACCCTACTCTCAAAGCTACTCCGGGCGACCTGAGCCTTGTTATCCCAAAGCGACAGCTTGACGATATTATCGAAATGATATACGCACTTGACAAGATAGCACCCGGTATGGCGAATATAGATACCCTGCTCTATGGCGTTGAGGTCAAGTTCTACAATTCAAGAGTTGACGTTGACGAGAACCTTGAAACTGCTGTCAAAGGTCTATACGTCCTTGGCGACGGCTCAGGCGTTACGCACTCTCTGTCGCAGGCTTCTGCATCAGGAGTATTTGCCGCAAGGACTATTTCAGAAAAATTCAACTGATTTCATATATCACAAAAGCCGCACTGCCAAAAAGCAATGCGGCTTTATTTTTATGCCTTACTCTTCAAGAAGCTTTATATATCCCTTGATGATATCAACGCACTTGTCATAGCTCATGTCGCTGGTATCAAGACACAGATTGTAGTTTTTCGCATTTGTCCAATCCCTGCCTGTGTAGTGACGATAATAATCGCTTCTCTCCTTGTCTGTCTTTTCGATTATCTTGACAGCCTCTTTTACAGAAACACCATACAGATCGACGATATTCTTGACCGCAGTTTCCATATCAGAATATATGAAAACCTTAAGCACGTCTTTTCTGTCACGGAGAATATAGTCAGCACACCTGCCAACTATTACCGCAGGCTCTCTGTCTGCAAGCTGCTTTATTATCTTCGCCTGATAATTGAAAAGATTTCTGTCAGAAGTAAAGTCGTGATCATCAGGGTCAAGAAGCTCACCCTTGTAAACTCCGCCCTTTCTCAGAAAAGAACCTTTCAGTTTTTCATCAACAAGCCCGAAAAAGCGTTCATTTATGCCGCTTTCGTCGCTTGCAAGCCTTATAAGCTCCTTATCATAATATTTTATACCCATATCCTCTGACAGCATTTTTCCTACAGTTCTTCCGCCGCTGCCGATGCCCCTTGCAATGGTTATGATCCTTGCCATAAAGCTCAACTCCTATTCACCTAAATATGCTTTCTTGACCGACTCATCATTGATAAGATCAGACGCCTTGCCTGACAGAACTATCTTGCCCGTTTCAAGAACATAAGCTCTGTCTGAGATAGCAAGGGCTTTCTTTGCGTTCTGCTCAACAAGCAGTACAGTTGTGCCGCTCTTTCTGATATCCTCGATTATCTTAAATATGGTTGACACAAGGATCGGTGACAGACCCATTGACGGCTCGTCCATTACAACTATCTTAGGTCTTGACATAAGCGCCCTGCCCATTGCCAGCATCTGCTGCTCACCGCCTGAAAGAGTACCTGCTATCTGATTTTTTCTTTCTGCAAGTCTAGGGAAACGCTCGTATATATCCTGAATATCCTTCGGTATATTCTCCTTATCTTTTCTTGTAAATGCTCCAAGCTTAAGGTTATCAAGCACCGTGAGGTTTTGGAATATTCTTCTTCCCTCAGGAACGTGTGCAATACCCATCTCCACGATCTTGTGGGCAGGAGTTTTTGTAAGCTCCACGCCGTTGAATTTGATAGAACCCGATTTTGCAGAGATAAGACCTGTAAGGGTGTGCAGAGTGGTGGTCTTTCCTGCTCCGTTTGCGCCGATAAGGGAAATGACCTCGCCCTCGTTTACCTCAAAGGAGATACCTTTCAAAGCAGCTATCATGCCATAATTGACGTGCAGATCATTGATTTCCAACATTGCCATTTTACTTACCCCCTTATTCGCCCAGATATGCGGTGATAACTTCAGGATTTTTAAGCACTTCCGCTGTCTTACCCTCGCAGAGGAGCTGACCGAAGTTCAGCACTGACAGCTTTTCGCAGATACCTGAAACAAGGCTCATATCATGCTCGATAAGCAGCACCGTCATATCAAAATTATCTCTTACAAAGCGGATAGTATCCATAAGCTCCGCTGTTTCGTTTGGATTCATGCCAGCAGCAGGCTCGTCAAGAAGCAGCAACTTCGGCTGTGTTGCAAGGGCTCTTGCGATCTCAAGCTTTCTCTGATCGCCATACGGAAGTCCAGAGGCAAGCAGACTCGCCTTATCGTCAAGCTCGAAAACCTTCAGAAGTTCCAGCGCCTTTGCGTCCATTGCCTTTTCAAGTCTGAAATATCTAGGCAGTCTGAAAACGCCTGTAAAGGTGCTGTATTTATAATGATTGTGAAGTGCGACCTTGACGTTGTCAAGCACCGTCATATCCTTAAAAAGTCTGATATTCTGGAATGTACGGGCAATGCCTGCACGGTTTATTTCGATAGTGTTTTTGCCGGTAATGTTCTTTCCGTCAAGAACGATTGTGCCGTCTGTTGGCTTATAAACGCCTGTGAGCATATTGAAGATAGTGGTCTTTCCTGCTCCGTTCGGCCCAATAAGACCATAGAGCTGACCTTTCTCTATTGTTATGCTGAACTCGTCAACTGCACGAAGTCCGCCGAATGAGATGCCGAGATTTTTTACTTCAAGAAGTGCCATATCACTCAGCCTCCTTTACTTTTTCACGCTTGAACAAAGCCTTGAACTTAGCAGTATTTGCACTGATAAAAGTTTTTGTTTTTTCATTTGAAGTTATTATCATCATTACGATAAGGACGATAGAATAGATAAGCATTCTGTAGCTGTTTATGCTTCTTAGCATTTCTGGAAGCAGAACAAGCACGATAGCTGCGATAACACTTCCTCTGATACTGCCTATACCGCCCAGAACAACGAATACCAAGATAAGGATAGACAGGTTATAGTCGAACTTAGAAGCCTGGAGCGTATAGAAGTTATGAGAATAAAGCGCACCTGCACAGCCTGCAAGGAATGCAGTCAGTGCAAAAGTAACAAGCTTATACTTTGTGATGTTAAGACCTACGGACTCGGCTGCGATAACATTATCTCTGATAGCCATTACTGCTCTTCCCGTTCTTGAATATACAAAGTTATAGGCAATGATAAGAGTGATAAGCAACATAACAGCGCCGATAATGAATGTAGAATCGTTAGGCGTGCCGCTGATACCCTGAGGGCCGTTCAGTATAAGCTTTCCGTCAGGCTCAAGGTTAAGGTTTGACAGACTTTTGAGAGAAACGTGAACACCCTTAGAATCATAACCAAGGTAAAGTGCTGCGAAAACGTTCTTTATGATCTCACCAAACGCAAGTGTAACGATAGCGAGATAGTCACCTTTAAGTCTGAGAACAGGTATTCCTATAAGTATGCCGAACACTGCGGCAATTATTCCGCCTATAAGTATAGCCAAAGGAAATCTGATCCACACATTTTCAATAGTTTCAGAAGTAACGATAGAGAATATCGCACTTGTATATGCGCCAACGCACATAAAGCCTGCCTGACCCAAGCTAAGCTCGCCAAGTATACCAACTGTCAGGTTAAGGGATACTGCAAGTATAGAGTATACACACAGAGGAACAAGAAGTCCTGTGAGCATACTTGAGATATATCCGCCGCTGCTGAGTATCTGCATTACCACAAAGGCAACTATCACCATTGCGTATGTGATAAAGCTTTTTCTGGTCTGCGGCTTAAAAAACTTTGTTTTTGCGCTAGCCCCTTCTTTTTTCACAAAAAACCAATCCTTTCAGATAAAACAGAACTGCAAAGCAAGTCTGCTCGAAAATTTTAAGTTGACTTTTATACCTTTTCGCTTATCTTCTTGCCGAGGATACCTGTAGGCTTAATGATAAGCACAAGTATAAGAACAGCAAAAACGATAGCGTCGGCAAGCTGTGGTGAGATATAGGCACGTCCAAGTATCTCGATAACACCGATAAGGATACCGCCGATCATAGCGCCCGGTATTGAGCCGATACCGCCAAATACCGCCGCAACGAACGCTTTGATACCAGGCATTGCGCCTGTGGTGTTCTGAAGCGTAGGATAAGCTGAGCAAAGCAGTGCGCCTGCAATTGCGGCAAGACCTGAGCCGATAGCGAATGTAAGAGAGATAGTGCGGTTGATGTTTACGCCCATGAGCTGAGCTGCACCTCTGTCCTCAGATACTGCAAGCATTGCACGTCCGCTCTTGGTTTTGTTGATGAACAATGAAAGACCAACTACAATGAGTATAGATACGATTATTGCAACTGATGTTTCTCCGGAAATAACTATCTGTCCGTCAAAAAGCTTGATGCTCGGCACGTTTACAACTGATGTAAAGTTTACAGGCTTTTCACCGAATATAAGCAGTGCGATGTTCTGCAAAAAGTAGCTGACGCCTATGGCAGTGATAAGCACCGCAAGCGAAGTAGCTTGTCTGAGCGGCTTATACGCCACCTTTTCGATGACTATACCGAGAAGTGTGCAGGCAATAACTGCAAGAACTATAGATAGCCAAGAGTTCAGTCCCCATGTGGTCATGCAGGTGAATATAACATATCCGCCCACCATAATAACATCGCCGTGTGCGAAGTTAAGCATTTTGGCAATACCATATACAAGCGTATAGCCCAAAGCTATAACTGCGTATATACTGCCGAGGCTTATTCCGTTGATGAGGTTATTAAGAAAACCCATATACAAACATTCCTTCCTTTTGGAATAGACAAAACACAAGATGTAATCACATATATTACATCTGTCCTTGTCATAAACACAATATACAATAAATTATAACATAACCCCGTAGTTTTTGCAACACATTTTAATGAAATAAATCAAAAAAACCGACAATTTTTCGCAATTGCCGGTTTTTTTCATATTAAGCGTACTTTTTATACGCACTTCATTTCAGCTATTACTGAGCAGTAGAAGCGGCAATGTCATCAGCTGTCAGTGCAGAATAAGCACCATTCTTGATGATAACAGCCTTAGGGTCCTTAGATACGGCACCGTCTTCGCCCCACTTCATGCCTGTACCTGTAAGTCCGTCATATGAGAAGTCCTTATCAGAGATAGCCTTTTTGAGCTTATCGCAGATATCAGAAGCAGACATATCAGCTGTGATGCCTTCCTTCTTCATGAGTTCTGCAAGTACCATTACGCCGTCATAAGCGTCTGCAGCGAACTGGTTAGGTGTTTCGCCGTTGTAAGCGTCCTTATACTTCTTAACGAAGTCCTGAGTTGCCTGATCCTGAGCGTCGGCAGCAAATGGTGTAAGGAGCATTACGCCCTCGCAAAGTGAAGTATCAAAGTTCTTGATAGAAAGAAGTCCGTCAAGACCGTCACAACCGAAGAATGTTGGGTTGTAGTTAGCTGACTTGCACTGTGTAAGGATAAGTGAAGCCTGCTGATAGTAGATAGGCAGGAACACGAGGTCTGCGCCTGCATTCTTAGCTGCGCTTATCTGAGCTGAGAAGTCAGTCTTGCTGTCCTTTGTGAATGACTGCTCTGCAACGATATCAAGACCCTTAGCCTCAGCCTCGGATTTGAATGTGTTGAAGATACCTGATGAATAAGCGTCAGAGCTGTCGTAAATTACAGCTATCTTTGTAGCAAGCTTGTTTTCTGCGATATAGTCGGCAGAACCTTTACCTTGGTTAGGGTCAGTAAAGCAAACCTGGAAACAGTTATCGTTCTTGATAACGTCCTGAGCTGAAGCAGAAGGTGTGAGCTGGAAGATGTTATCCTGCTTTGTCTTTTCAATAACAGCCAAGCAAGAACCTGTTGTTACTGTTCCGACCATTACCTGCATACCATTGTCTTTCAGTGCATTATAAGCATTTACAGCCTTATCGCCTGAGTCAGCCTCATCGTCCTCGAAAACGTATGAGAGCTTTGTTCCGTTTATTCCGCCTGCGTCATTTACGTCCTTGACAGCAAGCTCGATAGCATTCTTAACAGCAACGCCGTACTGTGCAGCGTCACCTGTGAGCGGACCGCTGCAGCCGATAACGATAGTATCGCTGTTCTTTTTTGCACCGTTTCCGCAACCTGCAAAGCAAGAAACTGCAAGGGCAGCCGAAACTGTTAATGCAAGAATTCTCTTGACATTTTTCATAATAATCTCTCCTTCGTTCACATATGTCACTGCATATGCTTTTTTTCAATAGTATTAATATAACACGCAGAAGCCCGATTTGTCAATATTAAATCTTACAAATTTAACGTTATTTAAACTATGTTTATTGTTACAAACAATATGCGTGTTCACAGAAAATTAATTTTGTGTATTTTCAATGAACGATTTGCAAGTTTTTTGATAATATCCTGCATACATACACCACTGACTTATAAGCTGCATATGATAAAACAGCCACACGAAACCTGTGGTATATGAGATTCAGACAACATAAGGAGTGAACTTATTTGGATATGTTTGACAATCTGTCGTTAGGCAGGATACTTGCTGACGACACAGAGGATAACACACCTGCCTGCCCTTTTCCGAAAGGAAGATTTCCTGAGGACACGCCGCTGGCAATGGCATATGTGCCTTTTCAGATGTGGGAGAAGCCTTATGAGGCAGATGTAGGACTTTCAAGAGGAACTATCTTCCCGTCCATAGACAAACCTTTTATAGGAGAGGAGGCTGTAAAGAATGCCCATACTAAGTGAAAAGGAGAGGCTTCTTAGAAAGATACAGGCGTGCAGCTTTGCCCTTGTAGAGGCTAATCTTTACCTCGACAGCCACCCTACCTGCAGAGATGGTCTGGCATATTTTGCACGACACAAGGCAGAAAAAGAGAAGCTTATTGCTCAATACAATGAGAAATACGGACCATTGACGATCACGCAGAACAATTCGTCCAAGAAATGGGAATGGGTAACATCACCTTTTCCGTGGGAAAGGAGTGTTGACTAATGTGGCAATATGAAAAAAAGCTGCAATACCCCGTTAAGATCGCTAACCCTAATCCTGCTTTGGCTAAGGTCATTATCTCGCAGCTTGGTGGCCCTGACGGCGAGCTTGGTGCAGCGCTTCGCTATCTCAATCAGCGTTACTCAGCCCCCTGTCGTGAGGTGCAGGCAATACTCAACGATATCGGCACAGAAGAACTTGCCCACATCGAAATGATCGGCACTATTATCTATCAGCTGACCCGTGACCTCTCCCTCAAGGAGATAAAAGATAGTGGCTTTGACACCTATTTTGTTGACCACACTACAGGCGTTTACCCTATAGCCGCCTCTGGTGTACCATTTTCTGCGGAAATCTTCCAAAGTACCGGCGACGCTATTGCTGATATACACGAAGACCTTGCTGCTGAGCAAAAAGCCCGCCTGACCTACGACAACATTCTCAGGCTTGCTGACGATCCCGATGTCCGTGACCCTATCAAGTTTCTTCGTGAACGTGAGATAGTCCACTACCAGCGCTTCGGCGAAGGACTAAGACTTATTCAGGATATGCTTGACAGCAAAAATTTCTACGCTTTCAATCCTAGCTTTGACAAATAATAAAAAATGCGGGCTGTTGTTATCAGTCCGCTTTTTTGTACATATATCAAAAATCTTCCTTGTCCATCTGCTTACCGCTCCTGCTGACCTTTTTATTAAGTATCAGCGAAAAAGCCAGCGTTGCAGCTATGAGTGCTATCATCACAAGCACTGATTTTATTGTCAAATGCTTCAACTGTGCTCCAATATATGTCTGCACAAGCATTTCAGGCATCACTCCCATTATCGAGCCAAGAAGATATGGTCTGTAAGGCATTCGCAGTGCGCCGTGTATCATTGAAACAAGGTCGCCCGGCACAACTACCACTGCCCTTGAAATGTAGGAGGCGAACAGATTATTGTCATGTCCATAATTTACAAGCTTTCGTGCCTTAGGATATTTCATCTCAATAACACGCATGATGTCGCCACCCGATATTCTTCCCACAAGATAAGGAACAGTAAAACAAACCGATAGTCCTATTACGTTCAACAAAATTCCCACCCAGAACGGATATATTGCACCCACGCACACAAAAATAGCCGCAAGCGGGAATACCACCGACAAAGATTTCAATCCATAAAATCCCAGAATAACAAATGCGGCAAGCCACAAATTGTCCGGGCAATAACTGAGTATCTCAGAAAACTCATGGTCTTTCAGAAAAAGAGCACAGCAAAATATTATGATAATAGTTAAAGCAAAGGGTACATATCTTCCATATTTTCGCACAAAGCTATCCATAACTCCTCGCTCCTCTCTAATTCTTTAGGGTATTATACCATATTTGAATGTTCAATTAATTATCAATCAATGAAAACTGTGTTACAACTTTCGCTGTCAAAACAAATTTATAACTTTATCGTTCGTCAAATTAACCAACCATTCTCATTTTTGCACAATATCCCACTATCACTATAATTTTTATAAGTAGAATTATGTCGTCTTATGTCGTGAATTGTTCTTAAACAAGTCGATTTCTGTTTTAATTTATGTATATCTGATTAATAGGTTAAATTTGTACAATATTGCTATTGACCGACGTACCAATTAATGTTATAATTAATTATAAGAATTATTTGGGAGGTATTTTTATGAGATACACAGTATACAACAAAGCAATGAAACGTCCAGTTTTTCAAACAAATGACCTTGTAGAAGCCATTGACTATACACGCCGCCACCCAAGAAAGTCAAGACGACACTGCATATACGATGACAAACTAAAAACTTTTGATATAAAAAAAATAAGACTTGCCGCAGGAATATAAAACGCACAGGGTGTAGAACTCTGTGCGTTTTTGATGTATTTATGAATAAACAAGTCTTACAGTCACTCTGCTGTAACCGCTCCATGTGCAGGTGAACAAGGTCAGATCCCAGTCGCTGCCACCACCTTTTATGAGCGATGGCGAATCCCAGCCGCTCAGCAGTTCGCTGTTTGTGACAGTATAGTTAAATTCTCTGCCGTAAACATCGGTGAAAATGACCTGGTCACCTGAGCTGAGCTTATCCAGCTTATCAAAAAAGCCTGTGTAATTGTGAGCGCAGATTATAAGATCATTGTCTACACGTCTGCCGCTGTACTGACAAGCCGCAGTATTCATTGCAGCATAGCTCCAGCCACGGGTCACAGGGAACTCCTGCCCCAGTGTCGGGAATGAAATCAAGCCTATATATGAGTTGCCGTCAAGCACGATATCCTTATCCGGGTCATCTATCTCGCTGTCCGTGGATCGACTATCGTCAAAAATGTCAAAGGGTGAACTGCTGTCGCTGTCATCTGAACTGTCTGAGATCTGCGTTTTCAGGTCACTCAGCACAGCCTCCATCCTTTTATTACTTTGCTTTTCATGAAAATAGTTGTAATAATTAAGGGATAATGCCGCCGCTATCAGCATTATCCCCATTATTATCAACAAAAGTCCTAGCTTTTTTTTAGTCACTATTTTTCTCCTGTTGTAAAGGCGAGCCTATGTGGTTTCGCCTTTATTTCTCTTTTCTGCTTACTCTCCAACCTGCCACGATAAGGATAACTCCACCGCCTATAAGTACAGGCACCGGCCAGTTGAGCGAACCAGTCTGTGGTATATTGTCAGGCGTTGAGCTTGATGAATCAGAGCCTGACGAACTGCTGTCAGGTGTGCTTGAACTACTATCTGTATTACTCGAACTGTCTGACTTATATGTGTTCTCTATAAGAAACAGCTTGTCATTGTTTTTGGTAACAACTGTGTAGTTGGCAGGAATATCTATCTCCTTAACTGACCACTCAGCCGCAGTATCGTCTTTCCAGAAATACTCCCAATTGTTGTCAGCGTCAAGAGTAACAGTATCGAAAAACTTGCCGTCACGATAGATCTCCACCTTGATATTATCAGGTATGAGCTTTTCCTGACCATCAGGAACTATCCACGACTTTCTTACACCATAATCACTGTCCCCTGCCGGGATCTCTTCGTATGTGAACTTGGTGTAAACTGTTATCTGACCCTCAGCCACGATATCCTTATCTATCTCGATAAGTGACGGAGAAGGTGTAAACTTAGCTGTTGTGTTTTCAAAACTCTTGCCTGAAACAAGATACAGACCCTCAGAATCAGCAGAAAGCTTTACTTCACCGTTTGCGTCCGTCTTGCCTGTTGAAACAGGTGTAATGTTATCCGTTTTTGCGTAGTTGTCGAGCGTATCAGCGACAGCCTGCATTTTTGAAGCGTCAGTAAAATCAGACATATCTATAGGATAATCGCTGAACTCGCCGGTAAGGACAAAGTCAGCTTCTTTACGCTCACCGACCTTATATATGCTCCACTCGGCATTACTAACAGTCGTTGTATCATTTTTGCACACTATATCCACATTGATATTATCCGCCGCAGAAGCTGAGATCGTCATACTTCCCAAGGCTGAAACAGCCATTGCCGCCGTACACAAAACAACCTTTGCAAGCTGAGAAAATTTAAATTTCATCTTTGCTACTCTCCTTATCAGGTAGATTTTCAACATTATCGTCACTCTCTGGCTTATCTAGCATTGCCACAAGCTCATCATGAGAGATTTTTTTGCGTTTTGAATCCACAAACCACCACACAAGCAATACCACAAACAATGGTATTGCTACAAAAGGCACGACCACAAGAGAATCGAGCTGAACAGCGTCTGCCGTTATTTTTGAAGCACTCTTTGTATCGTCCGCAGTTTCAACTCTCTTTGCACGAACAAGAAGCCTGTGAGAATTGACTCCGTATGGTGTACAGGTAGTCAACGTAACATGATCCTCACCTGGAATAATGTTCAGCTTATCCATTTCATTAGGCAGAACTATATAAACAGCCTCGACCTCATATGTATAGACCTCTTTCAACACTGTTATAGTGAACTCATCGCCCTCTGCAAGCTTATCAAGGTCGCTGAAAAGCTTTGCCGACGGCAGACCTCTATGTGCTGAAATGACCGAATGAGTGTCCGCTCCTCCAACAGGCAGGCTAGAACCCTGCAGATGTCCCACAGCGACATTTAACACGCCGTCACTTGTGCCATGATAAATAGGCAACTCCACCCTTATAGTCGGAATGAAAATATAACCCATAACACCCGTCCCCGTGATATCCAGGATATCTTCATAGCCCTTGACCTTATCATAATCCACAAAAGGTCGGGCAAGCTTTGCTATCTGTTCATTATATTTTCTGGCACAGCTGAGTATCTCTTCATTCTCCTTGTCAGAAAGGTCATTTGCCGCTTTCTGATAAGTCGCCACCGCACGGCTTTGCGTTTTTGAATTCCACCAATCGCTTATTGTTGGATATAACATCACGGAGAGCCCCACAAGCAATAACAAGACCAATAAAATTGTAGTTGATTTACCGCTTTTCTTCCTCATGGAGTCCTCCCTGATGCCTGCCGACCGAGATCGGCAGGACAAAGGTAAAAATAAATTCAAAAATTAATCGTTCTTAGCTCTCTTCTTAGCAATGAGAAGCACACCTGCGCCCAGTACGATAGCTCCGCCTACACCGTAGAAGATCTGAGTACCGATACCGCCAGTTGTTGGAAGTGAGCCGCCCTTCTGGTTTATGATCTTAACTGTTGAACCGCTTGTGCCTGAATCAGTGCCGTCGAGCATACGAATGGACTGAAGCGTATTAGCAGGATCATATGTTGTGTCAAACTTGAACTCATATGGATCAGCTCTGTTATACTGAGCAGGAGCTTCTGTCTCAACAAGCTTGTAAGTTGTCTGATCATCAATGCCCTTGATAGTGAACTTACCTGTTGCGTCTGTTACGATAGTGTCGATAGCACCTGCCTCGTTATCAATAGCAAGTCTGTAAACATTCTTGTTTTCCCCATCACTTATATCAACAAGTTTAAGAACTGCACCATTCTTATCCTGAAGCTGGAACTTTGCATCTGCAAGAGGCTCGCCCTTTTCGTCTACCTTGTTACCAACAAGTGAGAATGTCCAGTCATAAACTGTGACCTTAGGTGTTTCACCTTTCTCCTTACCTGTTGTGTCAAGAGTATTGGGGGTTCAGTCCAAGAGTACAATTTCCGACAATTGTACTGATGTCGTGTTTCTGTACCAGAATTATGGGGATTTCAGTGGAGATATAGAATATCTTTACACCGAAATCGTAAATCGGTTAAAATTTAAAGGGCTAATCAATTAATATGCCGGAGCACTTAACTCCGGCTTTTTAATTTACTTTTTTGGTCTTCTTGGTCCAGTACCATTAACTTCGGTTATTTTACCTCCATTTCCGTGTGAAGGAATAGATTTTGGGGTACTCGGTTTTGGGGTACTCGGTTTTGGGGTGTTTGTTTTTGCCATAATATTATAATTTTGAAATTAAGAAAAATCCTATTTTATAAAAACCGATACACATAGTTATAACCTTAGCAGAAAATAAAATCCATGTAAGATAATTAATTCCTGTAGGCTCGTCAACCTCTATTTTGTCATCATTTTTATTCCTCTTTCGCTTTGTGGTATAATAAATAGCCCATGCTATAGATGAATACACATATTGTATCACATCAATAGCTAACGAAATCACTAGCCATACAGCTGGCTCATATAATTCACTTGGTATTATTGTTTCATTTCCAGTTTTGTTGAAAATCCATATAATACCAAATCCTGCGAAGCATAATTGGCGATTAATGTCACTTAGCTTTCCTGTTAAATCTTCATACGTTTTTCTTATCTCTGATAGCTTCAACATAAATTTATCCTTTCTTTTTACGTTCTAACTCCCCTTTTCTGATTATGCAAACAGCATTCTCATAGGGGGCTTCTGTTTTTTGCCAGTAGTTCAGAAGTGACTGTCGGGCAATTCCGAGTTCTTGACTTGAAAATACATCATAGATGGCAGCAGGTGAAGCAAAGTACCTAT
>ERZ773208.1211-NODE-1211-length-21374-cov-3.888691_pt1 | contig 21374 bp, 28 predicted proteins | sample MGYA00581006_ERZ773208 | MGnify/ENA primary metagenome ERZ773208 (study PRJEB29015, sample SAMEA2737793) | human gut metagenome | biome: human gut; feature: human-associated habitat; material: faeces | place: China | collected 2012 ... | reverse complement strand
CATTGAAAACATCAATTTCGCATAGTTGGTAAAGCTAAATGCGTCTTTCCCCTTTTTCTCAGCGTGAACAGCGTCAAGACCTCCTGAAAGCTTTTTTAGTGTTTCAGTACCTTTTACAAAGTTTGCGCTAGAATCCGCTTCAAAGTTCAATAATTTGTGGTGTAATGAAGCTTTGTCAAAACGATTGTTTTTGTCTGCTAAGCTGTCTAGACCAACTGCAGAACTATTTTTGAAACCAATCAATTTGTTCATGATAAAACCACCCACGTAAGACTTACCATTTGACCCATTACCTAAGAGATACAAAATTGATTGATATTTGTACTCTCTATAATACATATATCCAATATACTCATATAATGTCTGAGCTTGATCTTTCAGTAGATAATCAATCCATTGTTTAGCCAATAGTTCATCTGTTTCATCTGTTTTTATTAAAGGATATGGTAATTGCAGTGTGTGGTAATCTTCTAACCTTGTCTCACGAATATCATTGGTTTTAAAATCATATGTGCCATTTTCAAACGCAATAATATTTGGATTAGGATTGTCACCTAATGGTGCATGTTCCCCACGTGTCATGGAGCGATTAGCTAACTCAGGAGCTAATTTCTTCATTTCTTTACGAATTTCATTCCCAAATTCTGGATTTCTAAATTGTGGTGTGAATTTTGGCGCTAAAATGTTCTCAAAGTACCAATCTGAATATTTGTAACTACCTATATTTACTTCAGACCAGATGCGTGTGTCTGCATTGTATACATATGGAGCGTTTAAGTTAGGGTGTGCATACACATAGGCTAACTGATTAAATTTATCAATAAACAATTCTTGTTGAATCTCAAACTTTGGCTGTGTTCCGTCTTTACCTCCGTAGTACATTCTTCCTAATTCTGAATTGAAATCCACAAATTCCTCACTTGGAAAATGTTTATTTGAAACAGGTAATAACTCTTCAACAGGTGCTGAATAGTCTATTTTCGTTAAATCATTCATTCCATTAAGTCCTCCCTCATATCTTATGCACTTAGTATAGCTCATTTTATTTCCTCCCATGTTATAATTACACTACTAAGTGTACTGTTTCTTAGTTTACTTGTTACTACCTATTGTAATTGGTTGCTTCCTTACAATCAATAATTTTATACTTCTTTTTGGGATATGTCAAGCGAAATTCATCAATTGCTCCTCTCATTGTTTCAGCTAAGTAGCTTAATTGAATAGTTTGTGTGTTTCTTTTTGCTAGAATAATAAATGTAGTCATTTTACTTCCTCCTATTTTTTCTGTAATGGTGGTGTTGCTTCATCTTTATCTGGAATATCACAACCAACAAAGTAATTATATGTGGTATTACTTTGATTGTCAAGTTCTTTTTTAAACCTTTTGTTTTCTCGTGCTAACTCTCTTTTCAATGTGTTCACACGTACCATGTTTTCATAAATGGAGTGGTAGTCATTCTCATAACGTTTCATTTGTTCAATCAAATGCTTGTTCAATTCTTTTAACTTTTTAATACGTTTGCGGTTTACTTTATCACCTAATTTGAAGGCGAATACTGCTGTAAATTTTAAGATCATTACAATTACCACTACTAATAGTAGTCTAATTATGAAATTCATTCTTCTTCCTCCTATTTGTAAATATCCATCAGCTTTACAATTCTCTGAAATAGTTCTTCGTCTTTTGTTAGAAAATGGAAGCGCTCTTGGTGCAAATTACCTAACCAGTGAAAGCGCTTTTCTAATTCGTTTAGCTCTTCAATTATGGTGCGCATTTCTTTTTCGCATTGTTCTATTGTGTTGTGTGTCTGCCAGTAACGTTGCGTGGTGTGGCTCTGCATGCTGTCTGGTTCGTTCATCTGTATAAGTCTCTCTAATGCTTTATCATGAGACTTAGAGAGTCGCTTGAACTCTCTAAGTTGTATTTTCATGATTTCTGTATAATATTTTGCTAACATAGTAACATTCCTTTTAATTTAAAGTAGTCAGCTCGTAACTCAGCTAGTACTTTTTCGTCAGCATCATGATCTTTTGCCCAGTTGATGATTGGCTGAATTTTGTTGTCTACCCATTCTGAAACTTTTGTGAGGTCTTCCTGTGTTTCATTCTCAGCAGCTACATCAACAAAATCGCTGTAAAGTTTGTCCATTTTCTTTTGTAGTTCGTTGTAGTTTTCGTGTGTCATTTTTAATTCCTCCTCTTAACTTATGAATTAAGTATAGCATGTATATAAACCAGTGTCAAGTGGTTAATTAATAGTTTTTATTTGCCAATCCCATACCCAGAAATATCCTGCTCCATCACGTACTACATATTTCAGACCGCAGTCTATCTTGGTATCAATGTCTTTAATAATGTACTTTTGACCTGTGATTAAACTATTACCACTCCACTCTTTAACTCCTATTACTTCATCACCTTTTTTAATTAGCATGTTTAGTCCTCCTTTAGATGTATACCTGTGATACAAAAACCATTGCTAAATCGTTTCTTTTCTACATTGTAACAGCTCATGATTTCGTTGTCAATACTTTTTATTCCTCCTCCATTAGCAATTGCGATTTCTTGAATTGTTTTTTTATACTCTGATAATTTTACCTTATCTGCTTTATTTCCTGTGATTATAATTCTATTATATAGTAGCGTTTGTTCAAGGTCAAGTGTATTCAACCACTGTTCGTATTGTTGCATGATTTCGTGTGGTGTTCCAGTAAATGTTACTTCCATTGTTTAGTCCTCCTTTAATTTTAATCCATACAATCTACGGTGTGCGAATCGTTGACCACTCCATTTCAGTTCAACCCCTTTTAATTGACACAGTTCGTAACATAGTTTATTTATGTTTAAATTATACTTAAGTGCTATTTCTGCCATTTCATTATATCTTACATAATGTGTCTTGTCAGTTACTTCAAATAAATTATTTATTATATTGGTCATTGTTAATTCCTCTTTTTAATTTATGAACCAAGTGTATCATCTATTGTCCTAAATGTCAACCAGTTTGTTGAAATTATATTAGAATGACAAAATAAACCAGTCATGACAAAAATTAATGACATTTTTCAATCGCGTTAACCCTTGATATACTTGACTTTTAAAAGACCAATGACATTTACTATTTTTAAGGAATGCTATTATATCAACGTTTGTAGAGACCAATGACGCTGAAACGTCACTTTTATACTTCTATATATTACGTTACTACATTATGATGTAATAACTATTTATATATAACTATATATAATATGTCATAATGTCAATAACATAGTAAAACCCTTGTGAGAGTAATAATACAGCGATTTTAATTTTGTCATTCATTCGTCATCTATTAAAACAAAGTAGAGATACTCATTGATATTAAAGTATTTTACTTATGACGAAAAAATGTCATAAGTAAAAATACTATGTTTTGAATTTGTTATTTAATTAATAAAGCCAACTGGTTTACTTAACCAACACAGTATCCCTTATCTATGCTATAATAGAAACGAGGAGGAGATATAATGAAAGATAAACTTATTGATCTATTAACACTTGTACTTAGTATCTTGCTACTTGTAATAGGTATCATTGGTTTTGGGTATATTGCTATATATTTAGGTATGAAGTTACCATATGAATTATTCAATCAAGGTAACTGGGGTTTTGCAATCGCACAACTGATTATTGTGTGGAGTTGGTTATTATTAGGAGGTAAACGCAAGTGAAAACAGATAAACAACTACTGGCACTAAACAAAACAGACCTATTAAAAGAGTATCGTGAGTTAGAAAGTAAACTACAAGAAGTGTCATCCAACACTAAAGAGCCAACACTTGAAGACGCTATCAAGATTGTACAGGATAATGATATGATTGTACGTAAAAAACAGAACTATAACTTTTAGGAGGAATGAGTATGGACGAACCAATCATTGAGCCAGCAGAACCAACACTAACAGAGATAGCTCGCTTAGTTGCTAGACGTGACGAGTTAGAAGCTGGTCTCCCAATGTATGACGCACAATACATGCAACATGCAGAAGCCTATGCAAGAGTACTGAATGACTTATATGATATTAACAGTAAACTAAAGAGTTTAGGACTATAACCATTTAATATTGAAAGGAGGTGTTTCATTTGCCATACATGTACTGCAATCAAGAAGGATGTAATGAAACAGTTAAGCTACCAGCACAATACTGTGCCAAACATAAACCAGCAAAGCTATCTGACTCAATCAAAGTAGAACAACCAACAGACAAGATTGTTGTTAAAGCAAAGAAGACTACTAAATAATAGTAGTCTTTTCTTACATATAATAGAAGGAAGGAGTAAGACAATGCCACAACGGAAGTGTGCAGTGGCTTCGTGTCGCGCGTATGTCACGCTACCTGAGCGCTACTGTGACGCACACAAAGGGTACAACAATAGTCAGTACAATAAGCATGTAAGATACAACTATGACAACAAGAAGTACAGTAACTTCTATCATTCAACCCAATGGAGGAATGCACGTAAAGCTAAGCTAATGGAGCAACCACTATGCGAGGTATGCTTGGCACAAGGCAGGTACACCAATGCTGACATGGTTCACCATAAGATAGAATTAAGAAGTCCAAACGGATGGAAACATAGACTTGATTTAAATAACTTAGAATCAATATGTTACGAGTGTCACAACAAGGAAGAGCACAGCTACAGTTGGAAAAATAGAGGTAGACAACCGCGGTAAATCAACAACCGCACAGCCAAAATTATTTTTAGGGAGACCAAAATGTTTTTACCCGCCCTACCTTTAATAACGAATTAATCGCGGCTCACTCTTCTTCGCACGAAATTCTAAAAATGAACTTTCAAAAACGCCCTTTTCCCCTCGTAAACGTGATTTAAAACTGGTTTCTTGTGTTGAAAATAAAGGACACATACTACATATAGTATGTTATTTCACTTATATGATTTATCCCCCATTAGACACCACTGAGTCCTGGTTTCTTCACACAGGGTTCTTTTTATATGATATAATAAACTATATGAGGGAGTTTTGTCTTTAACTCAATAAAAGGTAAGGGAGGTAGAACAATGCCAGCTCCGAAAGCAGTGTATGTAAAAGATTTAGCGACTGGGAAAACACGTAAATTCAAATCACAATTCGCGGCAGATGACTTCTTTGGACTCAAGAGAGGCTATATGAAGGATCTGAAAACCAAACTCGGCGGTCGTAATAAAAAATTTGAAATTATGGAAGTTCCAAAAGAAGAGTTATAAATATTACTTGACAACCTCCTCAACATATGCTAAACTATTAATATAAAAGGAGGAGGTTTTATTTATGGAAGAAGTTTGGAAAGAATTAGACGATTTACCAAACTATGAAATAAGTACCATGGGTAGGTTGAGAAATAAAAACACATTGAGAATTTTAAAAACAAGAATTTCAAAACTTGGCTATGAGCAAATAACAATCACTTATGGTGGCGAAAAATATTTCAGAACAATACACCGGCTTGTAGCTAAAGCATTCTTAATTAACCCAGATAATAAACCTGAGGTTAATCACATTGACGAAAATAAACTTAATAACAGTGTTAGCAATTTAGAGTGGGTGACTAGAAAAGAAAATTTAAATCACGGCACTTGGAAGCTTAAAAAGAGACAATCGCGAGATAAGGCCATTTATGCTTACAAAGACGGTGAAGTACTTGAGTTCCCTTCAACTAAAATTTGCGCTCAAACACTTGGGTTGATTCCAACAAATGTTACTCAAGCTATTCGTGTAAAGAATAAAAACGGAAGTAGTAAAACACTAAAAGGCTACACATTCAAATACAAGGAGTGATAAACATGGCAAGACCACGAAAATTATTAAACGCTCAGAGTGGTAACTTGACCACTCAACAACGAGAAGAGCGTGCAAAGGAGGAAGAAGTACTTTACAATTATGAAAAGCTAGACTTCAGTTTTTATCCACCAGGTCTATTGCCACAAGCATTCAATGAATGGGATCGCATTGGAACATATGTGGGAGACCTGCCTATTAGTGAGTTAGATGTAAATACAGTCATTAGATATTGCAACTATAATTATCTATATGCAGAGGCAGTAGAGAAAGTGGCTCAGATGGGCGCTATTGACCCTGAGACAGGTAAAGCCAACCCTTGGGTTAATGCTATGAACTCCTATTCAAAAGAGCTTAAAACGGCAACCAATGACCTTGGATTAACAATCAATTCACGAATGAAGATAATTCTTCCAGCAGAGAAAGAAAAAGAAGTACTTGACCCATTTGCAAAAATGTTTGAGGGATAAGCTACACAAAACTAAAGTTTTGTGATATAATATTTATAGCAAATGAGTGGTAAACATTAGATACACCAATACCACAAACAGTCGGATTTTGTGATATAATAATTAATAGGTGGCATCTAATACACCTCTCGTGACACCGCAAGCGAGAGTATGCTAAAACGTGTGGAAAAACAACCCATAAAATCTGCACTGTGACGGAGTTGGAAACCTTAACCGTCAGCGGGCAATAGAGGTTACAGATCCTATCAAAACTGTTTTAATAGAGGTTTACAGATCCTACCAAAACTGGCTTAATAGTGGAACACATCCACTTAAAATAAGTGCTCGCCATAGTATCTGGCTGATAGTGTGATAGTATGACCCTACTTGACGACATGCACACTAAAGCAAATATACACTTAACGTAGGGCGTGTATATTTGCAGATACTCGCTTCACCCACTCTTTAGTGGTGTGTAGATGAACCCACTAGTCTAGCTAACTAGTGGGTCTTTTTTTGTGCTATAATATAAGTGACTAGCATAAAAGGAGGACACATAATGTTTGATCCAGTACAAGATTATATAGACCTAATTGAAAAAGGATACGTAGAAGGTAAAAAATACATTGTTGAAGATGGTAAATACAAGACCATTAAAGTTGACATTCGTGTAGGTAAGAAAATACAAAAAGCGATTGAACGCCATCAAAGAGAAGTAGAACTATCTAAACAACCAGATTATCCATATATTTATAGACCAGAAGAATCCCTCCCAGTGATTAAATTTATGGAAATGCTTCCTGATCCAAAAAGTCGTAAACCAATGAAGTTAGCAACCTTCCAAAAATTCATCATTGGTTTACTATATGGTTGGCGCAAAAAGAGAGACAATACTAGACGTTTTAGAAAGGCATATATATCCCTAGCGCGTAAGAATGGTAAGTCGTTAATTGTGGCAGGTATTGCACTATATGAGTTTTTGTTTGGTAAAAATCCAGCAGCAAGCCGCCAAGTAGTAGCGGCAGCGAACACAAAAGAGCAAGCAGGAATCGTTTTCAGAATGCTTAAATCTCAACTAATGGCACTACGCAGCGTATCAAAAGAAGTGAAGAAACGAACAACTGTGCGTAGATATGACATTGAAGCGAGTGATGAATCAACCGTTAAACCATTATCCAGTGACGCAGACACACTAGATGGATTAGATGTTTTGTGTGGTATCCTAGATGAATATGGTGAAGCTAAAGATACAAGTATTATTGAAGTATTAGAATCATCACAAGCCCAACAAGTAGAAGGTCTAATTTTAATGATATCTACAGCTACAAAAAACTTAAATGGTCCTATGTTCACAATAGATTACCAATTTGTTGATAAGCTACTCAATGAAGAAGTGAAAGCTGATGCCTATCTAGCACTATGTTGGGAGATGGATAATCTATCAGAAGTAGATGATGAAGCGAACTGGATAAAAGCCAATCCATTATTAGAAATACCAGAGGCGTATGAGTCAATGATGGAGCATAAACGCAACTCACTTGATGAATATAAAGGTAAAATGGATTTATCAGGATGGCTTACAAAAGAAGAAAATTTTTGGGTACAATCATCTAAGGATAGTTTTGTAACAAAAGAAGAATGGGACGCAGTGAAAGCACCTACTAATTATAATATTAGAGGTAGAAAAGTCTATATTGGCATTGACTTAGCAAGAACCTCAGATATGACAGCCGTTTCATGGATTATTCCAATAGAAGAAGAACACAAACTACTACTGGACACACATGGTTTTGTGTCATCAGTAGGAGGTATTGACCATAAACAGTCAATTGATAAAATACCATATAGACAGTATGAGTCAATGAACCTCATTCATATTTCCCAACGTGAAGATGGTTTAATAGACACAGAAGAAATGTGTGATTGGATACGTGATTTCATAGATTATAATGACTTACAATTGGTTGGTATTTATTATGATCCATTTATGATGGATAAGGCTTTGATTAATCTAAGTAAAACATACCCTAAAAAACTAATTGAAGTACCACAGAAAATAAATTATTTATCATCACCAACAAGAGCCCTACGTGAGTTAATTCGTAGAGGTGAAGTAATGCATACCAATAACCCTTTATTGAATCGTGCAGCATACAATGCAATGATTAAAGAGTACAATGATAGCGTTGCAATTGATAAGCAAATAAATAGGAATAAAATTGACTCACTTGACGCCATAATAAATGCCATGAGTGACGCTCAATATCACGATTATGACGCACCTACATTGCAAGATTTACTAGATAGCGGTGAGTTTGGTTTTGGATACTAATACAACACCTAAGGGTATGTTTAAACAGCATACCCTTTTCGTCTATTTTGTGTTAAAATAGAGTTAGAAATATCGCAAAAGGAGCGTGAAAACATGAAGTTTGTTGCGGTTATTGTAGCTGTTTTGTATATAATTAGCGCAGTATTTATCGCTTTATCAGCATTTTTAGTATCAAATATCATAGGTTTATTCATCTGTGGTATATTATTCATGATTCCAACAATTGTTTTATATCATGAAGCCACTAATTCAGGAGAAGGGAGGTTATAATAAATGGGATTATTCATAAACAACGGAAACCCAGTGACAGAGCAACAATTTATTGATTATATCAATACTGGAACAGTTTACACCACCAATTTCACAGGTCTCAAAGCGTTGACAAACTCAGACATTTATACTGGAGTGAACATCATTGCTGGAGACATTGCTCAGAGTCAATTTAAACCAGCAGCTACTACCTCAGTGGATGAAAGCTTATTACACTTGTTAAATACAGAGCCAAAGGCAAATCAATCACACTATACAATGCTGTATGCAGTGGTTTCAAATATTATTTTAACAGGAAACGCATATGTTCTCATTCATAGAAATAAGGATGATAGCGTAAAAGAGTTGGAGTTTGTAGAAACACAACAGGTTAACGTGATTAGAGACCTTGTCACAGGAGTATACAGATATGAGGTTAACATGCCATATGGGAATATTATGTATAAGTGTGACCCACGTGATATTTTACACTTCAAATTAAGTACCACAGATGGCTGGCTAGGACGGTCACCATTACTATCATTGAATGACGAAATATCATTACAAACTAATGGACTGAAAGTACTAAATAACTTCTTTTCAAAAGGTGTCTTCTCTGGAGGTATTCTTAAATTATTAAATGGTACAGTCAACAACAGCGCTAAGAAACAAATTAGAGACGACTTTGAAGCAGTGAATGGAAGCGGTGGAGTTATCGTAATAGATGACTCGCAAGAGTTCACTGATAATAAAATCAATACAGAAGTACTAAAATTGATTCAAGCCAATAAATTTAGCACCCAGCAGATTGCTAAAGTATTAGGTATTCCAGTAAGTAGATTTGGACAAGAACTAGTCAACTCATCTGACACTAGTCAGAATGACATCTATATTGCAAGCACTATCGCTAAGTACGAATCATCTATCTGTGACGAGTTGAATCTAAAATTAGGGGTAGAGTTAGAGTTAGATTTATCTAAACTACGTCAAGATACAAAAGAAGATAGACTGCGTAGAATTGCAGAAGGAAGAGTGAAGTCTGAGTTTGCACAAGCCTTAACGGTAAATGACGCTCGTGAGTATCTTGGTTTTACTGAGATTGAAGGAGGAGAAACCCTACTTGGTCAAACACCAGAAATAAGTGACAATAAAACAGAACAGGATGTGAATGTTAATGAAGAAGAACTTGGAAATCAGAGCCCTACAGACACTGGAGAAGACAGAGGATAATGTAGTGGAAGGATACGCATTAAAATTTAATAAAGAATCACGTAATTTAGGTGGATTCGTGGAGACAATTTCACCAGAAGCATTAGAAGGTGTAGACTTGACAGACGTACGTTGTTTCATGGATCATGACTCTAGTAAGTTATTGGGACGCACATCAAGTGGCACACTGGAATTGAATGTGGATGATATTGGATTACATTTTCGTTGTGTACTTCCTGATACAAGTAATGGACGTGACGCAATGGAACTTGTAAAACGTGGTGATCTGAATCAATGCTCATTTGGTTTCACAGTAGCTAAAGACAAATGGACAAAAGGTAAAGACATTATGAAACGTTCAATTAACAAAATTGGTTCATTATTAGAAATTTCGCTAGTATCAATTCCAGCATATGATGACACTGATGTACGAGTTGCCACACGCTCACTAGAGGAAGCGGTTAATGAATTAGAGAAACAACGCTTAGAAGTTGAATTGGAGCTGTTGGGCTTGTAATTTAAAGCCCACAACTTCTTATATCTATGCTATAATTAAAACAGAAAGCTAGTGAAGGAGTGAGATTGATTGAATCGTGAAGAGCAAATCAAAAAAGCACATGATTTATTGTCAGAAGGCAAATTTGAGGAAGCACGCAGTTTAGTTGACGCAATTAAGAAACATGACGCAGAAGAGTTAGAAAATAAAGCTTCTGAAGAGCAGCCTGAAGAAGATAAACTTATTGAAGAAACAAAAGATGAAGAAAAAGAAGAACAAAAAGAGCCAGAAACAGAAAAGCAACCTGAAGAACAACCAAAAGACGAAGAAAAACGCTCATTAGAGCAAGAAGGAGAAGAAGAAAATATGGAAAAAGTAGTGTTAGATGGAAAAGAAATCTCTCAACCAGAAACAGAAGTTCGTGGATTTTTAAATTATGTACGTTCTCATAACCCTAAAATGGACTTGCGAGCGCTTCCAGAAGGTGTAAAATCAACTGATGTTGGTGCTATCATCCCTGAAGATATTGTTACAAAAACAAAAATGTTACCTGAAACAGTAGTGGACTTACGTAACTTAGTTCAAACAGTGAAAGTAAGCACTCCAACTGGTAAATACCCTATTTTGAAATCAACAGAGGCTGTAATGCACACTGTAGCAGAACTTGAAGCAAATCCAGACTTAGACAAACCACAATTTGAAAATGTATTGTATGATGTTGATACTTATCGTGGACAAATTCCAGTTTCTCGTGAATCTTTAGATGATTCTGATGAAGACTTAGGAGCATTGATTGCGCGTCATATTCAACGTATCACATTGAACACAGCAAACGCTAAAATTGTTGAAAACTTGAAAACAGCAACAGCTAAAACAGTTCATAATTTGGATGAAATCAAAACAATCATCAATACTGAATTTGACCCAGCATACAACTTACAATTTGTAGTTTCTCAATCGTTCTACAATGAAGTAGATTTAATGAAAGACAATGAAGGACGTTACATGTTACAACCTTCAATTACAGCTCAATCTGGTAAATCTTTACTTGGTTTGAATGTAACAGTACTTTCTGATAAATTGTTAGCTGGAGAAGCTCCCAATAAAAAAGTAGCATTCTTGGGTGATCCTGCTGGATTTACATCATTCTTTGACCGTAATGAAATGGCAGTTCGTTGGCAAGAACATCAACACTATGGAGAAATTCTAGCTGCAGCAATGCGTTTTGACGTTAAAACAGTAGACGCAGCAGCTGGTAAATTCTTAACTCTTGATACAACTGCAGTAGCACCAGGTGTAGGAGAATAATATAAACATTTACGAAGAGGGGTGGGGCTCATGCCTCGTCTCTCTTTTATTATATGATAAAGGAGTGATAAAGTCAATGCTTACAGTAGAAGAAATCAAAAATAATTTGCGTATTGACTATGATGAGGATGACACCTATTTAGAAATGTTACTTGGAGCAGCACAACTCTATATTTTAGGGAGTATTGAGGTGACGGTATTACCAGATGACCCAAAAACAAACACACTAGTATTCATGCTTGTGTCATTGTGGTATGAAAACCGTGTACCAGCTACAAATGCACTACAACAACAAGTACCATTTACTATCACAGCAATGATCCATCAATTGAGGGGGTTAAATCATGGCGAATATCAAGACGTCCAAGTTGAATCAGCGGATTACACTACTAGTGAAGACGCGCTCACGAAATGAGTTCTTTGAGTGGATTGAAACATGGAATCCAGATAGAAAAATATGGTGTTCCGTCAAACAGCAGTATTTTAAAGACTATCAAGATACTTATGGAACAACGCTCGCTAATACAACAAACTTTATTATTAGATATGATACAGGCCACCTGGTTTCAAAATCTAATCGTATTGAGTTCAAAGGTAAACAATACAGAATAGAAGACATTCTGGAAGGTTCATTTGATAGAGACTTCACTACATTAGTATGCAAACAAGTGGAGGACTAACCATGAAAAAGAATTATGTGGATTTTAGCTCAGCCTATAAAGCGATAGGGAAAACAGAAAAACAATTTAAACAAGCAACCGTCAAAGCTGTTGAAGCTGGCGGAGAATATGCCTCAAGATATTTAAGAGTAAAAACACCAGTTGACTATGATACCAAAACACACATGCGAGATCATATTGTGTATAGTAAACCAACTGTAAATAACCCAGTATCAGAAGTTGGTTTTGATAAAAAAGTAGCATGGAGAGCACATTTTGTAGAATTTGGTACGATTAAACAAGACCCACAACCATTTATAGAAACAACAATGAAAGACATAGAAAACAAGATAGCCAATATTATTCAAAGTGAAATGATGAGGAGGATGAAATAATGAAATTACCAATTCTAATGATTGCGGAAGTATTGGAAGAATCCATTCCAGAAATAGATTGGTTTGTCAATCAAATAGAAGAAGAGAAACAAGTAAATCCACCGTATCCATTAGGACGTATCGTAGAGTTATCTGGTGACTACGTAGATTATGCCTCAGAGCAGCCTAATTATCTAACAACAATGGTTCAAGTGGATGTGTGGGTACGTGATGTACAAGAATCAAACAAGTATTACTTTTTACTTGATAAAGTTATGCGTGAGCAAGGTATTCAATGTGCATACACAGAAGAAACACAAGACCAGGATTTGAAAGAAGGACGTAGAATTATTAAGCGTTATGTACTATCACAACGTGTATTATAATTTAACCCACTAATGCCAAAACCCTATCACTAGATGGGGTGGAGGGTCAACCTATAGAAATTCCAAACATTTATACAGAGCCATTAAAAAATATGGCTGGGACAATTTTCATCACTTTATTATAGCTGATAAACTAACTAAAGAAGAAGCAGACTCATTGGAAATAAAACTAATTAAAGCATATGACACTACACGAATAGGATATAATATTTGTGTTGGTGGTACAGGTGTAATGACGTGTAGAAAACACAGCGTACACACAAAACAAAAAATACGTGAACGCAGAAAAAATCAGATTTTCTCAAAAGAAAGTCAGAAAATGAAAGCGGAGACGATATTAGGATTTAAATACAAATACATTGAAGTCACATTCAATGATGGTAATACTCGTAAGTATCAGTTAACATCAGACATTGCAGACGAGCTTGGTTTTGATAAAGGACATATTAATAAGTGTCTAAATGGGAAAAGAAAATCTCATAATAAATGTACGTTTAACTATGGTTTTTAAGTCAACACAAATGCTTAATAATATGCTATAATTACTGTAGTAGCAAAATAATAATAAAGGACGTGATTATCATAGCTTTAATCGGATTTGAAAAGGCAATCATTTCAGTACCTAACGCAGGCGGTACTGGCGTGGAACAATTAGTAATTGATAAGTCAGGCGGAGGTACAATTGAAGCAAGTATCTCAGGTATTTCACCAGACCAAACAAAAGTGTACGCTTCAAATGTACCAATCTACGTTTCAGCAAAAGGTGTTGGCGAGTTAACAGCTTCATTAAATGTATTTGATCTTTATAAGAACGGTGTATATGAAAAAATTATGGGTATCACACGTGATGAAGATGGCGTGGCTATGGTTGGACAAGACACAGAAGCACCATATGTATCAGTAGTATTTGTATCAAGCACAGCAGATGGCAAGAAGATGTTCTTAGGATTAACAAAAGGACGTTTCTCACATCCAGAATTAGCCTTGAACACATCAGAATCTGGTGGAACAGAACCAAATACAGAAACAATTGAAGGTTCATTTGTAACGGATTCACGTGGAATTGCTTACATGAGTGGAGTGGAAGAAGCTAGCAAGTTAACACTAGAAAAATTCATCAACAAAGTAAACAACATTGCAACAGAGTAAGATTAAAACCTAGCCTTAACTGGTTAGGTTTTTCTTATTGCACAAGTAAGTGAATCTATGTTATAATGAAATAGTAAAGAAATAAAACTAATTGGAGGAATTGAAATGATTAAATTGAAATTAGAAATTGATGGGAAAACAAAAGAGTTTACACAAAAATCAGTAAAGGTGCGTGCCATGCGTGAAATGATGAAATTCCAAGCACGTATGGAAAAGGTACAATCTGGAGAGGAAGAAATGTCAGCCTTAGACCAAATTGACACAATGATTATGTTAGTAGCTGATGTATTTGACAATCCAGAAGTAAACTTTGACAACATTATTAATGGTGTTGAAGCAGATAAGCTAGAAGAAGTACTTGGTGGCGTATTTGACGCTATTGGTGGTGGAGAAGCAACCCCATCAAAAAAGGTGAAAAAAACCTCTCAGAAATAAGCTGGGAGGAACATCTTGAAGCAATGGATAAGATGTACACTGACCTTCTATCCAGCGAGTCTGGAACATGGTCTCTATCAGAAATTAACAACGCAGATTATAATTTACTAATGGAACTATTTACAAAAGACAATAAACCTAAAAAAGAAAAACTGCAAGACCCAATAGATTTCTTTGGTACATTTATGAGTCCACAAGATATGGCAAAAGTAAAAGGTGAGACACTTTAGCACACCGCTAGAGTGTCTATTTTTATGTTATAATAGATTAAGAAAGCAAGCAAAAGGAGTGAAATGCATGGCACAAGATAGACCTATAGGAAATATGAAATTTGGCGTTGGTTTTGAAGGCTTAGATGAATCACTAACAACTTTAAATAAATTAAACAGTGCAATCAAGCAAACAGAATCAGCAATGAAAACAAACATTTCTACAATGGATAAAGGTAATAAAACAGCCTCTGACTACGCACGTGCAGAAGCAGATTTAACGAGAGCCTATGAATTACAAGCTAAAAAAATTGCATTACTAGAAAAAAGAAAAGAAGAACAAATCAAAGCACATGGTGCTGAATCAGCAGCAGTTGCTAGAACAGTTGACCAAATCAACAAAGCCTCAGCAAAATACAATCAGTATAACAAAGAGATTGATAAAAACAAACAAGCACATATTATCGCTTCAAGTGGTGTAGATAAATATAGTAAAGCCATTAAGAACAATGAGTCAGCTATGAAAGATGAAGTCAGTGCGCTACGTAGTGCTGGTGATAAGGTAGGAGCATATAAAGCTCAAAAGCAAGGCTTGCTGAAACAAGAAGAGTTGACAACTAAAGCCATTAAAGCGCAAGAAAATGTAGTAAAACAAATGACCAAGCAATTTGGTGAAAATTCAACACAAGTCGCTAGCGCTAAAGAAAAACTAGAAACATTTAAGCGACAACAACAAATAACAAGTAAGCAGATAGACGGAACAAATAAAGGACTCAAGGAATCATCTAATGCATTTCGTGGATTAAATGATGAGATGTCTAAATCTGAGCCAGCTTCTAAAAAGGCAGTTAGTGGGTTAGGAAAAGTAACCACTGGTTTAGGTGCTATGTTAGGTGGGATTGGTAAAGTTGTAGGTAAGGTTGGACTGGGTGCGTTACTAACTATTGGTAATAAAGCGTTTAATGCCGTTTCATCAAACGTAGATTCAGCCATTAAACGTATTGATACATTGGCAAACTCATCAAGGGCATTCCAAAATATGGGATTCTCAGCAGAAAATGCTGCAAAAGCAATGAAAAACATTTCTAAAGCGATTGAAGGCTTGCCAACTGCATTAGATGATTCCGTCTCCAATGTGCAATTATTAGCAGCCTCAACAGGTGACCTTGATAAGTCAGTTGACATTTACAAAGCATTGAATGACGCAATACTCGGTTTTGGCGGGGACGCCAACATGGCAAATAATGCTATTGTTCAGCTATCCCAATCGTTCTCTAATGGTAAAGTAGATGCACAAACGTGGAACTCTATGATTAACTCAGGTTTGGGACCAACATTAAATGCATTAGCTAAACAAATGGGCATAACGACTGGCGAGTTGAAAGAAGGTCTTTCAGAAGGTAAAATATCTGTTAATGATTTCCAAGACGCTCTTATCAAACTAGACAAAGAAGGTGGCGGCGGACTTAAGTCATTAGACCAGATTGCCAAAGACTCTACTAAAGGTATTAGCACCTCACTAGCAAATGCTAAAACAGCTATGGTGCGTGGTACAGCAGAACTAATTAAAAGCGTAGATGAAATGCTTAAGAATATGAATCTACCAACTATTAGTGAGTTCATCACAAACGCAGGAACAAACATGGAAAACTTCATGAAAAAGGTTGCTGCGGTAATACCTGAAATTGCAAAAAACTTTAAGTGGGTTGGAGACGTATTTGACGGAATTAAAGAAATCTTTGCAAATGTCATGGATGAAGTGGATGCCTTTATTTTCAATTTTACAAATGGCTTCAAGCAAATGGTAGACTTTGTTAAAAATGTGTGGAATGGTGATGTACAGAGTAATGATTATTATCTACTTAGATTAGCTGGACTTGATTATGAAACAATTTGGAAAATAGAGGATTTTATAAAAACGTTTAAAGAAAAGGCGGAAACCTTTGGGGCTTATGTACAAGGGTTCTGGAAACTATTTTCTAAAGATGAAGCAACATCACTAGATGGATATTCAATGCTTAGAACACTAGGCATGACACAGGATCAGATCACAGGTTTAGAAACCGCTGTAGAAAACGTCAAGAAGTTTCTAAGTGGCTTAAAAGATGTGGTACTAGATTTGGCAGACATAGCACTGTATAACTTAAATCAAGAGTTCCAGACTCTTTATAAGTTTTTCACAGAAGAGGTGGTACCAGACTTGCTTCCAATTATGCAATCATGGTCGGAGAGCTTTGAACGTATGAGTGAGGTATTTAAAGACACAGGGGATAGTGCCAATGGATTTAAAACAGCTATTTTTATAGCGTGGAAAATAATAGAAGATAGATTTCAAGGATTGTGGATTGTTGTTAAAACAATCATGACAGCTATACAGATTACTATTGAAACAGTGACAGTCGCAATCGCTGGAGTACTAAACACGTTTGGTCTTGTTATCACAGGTCAATGGAGTAAAGCATGGGAAGAAATTAAGAAAACTGGAGAACGTATTTGGGCAGCCATCTGGGGCGGAATTAAAGATACATTCTTAGGAAAAATTCTGATAGCATTGGGAGAATTCTACAACGAGAATAAAAAAATCTTTGACGGTGTTTGGGAAACAATCACAGGAATATTATTTGCTGTTCCAGGGTTTGTGTTTGACATCTTCACAAAAGTACCTCAACGAATGGTAGAAGCCATTAAAGGTGGTAAAAGCGCAGTAGTGGCAGCCTTTAAGGAAGTATTCAATGCCGCTCTAAGAGCTATTGGTAAGCCAGTAAATGGTATTATTAAAGGTGCGTCATGGGTGCTTGAAAAACTGGGCGCAGAACCTCTACAAGAATGGGACGTACCGCAATACGCCACAGGTACTCCAAAAGGTGGTCACCCAATCAATGGCCCAATGATGGTTAATGATGGACGTGGAGCTGAAACAGTTATCACACCAGATGGTAGAGCCTTCATTCCTAAAGGACGCAACGTTGTTCTAAACGCACCAAAAGGAACACATGTCTTGACAGCAGAAGAAACCGCACAACTTCAAGGTTCAAAAGCACCTCGTTACCGTTATAAAAAAGGTACTAACTTCTTTGGTAACATGTGGGACAGTGTGAAAAATGTTGCTGGTAATGTAGGAAACACACTGAAAAACGTAGTAGGTGATGTGTGGGACTTTATCTCAGACCCTGGAGCATTAGCTAGAAAAGTACTTGGTGGATTGGATGTATTAGGTGGATTAACAAAATATCCATTAGAAGTAGGTAAGGGCATACTATCTAAAGCCACAAGCGCACTGACTGAAAAGATTACTGGTTTGTTCTCATCTGGTAACTTAGATACCTCAATAGGAACAAATGGCGTCTATAAATATTTGGCTGATGTTGCTAAGTCTGTAATGAAGAAATTCCCAGGCTTCATGGTAACTAGTGGATATAGACCAGGTGACCAGTATTCACATGGTAAACGTAACGCCATTGATATTGCATTACCAGGTGTCACAGGAGGCTCACCTAAATACACAGAAGCCGCAAACTATGCTTTTGAAAAATTCGCTTCCAAGATTGGTTACGTAATTACTAATGGGAAAGTTCGTGACCGTTCAGGGCAATCAGGTACAGGTATTCATAACGATTGGAGACCATGGCCAGATGGAGACCATTATGATCACGTGCATTTAAACGGTGTGAAAGACCCACAAAACACTCAAATTTCAGGTGATAGTGTGGGAGGCAGTGGCGTAGAAAGATGGCGTAATGTAGCAATCAGAGCATTGAAAATGACTGGTCAATACAGTACTGCAAACTTAAATGCATTACTAAATCAAATGCGTACAGAGTCAAATGGTAACCCTAATGCAATTAACTTGTGGGATCCAAACGCTATGAAGGGTACACCATCAAAAGGATTAATGCAGGTAATAGACCCAACATTTAGAGCATATGCAATGCCAGGTTTCAATAGTAATATCTATGACCCATTATCTAACATTCTTGCTTCCATCAGATATGCACTCGCAACATATGGTTCACTAACAAATGCGTATCGTGGAGTTGGCTATGAAAACGGCGGAATAATCACGAAAGAACACCTTGCAAGAGTTGGAGAAGGTAACAAGGAAGAAGTAGTTATTCCACTAACTGGTTCTGGTTTAAAACGCTCTAGAGCTATGCAACTATTAGCATATGCAAATGAGAAGTTGAATAAACAGAGTACTTCAACAACGGTTACTACGAGTAACTCTAACTCTGACTCTAACCTACAACTTATCATTGCTCTAATGCAACAACAAAACGAGTTACTAATTAAACTCTTAGAAAAGAACACGGATGTTCTATTAGATGGTAAGAAATTAAATCGTGAGTTACAGAATATAAACAAAAATGAACAAAGAAATACGAATCGTTCTCTAGGGTTAATTTAATATTTATATATATAAAGGTGGTTCACAGCCACCTTTATTTGTGTTATAATGAGAATATAAAGAATTGAGGAGTGGAAAAAAATGCCTAGTAATTATAATTTTTTAAGAACATTTACCTTTGATGGTCAAGCGACAAGTCATTTGTTTCAGATTTCCAAGGTAAACATTCCGTTCATGAGTAAAGAAAACGAGTTTTTCACCGTAGGTAATACAGATGGAAAACATTTCAGAAATACACGATTGGGAGAATATAGTATTTCAATTGATGGTTTCGTTATTAAAGATAATACTGGATTAGATGTGTCAAGCGCTTTAGACCAGTTGAAGTTAATTATTAACAGTGATGAACCAAAGAAACTGATTTTTGACATCTTCCCAGATAGATATTTTAATGCTATTTTTTCAGGAGTACAAGAGTATGATGCAACGGATCCAAGATACACACCTCTAACACTTGTTTTTGATGTGCCTGACGGATTAGCTCATCAACTAGAACCAAACACTTTTACGAATGTATATTCTACATCAAGAAACCTTATTTTGGATCCTGAATATCAGAAAAAGGATGTGTATTTACATCCAGGAGTTAAGTTAGCAGAAGAAAAACACAATGGATCATCTGTTGTTTACGTAGATTATAGAGAGGGTATTCCTTACGGAGGCTCAGCGCAAGATGAATACGTGTGGTTACCTATATACTATATGAATATGCGTAAACTACCAGAATTGCAAGTAGGTCAGGATGTAAACTTTTCAATAGAGGCTAAAGTATTAGCTATTGATGAAGATAATGAGAGGCCAGAGGCAGGTAACCTAGTTTTAGAAGAATGGTCTGTCAATCCATCAAAACGATTGCGTACACACTTTATCAATATACCCAAAGAAGTAGGAGACTTCAAAAAATATGGTAAGGTGATTAAAATTACAGACCCTAACACCAAAGCGCTCAATCTAAACTATGGTATTACTGGATTAGATACTACTATTCACTGGTCTAAACCAATGATGTCACTATTACCACCAATTGGTGAGACAGTAACCGCTCCAAGCGTGGGCGCAAAGGCATATAGTAATAGCTTAGACTTTGGTGAGTCTGATTATAGTGGGAATCCTAACTTAATGATTCCGTTAAAAGCTAGTAATTTTAATCAGCCGTCTGGTGTTACTGTGGAAGATGTTGGGAATGCCTTAAAAGTAAATTTTACTAAAACTGAAGGGGCTACTTTTTTAGAATCTATAACAAATATTCCAGCTTTATTACCAAATACTCAATATACATTAAGTGCAGATGTTACTGTTTCTGAGGGATACACGGGTAAACTAGAAAATTTAAGGTTAGGGTATAGGAAATTTCCTGGCGGAACAATTATATTACCACTGACAGCTAAAGATGCGGTTGTGGGTCAGAAGACTAGAATATCTATAACAGCTAATTCTAGCGCTACAACAGACCCATCAAAGTTTGATAGAATGTACTTCACAATTAATACAACATCAACAGAACCATTTGTTGGATCGGTTTTAATCGAAAATATTAAAGTTGAGGAAGGAACAAACGCTACCCCATACCAGCCCAATTTACTTGATGCACCGTATTATTTGAGTAAGGTGGCTTTGGGTGAGAATATTGCAAATAAAGATGTGCAGTTTCCTATTACTACCACTGATTATATGGTGTATGGTAAAGCTAATACAGAAAATTATACACTTAATCAAGAATACACAGTTTCAATAAAAGCAACCAAACCATCTACACAACAATTCTATGTTTATGTAGACTGTGGCAAAAATAAAAAAGTAACACTTTCACCAGTTGAGGGCTTGACTGATGTGTGGGAGGGCACTTTCACCGTAGACCAAACTGACATGAACAACGGAGTTACTAATTACTTTT
>ERZ773208.1208-NODE-1208-length-21426-cov-3.562678_pt1 | contig 21426 bp, 5 predicted proteins | sample MGYA00581006_ERZ773208 | MGnify/ENA primary metagenome ERZ773208 (study PRJEB29015, sample SAMEA2737793) | human gut metagenome | biome: human gut; feature: human-associated habitat; material: faeces | place: China | collected 2012 ... | reverse complement strand
TTTGCTGTTCAATCCATTTTTGGCGCCTGTATTCGGCTATTCTTTCCTTGCGCTCTTGCTCTTTAAGTTCGATTTCTCTGTCAATAGCTTGCGCAGTGGGAGTGTTTTTATTTACAATAAGCTTTTGCTTAATGAGAAAATCAACGGCTTCCCTCAGTATTTTTTTATCATTTTCAAATGAGAGGTGACCCATAGCCTGGTCATACGCAAGCCATCTGTAATCGTCAATTTCCTCCTCTTGCATTGTTGTTTTTAAATCGTCTGTCGTTGCAACGAATATAGAAACTTTTTTGTCAACATTGTTGCGAAGCGTATATTTTGATATACCCTCGTAGCCAAGATGAATTTTAATGTGAAGCCCCGTTTCTTCAAGAACTTCTCTTCTTGCTGCGTCGTATTTTGTTTCACCCATTTCGAGGTGACCTTTAGGAAAGCCCCAGTTCGCCGAGCGCTTATTTTTTATAAGCAAAAAGCGAAGCTTGCCTTTAATACTCCTGTATACTACTGCGCCTGCGCTTGATTCGTAGTAGCAGACAAGTTCATATTCAGGAAAATCGTTTTTAACATCAATGTATTGATAAATGTCTTGATTAATGTAGCGTGAACTTCTTGACGCCATAATCCAAATAGTTTTTAAATCCGTGTTCTCCGGGTCTTTAGGAACGAGTGCCGCTATAATTCGTCCGTCGAAATTGCAAACCGTGTGAGTCACTCCCATAACAAAAGCGTAACGGTTTTTGTATCCCTTGATTTGAACTAAGTTTAAAGGATATACATAACCGTTCTCATCGACAGAATTAATAGTTTTAACAACTCTTCCTTGGGCTGTTTTGCCGAGAAACATAACATCACCACCAAGTAAAAGATATAATTCGTTTTTATTATATCTTATTTTATATTGTAATACAAGAATTTTATTATAAAAACGTGAAAAATGATATTTAATATAAAGCAAAACGGACAACTCCGAAGAGTTGCCCGTTTTTATTTTTTATTCGGTTTGCAGATTTAGGTTTATGACATTGTCTGAAGTAAATCAACAAGTGAAGCAATAACCGTATCGGTATCACCCTTAAGAACAGGAAGTACCTGGTCTACAACACCTGAAACTGTTTCGTTGCCGCCAACAAGACCGGTTACAAGTGAACTAATCTTCTTGAAGTTGTCGCCTGCGTTTACAGTTTCGATTAAGTAGCTGAGAACTGCGATGAGAGTTTCTGAAGAGTTACCCTTAACGTAAATTCTTGTGCCGTAGGTAGCAGCCTGCGATGCGTCGGTAATTACCTTACCGTGGCTTGCAAGCTGTAACCAATTAATGTCGTTAAGCTTAATTCCAAGCGGTGTGCCCTTAATCTTAATCATTCCAAGAATGTTATTAAGAAGAGGAACGATAGCGTCAGCACCGAGGAGCGGCTTAAGTGTTGCGTTAATATCATAGATATCAAGCTTGAAGTTTGATACGCCAATCTTGCCGAGGAGAGAGTTAAGGTCAACCTTAAGTGCCTTAAGAAGGGCAGGTAAGAGAGTGTTGAGGTCAACTACAGGCTTGACAGCGTCTATAAGTGCAGAGATAGGAGTGAGGAGATTGTCAAGAATCTGGCAAAGTCCGTTATTACCGATGAAGAGTGCAAGGTTTGGAAGCATTTCAAATAATGTTTCGAGAGGAGCATTGAGAATATCCTCAACCTTATCCCAGATAGGATTGATAATGTCAAGAAGAACATTATCATAAGCTTTCTTCATATCTTCTCTGTACTGATACTGAGTCTTAACGTTATACATTGAGAATGCTTCCATAAGAGGAACGATTGATGATGTATAACCGTTAGAACCAGGGATTCTTACGATATCGAAAAGACCGAGGTATGCGTCATTAAGAAGTACATCAAGTACGCCGAATACAGGACGAAGAACTGCAACGAGTGCATGGAAGAATGTATCTCTGTCCTTAACGCCCCACTTAAGAGCTGATGTATTAACCTTTGACCAAGAACCAGCCTTAGCGATTACGCTTGCATTAGCTGCATAAGTTTTGCCGTAAGTTTCGTCTGTAAGGAGCTTAGCAACATTGCTTGTTGAGAAGTCGATACCTGTTTGTGCAAGGAGGGAAACGAGTGAGCCGTCGCCAACCTTAACCTTTTCAACTGCACCGTAAAGACCGGTGAGAAGTGAGTTAACAATGTCATCCTTGAAGAGGAGGCCACTGATTAAGTTGTTAAGACCGCCTTTAACTAAACTGCCAACAAGGCCGTCAAGCATAGGAGGAAGATTCTTAAGGAAGTCAACGTCTACGCCCTTAGGATATGAGAAGTCGAATGAGCCTGTCTTATATGCGGTGTAATCCCAGAATGCATTAGTAGGTTCGCCTGTTAAGAAGTAGAATACTGCACGAACGATATCATCTTTTTCAGCCATGCTGATTGTAGTGAATACACTTGAGATGATTGACTTGAGCATACTGTTCTTCTTAATAGCGCCAATTGAAGAAACAAGTGATTTGATTGATTTAGCGTTCTTAATAAGAGTGTCTGCCACATAGCGGAGAACTGCAACGAGAACCTCGCCCTTGTCAGCAATTACTTCCTTATTAGTGAACTTGCCTTCGGCATTCTTAGCATGTGACTTAGAGGTTACAACCTTGCCGTGAGCAGCGATTGTTGACCACTTGAAATCAGGAAGCTTGATGCCTGTTTTCTTAAGTAAGCTGTTAATAAGCGGAACAACGATGTCCTGAATGTTGCAAGACTTGAGGTCTGCAAGCTTAATGTTAAGCTTAACGCCTCTAACCTTAAGCAAGCTTGTTAAATACTTGCCGAGGTCCTTGCCAAGAACCGCTGAAATAATCTTATCAACGTCTAAACCTGCTGATTTAGCAGTTTTAACAATGTTTGTAATCGGAGCAAGGAGATTATCAAGAAGCTGGCCGATACCGTTGTTATCAATGAAGTATGCAAGGTTAGGAAGAACTGATGTAATTGTTTCAAATGGCTTGTCGAGAACTTGGTCAACAAAGCTCATAAGAGGATTAAGAACATCAAGAAGTACGTTATCCTTAGCCTTCTTGCAATCCTTCTGATACTGTGCAAATGTCTTAATCTTGCTGTTGCTTACCTGAAGAACATCAAGAAGAGGAATGATTGCACCTTCATAGCCGTTAATGCCGTTTACGCCGACATTGAGTGCGTTAAGGTCAAGCTTAATTGTTGAAAGCTTAGAGTCAGCATTCATTGAATCCTTAGCTGTAAGAGTAAGAACACCGTTCTTAAGCTCATAGGTAAGAGCAATCTTGCTTGCTACCTTGCCGTCGCTTCCCTTAATATCAAGAGATGTTGAAGCCTTTGCAATTGTGATATTGCTAAGATCAATCTTTCCTTCATTAAGGAATACGTTGAGAACACTGTTGAGAGGACGAAGAATTGCAACGAGTGCATGTACGAAGCCCTGCTCAGCCTTTGCGGAGCCATCCTTGAAGCCCCAGTTGATTGTTTTAACCTTCTTCCAGCTCTTAACCTTCTTGAGGGTTTTAGCTGCTGAAGAATAAGTTTTACCATAGCTCTTATCCATAAGTAAGCCTGCAACGCCCTTAGGTGAAACAGTAATGCCTGCCATATTGAGATAAGGTGAAATAGTCTTTTTGTCAAGTGCACCGTAAAGTGCCTTAGCAAGTGAAGTGAGGTTAGCGTTTTTAAATACCAAACCGCTTACAACACCCTTAAGATTTGATGCGTCAACTACGCCGAAGTTAGTGAGAAGAGCCATAACTGCGTCAACTGCACTGTCAAGCTGGGTGATAGCTGATTCAGCATCATAAGAAGAAATACCGTCAGGGTACTTGAACTTTAATGAAGTTCCCTTGTATTTGCTGTAAGCCCAATAAACTTCTGTAGGTGACTGTGTGAAGTCGAGAAGCTTGCCTACAATCTTAAGAAGTCCCATACCGTCAAGCTTACCTGTTTCGATATACTTGATGAGCTTCTTAACGCCTGAGCTTACCTTGTTGTTGCCCATAATCAAACCGATGATTGTGGAAAGGTTATGATTTGTCTTTACAAATTCAACAACATAATCGAGTACGTATACAAGTGTTTGAGCAGGAGTTGTTGTCTTGCCAAGCTTGTTCCAATTAATGTTGTTAAGTTTAATACCTGTCTTTGCAAGAAGGGTATTAATAATAGGAATAATGTTGTTGCCTGAAAGAGCATAGCCCTTAACCTTAAGTCCAAGCTCTTGCTTGTCGTTAACTGTGATTAAATCACCGAATGTCTTAGAAACGATACCTTCAAGCAGCGCTGCAAGTGACGGTGATGCGGCACCAAGCTTATCACTCTTAATCTTAAGAATGTTGGCTGCGCCGTTGAGCTCGTTTGCAATAGCCTTAACTGCGCTTGAAACAACAGAGGCAAGTGTAGGAGTTGTTGTATCGTCTAATACAACGCCGATAGCCGACACAAGATTGAGCAATGTTGTTGCAGGCTTTTCAAGGAACTTGTCAAGAAGTGAAACTATTGGATTAACAATACCGGTGAATACTTCATCACGGTATGGATTGCTCTTATCTGCAAACTTAGTAGGAGTATCAACTGTGATGCCTGTCTTTTGAGCTATTGTATTAAGAACAGGGTAGAGAGCATTTTCATAAATGCCTGTATCAATAAGAACTACGCCGAGGATAGAGGTGAGAAGTCTGAGTGAGGTTGAAAGACCTGTCATAAATTCATCTCTGTTGCCTGCTGTGATGCCCCAATTAATGCTTACGTTAAGAGTACCGTTGTCATTAACTGCGTCACTCCAACTGTCAAGCTTAGAAAGCTTCTTGCTTGCGTTCTTAATGCCTGTGTCCTTAATTCTTACAGATAATGAGTCAGGAGAAATAAGTCCGTTGACTGCTTCACTGATAAGATTGTATTTTGCTGTCACGTCGGCAGTACCATTATTATATGTATAAGAGTATGCATACTTGTCTGTAAGTCCTGCAACAAGTGTTTCGACGAGAGCATAGGTTCTTACTACTACTGTTGTAAGACCTTCGTTTGTGTAGATATCCTTAGGATTAACGTTACCATTTGAATTAGGAGTACGTGCATCCTCGCCATTAAGATAATATAAATAGGTATTAAGTAAATCAATTGTTGCGTTTGATGCATTTGCACCAATGTAATTTGAAAGTAATGAAATTACGCCGACAATAATGTTACTTGTCTTGTTGATTGAATAGCCGTTTACGCTTGAATCCGTAAGGAGAGATGACAATGTTTTATCAAGCTTAGCTATTGTGTTATCAACGTTCTTCATATCGCTGCTCTTATGTGCTGAAATATCAACTGAAGAGTTAGGAGTTGCAACTGCCTGTGTAGTGACAGGTGATGAAGAATTATTGTTATTGTTATTATTGTTGTTATTGTTGTTATTTGACTTGAATGAATTGATAAGTGCCTTAACAACGTCAACAAGCTTGCTTACATTAGTAATAAGGAAGTAAGCGTTATCTCTGTCAAGACCTACAAATCCGCTTGACTGCGGTTCAAATGTGAAGCTGTACTTGCTGTCACGTGTAATCTGGAAGATACTGTTGAGAAGGTCTGTAAGAGCACTTGTTTCGGTGAAACCGCCTACTGAATTGAGAAGACCTGTGATAATAGGAAGGTTCTTTTCAAATTCACTGCCCTTAGAGCTGATTACGTTGTTTACAAGACCGAGAATAGCGTCAAGCCAATCCTCTACGAATACACCTACAAAGCAGTCAAAAATCTTTGTTGGGTTTGGATTAGCGGCAAAATCCTTGAACTCTGTCATCTTAGAGTTGCTTACTGCGCCGTTTGAATCCGTAACAATCTTGCCCTTGTAGCAATATGTCCATGCATCCTTGCTTACGCCGTATTTGTCAGCTGCAAGGTTTTCCATAATGTCAAAGAGCTGAGGAATTGCAACCATAAGGTTGTTAAGACCTGAGTTGATGACTTTTCCTCCGTCATCATGGCCCTTAACCTGGTCTCTGTACTTAGGAGTGCTAACGTATGTGTCAACTGCAGTAGTGAAGAGGCCAGCAATTTCTGTTACCAATTCATAAAGACCTGCGCCAACCTGTCCGTTTGAAGCTGTGATTGCTTTCTTAAGGATACCCTCAAGGTCGCTGAGCTTAGCATACTTGAGAGCCTTATCGGCAATGTAAATACCTGTAATCTTAGGTACGCCTGCTTCGTATGTGTATTTAACATTAAACTTAGTAGTGCTTGAAACGTTAGCAAGTACATCTGCAAGAGAACCGCTTACGCCATTATAAGAATAGGTATAAGAACCGTCGCTGTTCTTTGTGTATGTGATTGCTTTGCCGTAGCTGTCTACAACCTTGTCATACTTAAGTACGTAGTCAGGAGTTGCGATAATGTCGCCGGCTGAGAAGTTCTTGGTTACAAAGGTATCGTCAGAAGATTCTGAAATGTAGCCTGTTTTCTCATTACCGCCGTTCCAATAAGTACCGCCGAATTCCTCAAACTTGCCATCTCTCTGGAGCCAATGCATAAGCTGAGGAAGCATAGCGTTGAGGTCCCAAGCAAGCTGACTGATACCGATATATGAGCCGGTGTCTGCAGTCATATTTTTGAGTGGCTCAATAAGGTCAATAACAGAATAGAGGAAGCCTTCTTGGTTATTTCTTTGCGAATTGCCGATTTCAGAGAAAAGAATAGGCTCAAGAAGCTCGTTAATTACTACTGTAAGTAAAGGAAGAAGGTTTACGACTGTCTTAATCGGGTCGTTAACAAGATTCTTCCAAACATCGGTAAGAGCGTCCTTAAGATTTACGTTTGTCTTAAGAAGTGACTTAAGCACAGCGTCAACCGTTTTACCGATATCTGTACTTGGGTCAACGATATCGCCGATTGTGTTATTGAGAATAAGATTTGTAATCTCGGTACCTGCCGAACCTGTAAGGTCAACATTTTTACCGTTGAGAATTTCCTTTTGAGCGTCGGTAAGAACGATACCTGAAGTTTGAGAAGCTTTTTTCTTTACAATATCATCAAGTACGAGTTGAACGTTAAGAAGGAATTTGAAAGAATACTTATAGCTGTATGTATAAGTAGTGCTATCTGTGCCAAGGTCGTTTGTATCAACGCCTAAGTATTCAGATGCAATCTTAGTAACAATGTAGTCGTAAGAAGCTGCAACCCATTCGTTGATTAATGGCTTGCTGTAATTATTTGAATTAGTTACAGAGTCAGACTTAAGTGCGTTAATGCCGACACCCGGGTCTGAACGTGAAGCATCAACAAGTGAATTAACAGGCAAGTATTTTGTTTTGTCAATATGCGAACGGTTTTTAGCAAAGCCGCCAAATGAACCTAACAAATTATTGTAATTTGTTGAATTCTTTTTTTGGTTAGCTGCAATAAGAGACCAAAACTCTGAAGTGTAACTGCCTTTAAGTGAAGCAGGAACAATGACTGTCTTGTTCTTTTTGTCGGCATATTTATCGTTAAAGGTAACTTCGCCGTCCCTAAAGTAGTTTGTTACAACATTAGTGGTGGCGTTTGCACCGCCGACGCTGGAGAAGAATGCACGCAATTGAGTAAGTTCGTCATCGCTGATGAAGAAACTGTCACCCTCTTGCCAATTTGCATCATATCCTTTTGGAAGCTTAGCATTGATTTCGGAATTAAGCTTGTTGAGGTCAACGCCGTTTCCGTTATTACCGAAACGTACAACCATACCCTTAAGTATATCAGTGTAATACGGAGAAGTGGTTGTGTCGACATTACCGTTCATAAGTGCTTTTTTGCACAAATCGGTCTTAATAGTGTTGCCTACTACATATTCGATATATGACTTGATTTGGTAATCTGTTGTCATGCCCTCTTTTTGTGCAAGAGTCTCGAAAGAAGCATCTTCGGCAACGCCTAATTTAGCGGCAACAGCTTTTCTTGCGATTTCCTTAACAGTGTCATAAACATTGTTTTCGGTGTCGCTTACTGTGAAGCCATTAAATGTCATAGGAACCTGATAAAGTGATGTGCTGTCAACTGTTTGGTTAAATGTTGCACCGCCGTCGCTTATCAATCTGATAAATTCGCTTGCTGAGATGAAGCTCTGACCGACACCGAAGTCGTAGTAAATAACGTCAGCCAAATCGTTAAGCTTAACGTTGATACCGTATGTTGCATACTTAATGTTAAGTGTGCCCATATAGTTGTTAACAACGGCTTGCTCATCAGCTGTGAGCTTAAAATCAAAGTTCTTCAACTGGTAAAGTGTGGCAGTATCATAAGTGTCACCGATAGCTTCGCCGTTAAGCTTAACTGTTTCAACAGCACCGCTTTTTACAGCTTCGGTATAACGCTTAGCAATTGCTTCTACCTTATCACTGTCTGTACCTTCCTTTATCTTTTGAGCATAAAGGTCGGCTAAATACCAAAGGCTGTTTGTTGAGAACTTGATAGTTTGACCTGCGGCATTGTAGCCTGAAACGGTACGTTCGCTTTCTTTACCGTATAACCATTCGTCAAGCTGATTTCTCGTGTCTTTAGATAAGTCTTTGTTGTCTTTGTACTTTAAGCAAAGAGCGGTAAGTGAAAAATAATCAATTGCGCCCGTTGAACCGCTTAAGTAGTTATAATCTTCAGGATTACCCATACCTGTCTGAATATAACTTGTTACAAAGTCTGACTGGCTTGTCTTTGCAAGTGCGCCGATAAGAGTCGGCTGCAATACGCCGAGTAAATCCTGAAGTGTTGTTTCACTTACGATTTGCTCTTTTTCTTTGGTGGTAAGTTCCGCTGCGGTCTTACCTAACTTTTTAGCGCCCTTTTCATAAACAGGCTTGCTTATTGCCTCAATGCCCATGAGAAGGGAAGGCAGCTGGTCTGCCAATTTGTTAAGTGTGTCGAATGCCGAATCGGCGTCAACACTTGTCGTTTTCCAAAGCGGGTTGTCATTACTCTTGGCGAACGCAGTAAATCCAACCGAGCATGTGGTCACGACCATTACTACAGCTAAGAAAAAGCTGAGTATCTTTTTGCTCGTTCTCATATAAATCTCTCTCTCCTTTACATATGATTTACGAACTTGTCGTATGGTAACGCATTTTTTGGATAATGCGCCGAGCAGTATTTGTTCACAGTTTCTACACAAAAAACTGCTTTTTAGGCGCAGGATATCCACACGCGTATTAACAAATACAATATATTTATAACAAATAAAAACTTATAAGTCAATAATTTTATAACATATTTTGAATTTATTGTGAATTTTCACATATTTTCGCATTGATTTTTGACGATAGAGAGTTGCAAAATAGACATTACAACATAAAAAGTCTAACAAACATAATTCGACAGAAAATTGACTGTAAAACGTAATATAATCCATATAAAGTCGGGTAAAATTCTGTTCGATTTGTAAAGGCAAACATCTTTACAAATGTAAATTTTGTGTAAAGCATCATAGCTTTACTTGCGGAAAATCAAGCGTTTTTTAGCACCGAATTATAAACAAATTGTAAACTTTTAGTAAATAATTTGTGCAAGGTGTCAAAAATAAGTTTGCTTTTTTGGACATTGTTACAAAAATATCATTTGTCGTTTGTCTTTATTGACTTTTTTGTTGCCTTATGTAATAATTATAATGTGTTTAAAGCACATATTGCGCAGTTTTTGGTGCAACGGTTTGGCTTTGCCGACCTTCAGTCTAATTCAGATTGCCTGATGGTCAGAGATTGTGACAGGCTCCCCTGCAATATGTTAACACTTTATTATTCAATTATTTTAAATTTAATGGAGGTAAAAAATGAAAACGAAGGCAAAAAAGTTTTCACATAAGCTTCTGGCATTATTTATGGCAGTGCTTATGGCAGCTTCCTGCTTTACCGGTGCTTTAACTGCTTATGCTGATACTATGAGCAGTGAAAAGACATATGCCGACGATTCAATCGAATATAACGATTTGGCGTGGGCTATTCTTTCCGATGAACAGGTAGCTACAGCTTTACTTGACTATGCTGATTTGATGCTTGCCGAATACGGTCCGCAGATTGATAAGCTTCTTGAAAACCTTCCATCAAGTATTACCCAGTATATCACATGGGACAGCAACAGCCGTACACTTAAGCTTAATGCTTTTGGTCTTGTTAAAAAAGACATTCCGGTACGTACTCACAGTGTTGATGAAATCTTCTTTACACTTAGGGGTGTCGCTGATCTTCTTAATCAATACGGTAACTTACTCGGTGATGCCGGCAACCTTAACTTTAAGGCTGTTGCCACTAAGGATTGGAGTATTTCAAGAGAAACTGCATCTTCAACTGATATTTTAAGAAGTGTAATCGGTATTTTCCAAAACCTTTCTTGCGACTATAACGGCACTGATATTTTAGGCAAGGTGCTTAGAGGTGAATTTACTCTCGGTACTCTCGGTAACGTTGCAAACCTTGACGTATATAAGATTATAGGTAATCTTTTGGGCTTTACAGATACAAAGTATAAAACAAACTTAGTATACAATGTTGCTCAAAACCTTATTTTCCAATATACTAATTGGTATACAGAAGATGAAATTAACAATTTCAAGAACGGTACTGCAACATGGGTTTATGATGACCAGCTTATTAATAAACTCACAACAGAGCTTCTTGATAAGATTAGTGTACTTGTTACATATAATCAAGAATACACAGATGCTGATTCGCAAACAGCAATTCAGGATACATCGGCTACACGTTATTTGAAGATTAAAGCTGAAATGAAGGCAAGCGGTTCTGACTACGCTACTGCAGCTGCAAAGCTTGGTTATGACCCTAACCTTGTATATTCAGATGAATTTAAAGATGATGAGGGTAATCCTCTTAACGTTCTTCTCTTTGCTTACGGTGCTCCTGACAAAAACGGTTATGCAACAGAATCAACCACAAAGGTAACACTTAAGGCAACCGATAATCTTTTTGATTTCGGTTACAGAGCTCTTGACCTTGCTTGGGATACAGTTCTCAAGGGTACAGTCAAACTCCTTCACGTAAATGACGGATTTGATAAGGGTCACGGCGCTAACTTTGATAACAACTATTATTATTTCTTCGACCAAAAGGGCGAGTGGAATGATAATGATGTTGCTGCAAACTATACACAGGCTAAGCTCGATCAATGGGCAAATGCAGTATATAAGGATTATAAGTTTGACACAGCAGATGATTTCCTTGCTTATGTTAAGAAGACGGTAACTTATGATCGTACAGCTGCCGAGGACTCAACAGGTTCTTGGAAAGATATCGACGCAACGAGACTTTTCGCTAAGTTAAGATACAGCCCACTTGCTGATTACGGCTTTAAAGTAACAACAGGTCCTATCAATCTTTACTTTGCAGAAACAGGTACTCCAAACCTCGATAAGTTCTTTAGCGGAAGCTATTCAAAGTACAGCTCAATGGTAGCAGGCTTTAATGACGCACTTGTTGCAGCAGTTAAGGACTTGTTCCCACAGAGCGGCAACGTTATCGGCACACGTCCTGAAATGACAACAACCGGTGATTTTGCAACTATTGACGCAGCAGCAATTAAGACAATCGTTTCAACACTCGTTGGCAACGCTTGCAAGATGGTTCAGTACACAGCAGACGCTACAGACGCTAACATTCTTAAAGCTTTCTACGCAAAGAACGGCGCTAGCGCTGCTCTTACAGAGAAGAATCTTGAAGAAGCAATGATTCCTATGCTCGTTGCTTGTATCGGTCAGGTAAATCTTGGCGCAGGCAAGCTTGAGAAAATTATCCATCCTTCTGATTGGGACGGATGTAAGGATGCAGAAGCAGTAGCTTATGTATGCCTTAAGGAGTATTTATCATACTCAATGCCTAACAAGGATTATTCAAAGCTTGTAAAGATTGGCAGCGACGGAACAATCAATGCAACACTTGAAGGCACAATTCTTCCAATGGCTCGTGACGCAGTTGCTTATGTAATTGAGGCTTACGTTCCTCTTGAGGACGAAAACGGCAATACTTGGAAGACAGAGTCAGCAGCTGTTGATTCTAAAACAACACTCTTTGACCTTCTTAATTCTGTAGTTTGCTACTACGGTGGCGACCATGCAATGGAGAAGGCTGTAAACAAGGGCGAAAGAGCTATGGGCGTAGGTGCTCTCCTCGGTGTTTGTGATGAAAACGGCAACAGCCTTATCACAACAAAGAATACTCTTTGGGAAAACATTAATGCAATAGCTAATAAGCTTATGCCTGTTCTCGGTACACTTCAGGGTACAGGTTATGCTAAATTCAATTCAGAGGAACTTATTTGGAACAACATTGTTCTTTCATTCCTTGATATTGGTAAAGAAAATTCAAAGACAGGTCTTTGCGGCGTATCTAACTTCCTTAACCAGTTATTTACAATCGTTTCTGCAGAGCCTATCCAAAAGACTTCAATCGTCGTAACAATTTATGATTTACTTAAGGATCTCATTAACGGATTGTTTGGCGCACGTTACAGCGGACAGAGCTTTAAGACAGTCGTTCCTGATGCTACAAGTGCTCATCCGTTTGATGATTTCTTCCAGGTTAAGGTACTCGCAGGTACAAGCAAGAGCTTGGGTGCATTCCAAAAGCTTATCTGTAACTTTGTAGAGTTCGGCGGATACGGTACAAACGGTCCTAAGACCTACTCTGATTCTATTATCAGAGGTATCTGTTTTGCAGTACAGGCAGTTAACAGCTTCCTTCCTAATGCATTGACTACACTTGGTCAGCATCAGCTCAAGATGGCTACTGCTTCATTCGGTTCTAACACAGTAACAGGCTGTACTTCAGGTGAACCTTATGATGATGTACTTACTGTTACAAACAACTCGGTAGGTATCAATGCATCGTACATCAAGGACGGCAAGCCTACTCAGCTGTCACGTTACTATGTAAAGATTACAAGCGTGCTTCAATATGATGTTTATAATCCGGAAACTCCTGAGGAATTATCTTTCCCTGAAACTCCTATTGAGCCGGGTAAGAATGCTGAACTTAATATTTCAGTTCCGTTCGAAGTTTCAGGTTCTGATACAACAAACACATGCCGTGTTGTTGTAAATTATGATATCGTTGATGATCAGGGCAATGTTCTTTATGGAGGCAATACTGTAACAGCTTATAAGCTTCTTACAAGTGAAGTAAGCTTCAGAAATGCTCTTTATGATGCTGATTATAACTTCAACACTACATTCCAGCAGACAGACGGCACTGACAGAGAAGAAAACGGTGTAACCGTTCATTCTCTTACAGGTATCGGCGGTAATATCTCTGCAAACTATCCTGATAAGATGGTTATCGCTTCTAACAAGCTTAACGAAATCGCTCAGTATTCATTCTTTATGAAGGGCGGCAGTAAGGAAAAGAGCATTGACGGTGTATTCTTCTTTGACAGAAAATCCGGCTATGAATCAAATAACCTTACTACTGCAGCTAAGTCATTCGATGATTCTAATTTAACAACAGTAGATATCGGTGAAAATAACGCTATTGCTCGTTGGGATAAGTCAACAGGTGATCTTCTTAAGATTGGTATGTATGACTATCGTGTAGAAACATCTGCAGGCTCAGGCGAATTCGGCGAATGGCAGCGTAACCGTACAAACGCTTCTACAGGTAGCGGCCTTGGTGCTGTTGACTACTACAGAGGTTATACTTCTGAGGAAATCGGTAACATTTCAAAGCAAAATGAGGGCAAGGAGATTGAAACAAGAACTCACGTTGCATTCACTCTTCAGGAAGCACTTGATGCTAAGATTATTGCCGGTTACCATATCAATGAAAGCGGTATTTATGATACAATGTATCTTAAGACCGGTGGTAAATATAACTATGATAACATCTTTAATATGGTTACACTCGGTACCGGTATTGATGCTATCTATATAAATACCTCAAAGCAAACATTTGGTTCAAATGCTGTTAATAACTACAGACCGTTTGGTTTCGACGGTGAGGCTACTGTTAAGACCGGCACTTATGATGTTAATGTTAACTTCTATAATTCAGGTTCTTATAAGACAGGCAGCTTCCAGCTTGTTATCGGTGAAAGCGGTTCAGCCGGCTCACTTGATAAGAACTATAAAGAACTTGCCAATATCATGGCTAACTATAAAACATCCGACTTCAAAGAGGATGCATCTATCGGTTCAGTTTATGATTTGGCTAAGGATGCTCTTATGAATGTACTTAGCGTTCAGTCAGCTCCTTACACTGCTGAATCAGCTCTTACTCAGTCAGATAAAACAGAGTATGCAGTTACAACTTCAGTTACAACTTCCGCAACAGGCGATCGTGCATACGTTCCTTACTCAACCTCTAACGAAACAGTAACATTTACTGTAAAGGGTACTCAGGTAAGCTACACAATCCCTGAATCGGTTAAAGCAACTGCTTATGTCGGCGGCACAATAGACGCTACAACAGGTGCAACCAGTGGCGGCGTAAAGGGAATTTACTATTCCGATGAGAAATGTACAATGCCTATTTACTCACCAAAGCCGCTTACATCATCAGATGTTAAGAATGGCAAGGATGCTGCATTGGCTAATGTAACACTCGGTCAGGACGGTAACTATTACCTTACTAACTCAGTTAAGTATGCTACAAAATGGGATCTCGATACATATCATGGCGGCCCATGGCAGAGACCGACAACTACTCAGGATACAAACAAAGATAACGAGCCTCTTTATAATCAGGTTCAATATGTATACAGAAATGCTGAAGGCAAAAAGTGCAACTCAGGCGATAATTGGGCATGTAAGTTCCCATCAGCTGAGTATCAGCTCATTCCTAACTCAGGCGAGATGGATTCAGTAGATAATCGTGGTATTGCTACTCAGGCTAATGACAGACTTGAATATGTTCTTAGCGTAGTTAAGTCTCACCTTATCAGCTCATCATCAACACTCTACAATGAGATTTCTGAGCTTAGAAACGGTCTTGAAGAAATTAACTTTGATATTCTTACATATAATAAGATGGTAGAATATGCAAAGAAGGCTGAACAGCAGTATACAGTTGACGTTGATTACGTTGATGCAACAACAGGCAAGACTGTTGAAAGAAACGGTATGTCTTATGTTGACGCTGCTAAGCTTATGAATGATCTCAAGAATGCAGGTACTAAGTTTACTTATACCACAGCTTCTGAAGTATCTTCTGTTCAGGCAAAAGAATACGTTAAACTCTTTAACATATTCGCTTCTGCAGTTATTGAACGTGGTTACCAGGGCAAGCAGCTTGAAAATGAAATCAAGTGTGCATCGGGTAATGCTTACTCAATGCTCAAGGCAACACCTGCTACATACAATGAAGACGGTACAGTTGCTACTGAAGCAACCGTATCTAAGAATGGCGTAGCAGCTAACCCACGCTTTGGTTCATTTGATGCATCAGGTAAGCTTGTTAACGAAGGCGCAACAAAGTACTCATCAGCATCTTGGAACAGATACGTGAGAGCTCTTGCTGCCGCAGTTGACCTTGCTAACTATGGTAACGGTTCTTATAAGTATAAGAATTCCGGCACATTCAATATCAATGACCGTAAGAACTATGACGCTCAGCTTGCTAAGATTTACAATGTTGATACTGAACTTCAGGCAGCTGAAATCGGTCTTACCGAGTTTGAGAGCTGTGAGCTTACTGTAACTCCTGTTGCAGGTGCTAAAGTAACAATCGACGGCGTTGCTTACTCAGGTCCTGTAGCTGTAGAAAAGGGTCAGGTTGTTTCAATCAATGTAACAGCAGAGGAAGGTTATACTCTTAAACCTGAACTTACTGTTAACGGCGACAAACTTACATTTGACGATACAGCAACAGCATTCCCGTATGAGCTTACTGTTACAGGCAATACTACAATCGTTCCTTCGGTTGAGTCATTGGCTCCGTCAACTCATAATGTTACTGCTTCACTTGTTGTAGCAACATCTTCAAAGGGTGCTACTAACAATAAGGGCGTAAACGGAACATATAAAGTAACTGTTTATGACAGTGCAAACGCTCCTGTTCTTGAAAAGTCATTTGACCTTACAACTACTGCAAACAAGATTAGTCTTGACCTTGCACCTGGCACATATACAGCAACAATTACTTCTGAATTTGCTCTTGCACGTACAGTAAGCATTGTTGTTGGTGACGCTGATATTGCAGGTCCTGCAATTGCAATGATTGTATGCGATTATAATAAAGACAGTAATATTACCGGTGCAGATGCTACTGCTGTATATTCAGCTGCTTCTAAGGCTGCCGATCTTCGTTATGACCTTAATGGTGACGGTTCGGTAACCGGTGCGGATGCTACAGCCGTCTTTGCTATTGCATCATCACCTATTGCACTTCCTGATGTTACTATTAAGTAATATTAGTTTCTATACTTCTTAGGGGCGAAAGTCCCTAAGAAGTTTTACTTGAAAATTACGATAACTTGTGTTATCATTTAACTAAGCAGAGCTATGGCTTTGCTTTGTCTTGATATATTCGGCTTTTGCCGTTTATATACTATGCCCGCTTTGGGCGGGGAGGCTATGGGCAGTTTCGTTTAGTAAATGTTTAATGTTTCACGGTGTTTGGCTTTTGCCAAAGTTGCTTGGTTTCATATTTTTATGTTTTCTGACCGATTTTGTCTTTGCCCTTCACGGCGATTCTGCTTCTCCCCAAATTAAGCAATTTTTTTAACAAGGAGGTAACACCAATGAATACAATTGCAAAAAAACGAGTAGGTGTTATTTTCGGTACACTTGCGTTTTTGGTTTTTGTTGCGCTTGTTGTGTGCCTTCCTCGTACTTCGTATGCTGCTGCGCTCGGAACGGAGAGCCCGAACGTTTATTGCACATACACAGATTCTAACGGCAAACAATACGACGGTGATAAGTTACCTGCCGGTACATATGACGTCAGCTTTTATTTAGAGGGCGTTACCGAGTTATCGGTTGTGCAGGTTACATCAACCTATTCTTCGGATGTATCGGTGAAAAGTGAGCCTAAGGCTCTTCTTTCTGATGAGGTTGCCGGCGTATCTTCGATGGGAACTGTAACGAATGATTCTAATTTGGTATTCGGCTTTGTTTCAGATGCTGACACTTGTTCATCTGTAACAAAGGACGGCACGTTGCTTGCAACCTTCTCGGTTGCTTTTGCAAAGGATTGTGACGCCGCTGATGTTATTTCGGTTTCAACAGACCCAAATAAGACTTTCGTTTTGGCTAATTATAATGACGGATTTGACGATGAGTATGCTCTTGTTACCAAATCTGCCGATTATCCCGGTTCTCTATATTTAATGACCTGTGACGTTTCACCGTCAACCGGTCATAGCGTAAACGGCTCGCTTGTTATTATGACAGATGCGAAAGGCAATACTGCCAACAGTCCTGTTTACGGTGAATATACGGTTAACGTATATTCGGATTCAGCTCGTACCGAGCTTGTCGGTACAACCACATCATCACTTAAAGATGGTGTAAACGCTTTTTCTATTGATTCGTTAAAGGACGGAACATACTATCTTTCAATCTCGTCTGATTATGCAATAGCTCGTAATGACGCTACCGTTATCGTAAACGGTGCCGATATTACTAATGCGGTTATTCCTATGATGGCATGTGATTTTAACAAGGATGGTATAATTACAGGTGCCGATGCAACAAGTGTATATCTTTTTGCTTCAAAGCAAACGGATTTAAACTATGACCTTAACGGTGACAGCGTTGTAACAGGTGCCGATGCAACAGCAGTTTATGCTTGTGCATCCGGTTCCGGTTATTATAACGGATTAGAGATAAAGTAATTTTTTTCAAAATAAATAAAGGGGATTTCTAAGTGAAAAAGACATTTAGAAAAGCAATAGCTGTTCTTCTTGCAGTTCTTATGGTTGCATTCTCCGTTCCGTTTTCTGCTTTAGCTGCTACTAATGGTGTAGCTGATATGTTCGGTTCAACAGATTATACTGTTACTCAGAACAGAAAATGGTGGGTTGATGATGGCGTAGATACAAGCCTTGAAAAGCTTCAGTCAACTCCCGAATATCGTGGCTATGCTAATGATGACACTAGTGCTGGTACGGTAGATTTCGGTGCTGAATTCGTAGATTATGCGAGCAGTGGACTCGAAGACCATCGTAATGACTATAAGCCTGTAGTTGCTGCAACAGTTTCCAACTTGGGTTCAAAACAAGAAGCTGAAGCTGCCGTAGCGAACGGTACATACGCTGATTACAATAAGAAGTACAATAACCAATATTATGGCGTGAATGCTTCAAAAACTTATGAAGCTGTTAAAGCAGCAGGTAATATTGTAAACCCTGCTCATGTTAAAGCAGGTCAGCGTATTGCTATTACAGTTGAAGTCGGCGGTTTTGACACTCTTCAAAACGGTCAGTTCAAGGGTAAATTCAACACTGAATATCTTCAGGCGTCCACTCCGGGAACTGTTACTAAGGTACGTGATAATTGGAAAATTAATACAACTGCCAGGGGCGCAATTAAAAACGGTGTTTCATACTATGGAGATGGAATACAGTTTAATAGTTCAACGTATAATAATGAAGAAGGCATTTTCTATGGTGCTATTACAGGCGCAGCTGCCACAAACGGTAACCAAACGACTTCCAACTACTTTGGAGTTGGTACTGATGGCACACCAAAATTCGGTAAGTATGGTATGGTTTGCTATACTTATGCATTCGAAGTAATTAAGGACTGTGACCTTTCTGAAGTTTTCAAATTTGATACCGATATTGCAGGTACAGAGTTTGAGCCTTACTACAGAACTTCACTCGACGGTACAGGTGAACCTTCATGTAATGCTGCAAATCCTGAATTGTTCCTTATTACACACGACGATACAAAAAGCACTTTTGCTAACTGGGCATTAATTTGGACAGATTATGCAAAGGATTCAACACCTGAAACTAAGACTTATACTATTACATTTAATGACATCAACGGCAAGACTGTTGATACGCAGACAGTTAAAGAAGGCGATACTCCAACAGTTCCTTCAACAAATACTGCTGCAGCTGTAAATTATAAGAGCGATAATAAGCACGAAGTAACAACTTACTCATGGCCGGCAGTATCTGCTGCTACTGCAGATACTACTTATACTGAGGTTGCTACTAAAGCTGAGGAAAATTGTAACATTACTTATGCAGAGACAAGCAAGCATACACTTGTTTCAGGTACTGTTCTTACAGGAACATGTACTGTATGTAATCATGTAGATACTCAGACTAAGGACGATAAGCTTGATGGTACAGCTTACTATGCTGCACTTGATGCTGCAAAGGCAGTTGACGGTACTAAGTACACAGCTGAATCTTATGCTAAGGTAACAGCTGCTCTTGAGACTTATGCTCAGGCTAAGGTTGAAGCTTATACAGATCAGGCACAGGTAACTGCTGCTGCAACTGCTCTTGAAGATGCAGTTAATGGTCTTGTTCTTGTTAAGGTTTATACAATCACATTTACAAACGCTGCAGGTACTATAGTTGATACTCAGAAGCTTGCTGCAGGCGCTACTCCTGTAGCTCCAAAGACAAACACAGCTCCTACAGCTGCTGAGTCTGACAAAAATGGTAAGACTCATAGCCATACAACTTATAGCTGGCCGGCAGTTTCTGCTGTAACAGCAAACGCTAACTATGACGAAGTTGCTAATGTTGTAACAGAAGATTGCACAAAGGGTACACCTGTTGTAACAGAGCCTACACTTGATAAGCCGGGTTCAGAAGTTACAAGCTGTACAATTTGCGGTCAGGTTCTCGAAACTAAGGTTCTTCCTCAGCTTAAGGGTTATGATATCACAGTTGCTAAGACTGCTTACGGTACAACAACTCTTAACAGCGAGGACGCAACAAACGGTAAGACTACTAAGGTTCCTGCTAACTCAACTGTAACTCTTACAGCTCAGGCTAATGAGGGTGCAGAGTTCGTAGGTTGGAAGGTTGCTAACAAGCTCGTTTCAACTAACGAAACATATTCATTCACAGCAGTTGCTGATACAGAGGTAACTCCTGTATTTACAGAAACAGCTGAATCAACATTCGTAGTTGTATTCATTGATATGTACGGTAACGTTGTATCAACTCAGGAAGTAGCAAGCGGTGCTGACATTAAGGTTCCTGCAACTGCTCCTATCTATCCTGGTTATACATTCAAGGGCTGGGCTCTTACAAACGATGAGATTACCGCTCTTACAGAAGGTAAGACCATCAGAGCTATCTATGAGAAGGATGCTACTCAGACTTACACAGTTAAGGCTGCAGGCGCAACAATCACAGTTAACGGCACTGACTACACTGACAAGGCTGAAAATGTTGCATATGACGCTAAGGTAACAGTTACTAAGGCAGGCGCAACATCATGGACAGTAAACGGCGCAACAGTTGGTTACGGTGAATCATACTCATTCTTCTGTGCTTCGGATATCGAACTCACAGCAGTTACAAAGGCTGATGACACTTCTAAGACTCAGGTTGCTATCGTTTCAACAACTCGTCCTTCAGCTACAGATTGTGACGTTCTCTTTGTTGCAACACGTACTGTTGCTGATAATGAGACAGTAGTTAGCCAGGGCTTCGTATATGGTAAGAATGTAACAGCTTCTGACCTTACACTTGAAAACGTTGGCAATACTGCATCAGGTACAAATCCTGGTAAGGTTAGAGTTATTTATAACAACACCAACGCTTCACAGATTGGTTTGAACTACGGTCTTACTGCAAAGACAGGCGTTGCCGGCGCAAGAGCATTCGTAGTTACTAAGGATGCAGATGGTAATGTTCATACTTACTATTCAGAAGCATCACTTTACGACTATAATGCTTAATTAACACAATTTAGCAAAGCTTTCACCTCTGCCTTAAGGGGTGGAGGCGAGCTTTGATAAATTAAGGAGGACACACCTAATGAAAGAGCTTTATACAAAGCCGGTGTCAGAGGTTAATGAATTTTCTCAGACAGCTGATGTTATTACTACATCTGGTAATGGTACTGACTGGGGCTTCGGTGGAAATGACTAATCTGACACTTTAATTAAAGCATTTGGAGACGGCAGAAATGCCGTCTCTTTTTGCGTTTTAAAACCTTGAATAAAAAAATAAACTAAATATTAATCATTCCCGAATATGACATTTTACGTTTATTTGTATATTGACAAATAATTAACAAACATATAAAATGAAATTGTAATTTATGACATAAGATGTATATTTTAGAGGGAGAATACTATGTCAAATAAGGAGTATGAATACAAATTCGATACTGTCAAGCCGCTTGATGATAGGGTGTACGATGACAGAGTGATGCATTATTATGAAAATCATTCAAACGAGCCTGCACGTCCATTGATTTTGGCACTCGGCAAGCATATTACAGACAGAGTTTTGTATAAATTGCCGTGGCTTCCAAAGGTAGGTAAAGAGCTTA
>ERZ773208.1203-NODE-1203-length-21503-cov-3.469414_pt1 | contig 21503 bp, 21 predicted proteins | sample MGYA00581006_ERZ773208 | MGnify/ENA primary metagenome ERZ773208 (study PRJEB29015, sample SAMEA2737793) | human gut metagenome | biome: human gut; feature: human-associated habitat; material: faeces | place: China | collected 2012 ... | reverse complement strand
CTTGGAACTGACCAGACGGCAGACCTCCATAGATTTAGTTACTCTTGATTGGCATCAAGATTTGGCATATCCAGAAGATTGCCAAAAAGAAGAATTAAAGGCTTTAAACATAGACAATACTTTTGAAACATCATTTTATGCTTGGGCAAGATTGTCCACATTGAATGATGATCATATTGTAGCAGCTATGTATAAAAACATTATAGGAAATGTTTATGTTATTTGTAAACAAAATATGGATCGCAGTACCCATGATGAACGCATAATAGACATGTATGGTAATATACATGTAATTAAGAAATTTACTACTACCTCTGAGGCTTATGGTTATTTGATAAAAACAAAAATCGATAAAGTTTTTTTTGATATAGATTTGGATTTCTTCACAATAGAAAATCTCTCAACAAATTGTACTCAAAAAACGACCTTTGTTAAAGAAACAGAGATAAAACATACTATTGACAGTCAATCTAAGTTTATGTGGTGGATTCTACAGAGGATTAAAGGATTTACTATCGCATTCGAACCTAAGTTTACAGGAGGATACACAAAATCTATGAGATTATTCAGTATAATAGAAAAAACATTATTTACTGGTTCTGTTTTTAGAAATACTACTACTTGGCAACATTTAAAAAAATAGTAATATGAAATCTCATATAGAACAGCGAACATTATTCTCTGATCATCCCATGGCGTTATGGAAAATGGCTCAAACAGAAAGAGAAACGGACTTATCCAGTGAATTATTGTCAGATGAAGAAAATATCTAGAAAGCTATATGTTTTAATACTCATTTTCTTTCCTTCTACTGTTTTTTTTCTTTTTTATAGGGAAACCAACTAGAGACATCTGCTGAATTTCCCTAAAACGTTTGATTCTCCCAGCTATAAGAGATCATAAATATCATGGAATTAAATAATACTCCAATCTAATATTGTAGTATTCTTGTTCATATTCAGCCTGATCATCGCAAATTGCAATGAATGATCATTTATCTCCTTGGATATATTCTTATACCATCCTTATCATCCTTATATGATGAAATGAATCCAACTTTATTTAAAATTACAGCTAATGATTTATTCCATTCCGTATCATCAATAACTGGGCGTTTTGTTCTTTCCGCTATTACTTGATATTTGCCTTTTAAAAGATTTAGAATATCAACAATTGCATTCTCATCATGTTCTAAATTCGCAATCATTATAGTAGCAAGTCTGACCTTCTTTTTTATATTTTGCGCATTCTTAATTAACTCCTTTAATATGTTCCTATTTAGCACAGAGTAATCTGTTGCAATAAGTATCTCTATAATAATATCTGCGAGAGGTTGAGAATTGAGCATTATGTTCTCAGGAATAAGAATTATCAGTTCTTTCTTCTGATTATTAGTGAATTTGTTTGATGACAATATATGCTGGGCTACATCAATATTAATAAAATATGAAGCTTCTCTGTTTTCAAAGAAATAGTTTGAATAATATAATAAATAATCTATATATATGGATGTCTTCTTTATAATAGCAGTATTACTATTATTAAATGGTAGTTTACCCTTTTCCAATAGCAGATTGAGTCGCTTGGACTCTAATTTCGTCAGGGCATCATTTCCATTGAATGATGCTAAGCTAAAAGAATTTAAAATCAAGGCATACGCTTCAAAGCTTAACTTGTTACACCCAAAAAGAATTGCAAATATATTTTGATAATTATCATCTTCAACCATCTTTTCTTCTCCCAGTTTTTTAGCAAACTGATCTACATATTTAAAGAGAATTTCAGACGATTTATTTTCGTTATTAAAGTAAATGACAACATTATCCCATGTAGGTTTAATGAGATATAATCTATAAGCGAGAGTAATGAAGTTGTCATCTATACCTGTGCAATTTTCCAATAGATTTTGCTGTCCATTTAAATATTGTATTTTTTGTTCTTCTGAAAGTTTTTCGCTATTTAAAACAAATAAAAGATTATCAGATGACTCATCTTTACAAATCTTTGAAAAACAAGGTAACGCTTGAGTAATATTACTTTCAATATAGTCAATAAATATTTGATTACCTGTTGATTTAATTCTACTTAGATTTAAGTTCGTATCAGATATTGTTGAATTATTAGGATGTAAAAATGAGGCAATTAAACACAGATTTTCTGTGTTAATCACGTATGAACAATTTTCAATTGCACATTGAAGTAATTCTGGAATTTCATTATTCATATTCACAAAACTACATTCTTTTATTATCTGTTTGCATCGGCCTAATTCGATGTTGTTTACACGAGATGAGATAAAATTGAAATTACGGCTTAACCATACACATTGTTTATTGTCAAGTTGTCCACAGAATTTAAGCCAACCTTCTTTTAAAGTCGCTTTTTCTGTTTCGTTATTCCATAAGTCAATACTATCCCATGATTTAGTTCTATCCCAATTGATGAAATGAATGAACACTTTTTGAGGTGCTTTTCCTAAAATGTAATATTGTGCTAAAAAATCAAGAGGAGCACTTTCTTTTTCCAATCGGCACATAATCAGGTTGAAAAAATCATTAAACTGCCTATTCTCTTTTGCGAGATAATTAAGTATATCGTTATTTAAAATTGCATCATGCTCAAACATATAGGGCTGCAATTCTTTTACAAAATTTTGTATTTTGTCGATGTGATAAGAATAATCCTGTTTTATTTCACGCTTAATTGACAATAATAGTTCTCTGTCGGCCAACGATACCATACCCTCGTAAAAATATGATATATAATCGTAGTATTCTTCGTCGATAAAGCCACGACGTATAAAGACATCCATCATTGGAGAAAGTTCTAATTCAGTATACAATTCACAGGTCCCAAGGCTATATTTAGAAATTAGGCTTTTCAGAGTAAGAGATTTTATTTTCAATTTCTCTTTTTGAAGCATATCTTTACGATTTGAAAATGCTTTTTCTGCTTCTTTTAATAGACTAATCCGCTTTGTAAAATCGAGTGCATTATCTATCTCCTTGTAATTAACATTCACTTGTGTATTAGAAGTACTATATCCATAATAATATTGAAACATTATATGATTATTGGATAATAGTGAATTAAATAGATTGCTATCCTCTGCTATTGCATCAAAACTATAATACTGATCATTAACATAGATTGATAACATCTTACTATTTATTCTATCTTTTAATTTGTAGAGGAACATCAGCCTTAGATCTCTTTCTTTTAAATGGCTGTTATTCAAATACAGTTTATAATCTTCTTCAAGAGTTTTTTCGCTAGTATTGATTACTTCAAGGGCTTTCTGTACAAACTTGGATTTTAAACTAATACATTGATATACCTTTCCAGCCCTACGATGTAATTGGGCAAAATCTTTTGGATGATAGTTCTTATACACGATCATTGCCAATAATTTTGTGTAGTTTAGCTTTTGACCGTTTCCAGTACACAGTTTCTGACGATATTGATAGTATTCATTAGCAATATTGGTTAAAATACGCATATCCTGAATAAAGAAAGCCATATCAGCTAAATCACCATCCGTTATTTCATTTTCTTTAAAACCTCTTTCAAACAACGCAGCCTTCAATTTAACTCTTGAATTTGATGGATTTATTACCGGTATTACTGTAGTAATGTAATCAAAAAATTTAGTACGTTCTTCATCGACAAATACATCATCTTTTATAGCATATAAAAAAACCACATGTTGTTCAACAACTTTTGATTCATTAATAAGTTGATTTAGTTCTCTTAGTTTTAAAAATATATTTGAGGTTCCAAAACGATCCAAATCTTCGATAATTACAACATTATATTTAGTGACTTGAAAGAAATAAAGAATCTCATCAAGATGTTTATTAAAAATGGAATTATTCTCTATCATCTCTATCTCACCATCCTTCAAATTGAGCTTATTCAACTTTGAATTGCTGTATGATTTTATTATATATTTTATAATTTCATACAATGCGAACAACAGGTAACCTACAGCGAAAACGTCAAACCAAATATTGGCACTACCAAAATTAAAAGTATTATATAAACTTTCAATCCTTAACCATGCAGGTTCAAAGGCTATTATAAAGGCTAGAAGACATCCTATACAAAAAAATGCATACTTACACTGATTATATTTATCAATGTGCGCTATTCGTCTAAAGCGGGAATTTGGAACAGTTGAAGCTTTCTCACGATAAATAAGTTGTTGCAAAATGCTATACTCAATCTTACGATTTAGATTCTCTATTCTCGCTTCTCTTTGCTTGTCATCAAGATTTTCATCCGTTTCCTGTTCATCCGCCTGTAGAGTGGCTAATGAAATAGGTAGATATTCAAATATCCGATAATTTTGTCTTAAAGTTTTAAGAATAGAACTTTTACCTGAACCAAAAGGCCCGGTAAGAGCAATATTCTTGATATCTTTTTTTTCAGTGGCTTCATTAAGAACACAAGATAATTCTTCTACAGTTTGATATGAAGAATCTTTTTTTTCTAAAATTTTGGGTAGTAAAGAATATAATTTTGCTTCCATGTTATTTTGTTATAAAATCAGAATAATTCATACATTCAAGTAATTACCGACTACTGACATTCTATCTTTCCACATGTTTTTGATAATATTAAAAATAATTCTGCCATATTCTGTCAATTTTTAACTGAATTATAAACAGTTTCAAATGTACAAAATAGATTGGAAATACGAGCATGAAGTTTTGAATATTCATGCAAAACAGTCTTATCGTTTATATCATCCTTATTTCTTGTAGTAAAGATAGTCGTTTTTACTTTTAGTAAAATCACAAGAATAGACGGACACAAGTAGAAGTAATCTTGTACCGTCTGGAGACAAAGCTAAACTTAGAATAAAAGGTAATTAATACATACTACCTCTTATTTTAAGATATTTGGATATTTCTCATATACATGATCACTAAAAGCTATACTTTATGATGCAGTTTTTTTGATATCGGTTACCTCTTTTTTCTTGTTGTATTACTCTTCTTTATCTCTTTTTCTATCGTAAGGTCTGTAACTGCACTGTATATCTGTGTTGTCTTGACACTCTTGTGCCCAAGCAACTTCTGCACAGTAGTAATGTTCACCCCCCTGTAGATTAATAAGGTGGCAAAGGTATGCCGGGCTGAATGAAAAGATATGTTTCGTTTTATACCAATCTTTTTCAATACATTTTTTACTCCCCTATTCGTTTTTTGATTCGATTCCAGCATAAACATCCTTCCACGACTACGTGGAATTGATTTACTTAACAGCAAAGCTTTCCCATCAAAGATTGTGGAGACAGGTATTCTCACCTCAATATTTGTCTTGTGCATCTTAATGATCAACCATTTCTTTCGGTTTATGGAGTAGATGTCCTGCTTAGTGATGTTGCAGATATCAGAATATCGTAATCCTGTGTAGCAACTAAACAGAAATGCGTTTAGGATCTCGTCTGATCCTGTATGCTGCCGGTACTCTTCAAGAAGATCAAGTTCTTTCTCTGAAAGTGACTCCCGGTGTGTTTCTTCCGAGCGGATCGTGTAATTCAAAAACGGATCTTTAATGATGATCTCTTTTTTTCTTGCTACATTGATGTATCTCTTGATCACCTTCATATGACGAGCGATTGTATTGATTGATAGTTCTCGCTCGATGCGCATATAGCCTTCCAAGTTCAGAAGAAAATCACTATTCACACTCCTTATATCAATGCAGGATCTGTAACCTCTCAATTGTCTATACGTATCCATATGCAGGATCTTTGTGCTTTCACTTACATTCGCTATAGCAATTTCTCGCTTCATGAATTCTATAAAATTCATGCCTTCAGTATTTTCACATAACCTCCCCTGCATGGTAAGGTTGTTCAGATCCCCGCAGTATTTAATATAACTTTTCCCTTCGATATTGATTTGTACTAAATATGCTCCAGTTTCCTCAGACAAACCTAGCTCTCTCAATTGTGATTCAAACGTGGATAAAACTCCTTCTATATTCATTTTTAGGGCAAAGGTACTAATTGCATGGAGATTTTGTTTTTGAATGAAAAAAGACGATATCAACCTAACAGAACTATCATAGGGAAGTTTATAGTAGCCAAAACTGCTGTAAGCTTGGCAATAACGTCAGTAGATGAAGGAATATCTAATGCTTCACAAGTTGAAGTGCTTGATAAAATGACGTTTACCAGCAATCTAGGGAGTCGGGTAAAAATAAAAGTAGATGGGGATACAGATTGTTCAGAATATTATAGTGGTTTTATGATTTACTTTCCAGTTACAGTGAATTATAATACACCGACTTACTATAATTATAGTTATGACTATAGTGATTATGGAAATCGTGAAGAATATTGTTTTTCTGGAGCCATATCATTCGATATATTGATTGATGGGATTCTAATACAGAAACTATCTAAACCTTTATTCAGTCATCATAACAAGGTTTATGAGACCGACAAGTACAAGATTACAATCACGGTAGTAAATAAATAAAAAAATAATATCTCCAGATATATCAATAACTTTGATATACCTGGAGATTGGTTATTAATAAAGATCTCGATTTACTTGTAATTTATAAACTTTTCCATTTACCGAAAATTCACGGCCATTCATTTGCACCTGATCATAGTAGAGATCAGCCGTGTTTTTTGAGGTGTATTTTTCATTATTTATCACTTTCAGCCCATCAATAGTTAAAGTAAACGTGAGAAAAGTGTAGCTAACTTCATCCCACCAAGCATCCTCTCCAAAGCCATGGTCAATAAATTCTCTACGTGTTAGTTCTTTGGCTGTCTCTCCACTAGTAAATACAAAATCTTCGGACCATGTGGTATTCTCTTGACGACCTAAAGCAGATACTTGTAGGGTAATAGTATGCCCGTTACAGGTAATCGTTCGCATTATATAATCATCAAACAGAAGTTCACCTTCATAATATTGTTTACGTTCTCTGTCGTTGATTAAAATAATGATTGGAGCGGCAAACTTCCCTGTGATAGTTCTGTTAGGTTAGTGGCTTATTTTTTCCGTAAGTATCATCTATTATTCAATTTGTATCTTTGTGCAAAAAATGGATATAGAGGGGGTTTTATCTACACTGGAATCTCAATTACGAGAATTAGGGTTAACAGAAGAGACAGGGGCACTTCTTGTGCAAGTAAACATCTTAGGGAAAAGTTATATCATGAGCCGTGGTAACTTGAATAATCTAAGTATGCCGACTCTGATAAATGCAACAAATGAGGGTCTTGACTTCATTAATTTCATGGAGAATGAAATTAAATTGGCTAACGTATGTGACAGTACCAAAACGTTGCATTTTGATACGCACCGGCAACTAAAAGATTATAAATGCTATCAGGATATAAGGGATATCAATTGTGATTTTCTTCTACACCTGGAAGCGTTCATGCGAAATGAAAAGAAGCTTTCGATAAATACCATTGCCCGGCACATGAAAGTCATAAAGAGATATATCAATGTGGCCAGGAAGAAAGAAATCATTCTCAAAGATCCATTCCTAAATTATACAATCAAATCGCAGGAAACTCACCGGGAGTCACTCACAGAAAAAGAGCTGGAATTGATAGAGCAATACCAACAACAGAATGAGCCTGATGAAATATTGAACGCTTTTCTGTATAGTTGCTACACAGGGTTGCGATATTCCGATATTTATAATATTACCAAGCAGGACATTTATTCCATCAATAGAAAGAAATGGCTCATTATGAAGATGCACAAGACTAATATAGAAGTAAGAATACCTGTCTCCACAATCTTTGATGGAAAAGCCTTACTTTTAAGTAAGTCTATACCTCGGAACCGGGGAAAGTTATTCCTTCTTGAATCAAATCAGAAAACCAATAGGATAGTTAAATCAATACTGAAAAAGATTGGTATAAAACGTAATATTTCCTTTCATTCAGCCCGGCATACGTTCGCAACATTATTAATATATCGTGGAGTGAATATCACTACAGTTCAGAAATTGCTAGGACACAAAAGTGTAAAGACCACCCAAGTTTATAGCGCAGTTACGGATTTGACTGTCGAAAAGGAACTGAAAAAGAGCAACACGAAAAAAAAGAGGAAACAACCGGTATCAAATAAGAAAGCTGCGCCATAAGCTGAAGGGGGAATTTTGGGAAATGGGTAATAAGAAGTAACATCTTTAAAGCTATCGCGATAAATAACTTGACTTCTCAATGGCAAATGAGAAGCGAGTGAACAATTTGTTGGATGTTGATTGCTGCATTCAGCGGTTTCTAACTATTTCATTCTCTTTTAATAATATTCCTGAAGGTATTGCTTTTGGGTAAACAGTACGTTATTTTCATCGCTATTCATGCTATTGCCGCAAGGCTTTTGTAGAAGAACTAACTAAAAACTATAACTTTAGAGCATATTGTATGAAAAAAACAATAACTTTGCAGGGTCATTACTTTGTATGTGATTAAAAAATGGTGTTCTTATGAAAGTGTTTCGCTAATCAATTTATTTAGAGGGACAGAAAACTTTAGAGTTGGAAGTAAGACAAATTTCAGCATCGTCCTTTTGTTTCACTTCTGATGCCACTCTTAATAAATTCACGAATAACCCTACACTTTCTTTTTATATTCAAATATTGTCGGGGTTACAATTTTTAATTAGCAAAGAAAACATGTTAAAACAACGTCTATTAAGTTTACTTTTAACTTTACTTTGTTGTAGTTCCTTATTATCCACCTATGCTGTTGGAACATATTTATGGCCAGGGAAAGCACACAAAGTTGAAGTCAATGTATCTGCAGGTGAATCAAACCCATCTTGGTCCACTGACAATCCTACCCTAAAACTTGAAGGTTCTGGATTTTATAGAAATATTACTGCAACTGCATATTTTGCTGGTACTGCAACTGTTACTTGTACATATACATATCGTCTTGGTACACAACAATATCAAAGAAGTCAAAGTTGGACTTTTGCTTGTAACGATACAGAAGTTTCTATCAGTCCTACAAGTGTGGTGCTTATGCCAGACGAAACACGGCAACTAAGTTGGAGTTTTAATAGAACAACTTATATGAATCCAATCATGCAGTTTACATCAGGAAATAATGCTGTTGCTACTGTTTCAAGTTCTGGTAAGATAACCGCAAAACAAGCAGGAACGGCTACTATCTATGTTCGATCTAATATTGGAACCAATAATGGGATTTGTGTTGTTACCGTTAAATCTATAGAAGTGCAGGGGGTATCATTACCAGTATCAGCAACATTAACTGAAGGCCAGTCTATAACACTTACCCCTGTATTGTCTCCAAGTAATGCGTCTACAAATTTTACATGGTCAACAGAAAATTCATTCATAGCATCAGTCTCATCTTCAGGAAAAGTAACAGGCATAAGTGCTGGTACAACTGTAATAACAGTTGAAACAGCAAATGGGAAAAAAGCTTCGTGTTCTGTAACTGTCAAGAAAGCACCAAGTCAACCTGACGGTGTTTTCCTCCCTGAATCACTGTCTATCATTGAGGGATATAATTATACATTAAAACCAATATTATCCCCCGAAGATGCCGAAACAACATATACATGGGCTTCCAGTAATAAAAAGATTGCTATTGTTAATTCTCTAGGAATGCTTAGTGCAAAAGGAGTTGGCACGTGCACCGTTACAGTTACGACAGCCAATAAAATTTTTGCGACGTGTAACATCACGGTAACAAAATCTAAGACAAATATTCCGCCAACTATTGTGAAAGCAAAAATAAATAGAATTGATCGAATAATTCAGAAAACATTAAATCAAAAATGATAGATATGAGAAAAATATCTAATATACAGAATATAGCTTTGTCTATTATGGCTGTGCTACTATTTTCGTTCTTTATTTCTTGTAGTAAGGAGCAGGATACGCCAATTCAACAACCAGAAGAAACATATATACAGCCTTGCATTACGTGGGGAATAAGTAAAAGTGACTTAAAAGAGAAAAAGACAAAAGAGTTTTCATTGCAAAAGGAAGAATCTGAATATCTATATTATGTAAAGGGAAATCTTGGAACAACTTACACGTATGAATTCCAAGATGGTGTTTTATGCACATCTTTAATAATGATTCCTAGTACTTTATTGTCCACATCTACATTCAATTCTATATTTGAAGAATATATAGATTTAGGTGAGATTAATGGAAAATCGGTTTATATTAACGAGAAGAAAAATACAATTGCCACATCAAGCATTGTTACAAATAGTAATAATTCTTATTATGCCATAGGTTGGACTCAGTTGGATTTGCAAGAGATATTTGAAGCTATAGATTTAGGTTTAAGTGTTAAATGGGCGAGTTGTAATGTTGGTGCTACTTCTCCTGAAGAAATCGGAAGTTATTATGCATGGGGAGAAGTTGCTGAAAAAGATGAATATGGAGGGAGTAATTATTTATATTATGATGAAGATGCAGGATGTAATCAAAATATAGGTTCTAGTATCACTGGAACAAAATACGATGTGGCTCATATTAAATATGGTGGAAACTGGAGAATGCCTACCTCTAGTGAATATGAAGAATTGATGTCACAATGTTCTTGGGAATGGAAAACTATCAATGATATATATGGATATGAAATTAAAGGAAGTAACGGAAATGTTATATTTCTACCAGTCGGAGGTTACTGGCATATTAGTGATATAATAAATTCCAATTATGGTGGGTACTGGTCTGGTACTGCTATTAATGATAAATATTATAATGCTGCTGCTTATACCTTATCTTTTGGAAGTTCCTATAAAAATATTACTGCTTATATGAGAGAATATGGTTTACTAGTTCGCCCTGTATGTAATTAATAGAGAGAGTCTTTAATTTCGATAATTATTTAGGCGCATTTGTTTGGAATACTCTTTTAGATAGCTTATTTTTATTACCGAATAATTCTTATCAAGGATTATTCGGTTTTTTCATGTATTTTTCTAAGTAGATTTCTAAAATTGGCTATTTGTAAGGTAAACATTAATTAAAATAAAAACAATAAAAAAGAGGAATGAATAAAGGAAAAGAGTTACAAGATAAATCTAATCTTAACAAGATTTTGATGCAATCCCTTGTACAAAGGCTATAGAAAATCCTCTTTATGTTATCAGAGAGGTTAAACTTAAGCAATTAACCTAAAACAAAAAGGATATGAATAAATTTATAAATCATAGTTAGTCATATTTTATTTTGTTTGGGATGTGTCGGGTGTATTGTGTGTGAAGATAGTGCACCCTTTTTCATTAAGAATGGGTGTGATATTCCTGGTGTCTGCTTGGCGGGGCCTCATACCGGGAAAGAAAATCTCGTGATTTGCTTCTTCCGGAGAGATTCATCAGGTGAACACCGGGAATATATTTTCCCCTACTATGTTTTCAAAGGCCTTGTTTTTCAGCGAAATATAATTCGTTTTATTTTGTTTCTTCGCATTAAAATACATACCTTTGCGAATAATTACCACCGTGATAATTACCACCGTGATTAAAGAACAAAGTTGTTTACTAATAACAAGAATAAAAAGGAATTAATTATGGAACCAATTTTCAGCAAAATACAAAAACAGAAAGCAGACTTTATCCGGAAGAATAAACATGCCAGGCTTTCTTCACTTATATCTTCAGAAATAAAAAACTTAGCTGTAGTATGGTGCTACTATTCGGGAAAGATAGAAGGAAACACCTATACTTATGTAGAAACTGAAGCTCTGTTGAAAGACAATATCACCTCTGAAAAAAGATATGAGGACGCCAAGATGCTGAAGAACCTCTATAATACCTTTATCGGGGAAATAGAATATATAAATAAGGCAGGAAACAAAGAACAAATAGACGAGCGTACTTTGTTCCGGATACATCGCTCAATCTCTAGTGAGCTTGTGTCAACTGAAGAGTCTGGAATGTTACGCAATCGTGCCGTGAAGATCACCGGTACAGAGTATATTCCCCCAAAAGATATTCAAGGAATCCGAATGAAACTGAATGAAATCCTCTTTAACCAGGATCTTTATAATGATCCATTGGAAAAGGCTGTTTATTTGCATTGTAATATTGCCAAGCTTCAGCCATTTATAGACGGAAATAAGCGAACATCACGTATTCTCGAAAGCATTTCGTTAATGAATGCTGATATAATCCCAGTATATTCGGCAAAAGATGCTGATATTTTACATTACAGAAAGGGATTGATCACTTTCTATGAGACTGGAGACTATTCCAGATACACTGACTATTTTCTAAATCGACAAATTGAGAGAATAAATGAAATCTCTTTGTCTGGAGAGAGAACGTTTGATTTGATTAATAACCAAATTATTGAACCTGATTGTGGTATGGAACTATAAAAAAGTTATTGGGGATTATCAAAGGAATAGGAATAGTTGGGTATGAAGATAAAATGGCAAATATGCTTAAAGAAATGATGGAATTACAAGTAATACAAAGCAAGATCTACGAGATCCGTGGTCAGAAAGTGATGTTGGACTTTGATCTGGCCGAAATATATCAAGTTGAAACACGAGTACTCAACCAGTCTGTAAAACGAAATATTCAAAGATTTCCGGAGGACTTTATGTTTCAAGGAATGGACTGATATGTCATCACAATTTGTGATGACATCACGTTTAAAACGTCCTAAAACAGCTCGTCCTCTGGCATTTACTGAACATGGTGTAGTTATGCTATCGAGTGTACTCAAGAGCGAAATAGCAGTTCAAACCAGTGTATTAATAGTTCGTGCATTTGTCGCTATACGACAACTTATGAGTAATTCGCCAGTAGATCGAGTAGGTCAGGTGGAGAATCAGATGAAGGAACTGAAGGAATACATTGAAGATGTTTTTGCTGATTATAACGATATAAACGATGATACCCGGATGCAGCTAGAGCTAATTAACCAAACGCTTGCAGAGCTGCAAATGCAGAAGAAGTTAGAAAACAAACCTCGTAATCCAATTGGATTCAAAAAATAAATAAGTTATGGATATCCAAAAAGCAATTAATGTGATCGACAAAGTTTCGACACTCATAGTAGAAAAAGTACCACCGTATTTCGTAGCAGATGCGTTGAATGGAAAATTGGACAAAGAACTGTACCAGCATATGTTAGATAAATGGTCTAGTAAGCAAGGGGATTTATTTGACTTCTACTTGAATACAAGTAGTGATATAAATCGCTACTTGCTTGAGGGACTGAATATAGACGTTGAAGATGATAAATATCCAGACTACGAAAGTAGAGAATTGGCATGTTTACGTGATGGGAAGTCGCGATGGGATGTCTATCCCTTTGAAACAGAAATCCTTCGCCGATTTATATTATTTGGATATGACAATTCACTGGAGGTTCTGAAAGATATCAGCTCTTCTGCTTGGGAAACTGTTGAAGAGTACAATATAAATCCGTATGGAAATTATCTCAACTGGTCTATTTTCTGGTTCAATGCTTCCATGGAGGATAAGGAAGAACTGGTAGAATATCTTATTAAAGGAAAAGACCTGATTGCGAGGCATCCAGATCACCTGTTTTGAAGATGAAAAAGCACCTTTCTTTAGAGGATTATAAAAATTATAAAGAATACGAAAAGCGTTGATGATTGATATGATTCGAGAAGCTATAAAAAACAGGTTGGTAGAAATGGGTGCAGCAACGAATTTCTTTATGATTGGCAATTACTTATCAATGAAGTAATAGCTTATCAGGAAGAATGCCCGCAGGCTGTCAAGCTTCCCCAATTATCCCCAGGTGAGATTGAGGATATAGGAAATGATATGGAAGAACAATTAAACAGAGAAGAAAATGAAGTTTTATAATAGGGAAAAAGAATTAGAAGCGCTGAATAAAGTAAGGGAACTTTCCTTCAATAAACACTCGATGTTTACCGTGTTGACCGGTAGGCGCAGGATCGGAAAGACCCTTCTTATAAAAAGAAGTTGTGACGGTACTCCTACAGTTTACTTGTTTGTGTCCAGGAGTAATGAGGCGGCTTTGTGCCGTAGCTATGTTGATGAGATCAGGTCTACATTGAATGTATTCGTACCGGATGGAATAAGTACTTTTGCGGATACCTTTCAATTCTTGATGGATACCGGTACACGGATGAAATTTAACCTGGTAATAGATGAGTTTCAAGAGTTCTTTTTTATCAATCCGGAAGTTTACAGTAAAATGCAGAATATCTGGGATGAATATCGTCTGAAGTCGAATGTCAACCTGATAGTTAGCGGCTCGGTTTATACCTTGATAACAAAAATCTTCAAAGATGAGAAAGAACCTTTGTTCGGCCGTGCAGATCGGATATTAAAACTTATGCCTTTTACCACATCGGTTCTGAAAGAGATTCTGACGGATCATGCCGGGCACTGCTCCAATGAGGAGCTGTTAGCACTCTATACGTTCACCGGTGGTGTACCCAAATACGTCGAGATGATTATCGACAATGGGGACTATTCAGTTCCGGGAATGATTAACTTTATGATAACGCAAGATTCCCCCTTCCTTACTGAAGGGACAAACCTGCTGATTCAAGAGTTTGGCAAACAATATGGCAACTATTTCTCAATACTTACGTTTATTGCCAATGGCAAAACTACTATTCCAGAAATGGCGAGTATGATGGGTAATATAAGCCTGACAGGGCAAGTGAAGCGTTTAGAAGACGATTATGAGATTATCCGGAAGAAACGTCCAATCTTTGCCAAAGATACCACAAAGAACGTCAGATATGAGATTTCAGATATGTTTCTGCGATTTTGGTTCCGGTATTTTACAAAATATCAGAAACTAATCGAATTACAGAATTATAAAGTTCTAAGTGAGATCATCATAAATGATTTTCCAACATATTCCGGAGAAACGCTGGAGATGTACTTCCGCCAAAAAATGATCGAAAGCCAAGAATTTATTGATATTGGTTCATGGTGGGCTGGTAAGAGTAATAGCAATCAGAACGAGATTGATATTATAGGCATTTACGCAGATAACAAGCGTGCGTTTATAGCCGAAGTGAAACGGCAACGCAAGAACTTCAAACCCGAGTTGCTTCAGCAAAAAATTGAGTTCATTCGCACTAAGATACTTTCTAAATATGAAATAGAAAGTAAATGTCTCACAATAGAAGATATGTAGTACTTCCGGAAAAAAGGTAATATCAATCTAACAGAACTATCACAGGGAAGTTTATTGAGAAAAAAACAGATTATACCCTTACATTAACTTGGGTAGAACAATATAGCGGAGGACAAGGATTTAGCTCTTGGAACTATTTTGTACGAGTGGCAGTGAATCCGAGTGCAAATGTTAGTGTTATTGTGAATGGCAAGGATGATAATACTCGTGTCGGCTTTCCGCTAACAATAAAAAATGATGGAAAAAAATACTACTATTATGAAGCTAATGAAGATAGTGATAATGAAGGAAATGTCATATACTACACCAGCAGTACGATTTCTGATTTCTCAATTATTATCAATGATGTATGTATTGTATCAAACGAGTCAATAAATAGCTCGGATTTTCCAGTAAAATTGAATGGAAAAAACTACTCGGAGGGTAATATTCGCTGTTTAATAAAAGCGATACGGTCAAATAATTAAACTTCTTGTTTGTATCCAGGTATAGGCTTTCTATACCTGGATATCCTATTGAAGTATATCGTTTACTACAAATTTACTGCTTTTATACTATAACCATCTTTGATTGATAACAATTGTGTAAATTGTTCCTTGGTATGTATAATTTATACATAAAGGATATATGGCGTTTGGCATATAAGTATCCCATGTCTGAACATCCTTGTTTCCAATTCTCAAGTTATACGATATTTTCATTACATTCCAGCCATGTTCTTGGGAATCTAATGAAAAGTATTCAGATGTTAGGCTTCCCACTTTTATTGTTCCAATACTACTACCAACTTCATTATATTCATTCCCTTCCTGATCCATTGAATATCCTTCTTCAAGAATATGTATTTGTACTTCAAAAGGGAGTGCCCTGCTTGACTTATAATAATATTGATTGTAATATCCTGTTCTACTTGAAAAATCTAAGTAGGCAGCTGCTATCGTAAATTTCCCTATGATAGTTCTGTTAGGTTGATATCGTACCAATTTTAATGTAAATATGAATAGTTGTGTGTTAATATATGATAATAATACATTCATTTGATTGGATAAGTTTGTTTTTATCAAAAACAAACTTATATTACATAATTGATTTCATATATGAAATCAATTTTAATCATTATAAGAAGAATTTCAAATCGGCATTATGCTTGAAATAGTTTATTTATATTAAATAAACTTATAATAATTGCTTATCCATTTTAAAAACACTATATTTGAATAATTGATTTCATATATGAAATCAATTTAGATAATTATGGGAAGAAAAAATACTACAGAATTAATAGATTTAATTGAGCAACATAAATATGCTGTATTCAATCAGAATGAATTTTTTAATATTTGGAAAGATTCCAAATATATATACGGATTTAAAAGTATGAATTTAGAAAATTTTGCTTCATACTTGATTGAATCAGGTTTATTAACAAGTGAATCAATGGTAGATAATGAGAATGGGGGGTTCATTGAATATGGTATTACTGAAAGAAAACCCGATATTCTCGATTTCGCAGCAGCCCGATCTAGGGTCTCATATTTTAGTTACTATACTGCTCTATCTATTCATAATCTCACATTGCAGATACCTAAAAATATATATCTTACTTATGAACGCAGTACTCCACAATACAATAATCATCTCACTCAAGAAGGTATAGATAATGCTTTTAATAAAGCACCTAGACAAACAAATAACTACCGTAGTATTAGAAATAATAGGGTATATTTCATAAATGGACGATTCAATAAACGTTTGGGGGTTATCCCTTTTAGAGATAATTTATTAGTAACAGATATTGAAAGAACATTAATTGATATTGTAACTAGACCTTTTTATTCCGGTGGTATTACACAAGTGATCGAAGCATTTGCAAATGCTAAAGGGAATGTTTCAATTCAAAAATTATTTCAATATTATAATAAAATGCGCTTTACTTATCCATATCATCAAGCAATCGGCTTCTATTTAGAGAAAGCTGGATATCAGGAAAAAGATATTATTCCGTTTTATAAGATGGAGCAGAACTTTAAATTTTATTTAACTTATAATATGCCCTTTAAAGAGTTTTCACCTCATTGGAATCTATACTATCCCAAAGGGATTTAAAGGGAGTAATAATTTCTTTAACATAGTCAAAATAGTAATCATAATTCAGTAATTCTTCTGGATTATGGATCGTTTGTTTTACAACATCCCAATTAGAACGATTTCTTTCTCTCAAAAGTTCAAAATCATTAAGAAATTTAAGTGGTACACATTTAGCTGAAAAGATGTTTGTGAAAAGTTCCGGTGTTAAATTTAGTTTCGTGAAATGTGTTTTAATCATCCAAATATCATAAAGATCACGTGCTCTCTCTTTTGGCCTAGCAGTTGTGACTATCTCTTTATATTTATCCATACTCTGACAAAGTGCTCTTAGTTTTTCAATCAAGATCATTTCTGGAGTATAGACTTTAAGAATAATTCCATCTATTTCTTTATTTACGGCTGTTTCAACATATTCATAAGAACTGATATCTACAGTATATTTAGTAGATTGATCATTTACTTTTATTGAATGCCTTCTAATAGCATCTATATCATTACCTAATTTCTCATATTTATCCTTTTGTATAAGCTTAAATTCTAACATATACCCTCTCCATTGAGGAATACTACCACTTTTGGGTTTCTTTATAAATTTTACATCATATGCTATTAATTTTTCTGCGGAGAAAACTTTATTCAAGTTTTCATTAAACACACGAGTTAGTCTATTGAAATCTTTCTCTGAAAATTCTTCTTCCATTGAAAAATCTATATCTATGGAACCTCGGTCAGTAATTTCATAAGCGAGCTGCAGTGCATTACCTCCTTTTAAAACAAGTCCTTTCATTAAAATTTCATCTGCCATCATAGCCTGCAAAGTCAGCTTTTTAATCTCTTCAATATTTACCATAGTGTTTATTATATTTATAAAAGCGCTAAATTAATAGAATATTCTCAGAATAAATATTCTATATAAATAATTTAAATTCTCAATAATCTAAGAGCTGTGCACTACCGATGCATAGGACAGGGCTGTACCTTACGAAATTGCTTTCTTATTTGAAGCAATAGCTTCCATTCCTTCTTAGCATTACTTACTCTATTTTTGTCTCTATAGTCAGATATGTTTTTCCTCAATTCTTTCTTCACTCTTTATATGGAACATGTTTTTTCAGCTCTGGTAACGACCAAAAAAAGAAGTCATGTATACAAATATAATATCTATTTCTTCCATACCATCGATAATATCTTATGAATAATGTATTGTTTATCTCTTATTTTCTTCCATTTATTATAAAGTGAAAATATTTGACTATATGCCTGCTGATTTTCCTTTGTTCTTAAAATATAAACAATAATGGAAATTTGTTTAACACAATCAAAATACTGTTTTGCATTGCATTTGAAAAGTAGTTTCTCATTAACAATTCTACAGTGTACTTTAAATGCATACGATTCCAATAAATCCAAATAATTAATTATATCATCGAAATTTTCATTAAGCAAAGCTTCATATTTTTCTATAATTCTTTTATCAAGTGATTTACATTCTTCTAATTCATATATATTATCACCAAGTCCATTAGCGCTAAAAAGTCCCCAAAAATCGTTATACAGCTTCAACACTTCTTTTTTAAAGTGTTTATCTAAATCTAATGCACTATACGCTAACTTATATTTATTTTCTCTTATCAAAAGTCGTATTTGATAAATTGCGACAACAAATAGAAGTGACCCGGTTAGATAATATAGATTCTCTAATATTGGTTTAATAGTTTCCATTCCCATAGAATATTAGTAAATTTTGTTATTCAGACAACTTTAAAGTTTTCATTTGGTTCTGATAATTTGATATTACATTTGTACAATTTGTTAGAATAAAAATTTAATAAATCTTGCTCTGAATCGTTTGTTTCATGTATATTTAGAGAAAGCAATTCTTTCCCTAATTCATGAAGATTGTCTAATATTCGGTTTACTTGTTCTTTACGAGGTTTTCTTTTCACTATAGTATAATCATATAGTTGCTTTCGAGTAACATTTATAATATTAGCCAAGTTGGTATTACCGAATTTATTTCCATAATAACTAAGTAATGACGGAATATTCATTTTGAAATATAATTCATACTCATCATTCAATTTATCTGGGATTAGGACTTTTGCTTTTCTCATTAAATCTAAATGGTGTTCAAGTGCAATGCTGAAACCAGCTTGGATTTCACTTAAACTATCCTCTACTATCACAAATCCTGGCAAGTCTTCAATCGTTGCAATGCACTGTTCATTTACGTAACTAACAAGTACATCAATGTTAGACACCTTTTTTTTATTTTGAGCCAAACTAGCTCTGCTATCATATGAGCTAGTAATATCTTCACTAATCTTTGATATCTTATTTGTTTTCATCTTCTTTTCTATTTATTTTAAATAATGAATTCATTGTGACAATATTCTTTAGATACAACAGATACATTTAAAATGATTTAGCAACAACGTTCTCATATTGTTATCGATGGTATTATTTAAATATATTGTTTGTATCTCTCTTTCAAATAGGTTACAATTTCTATTTTCTTCTTTAGGTCTTAAATTATCATATCGTTTAGTTTTACCTTTCATATAGTACAAGGGGGGGATTTTATCACTATAATATATCTTTTTATTAGATTTTGTAATGATACAGTGATCCAAAATCTCCCACATTAAAATCAAATGCCTATAATCACTAAAATCAAAGCTTATAAATTTGCTGTTATCGCTATAATTAATTGATTGATTACAGTTCCGTTTTGATTTAATGAAAGGTCCGCCAGTGAATATTGATTGAGAAATAGAATGGAATGCAATTCTATTTTTAATAGTATCATACCAATTATAAAACTTGTCATTTTTAAAAGTAGATATATCTATTGAATTAATAATTCTTTTTTGACTGAATAATTCAACATAGCTGTCCCGTTTTATTGACTTTGTAGATGATATACTCATTTGGGGGTTACTTCTTAGCACAGTATATCCAGTAGTCGAATCACCAAAATCAATAGAAAACTGACTCAATTTATATTTTTCCGCAAAGGATTTTGAGATTCCTAATGTTGCATTATTTAAACTTATTTTTTTGTGTGATACATTTATCAAAGACGTCTTTTTATGCCTAGATTGCCCAATAACAGGTATAGAAAGTATGTCTGGTAAGCATTTTGTATTGTTCAAAATGACATACTCAAGTTGATATTCTTTAAGCTTTTCAACTAGATTTTGTATTATCCTGCCACCAGTTCCTCCTAATCCTATAAGCATAAGTCTATTCATAACTATTTCTCCCGATTATAAGTTTTATAAATTCGCTTTTCTTTGGGACAGCCTGTTGCAACAAAGGATAAGTTCATGAAAAAGCAAGTCTGAAATTAATCCTTTATTTTTTTTTTTGCCTGTAATGGAACAACATTCTCTTTCATTCCATGGTGAAATGACGACATATTGACATTGTATCGTACCATTTTTATCATTAATTGAGGATGATAAATATATGAACTTCCATCCCTCACTTTCTTTCTTTTGAATATATTGTCTTTTTGTGTAGCTCATTATCGTATTTATATTTTAGATAATTCTTTAATTCTGCAAATATACACTATTTAACGAAATACTCGCGTCAGTAACTGTGCAAATTTGTTAATATTTAAATTTGTTAACGGTTTAAACATCTGAAGAACATTTAATCCAGTGAAAATATCACATAATTAACTGGTTATAAAAAAAATGATGAATCTGTTTGTCTATATTTCAATTGTTATTCCCAGAGTTAAAATTCCTTCTCTTCTAATCGATTTGGCTTGACTACTAAAACAAGGTGTTTTCCAGCTAATGTCTCTCACCAGTAGTGAGAGTTTTGCGAATTCTCTATATGTTTCATAAAACCGCTTCATTTCTCCAAAGTTTTTTATCTGATTGAGAAATGCTGCCAATTCCTTAATAACTGATTCACCCCAAACCATCTATCGGCACTAATATACCATCTCAGACTAAGAAAAATGAAATAGGAGATTAATGAAGTGTTTTAAACTTCTAACGATTTTGCTTTGAAAAGATTGAGATTTGTAGTAACTTTGTAAATTATTATACGAATAATTGTAATGGTATGGTAAAATATGAACCACTATTTAAAAATATGACTCATTATCCACCTGGAACAAACTTAGTTTATCTTACACACCCCTATTATATGCATAGGGAAAGTGTAAGTCTAGCCATGTTTAATGATCACAGATTTGCTTTTTACTTCTGGGCTTTATGGGCTAAAGAACATCAGACCTCCATAGATTT